>Ga0315331_10000565_pt1 | contig 26045 bp, 27 predicted proteins | sample M160m34915metaG_FD_203456 | JGI IMG/M metagenome (GOLD analysis project Ga0315331, IMG submission 203456) | Ammonia-oxidizing marine archaeal communities from Monterey Bay, California, United States - M1 60m 34915 | ecosystem: Environmental > Aquatic > Marine > Intertidal zone | place: USA...
GACGATGGATTAAGAACTTTTACACAACAGGATGAAATAAGAGCAAGATCAATATTAATGGAAACTGATTATTCTAATGCTGACCATAATATTTTAAGAGGTGATCCAGCGTCTACTACTGTCTTTAACACGTATTCACCTGCTAGTGCTTTAATTCGTTAATCATGGGTCTTATCACTCAATCTATACCTACTCTTTTAAGAGGGGTATCACAAGCTTCTGACACACAACAACAATCAGACCATGCTTGGATGCAATCTAATTTTGTTAGTAGTCCTACAGAAGGATTAAAGAAAAGATCAGGAGCACAATATGTAGCAACATTACAATCTTCAACGATGGGTAATGTACATATACAAACAATTAATAGAAATGAAAATGAAAGTTATATAGCTGTCTTTGGGAACAAATCAATTAAAGTTTTTGATGCTAAAGATGGCACTGAAAAAAATATAGTTTTTGACAATACTTCTGCTGATAATTTTAATTATTTGATAAGAGATGCTTTGCCAAGTCAAGAAGAATTACTTAGTGGTAGTAACTTTATAGCAGGTACATATAGTCAATCAGGAACAACAGTTACAGTAACTTCTAATAGTCATGGATTAAAAACTGGAGATGCAGCAGGAATAGATATTACTTCTGGTACTGGTGTTGATGGTGATTTTACTATTACAGTTACATCTGCAAATACTTTTACTTATACAGCCGCAACTTCATTAACTACAAATGGTATTGTTTATTTTTGGACATCAAACCCAAAAGAAGAATTTAAAACTATTAGTGTTGCTGATCATGCATTTGTTTTAAATACAAATAAAACAGTAGCAATGACTGCTGATGTCAGTACTGGTGCAAACAATGGAGCATTAGTTTTCTTTAATCAAGTTTCAGATAACACTAATTACACAATAACTGTAAATAATACAATAGCTGTACATCCTACAAGTAGTGATAATCCATTAAGCACAACTACAATAGCAACAGGAATAAAAGATAAATTATTAGGTCAAAACGGTAAAAGTCCTGATACTGGAAGTGCTTTAACAGGTTTTACTATCTCTCAAAATGGACCTGTTTTATGGATAAAAAAAGACGATAGTACTGATTTTGGTATTGATGCAAATGACACTCAAGGTGACTCACAGATAACATTAGTTAAAAACTCTACTCAAAACTTTACTGATCTTCCTGTTGTTGCTCCTAATAACTTTGTTGTTGAAGTCAAAGGAAGTGATAGTACAAAGTTTGATAATCATTATGTTAAGTTTGTAACAAATAATGGTGGTACTTTTGAAAAAGGTCAATGGGAAGAGACTGTAAAACCAGGGATAAGTTATAAATTTGATTACGCAACAATGCCATATGTTTTAGTTAGAAAACGTGATGGTGATTTTATTTTTTCACAAGCTGATGGAGGTCAATATTCAATCTTAGATAAAACAGTTACATATTCACTAGCAAATCATGTAGTAACTGTTACTTCTACTGCTCATGGTCTTTCAACAGGAGATCAAATAGAATACAAAGTTCTTTCAGGAAATATAGTTAATGTAAGTGCAATTAAAACAATTACAGTAACAAATGCAAATACGTTTACTTTTCCAGAAACTTCTGGAAATTTCAGCGTAAACCAGTCTCTTTCTTATGGATTAGCAAATACTGAGACTTTACCTAAATGGGGAGAAAGAACAGTTGGTGATTTAGACACTGCTCCTAATCCTTCTTTTGTAGGTCAAAAAATAAATAACATTTTCTTCTTTAGAAATAGATTAGGTGTTCTTTCTGATGATGACGTAATTCTTTCAAGAGTTGGAGACTATTTTAACTTTTTTCCTGAAACAGTAACTACAGTTTTAGATAGTGATCCTATTGATATAGCAGCTTCTCATACAAAAATATCTATATTAAAACATGCAATAACAATGGGAGAAGAATTAATACTTTTTTCAGAAAAAGCACAATTTACATTAAAAGCATCTGATGATACTTTGACACCTAAGACAGCATATATAGTTGTATCTACAGAGTTTGATAGTAATACAAAAGCTAATCCTGTTAGTTCAGGTAATAGCATTTATTTTTTAACACAAAAAGGTGAATTTTCAGGAATAAGAGAATATATAAAACAACCAGGAGTTGAAATAAAAGATGCAAGTGACATAACAATACATATACCTGCATATATACCTAGTAGTGTTTTCAAAATGACTACATCTAGCAGTGAAAATCTTCTTGCATTATTACCTCAAGATTCAAATGACATTTATATAAACCGTTGGCTATATGGTGAAGACTTTAATAAGGTTTTAAATTCTTGGTTTGCGCTAAATTTTTATACGGATTACAATATTCTTAATATAGACTTTATTGGGTCTGATTTATTTCTTGTTGTAGAAAGTGCTACTGAAACAGTTTTATTAAAATTACCATTTAAATCTAAACATGTAGAACCTTATGCACCAGGAGGAGAAGATAATAGTTGTGAATTTCATTTAGATTTTAAAGTAACAGAAGCAACTACAGGTGTTTCTATTACTTATGACAGTAATACTAAACTTAGTACTTTTACTTTCCCTTATAAGTTATATGGAACACCTAAAATTGTAGGAAGATTTTTAGATAGGATATTCCTTGGTGGTACAGATGAAACAAGCACTTATGTAGATAGTAAAGGTAATACAAAGACACTTGACGTAGGTGAAACAATTGAAACTTCTACTATTGCTTTCAACGATAAAGGAACTACTTCAGTAGTAACAGCAACAGGTGACTATAGAAATTCAAAAGTAATCATGGGATATGAATTTAGTTCAATGTATGTTTTTAGTACACAGAAATTAATAGATCAAAAAACTAATGCTCCAATATTAGGAGGTAGATTTCAACTACTTAATTTTTATTTAAAGTATGAAAGGACTGCATTCTTTGAAACAAGTGTTTCGTCTCCTAATGGTGGGTATAGCCGTTATAAATTTACTCCAAACCTTTTAGGTGTAAGGCATTCAACAGGTTCAACAGGTTCAGCAACTCAACCATTAAGTAAATTAAGAACACAAAAAGGAGTTTTTAAATTTCCTGTAATGGCTAAAGCAGATATGACTAGTATTGAAATTTCTAACCGTTCTTTTTTACCAGCACAGTTTCTTAGTGCAGAATATGAAGCAATGTACCATTCAAGATCTAGAAGAATTTAATGGCATATCTAAGAAAATCTAATTTATCTGACCTTACTTACGTCTGTAACCATTTAAGAATTTTAGATAAAATAGAAGCTTGGTATCAAACAGGTCAACAACCAGAAGAAGCACTAAGGCTTACTTATTTATTTACAGAAAAGAATTTAGCTATTGCTGGTGATGAAGATCAAGCAATAGGTTTATGTGGTGTATGCAGCGATGGAACTATATGGATGGTTGGTACAGATGAACTAACAAGTAAAAGAAGTTATAGGGTTGACCTAATTAAAAAAGGAAGGGAATGGGTAGACAGTCTATTGAAAACTTATAACGTCTTATATAATTATGTATATGCGGAGAATACTTCTGCTATCAAATGGTTAAAGGCTTTAGGGTTTACGTTTATTAAGTTACACCCTGAATACGGCCACCTAAAAAAACCGTTCTATGAGTTTGTGAGGATCGTCTAAATGTGTTTTCTTACAGCCCTTACCGCTCTTGGTGCTGGTGCTGGTGCTACTACTGCTACTGCTGCTACTACTGCTGGTGGAGGAGGTTTATTTGGAACAAGTTTTTTAAGTGGTTTAGGTTTAGGTACAGAAGTTACTAATGCTCTTGTTGCAGATCTGGTTTTTACTGGAACAAAAAATGTTGTAGATACAAGAAGGTTAAATGCACAAGCTAAGTTTGAAGCAACACAAGCAGCAAAAGAAGCAGAAGCTGCTGACTCTGCTTTAGCTATAGAGCAAGAAGGACTTGCAGCTAGACTTAAAGAAGAAAGAAAAGCAAACGCACAAGAACAATTAGCATTAGCTAAGAGAGGAGCACAAGCAGCAGGAGCAATAAGAGCTAGTGAAAGAGCAGGATTAACAATTGATATGTTGCTAGGTGATGTAGAAAGACAAACAGGTGAAGCTACCAATTTATTAGATCAAACATTAGCTTCAACAGTTCAACAATATAGAAGGAATACTTTAGGCTTAGACGCTAAACGAAAAAACAGACGTAACATAGCTGAAAGTAAACGTAACCAAGCACTAGGAAAGACAAGAGGAAATTTAGATATTGCTCTAGGTACACTTAGCAGTGGCCTTTCTAGTTACACCAGCCTTTTAGGTCAAGCTTAATGACTAACAGTTTTCGCCCACAAGCAGCACCAGTAGATACATTTGTACAACCTGTTAGTGTTGCACCTCCTAGTGACTTAGATGTTTTAGCAAGAGCTTTAAAAGCTGTTAATCCTGGTATTGAAGCTTTCCTTGATAACAAGATGGATGAAGCAATTGAAGCAGAAAAAGCAGAAGGGATGGAATTAGCTATAGAAGATTCTTTCAGTGATTTTAAAAATGTTGTTAGATCTGTTGGGAAAAAAGATGGTGAAGCTGCTGCTACACAATTAATAGGTGGAAGTATTTTTGCTCAAAAAGCTTATGAAAAACAAAAAGTTGAGATATTAGGTAATAACGTTCTTAATAAATTTAGTAATAGTTATGAAACAACATTAATTAATGATAGACCTTTAAGCTCATATACTTTTGAATCTCCAGAATTTCAAGGTTGGTTAGAAGAACAACGAAATGAATTTGTCAATCAATTAGGTGATATTAATCCTACCTATGTTAATAAATATTTTTTACCAAAATTAGCAGCAGCTACAGGACAAATCACAAGTTATCAAATTAAACAACATAAATTATATAATGTTGAACAAATTAAAAAATTAACTGTTCCTACAGTTGAATCACTTGTTTTAAATATTGATGATGGGGCAAAGATAACAGAAATAATTAAACAGTTTGAAATTGACATGAATAATGCAGGAATATTTGGACAGCAGAGAACAGATCAACAAAATTTAATTATTGAAACAATAGCTGATTTTGCTGAAGAAGCAGGAATGAATGGTGACTTGTCAGATGCTGTAAAAATATTAGATTTAGCAAAGCTATTTCCTTCTGGACCCGATGGTAAATTATCTCTTGAAGATAATCCAACTTTTCTAGATGAAAAAAATAAAGTTATAAAAGTCATTAAAAATAATGACTATAACGATGTGATAAGGAAAGAAAAATTAGAAGACATAGAAAAAACAAATGAATTAGAAAAAACACTAAAAGATATTAATGAAATAAATAAACAGATAAACAACACTGAAGACGAAGCTGAGAAAAAAGTTTTACAAAAAAAATCACAAACACTTCTAGAAAATTACAAAGCAAAATATCCAGAAATGACTCCAAGACTTAATACAATATTGTCTAATATAGATCAAAATATGGCATTAGATTATGGAGAAATTTTAATAAAAATTAGAGGTGGTGGTTATGATTCCAAGCAACAAGCATTAGATGCTGCTTATGCATTCTATGCTCAAGATCCAAAAAGGAATCAACCACAGTTTGATACATTAATGAGGGCTATAAACGATGTTGAAACTGGTAGATATACATATGCAGGGCAATTACTTGGAACACTTAAAACTCAGCTTAAGAATGAACTATCTAATATCAAAGGAGCTATATGGGCTGATTCTGGTGATTTAAGAGGCTTTACCGCTAGTGAACTTAACAGATTAGACATTGAGGCTAATGATCTTTTCTTTAATTGGCTAGATTCTTTTATTAAAGAGAAAGGAAGAGAGCCTTCTCAAATGGAACAAAGAAATTGGTTTAACGACAACGTTAGAGATGTGTATTTAGAAGAAGCAAAGAAATTCAAGCCACCAAAACCATCAGGAGCAAGCAACGTAAATTCATCACAAAATAACAATGATCAAGATTTTGATCCAAATAAAAACAATCAAGATTTAGAAGGTGATTTAAGTTCCAATCCAGTAGTTAACACACTTAATCAAGTTGCTAATGCTCTTACAGGTACGAGACCAGCAGCAGCTGGAACAATAGAAGAAGCACAAGAACAAGGACAATTAAAACCAGTAAGTAAACAACAATCATTACGTGATGGTGCTAATGAATTAGGAGTCAAGCCAGAAGATTTAGCAGCTATTATTTCTTATGAAACTATTGGTAGTTTTGATCCGCAAATAGTAGGAACAGATAAAAATACAGGTGATACGTATCAAGGGTTAATTCAATTTGGTCCTTGGGAAAGAGAAAACTACAACATTACTACTGAGATGTCTTTTCAAGATCAAGTTAAAGCTGTTGTTCAATTTCTAAAAGATCGTGGAGTTAAACCTGGTCATGGTCCAAAAGAAATATACGCTGCTGTATTTACTGGTCATGTAGGAAATATTGAAAATGGTGGATTAGATTGGGTAGATGCTAATGGTACTACCGTTAACAAAGCCCTAAAAGATCTACTACCTGGTGGTGGTCATTACGAAAAAGCTGTTCAGTTCCTTCAACAAAAAAGTTAAATCATGACAAACAAAAATTCAGAAACTCCTTTTGAGAATATTCACTCAAGGATAGTAGATTTTGCTGACAATACTTTTTTAGGAGACAAACGAACTTTAGAAGAAATAAGAAAAGATAGACAGCAAATTATTGATGAAGCAAAAAGAAAACAGGAAGAAGCTACAGAAGAGTTGAAGAAAACAACAACTAGTAAAGTTCTTAGAGGTGCTATTAGTGGTCCTATAAAAGCTGTTAATGAAACAGTTGAATTTGCTGATGATATATATGATCACTTTGCAGGTAATCCTTATGACAATAACGATTTAATTGATTTAAAAGAAATTGGTCTTGAAGTTGAAGGAGATAAAGAAGACTGGACATACACAATGCCACAAGCAGTATCACAATTTTTAATTCCTATGGGATTAGTAAGTGGTACTACTAGAAAGGTAATAACAAATCCTTGGGTTAGAGGAGCTGTTGCTGGAGCTGTTGCTGACTTTGTTGTTCAAGATCCTTATGAAGAAAACTTGTTCAATATGCTGGATAATCATCCAACATTAGCCAATCCAATAACAGATTTATTAAAAGCAAAAACAGAAGAGGAAATAGGAGTAGCAGAAGCAAGATTAAGACAAGCAGCTGGTGGAATGGTTATTGGTGAAACTCTTACAGGATTAATTAGAGGAGCAGGTAAAGGATTTACAAAACTTTCAAAGGAAACACAAAAAAGGATTTTAACAAGATTAACTAATGATCAAAATACCAAGCTTGTTTATGCAGCAAACGATGATATTGACAAGCTTGGTGATGAAATAATTCCTAATGTTCCTTTAACTCAAAGGCAAATACGAGATCGTTTAGCAGACTTTGATATTGAACAAGCAACGATTGCTAAAAAGCTAAGTCAGATTGGTCCAAGCATTGAAGATGCAAGAAAACTTGGAAAACAAGAAGAATTTAGAGAACTTGCACAAAGAAATTTTGATATAGGTAATGAAAGAACTTTATTAAAGAAACAACAAGCCACAGCACCAACTGGAAAGATATCTGAACGGTTAAGAGAAAATTTAAAGAACGTAGCTCAATCAGATGCTAGAGCTTTAAAAGAAACAGATGAAGTTCTTCAAGATGCTACTAAAGCAACAGGAAGACAAAAGATCTTACCTGGTACTGCTCATCCAACTATCCCTGGAAAAGTTAGAGGATATGACGGTAGATGGGTAACTAAAAAACACTTTGAGCAAGTTACTGAATCAATAAAAGGTGCTAATGAAATTAGAGCACAATTTGATCAGCCAGTAAGGGAAACAGTAATTCCTGATTCTCCAAGGATAGGTACAGAGATTCCAAGAGGTGAAACAGCACAATCTGGTGCAGTCTTTATTGAAAGAGTAGATAAAGGTACAGGTCAAACAGGTCCAATAGCAAAAGCTTTTAATCTTCCTAGATCTTATGATTTAGCTGTTCTTGAATTACAAGAATTAAACGCTACACAGTTAGCAGAATTAGGTATTAAAAAAGCTGATATTGCAAAGCTAACTCCAAGACAAACTATTAATCTTTTAAAGAAAAACTTTGATAACGTCCGTAAAGACTTACTTCCTGGTGAATACAGGATGGAAGGTTATTCAGAATCAAGACGTAAGTTATATAAGAAATGGTTTAAAGATGATTCTGATGTTATTTGGGTAGATAGACAAACAGGAAAAGCATCAACAATAGATGATGAGATGTCTATACCGTATTTAACAGTTAAAGAACCAACATTTGAAGAGTGGGTGAAGAACCCTCCAGAAGAATACAAAGCATTATTTAAAGAGATTGAAGAAACAAGTAAATCAGCTAAGGAAAATATTGCTAGATCAAAACAACTTTTTAAAGAGATAAAATCAGGTCTTGATGAACAAGACAAACTCTTAAAAGAAGGAAGTCAGTATGATCAGCTGTCACCAACAGATCAAAAGAAAGTTGATCTTGAAGTGAGTCTTCGTGGTAATGCTCCACAAAAGTTAGATTTAACAACAGATACCAGAGGTAAAGGTGAGTTCTATCATGGGGCTGCTGATGAATTTGAATTAGATAGTTCTAGTCATTACGCAGAACGAGGTCTTTATGGGCAAGGATTATATACAACTGATGATCTAGTTACAGCAGGTAAATATCAAAAGAAAAACAAAAAAATTGTTAAAGCAGATGCAAAAGAAACTATTTATAAAATCACAGAAAAACAACCAGTTAAATTTTATGATTTAGATCAATCAACACCAGCTAATTTAATTGAAGAATTAGAAAAAATTTCAAGTCAAAATGAATATTATGATGAATTAATAGGAAGAACTTTAGATGACTTAAATATTGGTTCATGGAATAAATCAATAAATAAAAATCCATCTTTAAGTAAAATTTTTGATGAATTAAAAGCTCAAAATAGATCTAATGAAATAATGCCTATGGATAGTTTAGATAATATTATTTCAGATGTTGAAAGTAAATTAAGAGATCAAGGTTTTGGTGGTTTTACTCATCAAGGAGGAAAGAAAGCAGGTAAAGGTAAACGTCTTCATCAAGTAAAAATCTATTGGGATCCTCAAGATCAACTAAACGTAAACAAAGTAGATGTAGGTGGTGGTGGTGGAGCAGTTCCTCCTAGAAAACCTCCTTCTGGTTCATCAGGTGCTGATGTTCCTCCTGTAGATCCAACTGATCCAAAAGTTCAAACTACCTTTAACCCTAAATTTGTTGTAAACAATCTAATTCTTGAAGAAGCTGAAAAAATAAAAATTGCTGATGCTTCTGGTCAATGGCCTCTCAAAAGAACTTTTAAAGATATAAGCAACAAAGCTAACAAACAAACAATTCAAAAAACAATAGCTACTGCAACTGAATTTAATAAAGAATACGGAAGAACAGGTGATAAAGATTTAGCTGCAACAGTAGTAGCAATGAACAGACTATTAAATAAAAATGCTCAAGATTTACATAGATTGAGTACATCAATGAGTCAATCTTTAGATGCTAAGAACATAGAAAGTTTTAAATCTATTAGAACAGATTTTGAAAATCAAATTGCCATAATAGATGGTCTAATTACTCTTAATAAACCACTAAAAACAATACCTGCTCAAACATTAGCTGCTAATAAAATTGGTGGTGGTGTTGCTGATACAGCCGCAACTATTGATGATTTAGCTAAAAGGACACCAACAGATAAAGCTGTTAATCAAGCTTCTGATTTAAGAGGTGTTGTTGATGAAGGTAGTGAAGAGACAATAAAAGACGAAACATTCAAAGAACTTCTTGACCTTGTTGAGAAAGGTGATAAAGCAGCAATAAAACAAGTAAGAGTGCTTACAAATAGACTTCAAGCTCTTAGTGGTAATCCTGAAGGACTAAGAAGAATGATGGCAGAAGGAATTCCTCTTAAAGCTCTACGAGTATTTAATGAAGTATGGATTAATAATATTCTTTCTGGTCCAGCAACTCATGCCGTTAATATTCTTTCTACTGGAATGAATACTATTGCAAGACCATTTGATCAAATAATAGGTGCAGGAAGTATTCATTTTAGAAAAGATATAAATATTGGGTTTAAAGAATCTTTATTTAAAAATAGAGGTAATTTAACATTTAATCCTCATTTTGATACAAAAAAAGCAGTAAGAGGTGGCAAGGAATTGATTTATTTAATGAGTTCTATTGGTGACTCATTAAAAATGGCTAGAGCTGCTTTTCGTATTGAAGATAATATTACTGATCCAGGCAGAATGATTCAAGACGGAGGATCTAGATTTGCTATTCGACATGATGGAGAAGGAGCAATTGCTGGTTTAGTTAATGGTTTCGGATCAACTGTTAGGTTGTCAGGTAGGCTTTTACTTTCTGAAGATGAGTTCTTTAAAAGTTTAAATTTCAGAGCCTATACAAAAGCTAGTGCATGGGAAAACGGTGTAAATAAAGGACTTAAAGGTAAAGAATTAACAGATTATATCCAAGATCAATTTGATAGAACTATTGCAATTGTTAACACAGGAAGTATGAAAAATACTAAGAGTATTGAGATAGCTGAGTTATACGAGAAAGCAAAACAATATGCAGCTGACGTTACATTTACTTCTGACCTGCAACCTGGATCATTAGGAAGCAAAGTACAAAACTTAGCCAGTCATCCAGTAGCTAGACAATTCCTTCCATTTGTAAGGACACCAATGAATATTTTTAAAGCTCAAGTAAGAAGAACACCTGGTTTTAATTTAATGCTTCAGGAATATAGACAAGCTTTAAAAAGTTCTGATACTGCTGTTGCTGCAAGAGCTAGAGGAGAAATGATTACAGGTGGAGCACTTTGGAGTGTAGGAGCATTAGTTGCTGGAAATATTGATGATGATTTTGCTGAATTTACATTTACAGGAGGTGGACCAAAAGACTTTGATCTTCTTAACCAACGAAAAGAAACAGGTTGGCAACCTTATAGTTTCAGAACCATTTTAAAAGACAAAGATGGAAACATTAAAATGGGTAAAGATGGAAAGCCTAGATATAAATATGTAAGTTTTAAACGTTTTGAACCGTGGGCTTCTCACTTAATGCTAATGGCTGACTTTGCAAGCATTATTGGTCAGTTACATCCACAAGACAGGATGGATGTAGGAACAGCTATTTCTGCTGCTATAGGAAGAAACCTTACAGATAAAACTTATCTTCAAGGAATTACTGAACTTGGTTATCTGCTTAGTGATTTTGATTATGGTCAGAAATGGTTAGCAAGAAGAGCTGCTCAAACAATTGTGCCGTTCAGTGGTTTAGCTAAAACTGTATCAAAAACATTAGATCCTAGAATTAAAGATACAAGACCCAAGGCAGGAGATGAAGAAATGCTTATTATTAGACAGTTCTTTAATGAATTAAAAGCAACAGTTCATGGTTATGGAGATTTAAAACCTCTTCGTAATTTTATAACTGGTTCAATTATTGATTATCCACCTGGATTTGGACCAGATATTTTTAACTTTATGAATCCTATTAGGGAAACTAAAAGTCGTAACCATGCAGTTTTAACAGTTCTTGATGATGTAGGAATTATTATTCCAAAGCCATCAGACACAATCAAACCTATTCAAACAGGAGGAATACAAATAGAAGGTGGGATTAAATTAGATCACAATCAATATGCAGATTATCTTAAAGAAATTGCATCTATTAAAGGTTCAGATGGCATAACACTTGTTAGAGCTTTATACAACAAAATGCAAAACCCACAAATCAAAGTTCTTATAAGCACTGCCAAGGGAGAAGACATAACAGGTGAAAACCAAGATACATCTGTTGAATTAAGAGAAATTGCTAGAGATACATTAGATAGTGAATTTAAAGAAATTATTGCTCGCTATAAAGATGCTGCTAGAAAATCTTTCTTAAGGAAAAACCCTGATATTTTAGTAGACTATGAAAAATTAAGAGCTGAACTCAACAACAAATTTCAACAGTCATCTCTTGAAAAACTTGAAAAGCTTACAGGTGTCTCTAATTAATCATGGCTACTAACACTGCTGCATCTTTTACTAGTCACACTGGCAATGGTGGTGCTGGTCCCTTCTCTATCTCTTTCAGTTACCTTTCTGAAGATGAGATAGATGTAACTGTTGATGGTGTCTTAAAAACTAAAACTACCCACTACACCTTTCCATCAGCTACTACCATTTCCTTTACTTCAGGGAATCATCCAGCAAACAGTGCTGCAATTAAGTTCCAAAGAGATACAAATATAAGTGCTAAAAAAGTAGATTTCGTAGATGGAGCAATCTTAACTGAATCTGATCTTGATACAAATACTGAGCATTTATTATTTGGTCTACAAGAAGTTCTTAATCATGTAGATACAAAAGTTTTTACTTCTAGTCAAATAGCTGCTTCTGCAATTACAGCAACTGAAGTGGCTGATGCTTCTATTACTACAGCAAAATTACATGGAGATACTGTTGTAATTAATAGTGAACAAGCAGGTGCTACAGCAAATGACACTTCTTTCTTTACAACATTAGCTTCTGATAGTCGTTATTTTAGACAAGATAGTTCTGAAACTATTCTTAGTGGAGCTTCTTGGAGTTCAGGTAATACTCATATAGCAACTACAGCAGCTATTGATGCTCGTATTGTTGATTTAGTTGATGATGTAGGTGGTTTTGTTCCAATAGCAAATGAAACATCTTTTCCTGATGCAAACCCTGATGTTAACAATGGTGCTGGTACTTTAATTAGTATAAAAGCTCTTGCTTCTAACCTTACTTCAAATGGTAGTGGAGTAGCAACAATATCCAATGGTAATGCATCTAATAATGCAACTATTACTATTAATGGTTTAGCAAATAGTACAACTTATGCAGCTGGTTTTGGAATGATTGTAGAGACAACATCTACACTTCATACTTATACATTTCATAGACAAACACCAAAAGCAACAGAAGTAACAACAGTTGCTGGAATATCAGGAAATATAACTACAGTTGCAGGTGCAGTAACGAATATTAATACAGTTGCAACAAACATAGCAGCAGTTAATTCTTTTGCTAATACATACAGTATTGCTAGTACAAATCCCACATCAGGACTGAATACTGGTGATCTTTACTTTAATACTTCAAGCAATGAATTAAGAGTATATAATGGTAGTTCTTGGCAAGCAGGTGTAACAGCTACAGGTGATTTAGCCAGCTCGTCAGGAGCTACATTTACAGGCGATGTAACTCTTAATGCTCAAAAAGATTTACGTTTTGCTGATGCTGATAGCTCGCATTATGTAGCTCTTCAATCACCTGGCACGATTGCTAGTAGCTTTACTCTTACTCTTCCTGCTACTGATGCTGCTGTAGATGGATATGTCTTAGCAAGTAATGGATCAGGTGTTTTGTCTTGGGTCGATCCAGGTTCTAGTTCAAGTCCTACTTTTACAGGAGATGCAACGCTTACAAATGATGGAGCTTTAGTTGGGTTTTCAAGTTTAAATGCAACTTATACAGGCAATGTCAAAACGTTTACAGTTACTGTTGCAACTAAGACTGCTGCTCATAGATATAACGGGACTGGATCAAGTTCTGGATACAAAATTGATGGTAAAGAATCTCCTTTTTTAACTCTTACTCCAGGTCGTACATATAAATTTGACCAAGCAGATAATACTAACTCAGGTCATCCACTTGTTTTTTACCTAGATGCAAATAAAACTACTGGTTACACAACAGGCGTTACTCTTAGTGGTACTCCTGGTTCAGCTGGAGCTTATACACAAATAGTTGTTTCAGATACGACTCCACAAATATTGCATTATCAATGCTCATCTCATGCGTCGATGGGTAATAGCGTTCAAACAAATAGCAATATTATTAATATATTAGATGAAGATAATTTTGCTTCTAACAGTGACACCTCACCCCCTAGTCAGCAATCAGTTAAAGCTTATGTAGATACTGCTGATGCTTTAAAAGCTAATCTTGCTAGTCCAGCTTTAACAGGTACAGCAACAGGAGTTAATCTCACACTGTCAGGAAATTTGATTGTAAATGGGACCACGACTACTGTAGCGAGCACAAATACGACTATATCGGACAATTTATTAGAATTAAATAGTGGAGCGACTAGTAATGCTAATGATTCTGGAATAATTATTGAACGTGGTTCTACTGGCGATAATGCAATATTTGCATGGGATGAAAGCGCAGATAAGTTTATAGTTGGAACAACAACAGGAACAGCAGATGCAACAGGTGATATAACCATTGCAGCAGCTACTCTAGTTACTTCAACAATAGAAGATTCAAAAGGTGATGTAAGATCTATTCCTCAAAATACTCAAGGTTCTGCTTATGAGTTATTAGCTTCTGATGCTGGAAAACATATCCTTGCTAGTGGAAATATAACATGGGTAGATAGCCGACATGTTGCTGGTGATGCAATAACAATTGTCAATAATACGGCTGGAAATATAACAATTATAAAAGGAACAACGATGTATAACACAGCAGATGGCAATAATGCGAACCGTATTTTAGCAACAAGAGGAATGGCTACTATCTTATGGGCTTCAGGAACAGTTGCCTATATCTCAGGATCAGGTCTTAGCTGATATGACACCAATTCAACAAATGTTTTTAGGCGGGGGTTCTATTCCAACCGCAGAAGCTCCCACCAATTTAAGCCTATCTTTAGCCACAGCAACAACGCTTACAGCAACGTACTCCAATACAACAACATTAGGAGCACCTCTTACTTTTGGAGTTAATTATTCAACAACAAATAACGCTACAACAATAAAAAATTCAGGAACTAGTGTTACAGGTAATTCAACAACTACAACTACAGGAACTTTAACGGCAAGCACTACCTACTACTTTTTAGCATGGGCTAATAGTGGTACAGAAAAAATATACTCATCTAGTATTGTTTCTATTTCAACTATTGCTGCTGGCACGTTTCTTGCTGCTGGAAGTACAACAAATGCGTCGGGTACATCTTGGGTTGAATATCTTGCTCCTACAGATAAGTTAATTTCTTTCTATGCCGTAGGTGGGTCTGGTGGGTCTGGTGGAGCTTGGAATCAAACAAACTCTAATGGTGGAGATAGTGGAGATGCTGCGGCTAGTTACACTTTCGCGTCAGGAACACACGGTTCAAATATTTATTTACGTGCATGTGTAGGAGGAGCAGGGACATATCTTGATGATGGATCAGCGGCTTATGCCTGTCCCTCTCGTGGTGGTGGGGCAAGTGCTTGGCAATATAAAGACACTTCAAACAATTGGCAGGATGTAATAGTCGGAGGTGCTGGAGGTGGTGGCTCTTCAGCTTGGAATAATGTTCCTACTGATGCAGGTGACGGAGGTCATGTTAATTCAGGTACCACAAGTGACACTAATAATTTGGTCTACGCTGCAGGAGGAGATGGAGGGAACGGCAGCGAAGGAGGCGGTGATAATAATGCTGGTGTAAATGCTAGTCATAGCAATAGAAATGCTTATGAAGGTGGTGGTGGATACGGTGGTAGTTCTACCGGAAGCTCAAGCTATAAAACTCAAACTACTGGAGGTGCCGGCAACTCCGCTAGAGGAACAGGAGGCAATATAGAACCTGAATATTACGGAAATGGCGGAGGTGGTGGCGGAGGCTACTTCGGAGGAGCTGGTGGTGCTTACCCAAACGGTGGCTCTGGTGGTTCAAGCATGAAGATGGCAGGCGCAGCACCTATAGCTCAAGTATTAACTGTTCCAACTGGTCATACTAATACTGGGAGTCATGGTACACATGGAAGCAGTGGAACAGTGGGAGCAGCAAGAGTTGTAGTAGCGTCTTAAGAGCAATCACTATTAGTTGCACATTAATAGGTACTTTATTTACTACTTCTACGATTAGCCTAGTACTAGCCAAACATGACTAACTAAGACTTCCTAAGTATTATAAATACAGCCCAAGAATTTTTTATGGTTAAAATCCTAACCTATGTCAATACTGCTGTTCTTTTAATAGCAGTTGGTGGAGGAGGTTTTGTTTACATGAAAAGAGCTGAATTTGTAAATGACATGATCTTTACAGTTCAAGATCAATTGATTAAAAACATTCAAAGTCAAATACAAATTCCTTCTATTCCTAATACAACAGGACCAGTTTTTAACAGATGATCCAATTTAAATCATTTAATGGCCTAACTTCTCTTGTGTTAGGTGGAGGTTTAATAGCAAGCAATTTTATGGCTTTAAGTATGCTATCTCAGAAAAATGGCATCCCTAATATTGCTAACCTTCCAAGTACTCCTTATTCATCTTTTTCTATTCGCAGCAACAAAGCTGCTGATGGATCAGAAGAATGGACAATGGCACAACGTCAGCATGACCCAAAGACAATGCTCTCATACGAGGATTCAGAGCAACCTACATTCAATAAGGGCGTTAAAAAGAAATACATTCATAAGGAAAGCGTTGCTCAATTTATTACATATCCGCAAGGTATAGATGGAAAATTAACAGCAAAGCAAATTGAATGTATAGAGAAACAAGCTCAAGGTAGAAGTAATGGAATGATGATTGCAGATGCTGGATCAGTCCAAGTAACACCAGCTATTGCAGGGATTCCTATTGTAGGACCAGTATTAGCAGGAATATTCTTTGGTCAAGCTAGGAAGCAAGTAGGAAATGCAGCTAGTGATCTTGCTGGTCAATGGAATGATTGCTAAATGGAAATAGAAGATATTTCTGTTAGAGAGATACCTGAAGCTTCGATAGATACAACAATAATTCCTACACCTAAAGCTGTATTACCTAACAACATAGGCTTTCCAGTTATTCAAATGCCTGGTTGTGTAAGGGCTAGAACGTTAAAAAATAAGAATTTAGTAACCTCAGATCCCAAAGGAAATTTCTATGTCTGTGATGGAAACGTACCAACACTTGAAAGCATGGCTGTTGATTGGGACGGGCTATCTGCTGTTGGACCTGTAAAAGCAGATGAGCCGGAAATAGTTCCACCTATTCCAAAGCTAAAAGGGAACCAGAGAAAGAAAGTGAAAGAAAAGAATAGCTCCAATAACGAGAAGGGAGATACCGATATAGGGCAACAAGATTTTAAAGTTCCAGGTATTGATGGAGAGTTTATTGCAGATATACTTCCATGCCCACCTTTAGACACACTTGCTAAAACTCCTGTTGGTTCGTTAGGTAAAGGAGGACTTGCAAGGATTAAAGGTTGGAAAAGAGATGTGCTTACAGGTAAATGTGAAACAGTATGGGAAGGCTTGAACCCACTAGAGATTGCAGGTAATTACGCTCCACAACCCACAGTTTTAGTAAATACATCTGCTATTGCTATCACATCAGTTGTTGGTGTAACTGTTATTGGTCAACCCATAGCTAAGTTTTTTCAGAAGCAGCTAAAAGGACAAGTAAAATCATTTTCTAAGAAGATTACTAAGAAGTTATTAGCTATTCGGGGGAAGAAGCCTCCTGTAAAGTCCCTTTCTGAAAGGAAAAAGGAACAGAGGTTGTCTCGGAAATAGAATGTTTATGATCTGGCAATGTATTAGGAGGATTTACAAGTCGTACATCTTCACAGACAACATAACTAGGACTATTTTTTGCATAAACAACGCCGAGCCGCATCTGCTCAGCACATACTTTTAAACGCCCAAGAGCGTAATCTAATTTTTTGGCTTTGTAGGCTTGTTCTAAATATCTAACACGTGTATTCATAGCCGCCACGCACCTGCTAGTCATGCGGCGATCTAGTGGTACTGCCACGGTTGCAGTTATACCGTAATTGAAGCTTAAGTTATTTTTGGCTTGTCCAGTTCTAATTGGTTTGGTGTATAAAACTCCACCAGGGTTTAATAAATTACCATCTGCATCTGTACTATCGTCATATACATTTTCAAGGTACGTTGGTTCAAACGGATCTTTCCAAGTATTGACTTTTGAAATGAAAGGATTAATGGTTAAAGTTGTGCCACTGCAACGGATTCCATCACCTACTTCTTGAAACATAAAGCTTCCCGACTGCACCTGGATACCTTGATTGATTACGGAACCTTGGGATGTTGCAGATGGAGAGGCTATAGTCGTAGCGTTTGCAAATACTGGTTGACTAAATGTTATTGAGTAAAGACAGATACCGATTCCACAATAGATTCTGTTGTTGTGGTTCGGTTGATTGTAGTTACGTTTGAAAGGCCAGGATTTGATAGGGTTTCTGTGAATGAGAAAGCGTTGCCAGCAGTTTTTATTCCCCAGTCGGGTTTGTTTGCTGGTGTTACATCTACTGATGTCCATGTAAAGGTGATGTTGTCAACGGTTTGAGGTGCATTTAATACAGCTTTAGGTGAAATAGCGTTTGTATTTAGTGGTTCGATGTTATGACCAGAGACAACGTATTCATACCCTGATCGGTAATCTACTGATGTAATAGTTTCGGCTACTACAGTTTTAGTTTCCTGTCTGCTGTTTAAAGTACCAGTTGAGAATGTGGGGACGACGGGAACAGCAGAAACGCTAGTCCCTGTAAAGGATATAAGCAGTAATAACTTACATATTTTACTCATTAAGTATCATTTAACGGTAATTTCTGATGAATACTGAGCGGTCCCAGTTGTACCCGCCCCTCCAGCAACGGTTGTTGCAATTCCAGCAGAAGTAACCGTACCAGCAAGGTTTCCAGCAACTCCGCCTGAAGTAACTACGGTATTTCCGAAGGCTGGCATGTCAGCAACAACTCCAGCAGAAACATCCACTCCTGAACCTATCGCTGGAATAGCGTCACCTTGAAGCCAGCTCTCAGAAAACGAAAATGCAGATCCAGCCGTATTAACTTCATAAACACCAACATCAAGTGTTGCTGCTGCCGAAGCCGAACCTGCTGTTAATTTTCCAAAGTGTTCTCCAGTCGTAACTTTCATGTTTGAGCCTGACACCGCATAGGTGCTTGGGACTCGTATCGCCTGCACTGCTGCTCCATCAACTTTCAAGCTTGTTGAAGCTGTGTGTTTGATTGCTATGTCAGCTTGAGCTGGAGCCGCCAATAAAAGCAGGAAGAGGAAGTGTTTCATGGTTAGTCAGGCAGCAAGTAAAGCGTTTCGCTGATTTTCTTTGCTGTTACATTAGCTATTTTATCTACTGGCCCCTGTTCGTAAGTAACAACTAAAACGCCCCAAGCATCTTCTTTACCTGTAATAGGACAAGCAACATTAATAAATGCCCTATCTAACTTGGTGCATTGAGCTAATACAAAATGACCTATCACCTGTTCATCTCCTGGCATCCAATAACCAGTAGGCACTGGATCTATTGATGTTCTAGGGAAGTTGGCAATAGGAACAATATTTCTAGCGTCAGGCCAGTCATATAACCAGACAGAACTTATATCTCTGTTTTTTGCGAGGATTCCATTTAACAACGCTTCTACTTTTAGTTTCTTGCTTGGATCTTCTTCAAATAGAACGCTGATTTCTTTGTCGCCTCCATCATCAACAATCTTTGATTCATTATAAGCCTTGAAGCCAATTAGACCTATTGCTGAAATAGCAGATAGGCCAACGATCTTCATTAAAAACTTACTCCAGTTTTGCTCTGGAGAAATAATATTTTTAACGGTTTCTATTGCGGCCTTCACGTTAGTTTTCCTGTTTGTGGATCGATTTCCTTGCCAGAGATAGGATCAATTTTAGCTTTCTCAGGAACAAGCTTTATAGGAGTTTCAACCCTAACGATTGTGTAAGGAACTCCATTAGCAAATCCTCCTGCTGCTTCTGCTTTTTTCTTTTCTTCGTCAGCTTTATACGTTCCATCACCTCTCTTTTTTGCTGTCTCAAGCCCGAATGAAGCGAGTGCTCCCGTAAATACACTCGCAATGAAAGTTGGATCTATACGTTCTTGCTCACCTAAACCTGGGATAGTTACATAATTAAGAGTCAGAATAAAACCACTCCAAACGACAACTCCTAAACGCACAAATGTAGACAAGACTTGCAGTTGTTCTTCCTTATCATCCAATCCTTCTTTTAACCTTTGTATTGGGTTTTTTTTGTTTTCTTTTTTGGCTTGGGTTTCGCTTTTGGTTTCGTCATTCATAAAAAAAATACAAGCTTGCCAAACTAAGATAAGACAAATTGCTTAATCCGTCAGTGCCTGAAGTTATTGCTGCAACTATTGGTGCTGTTATTAGTATCTTTCTTATGACCGTTGGAAGTATTAATAGACGCAGAGAAAAAGATATTATTGAAATATTTAGACGCCTAAATCAATTAGAAAAATCTGTTGTCAGACTAGAAGAATCTAAAAAATATCATTGACTCATAATCCTTCTAATCAACTCTGTTTTTGAATAATGTCCTGTTGTTTCAGCTAAACTCATTAATTTTCTAGATGATAAATATCTTAAAAAATGTTTATATCCTTCCCTTGGTTTAGGACTTTTATAAACAAATAATGATCCAATAGCTTTAAACATAGTAGAATCCTATTTATAGAAACAACAAAGCCTCCCTTATGACCAGAGGAGGCTTTATTGGGCTTTTAATGGGGACTCTTAAGCCAATCTAACCCTAACAACAATCTTATTTTTTGCAAATTACCAATGCTTAGTTATAAACCTGAATGGAGAAAAGCAGATGAAGAACGTGTTTTAAGAATGGAACGTTTATATATTCTTGACGGTAGACATAGACCTGATCATAAACTTCATGGCCTTTATACCGGTCTTAACGACAAAGCAGAAGAATTAGAAAACTATATGGCTGCTTAATTAACGCTATCCTGTTAACTAAATACACTTAAGGAACCTATGGAAGATAATAAAAAAGCCTTAGAAAGCCTTCATACAGTACTTGTACAAGAATTATTAGACAGAATTAGAGCAGGTGATGCTAAACCTTCTGACTTAAATGTTGCTAGACAGTTTTTAAAAGATAATGGTATTGAATGTTTACCAGTACCAGAATCACCCTTTGGAGATTTGATGGCTTCTTTACCTGACCTAGAAGCTATTCATCCACTAGAAAGATAATTGCAACCTTTACCAGAGAAATTACAAGACTTTAGATACTTTCTAATTCTTACTTGGAGGCATTTAAATCTTCCTGATCCAACACCAGTACAACTAGAAATAGCTGAATACCTTCAACACGGACCTAGAAGAAAAATAATTCAAGCCTTTAGAGGTGTAGGTAAATCTTGGATTACTTCTGCCTATGTAGTTTGGAAACTACGCATGGACCCACAACTAAAGTTCCTTGTGGTCTCTGCTTCAAAAGATAGAGCTGATAATTTCTCTACCTTTACTATGAGACTGATATCTGAAATGGATATCCTTGCTCCATTACGTCCAGATGGTAACCAGAGAAACAGTAAAATAAGTTTTGATGTAAGACCTGCTAGAGCTGACCATGCTCCTTCAGTTAAATCTGTGGGTGTACTAGGACAAATGGCAGGTTCTAGGGCTGATGAAGTTGTAGCTGATGACGTAGAAGTTCCTAATAACTCCTTCACTCAACCGATGAGAGACAAACTTAGTGAAGCAGTAAAAGAATTTGACGCAATCCTTAAACCTAAAGGCAAAATTTGTTTCTTAGGTACACCGCAAACAGAACAAAGTCTTTATCTCACCTTAGAAGAAAGAGGATATGAAACATGCATATGGCCTGCTAGATATCCAAACCTTAAAAACAATTACGGAGATAGACTTGCTCCTAAAGTTGCTCAAAGGCTCCTAGATGAGGTTGTAAAGCCTAAAGATCCTGTTGATCCAGATAGATTCAACAGTGTTGACCTAATGGAAAGAGAAGCTTCCTATGGTCGCTCTGGCTTCTCCCTCCAGTTCATGCTGGATACCTCCCTTTCAGATCAAGATAGATATCCTCTTAAACTTTCTGACCTAATAATTTCTTCAATTAACCCTGAACACGCTCCAGAAAAAGTCATATGGTCTAATTCTCCTGAATACTCCCTACCAGATCTCCCATGTGTAGGTTTTAATGGAGACCGCTATTACAGACCTGCACAAGAATTTGGTGACTGGATTGAATACACAGGTTCAGTTATGTCAATTGACCCTTCTGGTAAAGGAAAAGATGCTACTGGTTATGCAATTGTCAAGATGCTTAACGGAAACCTATTCGTATCAGATGCAGGTGGCCTTGTTGGTGGTTATGACGACAGAGTTTTAGAAAGACTTTCCAAATTAGCTAGAGATCACAAAGTTAATACCATCATCTGTGAAGAAAACTTCGGAGGAGGCATGTTTGCTGAACTTCTAAAACCTTACTTAATGCGATTTCATCCCTGTCAAATAGAAAACGTACGTAATAACAAAACTAAAGAGTTCAGAATCATAGATACCTTAGAACCTGTAATGAACTCTCACCGATTAATCATTGATAGGAAAGTCGTAGAAAAAGACTACAGATCCAATACAAATGAAGCACCAGAAAGAAAACTAAAACTCCAGCTTTTTTATCAAATGTCCCGCATAACACGTCACAAAGGCTCCTTAGTCCATGACGATATCCTAGATGCTCTATCTGGTGCTGTCTCCTATTGGACTGATTTCATGTCTGCTGATGAAGATCGCAACATAAGATCTAGAAAAGATGAACTCCTTAGACTTCACCTAGATGAATGGGGTTCCTCCATAAACAACACCATTACCCAAACAGCTATGGGTATGTCTATGGACCAAATTAAACAAACTGACCATTCCAATGCTTCTATGTTCTGATTACACTGAATTTGTAGTTTATTTATGCAATCTATTTATTAAACAACTTTAATTAGGTATCTACTAAACCCTTTGGCTTTTAGAGGAGGTCAAAGGGTTTTTTAGATCCCTACATTATTAAGGTCACCCATAAATTGACAATAGGGTCACCCCTAAATCATCTTTAAGTACACTACCTTTTTTCCTTTAAGGTTCCTCCTGCTTTTGCCCAAGGGCCCATCTACGGAGTAGACCCCAGAGGGGAGAAACAAAGAAAGAAAAAAGAAAAGTAACAAAAGAAAAAAGAAAGAACCCCAAAAGACTTCAAAGGTTTCTAACAAAAGAAGAAGCTGCTACAGATTCTTCCCTTTCTTCCTAACCAAAAGCCCTCTTATAACCTTCCTATAACAACCCTTATGACCTCTTATAGCTAACTCCTATAACGTCCCATTGGGATCATTCTGGGCGATCCCTTTGGGGCACCCTCTCCCTACCTGTTGTCTCCTCCTTTGTTTTGACGCAAAAATTTGAAGGGGTATCGCATGTATGAAATCCAAAAAATCACCCCTTCATGGTCAATTTTCTAGGGTAAAAAGAGCCTTTTTGCTGTAGAAATCTTGCATAACTGCTTAGAAGACAGTTAAGCAGACTCTAAAAGGCTAGTGGTAGCAGTCTATTAGTAATTAATAAATACCATTTGGACAAACTTTGGACAGGATAGGGGAGGTATAGCCACTAAATAGGGTCTAATAACTACATTTAGTACATTTGTACTTGTCTTTTTATTTCATCGATAAGCCTCCTAAACATCTTAACAGAGTGAAACAAAAGAAAGAGTAGTAAGTAATAGCAAGGGAGGAAGCCTCAACAAAGAACTAATAACACTAGGAAACATTGAAAAAACACTAGGTAGATGTATAATCAAGTTTAGGTAGCAAATTTTATTTGTTATCTAGTCCCAGAACCTTTAAAACTTATGTCTACTAGATCAAGGATTGGAATCCTAAACGCTGATGGTTCCATTGATTCTGTCTACCATCATTTTGATGGTTATCCAGAATGGCTAGGAGTCAAATTAAATAGGAATTATACGACTTCAGCAAAAGTTAGAAAATTGATTGAAGGTGGTGACATTTCTTGTATTGAATCAGATTCAGACTGGAAAAGAAACAAACTTGAAAAACCAATTGTTCTTACTTATGCGATGAGAGGTGATGAATTAAGAACTGCTCACCATGAAGATCTAAAAGACTTTTTAATGTATGACACTTGCCAGATAGAATATTCTTATTTGTGGAATGGCTCTTTATCTATTCTTAATTGGAGTTGTTGGAAAGCTAATTATAACTACGAATGGATGATCCCAGAACCTCCTGAAGTAGTTCAAATACCTGCTCTAACAAATGAAGAAAAGGAAGGAGATCAAATAGCTCTTTTTGCAGAGAAGAAAGCAATGAAAGCCTTAGGAGTAGGAGAAAAATCCCTTAAAGCCATTTATGGTTAGATGATCCTATGCAGGGCTTACGAGCCTTGCACAGGCTCTTCTTATGAAGAAGCCTATTAAGTGTCCCAGAAACTTTAAAACCAATGCCAACAGTTAAAGAGAGTCTCAAGATTCTAGAGACAATAAGAAAACAAAAAAATGCTTTTATTGGTGCTTTAGTTTTATCAGCTACGGCATCAAACAAAAAGAAATCAGATGATTGTATTCCTTTAATTCAATCATTTGGATCAGGTCTTACAGAATTTGAGATTGAAGAATGTATGCAGATGGTAGAAAAAATATTAGGTAATGATTCATTGCTTAATAAGTTTTTTAATTCGTCTGTAGCCATGCAAGATATGGAATGGGTGGTTTAACTAATGACTGAAAAAGAATTATTCCAGGGTTATGGGCTTAAACATAAAAGCCCATACGAAATAGAAGAAGAAAAGTTAAAACAGTATCGACAAGCAAAGCTTTTTGATGACTGGTTATTCAATGACTCTGATTCTTTACCTGAATAAATGAACCTATGGAGGGCTCTATATGGGCCTTCCACAGGTTCCTTTTTATAAGGAGCCTACAAGTAGTGCTTTAGCGCTACACAAGCCCCAGAAATGTATTTGTTATGTCTAACAACATCACAGAGTCATCTTTAAAAGATGATATCTCTACTGCTGCTCTTGAATATGTTGAATATCAGGAGGGAGTGGTTCAAACACTAAGGGAAAGACAACTTGTCTTAATATCCCTAGCTGGATTTTTATTTATTATCCATTTGCTTTTTTAAATATGCTTAAGTGCCCTTCTTGTGGCTCTGTAAGTTTTGTATCCACTGGAGCAGGTCAGGAAAAAATTCCTGATGCTCCTTCAGTGGAAACAAGAAATACAAACCAGACACCTTATATCCGTAGGAGGAGGAGGTGTTCTAAATGCAAGCACTTGTTTTCTACTAGGGAATATGAGGTAGAAGAACTTCAAGCAATCATGCTTGGAGTAAAGAAAGAATCAGGAAATCTAGAAGGAAGTGAAAAACACTTAACTTCTATTGCTGCTGAGGTATCAGATTTACTAGAGGAGCTCCTTTCATGGGCTGGTCAAGTAAATAAACATAAGAAACAACTCAAAAAGAGGAAAGACTTATGACTTATTTAGATCCAAATGATTGTCCGTGGACACCTGAATATCAGATGTCACAACCAGGCTATAAAGCTGAATTAGCACAAGACATGATCAAGAACCTAAGTAATTTTGGGTTAGCACAAGATGAGCCTTGGGATCATGAGCTGATAGAGGCGTTAGCTGAAACCATTACCAACTACTACACAACAAAGGAGGAAAACTAATGGACTTGCAAACATCATCCTTTGATTTAAACATTCTCAAAGGAGCACTATTAACTAATCCTCATGGTGCTGAATTTCGTATTACTGGATTTCATTTTTATGCTAATGATCCAACTAATGTTTATGTAAGTATTCGTGAGTACAACGAAGATGGAGAACTTTTAGAAGGTGTTACAGGTTTATCTTGGGCATCTCTAAGTGAGTGGAATCTTCAAGTACAAGGAGGTAGCAACTAATGCCAATTAACAAAGAAGAATTTAACGGCATCTCTAACAAAGTTAAGGAATGCTTAGGCGTTCTTAGCGAGCTGCCAGACAGTGAGAAAAAGCAGTTGGCGATTCTTATGATTGCTCAAACTGTGTCTCCTAAGTTTGCTGCTGAGACAGCTAACTTTATGCTTGACTTAAATGAGTGGGAGAATATTTGATGTCCTATCATTCTTTTTCTAGTGCTT
>Ga0315331_10000566_pt1 | contig 26025 bp, 24 predicted proteins | sample M160m34915metaG_FD_203456 | JGI IMG/M metagenome (GOLD analysis project Ga0315331, IMG submission 203456) | Ammonia-oxidizing marine archaeal communities from Monterey Bay, California, United States - M1 60m 34915 | ecosystem: Environmental > Aquatic > Marine > Intertidal zone | place: USA...
TATCTGCTGTTTTCCTTTTTTCACATACTCATTAAACCGCTGTATTCCCTTTTCAAGCGTTCTGTAAAATGAAGACTCTTCTTCTTTTATCACCTTTTCTATGAGCTCTTGCTGTGCTGATATTTCCGGAAATGCCTCGCCTAATTCGTTAACTACTATCTTAACACATTGATACAAAAAGGGTTCGTTTAATTTCAATGTTTGATAACCGTACCTAACTGCCCTTCTAAGTATGCGACGAATTACATATCCGGCACCAGTATTGGAAGGAAGCTGACCATCAGCGATACTAAAAGAGATTGCCCTTACGTGATCTGAGATTACTCGCAGTGCAATGTCCGTTTTAAAATCGGCACCATAAGAACAATCAGCAATTGCTTCCAAATGACCAATGATTGGTTTAAAAAGGTCCGTGTCGTAGTTAGACGTCTTTCCCTGCAAAACCATACAAAGCCTTTCGAACCCCATTCCTGTATCTACATGTTTTTTAGGAAGGTCGACTAAGGAACCATTGGCTTTTCTATTATACTCCATAAAAACCAAATTCCAAATTTCTATAACTTGAGGATGATCCTGATTCACTAAATCTTTTCCATCAACTTTACCTCTTTCTTCTTTGGTTCTAATGTCGCAATGGATTTCGGAACAGGGACCACAAGGACCCATTTCGCCCATCTCCCAAAAATTGTCTTTTTTTGAAGCCTTAATGATTCGATCTTCAGCTATTAATCCTTTCCAAATATCAAATGCTTCTTGATCAACAGTCGTCCCATCCTGCTCATCACCTTCAAAAATTGTCACATAGATTTGTGACTTATCGATCTTGTATACTTCTGTTAATAATTCCCAGCTCCATTCGATAGCCTCTTTTTTAAAATAATCCCCAAAAGACCAATTACCGAGCATCTCAAACATCGTATGATGATAGGTGTCTACACCTACTTCTTCCAGATCATTATGCTTGCCCGAAACTCTAAGGCATTTTTGAGAATTGCAAACTCTACTGGATTTTGGCTGAGCATCTCCCAAAAAAATCTCCTTAAATTGATTCATTCCAGCATTGGTGAACATTAACGTAGGATCATTTTTAATCACCATAGGTGCAGAGGATACCATTTCATGTTCTTTCCCCTTAAAAAAATCGATAAAAGCGGCTCGTATTTCTTTTGAATTCATTTGTTAACAATGCTTAAAATTAGCCCAAGCACCTTTAAGGCTAGACTAAACGGATTGCTAAGTTAGATTTTTATGGTAAATTAGCATCGCCTTAAAAACGAAAGTTTTACCATGGCAAATACGAAATATAAATATAATCCGAACACGCTCTCTTATGAACAAGTTGAGCTTTCCGTCAAAGACAAAATCCTTAAGGTTTCGTACTACGCTATTGTTGGAATAGTTGTCTCCTTTATCGTTACTTTAATCTCTTTCAAAGCTATACAGAAAAGCAATGATTCCGAGCTCGCTAGAGCCAATACACAATTAGAAAAAGATCTGCATGATCTAAAAATTGACGTGGAATTTACGAATAAGGTATTACAGCATCTCCAAGACACAGACGACAACATCTACCGGAGCATATACGAAGCCGAGCCCATACCTTCCTACAAGAGAGAATTTGGTACTGGTGGAAACCAAAAAAAATACGACCAATACAAAGGCTTTAGCCACTCAGAATTGATTATTGAAATTAGAAAATCATTAGAAGAAGTGCAAAAGAAAATGGTCACTCAAAGTGAATCTTACGATGAACTGAAGCAATTAGTAAAAACAAAAAAAGAAATGCTTGCGGCAATACCCTCTATTCAACCTATTGCAAACAAAGATTTGACCAGATTAGCATCTGGATTTGGATTTCGAATGCATCCAATTTATAAGATCAAAAAGATGCACACTGGAATTGATTTCACGGCTGATCGCGGAACTGATATTTATGCAACCGGGAACGGAGTAATTGAAAAAGCTGGACGAATGAGTGGTTATGGTAAAGTCGTTATTATTGATCATGGTTTTGGTTATAAGTCTTTGTATGCGCATTGCAGCAAACACATGGTCAAAGTTGGCCAGAAAGTAAAGAAAGGTGAAGTTATTGCGTTAGTAGGAAATACGGGCGTTTCTACTGGTCCACATGTTCATTACGAAGTTCGCAAAAGAGAAAAATCATCTAATGGTAGAAGCACCTACAAACCCGTGAATCCCGTTAATTATTTCTTTAACGATTTATCTCCTGAAGAGTACGAAAAAGTCATTGAAATTTCTTCAAGGCCAACCCAATCCATGTAATTATTTGCAATTATTCGACTTAAAGGTCAAAATGCTTTTTTGCCATATCAGTAATCTGTCCACCAATTGCTAAACAAGCTGTTGCTGCTGGCGAAGGTGCATTCAGAACGTGAATACTGTGATCTGTAAACTCTATTCTAAAATCATCTTTTGTATCCCCCTTTGTATTCATCAGCATCGCTCGCACTCCAGAACGACCCGGCTTTAGATCATCCATTTCCAATTCTGGAATAAGCCGCTGAAGCGTCTTTAGAAATAATCGTTTCGAAAATGCTCTTCGGTACTCTTTAATTCCAAAACCAATATTATTAAAGAAAAATTTCCATGTACCGCCATACCCTAAAGCATTTGCTGTGTCCTTTAAATTGAAATCGGTTTTTCCATATCCTTCTCTCTTAAAAGTAAATACTGCATTTGGGCCACATTCTATTTCACCATTAGTCATGCGGGTAAAATGCACTCCTAAAAATGGAAACTCAGGATTGGGGACGGGATATATTAAATTGCGAACCTTATGACGCGCCTGTTCTGTTAATTCATAATAATCACCTCGAAAACCAATTACTTTTTCTTTTAATGGCACTTGGTCTTTTTTGGCCAATCGATCAGCTTGAAGTCCACCGCAAAAAATCAACCTACTCGCGATGTATTTTGTTTTTGTCGTTGTAATTGTCGTTTGATTGCCAAGTGTCTCGAACGATAATGCTTCCTCCCCCAAGACGATCGTGCTCTTTTCATTTTTTGCTTGTGCAATTTCTGCCAACTTCGAAGTTGTACTTCGAAAATCAATTATTCCAGTACACGGAACCCAGATTCCACCAATCGACTTTACATGAGGTTCTATTTCTCTAATTTGCTCAGGACCAATTTTTTCAATTCCTTCTGTATTGTTTGCCAAACCATTCTGAAATATTTTATCCATAAAAGGAAGCTCAGACTTATCTACCGCAGCAACTACTTTGCCACATACATCATAATCGATATTATGGGCTGCTGCAAAAGCTACCAATTCATGACGGCCCTTAACACAATTTTCTGCCTTTAATGATCCTGGCGTATAATATAATCCTGAGTGGATAACTCCTGAATTGTGACCTGTTTGATGATCTGCAAGAATATCTTCCTTTTCTATTAGAATGATTTTCTTCTCGGGGAATGCTGATTGCATTTTATAAAATGTTGCAGCACCTACTATTCCCCCACCAATAATTGCAAAATCAAACTTATTTTCTGACATCGGACAATTTTACTGGGCACGAAGTTAACATGAAATGATGAAATCTAAAATTAATTAAGTGTGACTTCTTGTCTGGGAACTCGAAGTAATAAAATCAACCCAATTATGAAGAAAACTACTAAGGCTACGATAGAGTTTTTCATGCTTCCAGTCCATTGCTCAATTAGTCCGTAACTTGCCATCCCAATTACGATACCTAACTTCTCAGCCACATCAAAAAATGAAAAAAAAGATGACGTATCTTTTGTCTTTGGTAAAAACTTAGAGTAGGTAGATCTGGATAGCGACTGTATCCCTCCCATTACCAATCCGACAAGGCCTGCAATGATATAAAAATGTAATGGTGTCGACACAATGAATGCACTAAGGCATATCATTATCCACATAATCAATATAAGTGTTAGGGCTTTTATATTTCCTATTCGGTCTGATATTCGCGATAATCCAATCGCACCAGGAACAGCAATTAATTGTATCAGTAGCACAGCTATTATCAAACCTGTTTTAGATCCATCTGAGCCATCAGCACTTTTTGGCCAATCTATTTCTTTCTGACCAAAATAGACGGCCATTAACATAATCGTCTGAACAGCCATACTGTAGACAAAAAATGCAGACAAATAACGCTTTAAACGTTTCGTCTTTTTAATCTGACTGAAAACTGATTTCAATTCTTGAAAGCCTTTCCAAATAATTCCCTTTTGCTTTTTCTTTTTTTCAGTTCTACCTGGTAAACGACGGTAAGTTACATGACTGAATGCGAACCACCATATACCCGTTAGGACGAAACATATTTTCATTGCTTCAATTTTTTCTGGACCCGTTTCTCTTGTCATTACAATTACAAGACATAAGATTAATAAAATAACACTTCCAACATAGCCCATTGAAAATCCCTTCGCGCTCAAACGATCATGTTCTTGCTCGGGTGCAACCTCAGGTAAATATGCATTATAAAACACCAAACTGCTCCAAAATCCTATTCCAGCGAGCGCGAAAATGCACATACTAATTTCTAAGTATTCAATATTAAAAAAGTAGAGTGCAGCACAGGAAACAGAACCGAAATAACAAAAAAATCGCAAGTAGTTTTTCTTACTACCCGAGTAGTCAGCAATCCCCGAAAGCAGAGGGATAAATAAGCAGATCAACAAAAAATAAATTGCACTTACAATGGCCACAACGGCTGTATTAACCATTTCAAATCCGAAAAAATTTACATAATTCACAACTTCACCTTGAACATCTTTGGTGAATTCAACTACATGACTATCGTAAAAAATTGGAAAAATGGCAGTAGTTATAACCAACGGATACACAGAATTTGCCCAATCATAAAACGCCCAGGCATTTTGTGTTTTTTTATTGTAATTATGCGTTTCTGGCAACGGTTTTACTTCATTCGAATCCGCATTCTCCATGTTTTGGCGTTAGGGCTATCACCGACAAGATAAAAAAAAGACCTGACTATAAACAGTACAGGTCTTTAAATAAAATTCATTTAGTTTATCTCAAAATGAAATCCACTCTTCTATTCTGAGCTTTTTGATATTCTTCAGTCCCCTGATTCGATAACATATCCATTCCTTTACCAATTACTTCGAGCCGATCAGCAGCGATACCATGATCAATCAAGTATTCTTTTATAACATTTGCTCGTTTCAGACCCAAACCTCTCAAATAATCATTCTTATCAATTTCTCTTTTTTCCTCAACACCATGATGCCCTTGAATCGTTAACTTAATGTCTTTACCCTCTTCGCTTTTCAAAAGCTCCAGTAAATGCACAAGATCATTACTCATTGATTCATCAATACCGGTTCTGATAAAGTCAAAATAAATAGATGAGTACTTAATCTGCTGTTCAACCGACATTCCTCCCTCAGCAGTTACTTGCTTGTGAAAAAGTACACGGTCCTGTTCCTCTAGCTTTTCTATGCAATCACATTCTTGAATGCTGTCCAAAATAAATAATTCTACCTGGTCTATATAGTAATAAGCTACAGGAATTTGCTGTCCCATCAAATCGGATGGTTTTTTTAATTTTTTAAACTTCGTCTCTTTAAAATTGTAAAAGTTTCCAATTATTAAAAATTTCTCTTTACCATCTGCTGTAAAAACGTTACATACTTTTTCCCAATTAAATCGTCCATCAAATGTATTGTTCTCTGGATGTTTTACTACTTTATTTTTGTCTTTTTCCGAATCAAATATGATGTTTGATTTTCCTTCTACTTCAAACCTTTTTTGAGTAACAAATGCACCAATGTTATTGCACGAATACTTCGATTTATCAGCCAATGAAACGTTAAATTTCAAACAATACTGCGTTCCCTTCTTAAGAGATCCTAATAACTCCGTTTGCAAATACGTACGAGGCTCTTTATCGTTGTAGCTAACGCCTACAATGCCTGCATAATTTTCACCATCCAATGGCTTTTCATTACCATAAAAATTCTTTGGTGTACCGACAAAGTCCTTAACATTACTCGAAAACAAATCAGCAGACAGTTCTGTTGGGGATTCCCAATTAGTGGCAATTGCTATTTGCTTTTGCTTTTTTAGCTTTCCTTTAATGCTTTCAAAACTTGGATTTGTAACTAAATTCTTGTCATCCTGTCCGATAGCAGAAATGCAAGTAATAATGGTTAAAATGCCTAGTATTAATCGTTTCATTTCAATTGTGTTTAAATTCTTTAACAGTCTCAATAAAGCACTTTACTTTATCAGGATGCGTATCTGGATAAACCCCATGGCCTAAATTGGCAATGTGTCTATCAGGACCAAAGCTACTGAGCATTTTCTTCGTTTCCAATTCGATCGCTTTAAAATCTCCATAGAGTGCACAAGGGTCCAAATTACCTTGTAAGGTTTTATTTGGGCCAATCAACCTTCGTGACTCTTGTACATTCATATTCCAATCTAAGCCAATTGTTTCACAATTCAATTTACTCATCTCTTTTCTTGAACCATAGGCCCCTCTGGAAAAGACAGTTATAGGTACTTCAGTAATTGCATCACAAATCTTTGATACATATTTCATTCCAAACTCTGCATATTGCTCCTGAGTAAGGATTCCAGCCCACGAATCAAAGACCTGAACCAGGTCAGCACCGGCTTTAACCTGTTCTTTCAAGTACACAATGGTAGATGCTGTAATTTTATCTAACAGCTCATGACTTAATTTCGGATCACTATAAAGCATCTTTTTTGCCTTACTGAACGTTTTTGAACCTTGCCCTTCAATCATGTAAGAAAAAATAGTCCAAGGTGCACCTGCAAATCCAATCAAAGGAATACTATTATTCAATTCCTTTTTAACAATTGATATGGCTTCCAGAACATAACCCAACTCATCTTTAGGATCAGGAATACGCAGTCTGTGAACGTCAGCTTGAGTTTCTATTGTCTTTTCAAACCAAGGTCCTTTCTTTTCAATCATTTGATATTCTAACCCCATTGCCTCAGGTACAACCAAAATGTCTGAAAAAATAATGGCTGCGTCAACCTTAAGAATTGTGACAGGCTGCATAGTCACTTCTGCCGCTAATTCCGGTGTCTCAACTAACTCTTTGAATCCAGATAATTTCTGTCTAATTGCCCTGTACTCTGGTAATATTCTGCCCGCCTGCCGCATGAGCCAAACAGGTGTTCTTTCTACTTGCTCCCCTGTTGCTGCTCGAAGAATTAAATCATTTTTTATTGACATGCCGGCAAAGGTAAGTGATAGGTATGACTCTATGTCATAGATATGTATAAATAACGAAATTTGAAAATACGGAAAATCATAGCATTTTTATTGTTATTGAATCTTACAAGATTCGCGGATGCTCAAAATAATTCTTGTCCAACATCAAAAATGACCATTATAAGTCGTCAATATCAATGGGGATATCTAGTTACAAAAAGCCTGGTAATAAGAAATAAACGTTGTATTGTAGATAATCCTTTGCCTTTTTATTTTTCCATAAAGGTTGATTGACTACATTTATAACGAAGAAGACAATGCCTTACAAAGAAAAAGAAATAACGAAATTGTATTACACCATGGGGGACGTTGCCTCTATGCTCCGTGTTAATCACTCTCTGATTAGATTTTGGGAAAAAGAATTTGAAGTTCTCAAACCAAAAAAAAATAAAAAAGGGAATAGACTTTTTACTCCGAAAGACTTGGAAAACCTAAAATTAATCTATCACTTGGTTAAAGAAAGAGGCTATACACTGGAAGGTGCAAGGAAAAGATTAAAAGGTAATCCAGACGAGTTGGATCACAATATGGAAATTGTAGACCGATTAAAAGAAATCAAATCGTATTTGCTCAATCTAAAAAGCCACTTGTAATCTAGGTAGTTTTTTGCATCACAACGCTCTTTTTTTATATTGGCAGTTCTCCAAAGTTGATTTTGTCATAAAATCGATGGACAGCAAAAGTCATTTTGTCAGATTCAACAGTTTGGCGTGAGATTTGACTTATCTTTGACTGTAAATTATTGCAATGATTTTCATAACACGAAGAGAACGATTTAGTGCGGCTCATAAGCTTTGGAACCAAAATTGGAGCGATGAGAAAAATTTCAGCACATTTGGAAAATGCGCCAATCCTAATTGGCATGGTCATAACTATGAACTGTTTGTAACGGTGAAAGGATCGATTGACCCTGATACCGGTTTTGTAGCAGATTTAAAAGAAATTGGCAAAATTCTAAAGGAAAAAGTAATTTCAAAAATAGATCATAAAAATTTGAACTTAGACTGTGACTTTATGAAAGACGTCATGACTTCTACAGAGAATCTTGCTGTTGAAATATGGAATCAAATTAAATCAGATATGGTTACGTTAGGATGTGAATTGCACTGTGTTAAAATAACAGAAACCGAAAATCAATATGTTGAATATTTCGGGTAAAAAATAAATTATGGGAGTATTAGATAAAAAGAGTTCAAATCCAATGTTCAAAGAAGCTGTCTTAAAACGGTTAGAGACAATAGATTCTGGAACAATGAGTGTTAATGGAACCATTACCAAAACAATTTGGCTATTATTAATTACCGTTATAACCGGTGCTTGCAGCTGGCAATTCATGTTAAGTATGGGTGCTGCGCTGTACCCTGTTCTTTTTGTAAGTCTAATTGCCGGTGCCATTCTGTTTTACTACACAATAAAGAATCCTAATAACGCCCACATTACTGCCCCAGTCTATGCAGTAATTGAAGGTTTATTTGTGGGTGTTGTCACTGCTCTTTTTGGAGCGATGTTCGAAGGAATTGTAGTCAATGCAATCATTTTAACTTTTGCAACATTGGGGGTTATGCTTTTTCTCTACACAACCAAAATTATTAAAGTAACAGAAAAGTTCAAAGCGATTATGGCCATGGCAATTGGTTCAATTGCCATTTTATACCTAGCGACCTGGATTCTTGGATTTTTCGGTGTTATTCTACCATTTATGCATGATAGTTCACCTCTTGGCATTGGAATCAATATTGCAATTATTGTAATTGCAGCGCTTAGTTTTTTATTAGATTTTGACATGATAGATAAAAATATTCAGGCAAAAGCTCCGAAGAAAATGGAATGGATTGGTTCAATGGCTTTACTAGCTACAATCGTTTGGTTGTATATAGAATTCCTTAGATTACTATCGCGTCTCCAAGATTAATTTACTGACTCAAAACAATTCAATGAAAGCATACGTATTTCCTGGACAAGGTTCCCAATTCGTTGGAATGGGAAAAGACTTATACGATTCGATTCCAGCTGCAAAAGTCCTATTTGAACAAGCCAATGATTTATTGGGATTCAAAATAACGGACATTATGTTTGCAGGTAGTGATGATGACTTAAAGCAAACCAAGGTTACACAGCCAGCTGTATTTCTGCATTCTGTAATTTTAGCTAAATCAATACCTGAATTTAAACCCCATATGGTTGCGGGTCATTCTCTCGGTGAGTTATCGGCTTTGGTTGCAGCTGAAGCGCTAGAATTTGAAGCTGGGCTTAAACTAGTCGCTGCTAGAGCAATGGCAATGCAAAAAGCATGTGAACAAAACCCTTCTACCATGGCGGCTATATTAGGTTTAGAAGATCAAATGGTTGAGGAAATCTGCGAAACAATCACAGGAACAGTAGTTGCAGCTAATTATAACTGCCCTGGACAATTGGTAATATCAGGCAGTAATGAAGCCGTTAAGGAAGCCTGTGAAAAAATGACCGACGCAGGCGCCAAGCGTGCTTTAATGTTGCCCGTCGGAGGCGCATTTCACTCGCCACTGATGGCACCTGCCGGGGAGGAGTTATCTTCTGCCATCAATAACACCGTAGTTAAAGCCCCTATTTGTCCGATTTACCAGAATGTTTCTGCTAAACCAGTGAATGATCCTAATCTTATTAAAGAAAATTTAAAGGCCCAGCTCACAGCGCCTGTTAGATGGACTCAAATCATGCAAAATATGATTACTGATGGATGTACTGAAGCTATTGAAGTTGGTCCGGGAAGAGCGCTTCAAGGGATGTTCAAAAAAATTGACCGAAAATTTGCTGTAAGTAGTGCGACGATTTAAAGTTGATTCCTGTAATCAGAAATAACGCTCTATAATTCTTTATTAATTAAACCCGGAATCTCAATAGCCCTATGCAAATAAGGCTTTTTTCGGGCTTGGTTAAGCAGTTCAATATGCCCATAATGATGGCAATCAGATCCTAATAAGTCTAAACATGATTCATCGATCAAACGCTCGCCCACTGCTCGCACTTCAGGACCATAATAACCGGTTAAAGAATTGATATTAAGCTGTATTTTCACTCCTCTTTCACGTAAATCCATAATTTTCTGAAAATCATGAAACCAAAATGGATAGCGTTCAGCATGTGCAAGAACTGGAATATAACCATTGGTTTGCATTTCAAAAATAGCACTCCCTAAATTTGGAGGTTCTTGCATAAATGGAAGCTCAAATAGAACATATTTTTCACCAAAAGTCAATAGTTCGTTGTTACTTATTTTCGGCTCAAAATCCGCATCTAGATTGTATTCAGCTGCTGCAGAAATTTCTACTTCAATGTTTTCTTCCTTTATCTTTTTTTGCAGTTCTGATAATCCCCCAAGAATTATTTCTGGTGTGTTTCGGTAATAATCACACATTACATGAGGTGTTGTAATAATCTTTTTATATCCCAGCTCGACCAAAGCACGAATTAAGATTAACGAATCATCCATATTCTTTGCACCATCATCAATCCCCGGAATTAAATGAGAATGCACATCCGTTCCTAAAATTGATAAGTCACAAGGCTCTAATTCAATCTCTTTTTTTCTAAAAATTTTACCAAAAAGAGACATTATCTATTTACGTATTGATTGGAATAATATTTTTTGTACTCGCCAGAAGTTACATCATTTAACCAACTTTCATTATTCAAATACCAATCAATGGTTAGTGACAAACCTTGCTCAAAATTAATGGAAGGCTTCCAACCCAAGTCATTTTCGATTTTACTTGCATCGATAGCATATCTTAAATCATGACCAGCACGGTCTTTAACAAACGTAATGAGAGATCTTGACATGCCTTTTTTTTGAGCTAGTTTTTCGTCCATCTGATCGCAAATCATATGAACCAAATCTATGTTCTTCCACTCATTCAATCCACCAATATTGTAGGTCTCTCCTATTTTACCATTATGAAACACCGTATCAATTGCTGAAGCATGATCTTCTACCCATAACCAATCTCGCACATTTAATCCCTCACCATAAACCGGCAATGGTTTCTCGTTTTTAATATTATTAATGATTAACGGAATTAATTTCTCGGGAAATTGGTTAGCTCCATAATTATTGGAACAATTTGAAAGTTTAACCGGTAAATTGTAAGTATGAAAATAAGACCTTACAATGTGATCTGAACTCGCTTTTGAAGAAGAATACGGACTTCTGGGATCGTATGGAGTTTTTTCTGTAAATAAACCTTCCTGACCCAATGAACCATATACCTCGTCAGTGGAGATATGATAAAAGCACTTATCCTCTATTTCTTTTCCCCAACAAGCTTTTGCCGCATTCAATAAATTGACTGTTCCAATAATATTTGTCATGATAAATTCTGTCGGATTACTTATCGAACGGTCCACATGTGATTCTGCAGCCAAATGAATTACAGCATCTATATGATGCTTCGAGAAAATTTCCATCACTAATTTAGCATCACAGATATTTCCCTTCTCAAACAAATAATTTGGTGCAGCTTCAATATCCCGAAGATTACTAAGATTACCCGCATATGTCAATGCATCTAGATTGACAACTTTGTAAGTCGGGTAATTATTGACCAACCTCCTCACCACGTGTGAACCAATAAATCCTGCTCCACCAGTAACGAGTATGTTTTTTTGAAAATTCATCAAAGGCTCCAGTAGTCTATTTTAGTATTTTCAGCCATATTTTTATAAACTCCTTTAATGTCCACAAAAATACCTCCATTAGGCATTAATCCTTCAAAATATTCTTCTGGAAGACCTCTATATTCTTGGTGATTAACAGCAAGGATAACTGCGTCGTAATCTCCTTCTGGTTCACGTTTAGTTCTATATCCATATTCATGATTGACCTCATCAGGATCAGCATGCGGGTCTATTACATCAACCGCTATAGAAAAGGACTCAATTTCTCTTATAACATCAATTACTTTAGAGTTTCTAATATCAGCCACGTCTTCTTTAAAAGTTGCGCCTAATATTAAGACTTTGGCATCCATCACTACCTTACCTTGAGCAATAATCATTTTAACCGTTTGTTTCCCAACGTAGAAGCCCATTGAGTCATTCACATAACGGCCAGAATTAATAATTTTGGCATGGTAACCTGTTTGTTTAGCCTTGTGTGTGAGGTAGTATGGATCAACACCAATACAATGTCCGCCAACCAAACCTGGGAAAAACTTTAAAAAATTCCATTTTGTTCCTGCCGCTTTAAGCACGTCGTACGTATTTATTCCTAAACGATTAAAAATAATGGAAAGCTCGTTAACCAATGCAATGTTTACGTCTCGTTGCGTATTTTCAATAATTTTTGCTGCCTCTGCAACTTTAATCGATGCTGCCCTGTGCACTCCAGCCTCTACCACTAATTCATATGTCTTCGCTATATTCTCAGCAGAGTCTTTACAAGACCCCGATGATACTTTGATAATGGAAGAAAGCGTATGCTCCTTATCTCCGGGATTGATTCGTTCTGGAGAGTAACCCACTTTAAAGTCCTCATTAAATTTGAGTCCGGAAAGTGATTCTAACACAGGAACACAATCCTCCTCAGTACATCCTGGATAAACAGTAGATTCATAAACTACATAATCGCCCTTAGACAATACTTTACCCACTGTGGTAGAAGCCCCAATAAGCGGCTTCAAGTTTGGCAAATTTGAATCATCAATCGGAGTAGGAACAGCTATGATATAAAACGACACATCTTTTAAATCATTTGGATCTGCGGTGAAATATATCTCCGTTCCTTCAAATTCAGATTCATCCAATTCTTTAGAAGGGTCAATGTTTTTCCGCATTAAATCAACCCTTTCTTGATTGATATCAAAACCGACTACTTTAATTCTTTTTGCAAATTCCAAGGCTATCGGTAATCCAACATAACCCAGACCTATTACGGCTAGTTTAACTTCTTTTGCAACTAATTTATCGTACATATCCATGCTCATCTCTAACTTGATATATTCTTTCTATAATTTCAACAACTTTTAAACCTTCTAATGCATTCGTTGTTGCTGTTGTTCTTTCTTTTAATGTATTCACTACATTCTCAATGATGTAATGGTGATTCGCTGCCGACCCTTTGTAAGGACCGTAATCATTAGCAGGATTTGATGGAGCCAGCTCTGGCATTTCATATCCTTCAATATTACAAACTTCAACTTCATTCATATATTGACCACCAATTTTAACACTGCCCTTACTGCCAATTATGGTCATTGAGCTCTCGAGATTCATTCCCCAGATAGCAGTTGAATAGTTAATACAGCCCATACCTCCGTTCACGAAATCAAAACTAACCAAACCCGAATCTTCAAAATCAGTAGAGTTCGTATGCGTAAAATCTTTGAATTTCCCTTGTATATTACTGATGTCACCGAATAACCAGTACATAATGTCAATGAAATGAGAAAACTGAGTGAAAAGGGTTCCTCCATCAAGGTCTGCTGTTCCTTTCCAACCCCCTTTTTTATAATAACGGTCGTCCCTATTCCAATAACAATTCAATTGAACATTAAAAATATCACCCAGCAATCCATGATCAATAACACCCTTAATCCACTCCGATGGTGGCGAATACCTATTTTGCATAACACAAAAAAAGTGTTTGTTTGCTTTTAGCGCTTTATATATAACCGACTCACATTTGGCTTTAGACAAACCCATTGGTTTTTCACAGACCACATGTTTTCCAGCATCCAAAGCTGCACTTGCCTGATCTGAATGAAGACCATTTGGAGTGCAAATATTTATTACGTCTACTTCTTCGGTCTGAAGTAAGTCATGCATTGAAGTGTAAAAAGGCACCTCATCATATGCCTCTATGGAAAGCTCTCCCTTCGCTTTGATATCACACAAAGCTACAAGCTGCGCCTCGTCATTTCGAAGAATCATTTCGGCGTGTCTTTTTCCTATATGTCCACAGCCAATAACTGCAAATCTAATTTTACTCATTCGTTTTTATTACTTTCTTACCGTTGATTGCATAGGTCGCACCACTTTCAACGCACACCGCGGTATTGTCATCACTAAAGTTTAATCGATGTCCATACTCACTCACCCATCCAATTTGTTTAGCAGGATTACCAACTAGTAAAGCATAATCAGGCACATCTTTAGTTACAACGGCTCCCGCTCCTATCAATGCAAATTTCCCAACATTATTACCACAAATGATTGTCGCATTAGCTCCAATCGATGCTCCCTTTCTGACAAGAGTCTTAGCATACTGGTCTCTTCTAATAATAGCACTTCTCGGATTTGTAATATTAGTAAAAACCATAGAAGGTCCTAAGAATACATCGTCTTCACATTCGACACCAGTATAAATAGATACATTATTTTGAACTTTAACATTTACTCCTAGAGTGACATTAGAAGACACTACCACATTTTGCCCCAAGTTGCATCGTTCACCAATTTTACAATTAGGCATAACATGCGAAAAATGCCATATTTTGGTCCCTGCACCAATTTGGCAACCTTCATCAATTACAGCTGTTTCATGGGCAAAATAGCTCATTACTTTTTTATATATTTCTCAAAGTTATTGTGCTCTTTTTTATACAATTCCTCTTCAGGCAAAGATCTAAAATAGTCATATGTAATTCTTAGGCCTTCAGCTCGATCAATTTTAGGTGTCCATCCTAAAAGTTCTATCGCTTTGCTTATATCGGGCTGTCTTTGCTTGGGATCATTTACTGGAAGGTCTTTATAAATCACCTTTTGATTAGTACCAGTTAGTTTAATAATTTCCTCAGCAAAATCTCCAATAGAAATTTCATCTGGATTGCCAACATTAACCGGGTTTGGACAATCACTCATCAACAATCTGTAAATCCCTTCAACCAAGTCATCAACAAAACAAAAAGACCTGGTCTGGCTACCATCACCAAAAATGGTCAAATCTTCTCCTCTCAACGCTTGACCTATAAAAGCGGGCAAAACTCGTCCATCATTTAGTCGCATACGCGGACCATAAGTGTTGAAAATTCTAACTATTCTTGTTTCTACTCCATGGTAAGTGTGGTAAGCCATGGTAATGGCCTCTTGAAATCTTTTTGCTTCATCGTAAACTCCTCTTGGGCCCACTGGATTTACATTGCCCCAATAGTCTTCTGTTTGTGGATGAACTGTTGGGTCTCCATATACTTCTGAAGTAGATGCCACAATAATCCTTGCATTTTTAGCCTTTGCTAAACCTAAGCAATTATGCGTACCAAGAGATCCTACTTTTAGTGTTTGAATAGGAATTTTTAAATAATCTATCGGACTAGCTGGCGAGGCAAAATGTAAAATGTAATCTAAGCCTGTTTCTACGTCTATATGCTCTGAAATATCGTGATTAACAAATTCAAAATTTGCTTCATTTTTCAGGTGTTCCAAGTTGCTCATCCTCCCAGTAATCAGGTTATCCATACCAATTACATGAAATCCTTCATTCACAAATCGTTCACAAAGATGTGAACCTAAGAAACCCGCCGCTCCTGTTATTAAAACTTTTTTACTCAACTTCTTTCGTATAATGTCCTAGCACTGTTTTTCTACCAATGCTCTCGTAATAAAACTCATTATCTCGCATATTTGTTAAATCGTACAAATTTCTTCCATCAAAAATAACACTCTCTTTGAGTAACCCTTTGATTTTACCAAAATCCGGCGCACGAAACACAGGCCATTCAGTAGCTATCAGTAAGGCATCTGCACCTTCTAAAGCTTCGTATTGATTCGCACAATATACAATAGAATCACCCACTATTTTTTTAACATTATCCATCGCTTCCGGATCAAATGTTTTAACCTTAGCGCCCGAAGCAAGCAGCTCCTCAATCATATATAAAGATGGTGCTTCTCTAATATCATCTGTATCAGGCTTAAATGCCAGCCCCCAAAGCGCAAATGTTTTGCCTTTCAAATTATCTCCGTAATAATTTTTCACTTTGCGTATCAACGTATATTTCTGTTCATGATTGACTTTCATAACAGATTCAATAATTCCAAAATTATATCCAACATCTTTGCCCGATTTGGCTAATGCCTGTACATCTTTTGGAAAACAGCTTCCACCATAACCAATACCAGAAAACAAAAACCTATTACCAATTCTCGAATCAGAACCTACCCCTTTTCTTACCGCATCAACATCGGCGCCAACCAACTCGCAGAAATTAGCAATTTCATTCATAAATGTAATCTTCGTTGCCAAAAAAGCATTCGCTGCATACTTGGTAAGCTCTGCAGATCGCTCGTCCATAAAATAGATGGGATTCCCTTGTCTTACAAATGGTTTATAAAGTTTTTCAAGTAGAAGTCTTGCCTTAGCAGAAGATGTGCCAATCACCACACGATCTGGTTTTAAAAAATCATCTACAGCAAATCCTTCTCTTAAAAACTCCGGATTAGAAACCACATCAAAATCGACTTGGGCTTTTTTTGCAACTGCTTCATGTACTTTCTCTGCTGTTCCAACAGGCACTGTACTTTTGTCGATGATTACTTTATACTCCGTCATGATCTCTCCTAATTCCTCCGCCACAGCTAATACGTAGGATAAATCAGCTGACCCGTCTTCTCCGGGAGGAGTAGGCAATGCTAAAAATACAATTTGACTTTGGTCAATCGCCTCTTTCAAATTGGTCGTAAACTGAAGCCTTTTCTGTTGAATATTTCTATCAAAAATGACATCCAAATGCGGTTCGTAAATAGGCACAATACCTTCCCGCATCATATCAACTTTTTTCTTATCTATATCTACACATATTACGTTATTTCCCGTTTCAGCAAAACATGTTCCTGTAACTAATCCAACGTAACCGGTTCCTACAACAGCTATATTCATTTTCTAATAAATTCTTTTACTGATTCCGTAATGTACTTTAACTGCTGATTTGTCAATTCAGTATGCATCGGCAACGAAAAAACTCTCGTAGTTAACCAATCCGTAATTGACATGTCTGCACAAGTCACATCTAAATGATCAAACATTTTTTGTTTATGAGCCGGCACAGGATAATAAATCATAGCTGGAATATCTTTCTTTCCTAGATATTCTACTAAATCGTCGCGATTGATACCGTCTGCTAACTGCAGCGTATACTGATGAAATACATGCTTACTTTGAGCACTTCTATACGGGACCGTAAGCTCAGGAATGTCTGCAAATGCATCATCATAGAAAGCAGCGGCATTGTTTCTGTTTTCAATATAGCGATCTAACTCTCGTAATTTGATTCTTAGAATTGCAGCTTGAATTGAATCTAACCTAGAATTACAACCCACTAAATCATGATAGTATCGCTTGCTTTGACCATGATTCGCAACCATTCTAATTTGATTTGCTAAATCATCGTTATTGGTACATATCGCACCGCCGTCTCCGTAACATCCTAAATTTTTTGATGGAAAAAAGCTCGTACATCCAACATCTCCTATAGTGCCGGTTTTAGCAGTAGTTCCATCAGCAAAGCTGTAATCACAACCAATTGCTTGCGCATTATCTTCAATAACAAACAAACTGTGCTTCTTTGCAATTTTCATAATAGCATCCATATCACAAGACTGACCGTATAAGTGAACAGGAACAATTGCTTTTGTTTTAGGCGTAATTGCCTTTTCGATCGCCTCTGGGGAAATATTAAATGTATCCGATTCACAATCTACAAAAACAGGTTTCAACCTCAACAAGCCTATTACCTCAGTTGTTGCTATGTACGTGTAAGACGGAGTAATTACTTCATCCCCGGGTTTTAACCCTAGCGCCATCATTGAGATTTGCAGTGCATCCGTTCCGTTCGCACAAGGAATTACATGTTTTACTCCAAGGTAGTTTTCCATTTCTTGCTGAAAAGATTTAACCTCGGGACCATTAATGTATTGGGAAGATTCCACTACGCCAATAATTGCTTTATCAATCGCTGGTTTGATTTTTTCGTACTGTGACTTTAAATCAACCATTTGTATTTTATTCAAGACTTCAGACATAATCTGCGAATATAGTGAATCGATATACACTGAAAAGCTTAAATAACACGAATTACTTACAATTAATAATGAACTTTTCAGTTTCAAGGATAATCTACTCAAAATGATGGATGATAAACCTTACATTTGCTCGGAAATGAAACACACTTTTACAACACTTCTTTTAGTGGTATTATTTTCTTCAATGGGAACAAGTCAATCTGTAAAAGACAGTTCTATCTTCACAACGCAAGTAAGCCTTTCATACGCAGCACAGATTCCTGAAGGTGATCTTAAAAATCGATTTGGATGGAATTCTAATATTGGTTTCAATGTCGATATTAAATTAGCCTCCAATTGGGTTTTGGGCATTAATTCACAATTCTTTTTTGGTAATCAAGTAAAAGACACCTCTATGCTGACTGATATGTATACTTCTAACGGTCAAATCATCAATCAGAATGGAGCGTTTGCTAATGTCCTTGCTTACGAACGTGGTTGGATTTTCACAGGAAATATTGGGAAAATTTTTCCGATAATTGGTCCGAATCCTAACAGTGGAATCTTGTTTAAATTTGGCGTTGGTTTCATACAGCACAAAGTTCGCATTGAAGCAGAACAAGACTTAGTTCCACAATTCACAGGAGAATACAGCAAACTTTACGATCGATATACCAACGGATTGGTACTTACTCAATTTATTGGGTATTCTCATATGGGCAACAAAGGATTGGCTAATTTCTTTGCCGGAATAGACCTTTCAGAGGGTTTTACTCGTGGTAGAAGATTGCGGCAAGCCGGGGCTGAAACCGAAGTAAATAAAAGCAGAACAGATCTCTTGATGGGCCTTCGAGCAGGTTGGATTGTTCCAATTCGCAAAAGACCTCTTCAAGATTTCTACTTGAACTAAAAACTTATCTTTATCCCGTGGGTAAATTTCTGTACAACATAGGAATTGTAGGATATTTAATGGGTATTTATATTGCTGCTCCATTTAATAAAAAAGCCAGGTTATGGATTAAAGGCAGGAAGAATCAGGTTTTTAATAATCACACCGATTGTATTTGGTTTCATTGTGCATCATTGGGAGAATTTGAACAGGCTCGACCAGTGATTGAAGAGGTTAAAAGAAAATGGCCCAAACAAAGCATTGTTCTCACCTTTTTTTCACCTTCTGGTTATGAAAATAAAAAGGATTACCCGCTTGCTGACGGAATTTATTATTTACCGATTGACACAAGCTCTAATGCCAGTAAATTCCTTGATATTGTAAATCCTCGATTGGCCATTTTTGTAAAATACGAAGTATGGCATCATTTCTTCAAGCAATTAAAAATACGTAATACCAGCCTTTATTTAATTGCCGCAACTTTTCGACCAAACCAAATCTATTTTAAATCTTATGGTGGCTTTATGTTTTCAACATTGCAATTGTGCACCAAGGTATTTACGCAAGACAACGCATCTTTGAAATTATTGGAGTCGAAAGGCGAGATTGCAGCCATGCAAGCAGGAGACACGAGATACGACAGGGTTATTGAGCAACGCACGGAGGTCAATCAAAATGATAGAATAGCACAATTTAAAAAAGAGAAACTATTAGTTATTTTGGGGAGTTCCTGGCAAGTAGAAGAGGAACTAATTATGCCCATCTTAAATAGCGAAAACTTCAAACACGTTCAGTTTATAATAGCACCTCACGACGTTTCTGATAGGCATGTTAACGAAATAAGTAAAAGAATAAAAATCCCAATAGATTATTATAAGGAAGCCCCAGTTAAAGACGCATCGGTTATGATATTAAACACCATTGGTCAGTTAGCCAGCGCCTATTATTATGCAGATATTGCAGTTATTGGCGGCGGCTTTACGAATGCGCTGCACAATATTTTAGAACCAGCTACTTTTGGAATACCAGTCGTTTATGGTAACAACCATTCCAAATATCCTGAAGGTAAAGAGCTAGCCGAATCTGGAGGTGGTTTTGCCGTTTCAAGCGCTGAATTCTCACAGATTATTAAATTACTGATTACGGATACATCTAAAAGGAAACAGTCAGGAGCCGCTGCAAAAAAATTCGTTGAAAGTCGTTCCGGTGCGACAGCAGTTTTGATAGAAGAGCTTAAATCAATGCTTTAACGTGCAACAATTTCCGCATCCTCCAATATATAATTCAGCTGGTAAATGTCGTCCTTGTTTAATCTCAGCTTCCCCTTGTATGTGATAATTTGATCCATTCTAAGATCACGGTATTCTTTTTTCATTTGAATCTCCATAACCGACTCTGGGCCCGCATTTCCGCAGAAAAAACATTGACTGTAGGGATTAGCTGAAAGCACGTAATACCCATCAACAATATCGATAGGAATGATATAACCTCGAATTTGAACCTCTTGACCGTTGTACTTTTTTATATTATTTCCGAATGAAGGTACCGCGTAATAGGCTTGAAACTCATCCGACCATTTGTCTGAAAACTTTACATCCTTTAATATTTCCCAGGTAATTTTAATTGGCTCTGATTTGCTAAATGCGAAAGTTATTCCGACAAATGCAATAAGCGATACAATTTTTAACGTTTTGGTCATGATCTATTTACTTAAAGTTGTAGAAATATCTGTTCTGTAAGCTTTTAATGCTGGCAATAAAGCAGAAATCAGGCCAATTATTAATGCAGTACCCAACAAATAAACTTCCATTATTGAAAAGGCCCATGGATTAAAGTCGTAATGATAATTCGATTCTAATATGCCCGAAACCACCCACATTCCAACATGACTAATCAGTATAGCAAAAATATATCCTAATAATGAAAGCATCAATCCCTCACCAAGAATCATGGCGAAAACTTTTAATCTGCTTGCGCCTTGAACCCTAATTAAAGCTATTTCATACCCCCTGTCTTTGAGCGAACTAAAAAGAGCAATGAAGACGCTAATCGCCGAGATAATCAAAACAAAATAACCCATTAAATTAGCTGTCTGAATACCAGAATCTACTAATTTTAACATTCGATCTCTTTCAATATCCGGATCTGCTGCTATTAATGAAGAGTTTTTATTCACCGCATTTGGTATAAACATCTGTGCTCTCATGTTCTTATATTTAACTAACAATGCTGTAATTTCTCGTTTGGAGTTTGGTATCGTTTTCAAAATACTATCGACATTTATCACAGGCTCGTTGTGATCGTGATGTCCATGATTGTGTTCGCTGTGATCATGACCCGCATGTGCATCATCCGTATTCTCCGCCGGTACAGTATCTACCCATATCGCAGTGCTATCGGGGTTAGAAAAAGTTTGCAATGCTTGATTCGATTCATCAACTTCATTTTTAGTTTTTAAATCAAAACTCGCACCACTATCATGGCCAGAATGTACAATCCATGTGCTTCGATAATCGCACAGTAACATATTGTCTAGCACTTTCCCTGTTGGTTTTAAAACGCCTACAATTTCGTACGGAGTTCCGTCATGCGCATGATTGTGTTCTTCCAGTAAATCATTACCGATTCCATGTCCACCTGTAATTCGTTTACCAACCTTGAGTTTATTCGGGAATTTTTCATACACATTAGCACCAACTACAATCTGCATCGGTTTATTCCAAACAGCTCCTGACTCGAAATCTGCTTCATACATCTTTAAATACTCTTCAGTTGTGCCCACAATTCTATACGTTCTGAAATTATCGCCAATACACACTGGAATTGTATTGGCAACAAAAGGATGATTTTTAATAAACTCACAACTATCTTCATGGATGTTCCCGGTTGGATTATCAATGTGGTAAACACTGCTCAATACCAGCTGAAGTGGCGATCCTTTAGCACCAACGACTAAGTCAATTTCAGCTAAATTATTTTTAAACTTTTCATCAATCTGGCTCTGGGTTAATACCAAAACAATCACAATACTTAATCCAGATGCCATTAAGAGTACAGCCAAGCCTGATCTCCAAGGCCTGTATTTTATGTTCTTCCAGCTAAGTTTGACTGCATTCATAGCGCTATCTTATTGCTAAAATGTTCTTTTAAACGATTATCATGCGTAACAATGAGTAATGTCGAATTGGCTTTTTCCGAAATCTCCTTTAATAATTCAATTACTGCTGTGCAGTTCTCATCGTCTAAAGCCGAAGTGGGCTCATCTGCTAAAATCAATTGAGGATTATTTACAAGTGCTCTAGCAATAGATACGCGTTGCTTTTCTCCCTCGCTTAAGTCAGTAACCTTTGCCTTTTGCTTATGGGCAAGGCCCAGCGAGTTTAAGAGATCCTGAGCGTTCTTTACGTTTTTTTGATTTCCACTTAAATTTTGTGCTAAGAGGATGTTTTCAATTACGTTCAATGCCTTCACAAAATGCGGCTTCTGAAAAATCACGCCAATATTATTTCCTCGAAATCGATCCATTTTGCTTCCCGACAAATGAGATGTAGGTATGTCTGCAATAGCAATTTGACCTGCTAATGGTGAAATCAAACCAGCCAACAAGTGCAATAAGGTCGTTTTACCACAGCCTGACTTACCAATTATTAATGCCTGTTCCCCTTGTTTATAAGAGAAGTTCGGAAAATTGATTCGTTCACCACCTTTATACGCAAATGATATGTCTTTTACTTCAATCATTAAAATCCTGTAATCGCCACTGTGCAAGACCTGTTAAATGGCGGCTTATTTCTTGGCCAAGGATGCTGAATATTTAAAAACATGGTTTTACCGTCTGGCGTAAAATAGGTTCCTGTCGTTTCACTTCCTTTAGGACCAATAGCAAACCTCATTAAATCACTTCGCTGTGGCTCTTGCTTGTTCAAAGGTAAAAAATAGACCTCATTAATAAAACGTTGAGCGGCTGTCACATATTCGGGGACACGACCTCTGTCAAACCAATCAATGTCTTCATTGATAATAAGATAATCCACTCCGTCGAAAGTTTGAATTGCATTTCCATCTGGATTAGATAATATTGTGGCCGAATCTGCTTCATCTATGCCGCCTTCAAGATAGCTTCTCATTTTGTTGGTTGCTGGATCAAACTCTAGAATTCGACCATGTACATCAGAGAACACATTACTTCCTAAATGAAAATGATCCAAAAAATGTTTCGCAGGAACAGCACCTCCTAAAATTCGTCTGGTCCAATCAAATTGTACATTCCCCGTTTCTGAAATATAAATTTTACCATTAGACGACGCTAACCATTCGTGTCGTTGAAATAAGGTAGCCCCATTTTCAAGTGCAATGTCCCTGCACCTAATTAGCGAATTAGTATCTCGAGGCAATTCAAGCCATTTTCCAGATTCTCCATCTAACGATTGGCGATAAGCGTATAACTGCCCACTGGTATAATCTCCAGCCTGATCTGCAACGAACTTGAAAAATACAGCGACAGGATAATCATCAGTTAAATAAACCGTTTTACCATCTTCCATACATTCTGCGTCTTCGTGCATGAACCTCCCCATCGCATATAATTTTTGCAACGGTTTCTGGGTAATGGGGTCAACTTCAACCATCCAACCAAAATTGGTGTACGCTTCTCGATTATTAATCGGACTAAGATCAGAAATATAAGTTCCATTAAACGAGATATTCGCATTGGACAAAGGGTAGGTTTCTTCGGCACTTAAAACGGTTCCCCATGGAGTAATGGTGCCACCACAATTTCTATGCGTATCTCTAATTGGTCGAAAATCAACGTGTTTAAAATCTCCAACCGTTTTCCAACCGTTACTGTCTTTCTTTACTTCAAAAACTGTTGCCCCTCCACCATCACCAAGTGCCTGATTAACATACCTGTCTTCATGCCCGATGTATAAATAACCGTGTTCACTAGAATTCTCTATCGGAACATAAACACATAAATCATGACTTCCTTTTGCCGGAAATTGCTTGCCGTCGGCACGCGTTACCTTATCAATAAATTCCGTAAAGAGTATTTCATAACTAAAACCCTCAGGTAGTAGTAAATCCATCGAATTATAATTCGTGTCAATGGCTTTAAATGGTGGTATATGGTCCTTCTCCAGATCTTCTTCACTCTTTATCTGGTGTTCAATTATTGATACGTCACTTGTGCTTTGTTGGCTCTTTCCACAGGCCGACAATAAGACGATAGATAGTACAATAAGAACTTTGTTCATAGTAATAATAGTGCTCATTCAATTTTTGGTGGGTTGCCTGGCTTATCCTTATCCTGTGTTGTTTCTGAATCAGCAATTGCCAATTGTTGCGCGTGCAATTCAGCAAGGTCAGGGACAATGTGTTTTCTTGATCTAAATACAAAGAAGAGACCAAGTACGATGCATGGAATCGACAAGTACTGCCCCATGTTTAATACAGAATCATCTGCAATATTTTCGGCCTGGTGTTCTTTGATGAATTCGATAAAAAATCTTGCCGTAAACAAAAGCGTGAAGAAGAGTCCGGTAATCAATCCCATTCGAGTATAGCCCTTTTTCTTATAAAAAATCCAAATCAACAAACCAAAAATGAGCAAATAACAGAGTGCTTCATAAAGTTGAGCGGGGTGGCGAGGGCTTGCGTCAAAACCATGAATGCTGTTATTCCAATACTGAGAGAAGCTAAAAGCCCATGGAACATTTGTAGTTATTCCCATAATTTCATGATTGAACAGGTTCCCAATTCGAATAAAAAACGCCGCAATAGCAATGGCAGGAGCCACACGATCAAAAATCCACAGTACAGGCTTTTCTTTTAAAATTCTCTTCGAAAAAATGAAGAGTGAAATAATAATGGTAATTGCTGCACCATGGCTCGCTAATCCACCTTCTCTAATATTTAATATGCTCCATAAATCATCTCTGTAAGATGGCCAATCATAAAAAAACACATGACCCAAACGCGCACCAACCACAGTTGCAATTAAAACGTACATCAATAGTTTGTCCAGCCTTTTTAAATCCTCGCCCTCACGCTTGAACATGGATTGCACAATCTGGTAACCAACAAAAAATGATATAGCAAACAGCAGACCATACCACCTGATTTCAAAAGTACCTATTGAAAACATGGCCGGTTCTACATTCCATTCTATTGCAAGTATGCTCATGATTATGGTTTCTTTTTTCGGGCAGGATAAACGTTGTTCGCAGGATAAATGTCTGCCATCCTTCTAGTAGGATCTATTTCAATTTTTACAATTTTTTTGAATGGAACATTAATATCCAGCTCATATTTTGGATAAGTCCAGCCCCAATCCTTATGTGTCTTATTGAACTTCGCTAAATCTGGTCCTTTTTCACCTCTCATTATTCTTATCGGAATATAATGCCATTCCTCAGTTCCATCAGATAAGGTTATTTTAATATCTAAAGGCATGGGCATATCGCCCAATTTCTTTAATGTAATTTTTGTTGTCTTACTGTTTTTCTGAACACTGTCGATGGCATAATCGACTGTATTGACCGTACCAACAAACTGCTCCATATACCAATCCAGCTCCAAGCCAGCGGCTTTTTCCATTATTCTTTTAAAATCGTCTGGTGTAGGATGTTTAAACCGCCAGGTTTTATAATAATCCAACATTCCCCGCTGAAATGCTTCCTTTCCAACAATATAGCTCAGCTGATGCAGAAATACAGCTCCTTTTGAATAAACTGATATGCCGTAAGTTCTGTTCTTTTTGTAATGATCCGCATGTGTTGTAAGCGGCTCTTGATCAACCGATCTGGCTAACATCGCGTACCCCATATAAGAGTTTGCTAATGGATTGACTGCATTTCTCTCGTACAAATGATCCAATGTCATTGCTTGCGCATAAGT
>Ga0315331_10000568_pt1 | contig 26002 bp, 26 predicted proteins | sample M160m34915metaG_FD_203456 | JGI IMG/M metagenome (GOLD analysis project Ga0315331, IMG submission 203456) | Ammonia-oxidizing marine archaeal communities from Monterey Bay, California, United States - M1 60m 34915 | ecosystem: Environmental > Aquatic > Marine > Intertidal zone | place: USA...
CGTGACATAGTTATTGACAGTATCATGTTGAGTCTTGTTAGTCCTGTGTGACTCCGTCCTTGCTTCGATGAGTCTCACGAGAATTTCGAGTCCAAATGAGATTCTCATAACTATTTTACTGGGTGCGTCAAGGGGGGATTTGCGACCTGCCTACCTCGTATATATGGCTTCTCAAATTTATGTTAAAATTTAACGGGTTACCGTCTGTATAGTTCGGTATAATACGGTAATACACTGTTAAAGGGGGTGTAGAGTAAGTGTTTTAAAGAATATCAAATGATGATATTAAGTAAAAGAGGGAGATGTTGTCGATTAAGACAACGATTTCCCTCTGGAGGGGTTGAGTCCACCCTTCTCGCTCCCTCTATACGTGAGGGATCGACTTATGTCCACGTTGGAACCTCATTTCCTGATTCACGTCTCATAGCCTCTTTACGCTGCTCTAAAGACATTCCAAGTACTAAATGGTTAGCACTAGCTTTAGGGCTGTCTAGGAAGTCTTCTAGGATGGTCTGGAACTCTTCCTGCTTGCGTCTCTTTATCTCTTCTGATGCACTTATATGTAAAGCGTCTGTGAAGTACTTTACACCCTGTGCTAGGCAGTCTAATCTGTCATCATGTTTGACTGCTCCTTTCTGTCTACACATTCTAGACATCTGGTAGAAGAGCATGTATAGGAGTCGTTCTTCTGGAGCTGCTTCTCTATTGCTTCTGTAGTCCCAATCAATAACACCCCTATCAACAACAAGGCGATGCTGGTTAAGGATAGGCTCAAGGCTATCAATAATCCTATCTTCTTTTCGTACGTTAGCCCGTACCTCTTCGATATGGACATTCTGTTTTGTCTGAATAAGATGTTTCTTAAATAATTCACTTACTATACCATCTCCAAAGTTTGTCTCGATAACAAGCGACGTAACACCGAACTTTTTACATCCTCTAAGGATGTCGAGCAAGGTATTATCACTGTACCCGTCTCGGTACGCTCGCATTTCATGCAAGTAGATGATTCCGTTCTTTTGGGATAGATAACAAGCCGCTGTTTCGTCTGTACCCCTACCGGATGGATCCACGCTACAAATGGTTTCTGTATATTCACTCCAATCTCCTTGCATTTGCATAGGTGAATAGAAATAGTCCCCGGGTAATCCAACTGTTGGGGCGTCTTTGATGACGTTAGCGGGATCTGAGCACCATATGATGTTCTGGGGTGCAGTATCAGGGTTAATAGAAGTGATAATAAGATCAGCCATCTTAAGTGGGAATTTCTCTGCATCTGATAGGCTTGTGTCTAGTTGAAATTGCAACATGTAGTTGCTACGACCCATAGAAGCTTCACGTTCTAGTAGGTCGTTATGGTCGAATCTGTCTGGATCTGTGGGAGACCACTCCTCAGCTCCTTCGTCTATATCTGCTTGTATTTCTGGTGCTAAGAGTCCTTCGTATTGGCTGATGTTGTTACCTCTTGGGTATCTTGCGGGCCAAACAAATGGTCTGTAATTCCGCTCTGCCAACTTACGATAAACAGTAAAAGTAGTCTGAGGAGTCCCGAGATACATAATACGGCTATCGTCTTTCGGCGTAAGGATTGCTTCGGCTTCTGTACAGAGTTGAAGTAACTTCTCACGCATTAACTCCGTCATACTGTTGCCCGGCACCTCTATGTCGTCTAAAATCATGAGATCTGCTCGGCTTCCTGTTAGCTGCCCAGTGATTCCCACCGATTTTACGCTTGGTGCTTGGTGTGGAGAACAGTTTACGTCGAAGCTGATGCGACTCCAGCGAGAATCGTCCGACTTCGGTTGTAGTTGACTTAGCCATGGTGTTTCAATAATAAGTTTTTGTAAAAAGATAGACATATTATCTGCACGTTCTTTTGATGCAGATATAATCATTATTTTCTTTTCAGCGTCGTTAAATAGAGTCCAAAGAACAAAAGCACCAGTAATCCAGCTCTTACCAACTCCCCGAAACGCCTGTATTTGTAGTCGCTTGGGACCATATTGAATGTAATCAGCAATTGCATATTGTGCTCTTGTAGGACTAGGGAGATCAAGCTGTCCCCACAATGCCTGTAGGAATAGCTTGAAATCTTGTTGTAATAGTGCTAAAGTATTATTCACGTATAGGGTATCCAAATTCATCTAATTTACCAGTATCAATACCTTCTTCGCTTCTTGGTTTGACGCTTTCAAAGTATTCATCTGTTTGATATTTTCTTATATTTTTTCTTTGTAATGTTTTCTTTAATGATCCTCTTCGTTTACGTATAGTTCCCATCCAGCCTTCAATTACTGTTCTAATCTTTTCGTCAGATGTAGACCCAAATAATTCTAACTGTCCTTCTCCTCTAAGTTGTTTAAACAGTTTATTCATTACATTAGCCGGTGGTGTTAAATCACTTGTAGAGTATCTTTGTAACATCCTAAGAGTCTTAAGCAGTTTATCGTCTTTCCCTATTGCTCTTACTAAATCAATTCCGGGTATAGCATACTCAATATCTTGTAGCTTAATGATGTCTTCGATCATTTGAGGTAATCTTGCTATTTGAAATTTCTCATCAATTTTAGTACCTTTTAAATAACCTCTATCGTTTAATCTATCTAACAAATCAATTAAAACATTTGGTTCTATAGCATCACCTTGAGCATACATAGTATCTATAACTCCCTGAGCTTCTCTAGCTATTAATTCTGATTCTAATAAGATATCACCTAATTCATCAGCTTTATCAAGTCTAAACTTATCAGACTTCGCCATTTGATCTAGTACAGTATCTGTAAAGAACTCTTCTCCAGCTTTCCCTTTACCTGTACGTGCTTGTAAGAATATATGAGCTAAATAATGGGGAGTATCTTTTGTTTGTGCAGAGCCAATGACTCCTAAAAGATTCTCTTCCATATTACCTATGCCGTTAAGCTTTTGTAATAATCGTTTATTTATTGCTCTGTGTAATTGACTTTCAAAACCAACTCCATCATAAATACCCATAACAGTTTTTAAAGCTGCTATATGATGTACTTCAAATTTAATTGGTTTACTTAAGCCCATAGCTTTCATCACAGGCTCATAGGCAGTCATCATTTTACCTTTATATGTTTTTTTAAACGCTTCATATACGTTTCTATCACCAGTAGTTAAATTAGGATATTGTTCACTCATTGGAGTCTGGAATAGCTCTAAGAAGTAACGTCCTTCTGCTCCTAATTTTCCAGCTTTCGTATCTGTTCTAATTGATTCTCTAAACGGTCTGTACCTAAATACTAACGACTCACCTACATCCTCCACATATCCGGGAAGATTTTTTTTACTTGTTGCTGTTTTAAATTTAGACAATACGTCTTTAGGTAAGTTAGCTCTAGGTGTAGGATCTAATAAGTCCTCCGCCTCTAGATTTAGGTTAAGTTGCTCAAAGTCAGGGTCATCTGGTCGCAAAGGATTTCTAGCTGCTCCAATAGTACCAGCACCAAAACCGGGACCATCATACCGGATTAAATCTCCTCCCTGTACTCTCCTTTTTAATTGCTGAAGGAAAAATCCTGTATCACCAGCAATCTCAGAGACTTCGCTACCAAGTTTACCAGTTACTGCTGCTGGAGCTAGGTCAAACATACCTCCAAACGCTCCACCAAGACCAACTCCTCCTGCAAATTCACCAAATGAAGGCAATTCTCCTTCATCAAGAAGAGACATACTGGTAGTAGTAATACCACCAGAAAGACCTCCTTTAGCTACACTTGTTGCAAAGCGTCCGCCTCTAGTTAAAGCTCTAGCTTGTGCTCCGCCGGGGATTAAGCTAGTTAGTCCGGCTGCAGCTAGTTCTCCTTTACTAATTTCTCCACCACGTATTTTCTGTGATAAGTAGTTTATAAAAGTTCCACCAGCAACTTGAGATGTGGGTTCAAAGGAAAAGACGTCTAGTAATGTATTAGCTCCTACTTCAAAACCTAGGCCGAGGCCGGTTCTTAGCCCACTTCGGGCATCCCATAAATTCTTTTCTTCTTCTTCCATTAATTAATGTGTGATAAGATTATATGCTCTCGATCTGTCATTCCAAATCGTCTTCTCATCCACTCGAGCCAATGGTTGCTACCTTTCTCCTGATTACATCTTCGACACGATGGTACAACATTCGTTGATACATCTTCTCCTCCCTTACATTTGGGACGAACGTGGTCGATGGTGAGTTTTTGTAATTCATAAATTTCTCCGCAATAAACACATGTACAATTGAAGTGCTCTTTAATAGCTCTTCTCCAGAGCCGTTTAGATTCTGAACTTGTCATGGTTATTAAATTGTGTAAATAGTAATCAGGTTTAGGTAGTAATGGGGTCATCTTTTAACTTTAAGTCTGCTTCTTCTGTTGATAGATGGGCTTTGAAGTCTTCCTTCGGTCTTACTCCCCTTATAGTGAGCAGCGTCTTTCCCATCTCCATTTCCATAGGTACCAAGTTTCCTATTAAGTTTGTTTGCATTACTTCTAATTTCACGACCCTTAGATGTCTTATTATATTTAGATTGTTGTGTGCGGCGTTTTGCAGCAGCTTTTGGATTCTTTTTGTAATAATCAGCTGTTTTTGCCATATAACCTCCTTTGTACAAGATTTGAGTCTACAGTAGGCAAAAGCTGGGTTAGTTTATCAAGAGGGCTTCCATCAAAAGCTACACCTGTTATATCATTAGTCTTTAACCAATCACATGCTGCTTTTAAATCTTGTGTAGTCGCCTCTCCGCTCTTAATTCTACGTAGAAAGTCTTCTGTAACAAGATAGTGTAACTCGTTAAAACTTTCTTCGGTTGCTTTTTTGGGTAGTTTCTTGATTGTTTCCATTAATTTCTTTTTACAATAAACCCTTGCTCAGTTCTAGCTGGTTGGTCCATAGATCCATAGTCATCTTCTATGTGTTTATGTAACCAGCCAGTTATTATATATTTTGTGTCTAAAGGTGGATATCCTTGATGATAATAAGTAGCAGTTGCTGGAAATAACATTACTCTTCCTTTTCGTGGTTGTACTTGATCTCCATTATAAAACTGAGTCCAACCTTCTCTAACAGTATTTATATAGAAGATAAAAGTTAATATTCTTATACCATTCCTATTTGAAGCCCAAAAATCGGTATGCCACCCATATCCATGATGAGGTTTCGTTTTTTGCATCTGGAATCCAGTATCAGTAACATCTCCGTCATTGCCGACATGCCTTATCATGTTAACGTGTGCAGGAGGAGTATCTACAAAACCTATAGGTGTATGAGGAAGTGGAATCGCCTGTTGTGAGTACTCTTGATATTGAGCAAGCATTTGAGTAAGAGTCGAATGTAAATGATGGTCTTCCTCTTCCCACCCTTTAGCATCACTTATCTGTAAATCCAGACTTTGTTTTGGAGAACTTGTCAGCGGATTACTGTCTCCCCGTTCAAGGTCACTTATTGTTTTTCCGGGAGAAGTATGACCTAATGCGTCTTCTTTTTCAAACTTATCTATAAGATGGTCACAGAAATCATCAGACAGAGCATTATTCCAAACCCAAATCCAAGGATCAGTAAGAATGGTAGAATCTGGCATTTTATTACTCTATATCTAATCCTTTTTTAACTATAGCTAGTGCTTTATCGTCTAGCTCATTATCAGTTTGTTCTACTAGCTTTTCTAGTAATTCTACTACAAATCTTTTGAACTTTTCGCTCTTGAGGCTAGTTAATACGAGAGGTTTTAATAGTGCTAACATTATTTAGTCTCCTCTTTCTTAGCTTTTTTAGGTGCTTGTTTCTTTGCAGCTTCAGTTTTTGCTTTAGCTTCTCTTTCCCATTGTAATGTGAGTGAACTCATTTAAAATAATCCGAATAATTTCTTTTTAGGTTTAGGTGGTAGTAGTGCTGAGATAGGTACAACGTCTTGACATAATACTTTCATCTTTGAGTTAGGATGAAAGGTAAATCCCTTCTGTTGCAGCTCTGCACACTTTAATGCTCGAACTAATTCATAGTCGAGTCTCATTTTTTCTTCTTGTCTCTTAGCCATATCCTTACACTGTCTTATAGATTCTCGATCTAACGGAACCATAAAGTTAAGCTGGAATCCCCAGTTCTCTCCTTTAGTGTAGCTCTCTTGTCTAAGACTTTGAATATCATCATTCCATGTTCTAGGTTCTGTATGATTACCCATATAGAATGGTGAAAAGGTCATCGTACTCCCGTTACAGCTTATATTAGGACCATAGTATTGTCTACTTTGAGCTCCATTGTTCTGAAATTGCACAGCTTGATTTGTGACATTTCCAGTAGCAGCTGCCACGGGGTTAGATGTATTGTTCGTTTCGCCTTCGGCGTAAACAGGACTTCCTATTGAGAGAAGACCGATAAGGAAGTAGTAGTAGCGTTTGTTGTAATGTTTCTTGTCACGTCTATTTGCTCTATTACTCCTGCAGCTCTGGTCACGGTTTCTAACTGGAATGCGTTCCCAGCTGTTTGAATATCGAATACCGTATCTGTTGCTGCTATTCCTCCAGATGTTGCGGAGGTTGCTGTAACATTGCTTCCAGTCCAGCTGTCTAATTTGCCACCAAACACCTGAGTCTGGATAGTTTCTGTTACAGTTTGTGTAGTCGTCGTTGTACTGTTCATCGACCCCTGAGTAAACTGAGGTGTAACAGTATTTGCTCTCGCTACTGCGGGTGACAACAGAGCTAAGAGTATTAACCATTTCTTCATTCTTCCTTTTTCTTAGCCATTGGACAGTTTACTGTACCTTTATCTTTATTATTACTGCCAGTAGACAAGCCAAAAGTGGCTAGTGCTCCTGTAAAGACGCTGGCGACAAAGGTTATATCTGAGTTACCAGCTTTCTTAATCATTGGTAATTCAACATAATTCATGGTTATTATAAAGCCAGACCAAACTACTACGCCAAGCCTGACGAATGTACCAAGGATCTGGATTTGATGTTCTTGATCCTCTGCAGCATCTTTAAGTTTACCTATTAGCCCTTTCTTTTTATTTGGTGGGTTTCCTTCCATTTATTAACTTTACCTTGAATGAATTTTTGTAGTTTCTTCTTTATCTGATCGAAGAAAGGTGTAGCTAGGGTGGTTGTCGCTACTGCTGCCACAGCTGCATATGTTGCAGTTGCTACTACATCAGCCGTTGGCAGAGGTAACTGTATATCTAATACAGGTATATCCAGCTTAGGTGGGTCTGGAGTTTCAGTTTCTGTCTTTATTTCTTCCGTACCCTCTGGACGTTCAAGATCGCTAGGTGGAACGAATATCATTTTATATGATGGAACGTCAGCTGTAGGTAAAGGGATGGATATTGTTTCAACCGTATAGGCATCAGGTACTACTATGGTGGGTAGTTCCACTAGCTAGGTTTAGTTGGAAAAGCTGGTGGTTTGTCCACGTCACTAACTGTGCTTGGATAATTTCTTAGATCTTGTCTATATTTTTTCCAAGCATCTGACATAGTAACGTCAGAGCCAGCCATCCAATCAGTTTCTTGCAATAATCCGTTTCTTTCTGCTCTTATAGTATCTAACTTTTGTGCATCTGTTGGCTCGGTTGTGTTTCCCGGACCTGCTTTCCATCTTGTTTCCCAATCAGTTAGTGATTGTTTATATATACCAAGGTCTGTGATTTCTTCAACAGAATAATCTGTTTTTTCTACATGACCTTTATTAGTAGAAGTATTCCACTGTACAGCATGAACGTCTGCTGCTATATATGACAAATCTATGTCGCTGAAACCCCATGCACTTACTTGTCCGTCATAGGTAGCTTCCTTTATAACTGTTTTATCAGGAACCACTATCGTAAATTGACTCATCGTCTATTATTGGTAAAGGTTTATTTTGTTGTTTAACAGGAATAATTGGTGAAAATAAATTTACAGTCTCGTTTCTAAATGATTCGATAGCTGCACCCTGTTGATTTATATGCTTAGTATTATCCATTTGTAAAAAAGGAATCCACGATACCGCACATCCCCATTCACTAACAGGGTCTCCGGTCTGTGGGTTGGAACCTCTTATTTCGGTGTACCAAGCACATTCAAGTGCTCGGCAGTTTTCACCTATAAGAGGACATAGTTTACCCTGTTCTAGTTTTGCCATTAATCTTTGCTTGCAACTATTACGTCTATATATTGAACAGCCAGATCTAAGTTGCTGACACTAACATTGTGGTTGTGTGCACTACCAGAAAAACTAGCGTTGTGGTTGTGGGCTGTTCCACTTAATGAACCATTGTGGTCGTGTGAACTTCCACTAAATCCGTGAGAGTGCCCTCCACCACCACCTTCTTGGAGAGGGAAATACTGAACTGTTTTACTATAGTATGGACCCCATGCGTTACCACCATTATTAGTGTTAACCCTATTAACACCAGCAGTGTTTCCTTGGTTCACTGGGTTTACGTTATTATCTGGTCCAAAATAAGTACGGTGAGCGTGTGCAGGCATTTCGTTTGTAGACAGTGTATGACTGTTTACATTACCACTCGTAGAAACACTAGAAATAGATACGTTACCGCCCGCAGTTGTATTAGCAACTGAGATGTTACCTCCAGCTGTTGTATTACCGGCATTAGCTGTGATAGATCTATCAGCCAAAGTATTACTAAACGCATTAGTACCACCAGAACCGGCAGTTCCAGACACAACTCTAAGAGCTCTGTTATCTACGTTACTTGTTACCTTTGTCCAACCTGTAGGAGCTGATGTCTGTTGAAACAACATCTTTGTTCCAGACGCAAATGGTTGTACACCTGTTAAGTTAGCTCCACTAATAGCTGGTAAAGTAGCAGGGAATCTAGCATCAGGAAGAGTTCCCGAAGTTAAATTACTTGCACTAAGGGTTGTTAAGTCAACAGTTGCCCAAGTTAAACCACCTGTATTACCAGATTGTTTTTGTAAATACTGTCCATTAGATCCAGCATTAGATATATGTAGATTATCTTCATCAACGGATTGAGAAGACATATGTTCTAAATCTACTGCTCCAGCTGCTATATGTTCTGAGTTTATAACATCGTCTTGGATGTTGTCCCCGTCTATACAGTCGCCAGATAAGTGAGCATGATCAATAGAACCATCTACATAGTGTTCAGAATCTATCTGATCATCAGCTATGAGAGCATTTGTTATTTGATCTCCACCTATATCAGCTGTTGCTATTGTTCCGTCGACTAGGTTTGCACTAGCTACGGTTACATCAGATGGTAAAGCTCCTGCTGCAAGTTTAGATGTTGCAAGGGAGTCGTTAGCTAGTCTGCCTGCAATAGATGCGGAAGATACGTTTGCCATATCTTCTGCTGCTACTGGATGACCTCCAGCTGTTGAGCCATCATGTACGACAAGTGTTTCCTTATCTGTATCTACTGTAACTTCGCCTTCGGCTCCGGTAAAGCTACCATGTTGCGAGGTTGTGCCTCGTCTTAATTTTAATAATTTTGCCATTATGAGAGAGTTCCGAAGTCGAGTTGTAAATTATTTCCGCTGACTGTTCCTACCTCGGTTAGGTTTTTATCGTTACAGTCTAAATGGTTTGCTAATGCAGGGTTTGCATCATTAATCACTCCGGCTATACCGGGAGATATAGCTACCCACGAACTACTGTTGTAGTAATTAAGTGCGTTAGCTGTGGTATTGTACCAGAGATCTCCTTCCGAGGGTGATGATGGAGTTCCACTCTGTATTACATATTCGTCTGCATATCTATTTACATTTGCTATTGCACCACCAACTGTATTTACATTGGAAATTGCACCGGCTACTGTATTAATATTTGAGGCATTAGAGACTGCACTGTTAATATTAGAAGCGTTGGAAACAGCAGAGTTAATATTGGAAGAGTTTCCGGCTACTGCTGTAATGTTTGAGTTGTTACCGGCTACAGTTGTAACATTTGAATTATTTCCTGCTACTGTATTTACGTTCGATATATTTGACGCAACTGTATTTACATTAGTTATATTTGATCCAACAGTATTAACTGAGTTATTTCCAGATCCAGTATTTACCGCATCTGTAATGTTTCCTAAATCTTCGCTATAAGTAATCTGCCCTGCAACAATATTAATGTTAGTTAGGTCAGACTGGTTAGGTGTAATGGGACTATATCCGTCTCCAGAAGTACCATCATAGACCATCATAACTTTGTTAGATGAACTATCAAACCATAAGTCACCATTAGTTAAAGAACTACTGTTAGCTCTAGCTGTTGGTGCAGAAGCATTGACTTGGTATCTATTAGCAAAAGTATCTATATTTGTTACGTTAGCTCCAGCAGCAGAAATATTAACTGCGTTTGCAGCTACAGTTGTAACCTCAGTAGCTTTAGGTGTAAGTCTATGGAATGTGTATGTATGTAATGTAGTTGTAGTCTCTACAATAGCACCAAAGCCTGCTGCAAGGACTGTTGAACCGCAACCAGTAATAGTTACAGTATTTCCACTCCCAGCTCCATTAGCGATAGTTACAGTTCCACCGCTTGGTGTACGTGCACTTCCGATAGCCTTAATAGATACAAGAGTACCGGCACCATTATTTACATCAGGGTTAGCTGTAGGAAAAGCTGTCTCACTTGCTATAGGTACAAAACCACCAACATCATCAACAAGATCAATAATACGAGCGTCAATAGCAGCAGTAGTAGCCACTTTTGAATCAACACTAGACCATGTAACTCCACTAGCTATAGTTTCAGTAGAGTCTTGTCTAAGGAATGCAGCGTCCGCTTCTGTTTCTGTGTAATATCTACTATCTAAAGATGTAGTATTCATCTCAGATAACTCAAGTTTATCAGATTGAAGTAGAGTTTTTATTTCACCAGAAGTTTGGTCGGCGGTAGCCGCTGTCTCTATATTAGCTAATTTAGTTTGCTCTGCATCACTAAACTCGTTAGTATCAGCATTTGCTTCATAGGCAGTTTTGATTTCTGCATTAGTCTGATCCGCAGTAGCTGAAGCTTCTATTGCGTTTAATTTACTGTGGTCTGCATCTGTAAAGACATTACTATCAGTAGCAGCTTCAACAGCAGCTCTAATTTCAGCATTACTTTGATCTGCGGTAGCTCCACTTTCTATTCCGTCTAGTTTAGTACCATCAGCAGCTACGTCACGACCATCAACTGTTCCTGATACAGCAATGTTACCTGTAACAGTCTGAGCACCACTAGCCAATGTACCGCTAGTTGATACGTTTTGAGATCCAAAAGCCGGGGTAACTTTAGTACCTGTTATAGCAGCTGAAGAATTAATATCAGCATCAACTATAGTACCATTTACTAAGTTAGCACTTGCTACAGTGATATCTGTAGGCAATGCACCACTACCTAGTTTTGCCATGGTTACATTGTCATCAGCTATTTTAGCTGTAGTGACATTAGCGTCCCTTATCTTAGCTGTCTGTACAGCCGCATCTTTTATATCAGATGTTAATATTGTTTGATTCTGTTCTTCTTGTGCAGCATATAATATCTGCGTCATGTTGTTGTTAAGGTCTCCTGCCTTAACTGCCGATCCTGCTGTATAAGTTGCTTTAGCGGTGTCTACATCCGTGTCACGATAAATACGTATGGCGGCAGGACTGGATGGTATATTCCCTGACGTAAATACTACATTACCGCCACCTGTTGTAGTGTAGCTAGTAATGTTATAATGATTACCTGATGTTTTAATGACTCCATCAACATCTACTTTAATATCGGCTTCCTTGTAAGAAGGGAATGAAAATGCTTTTGTTGCATTTCCATCACCTGTAAAATCTACGAATGTTGTTGCCATTTATTTAAAGTTGTTAAGATCCGACTTTTAATTGTTTACACTTGCCCGTTTTCGGATCTCTTGCGAAACCAGAGGGACATTCTTTTTCATTTTTAGTGGTTGTTTTAGAACCATCTTCTTTGTAAGTATCTGCCATTTATTTATACATGGATAGTAATTTACCTGTGTCTATTTGTTTTTGACGTTGTGCTTGCTTGCCAAGTAGCTGTTCTTGCATGATGTCTTGTACTATACGTGTGCCAGAGATTTTATTCCAAGCTCTTCTACGTATTTGAGCAAAGAGTCTACCAATCACTCTGTTATGATAGTAGTCTTTATTATCATACTCGCCACGCTTTCCGCTTTTTATATCGTTATCCCTTTCTCGCATTGAAGCTATAATTCTAGGATCTCGAGCTAATTTATTAAGCTGAAGCTCAGCATTCTCTTCTCCAATAGCTTTTGCAAATAGAGATCTTATTTTAGCATCTTTCGTTAAGTTTGTACCATCTGGTGCAAAGAATATTGATTGTCTCATATCATGACCAGATTCCCACGCTAACTGTCTACCGGGGCTTTGCTCTAGATTTAAAGGTATAGGACTAACAGCATTATAAGCACGTGTCATGAAGTCCCAATCTTTTAGAGGCTTACCGTTAAGTAGATCATACTTGATAGGTAAGTCTCGGCCACGACCGGCTATTTGTTCAGTTATTAAGTTTCTATTACGTATAGACTGTAAAACTCCTGAGTTTATTTCACGCATATGTGGAGTAAATAACTTACCAAGTTCGTTACGTATACCAGAAAGAGGTACAGTATTATTAGCAAGTCCAGCTACAATACGTTGACCCTGTCCGGGTTTAGCTCCGAATAAGTCAACAAAGGATTGTAGTCCAGCTAAATAAGACTTACTTGTAACGGCTTGTGCAACTACAAGAGATATCTTACCTAATTGATTCTCTGTCCATTCTTCACCCATAAGTTGACTTGCATCACCTACGTCACATATTGTAGACGCAATAAGGTTAAAAGGTTCCATCGACTCATAACCTACTAATACACCACCAACCTTACATGATCTTCCTTTCCAACCACTATCTACCCAAACTTGTCTTGTTTGTCTATCAACTGGTCCATTACCAGTAAGATCGCCTCTCATCCAAGCCTGTGCAGCCATGAATACAACACCAGCACCTATCGCTAATCTACCTGTTTGTAGAGACTTAGCGTTCATTAATTCCTCTACTGAGTTTATTCCATACTTAGCTAAACCACTGATATCATTAGGATTAGCAAATGCTATATCATTAAATTCCTTAACTAAGAAGTTAAAACCGGGTGTATGTTTACCTGTTAAAGCAAGTCCATTTACACCAGTTCTAGCGAATAAAAAGAAAGGTCTAGCTAAAGGAGCAGCACTGAATACATCATTAAGACCTTTAGAAAAACCTGTAAGATCTTGAGTTAGTGTTACTTCTTTTCGTGCAAACTCTGTAGCTTCGTCAATTATATTACCTTGTGCATCGAAGACTTGAGAATAGAAATCATCCTCATAAGCCTTCATTAATTCTGGTGTAATCTCTGGTAATTCAATTCCATTACCCTGCATATCAAGAACACGACGCATAGCTTTTTCACGCATCTTAGCTCTACCTAAAATGTAAGCAAATGAATCATCAGTAGCTGCCATCATTTTAGTTGAATATGTCAGCAAATTAGAATTATTCATTCCACGTGCTAAGTTAGCAACAGCAAATGCAGCTTGTTCGCCAGCATCAGCTCTGCCACTATCTTCTGCCCAACGGCGTAAGATCTCCCAGTTAGCATCGTTCTGTGTAAAGTCAGTATAACGTGTCTTAATATTTCTTATATCACCTTTAAAGTAAGAATTTAATCTACTTCTAAATAAATCAAACGACTCTGGTACTGCATCTAACAAAGCATTCGTAGATGCGAGGCTTGAACGTACTGTAGCAGCGTCACCAGTAAAGGGGAATCTTATCACAGCACCTAAAGCTGTTGCAAGAGGTCTCATAAACGTTGCAGTAGATGTACCCATAATCGCCCGAATCGGTGTTTTAGGTCCAGACAAAATACTATGAGTCATTACACCTTCTAATTCTTTTATAAGAGCACCAGTTCTAGCTGGTCCCTTTCCATATGATCCACCTTTCAATACGGTTCTAGCCCATCTATCGAAGTCTTCTAAAGTGTTTAAGTCTTTCATCATAGAGAAAGCTTCAAATAGTGCATTCATTAAATCATCACTAGGATCTTCTTTAGCTATTTTAAGCATAGTCATGACTGATTCTTTCATATCTGCCATTTCTTGTGCCATAGCATCTTCTAAGACTTTCTTAGATCCTTTACCAGCACTTAAAGCTCTGAATGAATCAGATTTTACAAACCTAGCTTTCTTAGTTTGATATAATGCAGTTAACATAGTATCAACAATTTGTTTAGCTGGTCCGTCAATATCGTCTAAGTCAACTAGGTCTGCTATTTCACGTCCAGCGATACCTGTATCACGTAATTGTCTAAGTAAAGTACCAGATATTAAATCAGCTACAACTACATTCTTAGATGTCCATACTTCAACACCATCAATAATATCAGGTTGAGCTTCTAATAACTCCTTTAAGTATTCAGTAGCAGACATATCAGCAGCATTTCTACCTAGTGTTATACGTTGATGTGCTTCTACTGATTCTTTAAATGTCTGTGCTAGTTTAACTCTATCACCTTTTGCAGCATCTAATTGTTGAGCAAACTTTTCACTACTAATAAGTCCTTTATAGATACGTTCTACTTGAGCTGCATCTGTAGCAGCTTCCTGTGCTATACGTTCACGTTCTAAAGGTGTAGTAACTGATCCAGCAGAGCCTTCTTCAGCTCCCCACTCCTTACGAGTACGAGAGAGCTGATCCTTTGCTGCGTCTGGATCTACTTCTGTTATATGTGCACCTTGATGTGGTTGAGATATAGGTGCATTCTTATCTGCTCTAAACTGTGCTTCACCACGTCTTAATTGTGCTAAGCCGTTTGCAACAGTTTGATCTTTTAAACTTTTATTTCTCTTTATAATAGCGTCTATAGCCGGTTGAGATCCTTTCTTGACTGTCCATAATAGACCATCAAAGAATAGACCTATACCCATACCTTCTACGATATTCTTTATCTTCAACATAACAGGGTGGTCAGTATCCTTAGTAGCTAATGGAGTATCAGCCCAACCATACCTTTCACGCAGAGCACCTAAAGCATTCTGCTCATCTGACTCCTTAGAAACGAGATCAGTTGCAGCACCTAATGCCATACCTCTTACGAAGTTACCTTTAGTTAAAGCTACTAAACCAGCTGGTATAGAGACAACTCCAGTAGCTGCTACTCCTTTTGCTGCGACAAGTGCGGCAGCTGACATAGATCCAAAATGAACTAAGGATCTAAGTTGCTTACCCCACCATGTCTTTGTTTCTATAGGATTATCATAAGCTCCGAAAGGACTCCACTCGGGTCTGTACTCTCCAAATTCTTCCTTTTCTTTCTGCATTTGTCCAGACAAAGCATCAGCTGTACGCTCTGGAAATGTAGCGATAGATGATGCTGTATCTTGTAGACCACCAGACAGGATGGATTGACCTTCTTTTATTAAACCTTGAAGACCTCCGATACCTTCTTCTACGTTTCTAGGATCTTCTTGAATATCTGCATCTTGTTGCTCTAGTTCAAGTTCCTCGGATTCTTCGAGTTGTTGGTTTTGTTGTTCAAGGCGGTATCTATCAATGTCTTGTTGACTGAATTGTGAGTTTGTCATTTACTTTTTCTTTTTCTTTTTCTTGAATAGTGGGTCTTTTTCTAAATTAAGCACACCAGTTTCCCAATTCATTAAAGGTTCATCCGATCGTGTAAAGTTACCACTGAAATAATCAAAGTCATCTTTATAATCAAGTTGCTTACCAATTGGAGACTTTATATACCATCCATCCCCGCCGTTATACATATTTCTTGTAGATTGTAATGCTTCTCTAATCTTCTCTGGAACTGGTTTGTTTTCTTTAATTCTATTCTCAAAGTACAATCTAGTAGTAATTAATCGTTCTTCGTGTTGTTTTCCAACGAATGTGTTCGCTTTAAGAATCTGATTAACTATAGAATCTGTGTTACTTTCTAACTCTGCGTTTATATTTTCTTCGCTGAGACCTTTGTTTAAGAAACTAAACTCTGGATTAGCCTGTATATATGCTCGAGTAAATAGACCTTCCTCTTTAGAAGTAATAGTCTCGCCAGCTTTAACAGTCTGTAACTTCTTCTCTACATCATTTAATATAGCTAAAGATATATCAGCTTGCAAATCTTGAAACTGATTAAGTGACATATTGCTCTTATGGAGATTTGGAAAGAATTTAAGTACTGCTGCTTTTTCTGCTCTATTTAAGTTTATTAATCGTCTCCAATCGTAACCTTCAGTCACTGCACCTTGAATATCGGTTTGTCGATTAGCTTTAACACGTATTAAATTGATTGCTAAAAAATCTTGAGTATTCTCATCAAAGTCATCATTCATATCTACAACTCCAGAATCAACAGCTTCTATTAGTTCCTCAGAAGTAAATCCATAAATACCAAAATCATCAAACTTTCCTGACTTAGCCATCTCGTACATTCTTTCTACGGTCCGTATTTCCGTACCGGGTGTAACCCATCCAAGTAGCATTTCAGCACCCTTGAACATACCAGTTTTTTCTCCAACATGATCTACTTTTCTACCCGGGGTAGATCTACGTAAAATCCTTAATACATTTTCTTCTGATGTTCGATTTTCGTCAGTGGAATTAAGAATTAAGTGATTCTTAGTAAAGTTAGGTCTAATAGTTAATTTCTTTAAGTCTTCATCATTTAATTTTAAACCATCTTCTGGATTTACAAAGTTTTCATCTTTCTCATTCCACATATTCATAGCTTTTAGTCTTGTCTCTAAGTATAGAATACCGGACATGCTGTTAGCTGCACCTACAATTTTAAGATAACCGGGCATAGGTCCTTGAAAATTATTATTTCTCCACTTTACGCCTTCTAACATTCCTTGTTGTTCTTCTATCGAATTAACCTCTGTGTTGTTCAGCCATTTTTCTGGATTTTTTTTGAACTTATCTGCTTCTTCTTTAATACGTTCAGCTTTAGGCAAAATAAGAATGTCATTCTCATCAGGTTTAAAGTCACCTTTTACGAGCTTAGCTATTACTAATGGATAATTTTTGTCCATCCATCCAGCTACATTTAAAGAGGGTGTATCTGCTCTTGCAAGCTCTAGCTGAGCGTAAAGGTATTGTTTAGCTTTAAGAACTTGTATATCTCTAGTACCTTCCAGAGGTAATTCTCCGTCTTTATCTAATTCACTCTGCCAGTCAGCAATCCAAGATTGATTATTTATATCTTTAAATGTATTCGCTTTAGCTGTCAAGTCTACATTATTATCAACCGTCTCATCGCCGAAGAAGAAACCGGGAATTTCTAGTCCATCAACATCAAATCCCTTTGACTCCATTTCTTTTATATATTCATCTACCTTTTTCATTACCTTGTTCTTACCATTAGCAGTCTTTATTAAATGAGTACCACCATTTTCTATTGTATTTTCTCGGAAAAAATTTTCAAAACCACCATCAATTCTTTCTTTGATAGCTTTTTTAGTCTGTGTAACTTCAGACTGTAATCGCTCTAACTCAACTACATTTCCTATATTTCCTTTAAGTAAGTCATCAGCTTCGGGGCTATCGAATCCTATAATGAATCCATCCTTAGCTGCTGGATGGGCAATCTTCACGTCATGTAATAAATACTCTAAGCCACCTCTGGTCAGTTTATTCTTTACGCTAGGTAATGTATCAAGAAAAATTTGTATAGCTTCTTGTGCATTTACACCATCTATTTTTTGTATTTTTAATATTGCGTTATTGAAATTTCCATCATGAACTACCCTTTTTGTACCATCCTCAAGTTCTGTTACTGTCGTGCTAGTAGCAGCATCTAAAATTATACTCTTTTTCTTTTTTTCTGTACCAGCGTAGTACCTTCTAAGAGTAGTTTGTTTATATGTAGCTATAGCAGCTGCTTGTTCCTTTGCTAGCTCAGGTAATAGATGCCTGTTAACGTATTTCTGAGCTTCTCTTGAGTTTCTATCTATACCTTTAGCGTCTAGATCTATATAGTATTTAGTAAGGATACTTGTAACAGCTCTATCAGAAATGCCGTTTGCTTGATCTTGAGTTGCTGCGGAGTATATAAAGTTATCTTCAATTTTAGTATTATAAGCTGAGGCGGCATGCTTGTTATAAGCATCATTTATTCCATCAAGATCTATCTCTTCACCTGTTGGAAAATATTGGAGTTTTAAAAATTCAAGAGCCTGTTCATCTACTTCACCTGTCTCTTCATTAAATGCTATTTTTCTAAGCTGCTCGGTTAATTCAGTATCGGTTAATTCACTAAGATCTTCTAACTCCTTTAGCTTATCTTTTGCATTTTTATCTAACTTTCTAAATTTCTTTAGAGTTTCTCGAGAGTCTTTATCAGCATCAAGAACTTTTTTAAATTTAGCACCTTCACCAAGAAAATCCTTCAACTTAGAAGCATTCTCAATATTATCGGTAGCCATTTGCTTCTCAATTTGACCTAAACCTTGTAAGAACTCTTTTAGCTCATTTTGATTATTAGTAATACTCTCATTAGCTGCTTCTGATAAATCAGCCGAGGTATCTTCCCAGTTGGTATCACTGATATCAGGTATCTGATCCCGTGGTGTACCAATTATATTTGAATATGATGATGTCATACTAACTCCATATCTACGTCAATTTGGTCGTAATCTACAGTTAAGAAGTTTAGGTTGTTAGTTGATGCGATACCTACAGCCATAGGGTTAACCTTAACAACATCTTGAGCCATAACTCCACGAAAGCGTCTATCAGCACCCTTGTAGCTAAACTCATATATCTTATAACCTTTAGGTGATATACCAACCTGTTTAATATTATCTTTTAATCTACGGTCAGAGGCACCTCCACCAAAGAACCAAGACATTGGACCGGCATTTAATGAATTCGCACCAGTTGCTCCTAGACCTCCCAAGCCGTATATGCTTGCTGCTGCACCTAAAGCCATCGTACCAATCTTTAAGGCACCACCAAGTCTATTAGTTGGAGTTAGCATAGTAGGTGCTCCATACATAGCTGGTAAACCTAATCCTTCTCTTGCTGCTGCTCTTGAAGCTTGCAGCTTACGTAAGGCTCCAGTGTTTGCATAAGCCATATTTCTTCCTAATATATTATCTACAACACTATCAACTTCGGATCTCTTCTGTAGTAAAGCTTGATACTTTTGAAGACCAAACTTAACAGAACGTCCACCTTCATTTACAGCTTTAGAAGCTAAGAAAGCTTTTGTAGCATCTTCTATGACACCTCTACCTTTACCTATATTTGTTAGAGCAGAAGCATAGAAATCACTAAGTGTTCTAGTGAATCCTAATACACTTGTATCTAATCTTCGTCTAAAAGTGGATTCTTTATTAGCAAATATGAGGCCATTTTGCCAATGAGTGACCACCTTAGTTTCATTTTCTCGTTTGTCGGCCGCTCTTTGACCGGCATTAAGATCCATGCACATGGCAAAACTCTATAAATTGTACTTTATTTGGTCCGTATTCAAACTTACGTAAGAACTTGAAACCTAGAAATCTAAGTAATTTTAAATGTACTTTGTTTCTACTATCAACTATATTCCAAAGGAGAGGCTCATTACGGCTATCGACATACCGTTTGGCTTCTCTTGCGAATGTAATTGGATATCGGTTAATATCAGGAGTGCAAAGCATCCATATATTACCATCTTCTCCTACTCCGGCCATGCCAGCAGTCTTGCCGTCAGGCACTGTGAAATACACGTAGGAAGGGTTGTGAGTCATGAGAAGGGGTAGTTCGTTATGATCTATCCCATGACCTTCTTCGACCTCTCTGAGGTCATCTGGACGGAGATTAGAGGCCACCTCCTTGGCAGCCTCCAATGTTAGTGGGTGTGTATATTTAGCCACGTCTGTAGTATTTAGGTGTATAATTACCTTCCCAAGATACTGCACGTAATGTAGCTGGGGCGGGATGTGATGATTTTAACGTAACATCTACGTTTGTATTCTTTTCGTATACAGGAATTGTTTTAATAAACTCTTCTAAGTATGGTGCATCAGAAGCATTATATTCATCAAGCTCAGTTGACTCGTATACTTCCGTATAATCTGTTTTACCTACACGTTCAAGTGTGGTTTCGTAAAGCCCTATTTTTCCAAAGTGAAGTTTTACTCTATGTAAGACTAATGAAGCATTTACATCTGATCGAGTACTATTCCCTTCTTGTCTAGTGTAGTAAAATGTAGGAAATTTAACTTCATATGGATAAATATATCCTATAGTTAATGTAGCACTTGACCAATCGCCGGGTAGTGTAAAGCTAGTTGTGCTTGTACTCGTAGGTTTTGCATATCTTCCAAGTCGTGCAGCGTTAGTATTTGTATCAACAACCACTAAGTCATGATTAGGTGTAGTTACACTAGGCAACCAACTGACACTACTAAAGGTTGTAAGATTTGTAGATGCACTAAAACTTCCACCACTTATAGTAGTATAATTATCTACATGTAATAGAAACTCAACTTCATCTTGAGTTATACTAGGATCTGATGTAGTCTGTACAAGTTTAATAGACTGTAGAAACTTATCACTATCTAAAAAGAAGTATTCATCATTAATAATAAAATGATATAGTAATGGATTATTAAGTTTCCATTTAAACCATGCAGCTTGTTTTCTCTCTTCAGATACTTGGAAGTATTTATAACCATAAACAATATCAGAATCAGTCTTACCCATTAAGACAACAGCGTTCTCTCTTGAGTTAGTTAATAAATCAATATCTTTAGGTAGTAAAGTAGGGACAACCTTACTTACTTCAACTATATTAGGTTCACCTTCTCTCTGAGTATTAGCCATTTCATTAAATCGACTATACTTACCAGAGTTATCTAGGTAGGCTAATGTCGTTCCTAGAGATATCGGGGGTATGGTTTCGTTGTAATTAAAAGTTGAGACACTACGTAACTTAGCTGTATCAGGGTTTAAAACTGTATCATCTGATGATAATAAGAATTGCTGGTTTGTACTAAATATAACTAAACCTGTGTTTATTTCTATACCATCAAATAATTCAGATGGGAATATAGAAGCAGCAGATATATCTATAGGATCAGCAGCGGATACTGTAAGAGCTGATTCAGCAAAGAAATCGGGAGTACCAAATGTTCCCGGTCTAGATGTTATTACATTTTCTCCTGATAATAAAGCTAATCTATTACGAAAAAATAAAACTTTATTAATACGTTGACCTACAAATGAAGGTAGAGGGTTAGTGATATCATCACCTACTTCTCGATCAGCATATGTAAATTGTTTTACAGTAAATGTAGTAGTAGCTGTACGTTGTATAACTAAAGGCATATTAGTTAGAGATTTGGCTATACCCGGTTTAGCACATTCTGCCCATGAACCAGTACCATCTCTACTATTTTCTCCTTCAAATCTTAAATAATAATCATCTTCCTCAGCCATTCTAGCATTAGCTATCTTGACTATATACCCATGTTTACATTGATTAGGTAAGTTTTGTACATCGTTTACAGAGCCTTGAAAACATCGCATCAGATCCTCTTCAACAACCTCTATACTAAACGAGCTAGTACTGGAAAAATATATACCCGGTCCTATAACTTTGGCTGTAATACCACTAGGTAAGTTAGCTGTAATACCACCAAGAATAGTATCAGCAGTTACAGCTGTATCAGCATCAAAAGGTGTAGGAGCTGGTCGTATTAAACCATCCCCATTAGAAGACACAGTAGCGTTAACTTGTGTGCTTTCTATCTCGGTTACGGTTATTTCTATATAAGATTGTCCATCAGAACTACTTGCTTCATCAGCATGCTCTGGATTAACTCGTACAACGTCACCAACTTCCCAACCTTCACCACCATGTAGTAAGACACATTCTATATTATAGCTACATCTGTAGTTTTGTCCGTCTGGTCCGTCGCTTGAAGCACTGTAGTTAGGGCTAACACCTTGCTGACCTAAAGCTGTTATACGAAATGTTAGGTTATCTCTACCTGTAGTTAAAGTTGTACCACTGCTGTTTTTAACATGTACTATATTACTTGAACTGGTGTAACTATTAGCAGCTGTGGCAGCATAAACTTCTGTACCTATACCGGGACAATGTCCTGATCCGTCTCCTTCATCAAAGTCATTTCCAGTAACTTTTATTTTAGTAGCTCGCTTAACAGTTGTAACAGTTGTACCATTGTTTATATTAATACCATACTGCCTACCGTTTTCAGTACGCATTAATTCTACATATCCAAAATGAGCATCTGGTGTAGCATCCGTTGTTCCTGTTGTTCCGATAAGAGTATTAGCATTAGTAGCATCACGATTAGTGAGAAAAGTTGTATCATTAATCGTAAGTGTCTGTATATTCTCTGGTGTACTTGTAGCTAAGTAATTTGTTATAGCTGTCTGGCCACCAGTACCGTAAGCTGTGGTCATCTGTACACCATCATTGCAACGCCAAACACGGATTTGACCGTCAGCTGCAATCTGTCCTATGTATGATCCTTCTGTCTCATCACGAAAATAATGAAACCACGAACCACCACCCTGTACGTTAGCTAGAGGAGCTGTGCCAACTCTTTTAGCACCCGGTCTTTTAAATAGACCTTTAGTTATGTCTGGTATTGCGTTTGTTATCTCTTGTACCTGACCGGGAAATTTTAGCTGGTCAGGCTGTTCTGACATTCCTAGTGAGTATTGAGGGATAGTTTGTGTAATTGTTGTCATTATCTTCTAAGGTTTCTCCAAGGTTGATAAGTTTGATATGCGGTATCATCTTCAAACCCAAACATGCTGTGATCTCCTTGCTTGCATTCATACTCCATAAGAGCTGCTCTAGCAAGTGCTTCTTGCTGGGCTAATAATTTAACAAGTTCTGGGTTAGATACTAATTTTGTAGCAGCCATTCTAGATGCTCTATAGACTATATACCTTCTAAATATAATAGGTAGATCTTCAAAATTATATAACTTAACAACGTCAAGATCAATACTATCTACATCTTCAAATAAATTAGTATGATCTATTTTATCATATAAAAACCCGTTACGACGTACAAAGTCATAAGTTCTGCGAGACTGATTATCATGATGATCTAAAGATAGTACATCGTTACCTATCTCGATCTTATGAGTAGTGGAATCAGGGGTATATTTTACATGTTTTTCTGTATTAAAATGCCACCCCTCTGCTTGCGTGTCTACGTTCGCATCACGGAGTAGATTATATATTAATGATATTTCTGGGTTATCAAAATTAAGAGTGGTTAAGGGTGATTGTCCAATAGCCCCCAGTATATTATTTACTGCGGACAGTTCGGTGTCGATGTCAATAGTTGTGGAAGCCATGAAAAAAAAAGGGAGCCGAAGCTCCCGTATAAAAAATAAAAATTAACCAAATGCTGTTGGTGCAGTGCCTGTACCAGCGTACAGTTCTACAGCAGCAGCTGGGTTTAAGTAGTCTGCTCCCATAGCAAGTCTTCCGAGGATTACATCACCTTGGTAAACCACTGAGATGTCTCCACTTGTTACTTGAACTTGTGGGCCGATTGCTTCAACACAACCTGCAGCTTCTTTCTGGAAGATAAGTCCACATGAGTTGTTGAACTTAGCTTCTTGTCCGTAGTCGTTAACGGTAGCGTTATGATCGTCACCCATTGCTTCGCCTACGAAAGAGCCTGAGTTTCCGGGATCTGTTATACCGGGTGCAGTTGCAGATGCAGTTCCGTACTTAGTACCAAACTTTCCAAAGAAAGGAATGTTCATTGACTTGTAAATCTTGATTCCAGCAATTTCGATGATGCCATTACCTGATTGTAATGAGTCACCTTGCTCGTCTCTGTTAACAAGACCATTAGAACCAACAGCTTGGATAAGCTCGTAGTACTGTCTTGGGTTAAGAACACCAACTCTGCCTTCAGTAGATACTCCTTTCTCATCAAGAGCAGCAGCAGCATCATAGAATGCGTTAATTAGTGAAGCTGATACATATGCGTCAGCACCTGAGTTGTTTGTTCCTACTCTGATCTGTGTACCACCGGGCTCTACAAAGTTAGCCTTTGTGATTGGACTAGCTTTTCTAGCTGCCTTAGAGATAGCTCTGAAGATCTTTCTGTCGTACTTCTCAGCAAGAGCGTATCCAATCTTCTTGGATATTTCACCACGTAAGTCGTAGTGTGCTAGTGTTTCATCTAGCTCATAAACAAATGCACTTGAGATTAATAAATCGTCGCATGTAATTGTTTTTTCAGCTACTGGAGGTGCTCCATCGGAGTTACCTAGTATGCTGTTTCCTGGAGTATGATACTCCGCAGTTGTTCTACCTGTGTAGATGAACTGAAGACTCTTACCATTAGTAAGTGATCTCTTCATTACAAGGTCTCTAGCGATTGTATTACGCTGGAAGCCTTTGAACATCTCTCCACTGAACAACTTTAAAAATAATGCTCTTCTAGCAGTAGTTGTAGAAGCAGCACCATTATCAGCACCCGGGCTAGTTAAGCTCGTGGTTAGTGTGCTATTTTGTTGTGCCATTGATATGGATTGTTAAAAGTTTATATTGCTTTGTACAAATTTTTCTCGAGATTGTTGTGGTCTATCCCACCGTCTAGACGGCTGATGGTATCCGGCGTACCGGGCAAAAGCCAATAGAGAAGAGGTCCGACTCTGAGGTGCCTCTTGTCTCATGTGATATAGAACGTGTGTCCATTCTATAAAACAGAAAAGAGCTACAATCGAAATGATTGCAGCCCAACATGAATTTAATTTCACTTAACAAATTTTTTGTAAGCAATGCCACGATATACGTAAGTTACTTGCATTGTAATCTCCATATACCTAAGCCCCGTTCCATGCTTAGGAGTCATGCGTCCCTAGTGGGATGAACGGACGGGATTGCTATTCTCCTGTAAGAGCTTCCTCTAGCGATTCATACTCTTTTTCTTCAGTTTTGTTTTCAGGTTGCTTTGCTTCTGGTTCAGGTGAATAGCTAGTAACAGAAGCTTTAGCTATTGATGATTGGTGTGACATTTTTTTTAATTTCAGAATCTATTTTTTTGGAAGCGGTTTCGTCTTCTCTTATCCATGTATTAATTGTGTATCGAAATCCTTTTGGTTTGTCTACATAATGTGGATACATAAAATAAACAGGAAAGATAAGAGCTTCACCTTTTCCTAATTTTGTAGTGTATTGTTGATTAGGAAAATTAAATTCCCCATCTTCAAAATTATCATTTAGACCTAATATGATTGAGCAATTTCTTAACTGTTTGTGTACTCCGTCAATATGAAGTCTGGTCTTATCATATATCTTTCGTAGTTGATATCCCATATCGTGACCGGCATGGAAAAAAGGGTATATTTCGCAATACTTTTGGATTACTTTTTCTATCCCTTTAAACACACGATTATCTAAATCTGAGCCTTGAGCTAAAATTAGTTCATAACACATAACATTATTAACCATGCTATAAGTTGCATTACGTGCTATATCTATATTCGCATCTAGATGGTTAATCAACAGCTCGCAAGTTTCCTTAGATAGTATGTCATTAAATTTTTCTATACCGTTTCGCATACAAAGTCCCCATTAGTTCTAACCCAATGAAAGAAAGATTGTATGTATATCTGTCGATATTTATTTACCAGTAACTCTCTTTCATGTGCGATCTCTCTACCTAAATAACATATGGCATCGCCAGCTTTTGTATTTAATCTATGTTCTTTACCTTGTAGATCTTGTAGGTTAAATGTCCAGTTACAATCTGATTTTAAATTTAATGACAAACTTAGTTCACAGGCATCTCTATCTTTATGTCTAGCCATATAGGAATTGTTTGTGTAAATAGTTGTGAACCAATAGGTTTCTGTTAAAGGTTCGCCGACTATTTTTTCCATCATTGGATGAAACTTAGTTGCTAAACTTTTTAAACATGCAGACTGGTGTAGCTGCCATACAAAACCCCTGTCTGGGCAGTATTGAGGAGGATAGTTTTTTACATCTGTCCAGAGTATTTTTGCTAACTCCTCA
>Ga0315331_10000569_pt1 | contig 25994 bp, 48 predicted proteins | sample M160m34915metaG_FD_203456 | JGI IMG/M metagenome (GOLD analysis project Ga0315331, IMG submission 203456) | Ammonia-oxidizing marine archaeal communities from Monterey Bay, California, United States - M1 60m 34915 | ecosystem: Environmental > Aquatic > Marine > Intertidal zone | place: USA...
GGTTAGATGATGAAATACCACCATCCCCAAGGATCCGTGAAACGAATGTTGTGACCGATTGCTGTGATTTACTAAGAGTTGTCATAAATATTACACAGGGGTGACATTTTTATTTATGCCCAGTTATAAAGGAAAGTTTAAGCCAAAGAATTATCGGAAATATAAGGGAGATCCAACCCAGATAGTATACCGATCCCTTTGGGAACTCAAGTTCATGAATTTTTGCGATACCACTAAAACTGTAATCAAGTGGTCATCAGAAGAAATTGTTATACCTTATAAGTCTCCATTAGACAATAGGTACCATCTATATTTCCCAGATTTCTATATGAAAGTAAAGGAACCAGGTGGAGTTAAAGAATACTTAGTAGAGGTTAAACCCAAAGCACAATGCTCTGAACCAAAACACTCGAAACGTAAATCCAAGCGTTATATAACAGAGGTAGCGACTTATGCCAAAAACCAAGCGAAGTGGAAAGCAGCTCGTGAGTACTGCAGGGACAGGGTTTGGGACTTCAAAATCATCACAGAAAGAGAGCTCAGGATTTAGTGAACTCATGGAAAGGTTGAGGGGGTCTAAGATAAGCAAGCCAAAATTACGAGAAGAAGTATTTAATACCCTATATGATGGTGCCACAGACGCACCTGAAGAAGGTAAGTGGTATTTCTTTGAATATGACCCCAAATTTAGGGATCAATTAAAACAATGGGATCAATTTCCACTCATCAGACTATTAGAGATCAAGGGCAAAGTCATACTAGGTGCCAACTTACATTACTTAAATGTCAATGCCAGATTAGGTGCTATAAATAAAGACAGTGTACCTACGTCTACTCTACATTATTACATCCCAAAGCGTGCTGATAACATCTTCTTTGAGGTTCCTGACAATGACGTTGAAATATTAAGTCAACTTCCAGTTGAGAAGTTCCATAGGAATAGAAATTAAATGGCAGAGGAGAAGAAAAAACCAAAGAAGTTTAAGAGCAATAGAAAATTGCTTGGTGACACTCTGATGTATCCTAATGCCTTGACATCAATACCATATGCTTCTTATTTTAAGATAACAAGATGGGAGTATAAAAGAGCATTATCAGAAGCTGCTGAACAGTATGGGCATAGAGATGCTGCTGCTCTTCTAGGAAGGAGTCAGGGTAAAGCTTTAGCAAGTTCCATTAACAGTACCACTCAGGCTTTATTTGATGGTGTTAATAAGAGGATGGAAGAGACTTTAGACAATAGTGGGCAGATTCAGGATTCATTCAAAAAAGCATATAAGCCAGGATGGTTTAATGGTCGTAAAGATAATGTAAATGCCATGGATACGGCACAAAAGGCACACGACTATAGTCAAATAGATTTTGGAGAAGATGGTATAAAATTACAAGATGGTACTACAGTTAATAGCGCAGGTGAGTTAGAAGAAATAAGAAAAGATGCTCAGAAGCACGCTGATTCATTAGAGAGTTGCTATTATCTTCCTATGCCTAATGAGTATACCTATGGATATACAGCAGGGTGGAATAACTCAATCAAATTGGGTGCTATGGCTAGAGTTCTTGATTCCATGGGTGATGGTGTTGGACAAATGGCAACAACTGGAACACTTTCTGCTGGTGCTGAAGGTCTGGGTCAAGTAGGAAAGACATTCACTGAGAGTGCCAATAAGGCATCAGGTGGCGATTTCGGTGCTATGGCATCAGAATTTGGAAAGGGTGCTGTAGATCCATTTAATATTGGAACAGCAGACACATTTCAACCAAAAAACCTTATTGGTCTAGCAGGTCTAGCACCAAATGAAAATGCTATCCAACTCTTTGAGAATATGTCGATGAGAGACTTTGATATGTCCTTTGAATTGATGGCACGTAATCAAGAGGAAGCAGAATTGATAGACGAGTTAATCAATAACTTCAAAACTGGTATGCACCCATATGCTAATAAGTCAGGCACAGGTGGTGTACTAGGATTCCCCGATGTATTTGTAATTGAACCACAATTTAATTTCTATGACGGTGGTTCATTAAAACCAGGAGCACATCCTCAAATGCCAAAAACAAAACTATGTGCTTTGACGAAAATGAGCGTTAACACAACGCCAGCTAACCAATTCACCACTACAACTACTGGTCAACTACCATTACAAACAATGCGTATGAACTTCAGTGAGACAACTGCTCTCACACAAATGGACTTCGAGTCGGGAGTATACTAATGTTATTCAAAAAATCTCCAGATGTTGCCTACAACTATTCAGATGCTGTACTAGATCCAAAGATATATCTGGTAAAAAATTTATGGCGTAGAAACGATATCATAGACAGATATCTAGGAGATGCCACCATATTTAATGAGTATATAATCAAACCTGGTGAAACCCCAGAGATAATTTCATTCAACATGTATGATAGTGTCTTCTATGGATGGACTATCCTAGTTGCTAATGACAAGACCAACTACCATGAGTCATGGCCAAGATCACAACAAGAACTATATGAGTATGTGTATGCAAAATACGATAACCCCGATGCCGTAATGATGTACGAGACAACCGAGGTTATTGATGCATTACAACGAAAAATCGTTCCTGCTGGATTAAGAGTACCTTCAAACTATCAGGTGACTTACTATGATGGTACAGCGTCTGCTGGTGTAACAGTAAACCCAACGGAAGGAGTTACATACTATCAGTATGAGCAGCGTTTGAATGATGAGAAGGAGAAAATTAAGTTAATTAGACCATCATATATTAGAGAATTTGTTAACCTGTATACCAAATCCTTACATAAGGGTGGATCACTGGTTACTGGTCAAGCTTCGTTTAACGTCAAGATAGATTAATAGTACCGTCTGTACCAATTTCTTCTGGGTATAGTCCACTATATCCACCAGATATGTCAGTGCCAGGAATTGGAGTAACAATTCCACCATTATCATTTAGAGAAATGGTCAGTCCATCAGGAATATCAAGTTTATCTAAGTCTCCACCTGCTCTTTCTGTAGGGTGAGCAGCAGCCCAATCTCTGTCAAATATTTCTAAACCTTTATCTGTGAGGATATGATTGTACATGTCCTCGAATACTTTTGGTGGCATCGTACATATCTTAGCACCATTCCAGAATGCTCTTGTTACTCTATTAACTTCACGAATAGAAGCAGCAAGGATCTTTGTATGCCCTACCTTTTGTTCTTTATATACTGATGCGATAGAGCGAACAACCTCTAATCCAGCAATAGAATTATCATCTAGTCTACCTACGAAAGGTGAGACATACCTAGCACCTGCTTTAGCAGAAAGTATAGCTTGTGCTGCTGAGAATATCAACGTCACATTAACCCTAATAACACTCCTACTGAGTTCTCTACAAGCAAGGAGTCCGTCTGGTGTACACGGAACCTTGATCGTAGAAACAGAGCCAAACTTGTTATGCAGTCTACGACCTTCAGAGATCATGTTTTCTGCATCACCCACGACTTCCATGGAGATATCCTGTACACCGATGTCCTTGAGGTCTTGGTAGACTTCTTCAGGATCACGACCAGACTTCATAATAAGACTAGGGTTAGTTGTAACCCCATCAATTAGTCCAGTTTTAAAGTGCTTACGGATAATATCCGTATCAGCGGTGTCTAGGAAAATCTTCATTTATTCAGCGGCTAATTTAGCGAAGTAGGATAGTGTATCATCTTCATCTTGTGAAGGAGCACCAGCGGTCTTGAATGCTGGTGGTGCTGATACTGCTTGATGAATCTCTGGTAAGGGATCACCTACAGATGGTTCGACATCTTCAGTATCTACACGACGAGGAGAAGCAGGGCTAAGAACACTGTTAAGGCGTTCTGCTAACTGTTCATAGGTCTTGAACTGGTCTTCACCAGTGAAGGAAGCGAGACTATACTCCTTCTTCCAGATACCCTCTAATTCTTTATCAGAGAGATCTCCAAGAGTTGCGGGGTCTGCGAACTCTGACTTATCATAGTTCCAGTAACCTTCTACCTTACGGATCTTAACCTTAAAGTCCGCACCCTTCCAAAAATCAAAAGGATTGATAGGTGTTTCATCAGCGAATGCTGGTTGCATTGCTTCGGTAAGTTTATCAAAAATCTTCTTACCAAACTTATAAAGGAATACTCTTCCTTCATTTTGTGGGTTAGTAGGATCTGATACAACATAGATGTTGCTGTAGTAAGAAAGCTTACGCTTCTGCTTACGTGCTACGTCTTTGTCGGAATCAGCACCACTGTTCCATAATTGCCTGTTGAGGTCAGAAACAGGATCTTTCTTGCCTAAAGTTGTGAGAGAGTTCTCAATATACCATCCACCTGGACCTTGGAAGGCATGACTCCAAACTTGTGCCCATGGAAGGTCTTCTCCATCGGGTGCTGGTAGGAATCTGATTACTGCGTAACCGTTACCAGCCTTGTCTACTTCAGGTTTCCAAAGACGCTCATCAGCACCTCTAACCTCAGTCTTGTTGAGTGACTCAGCTTTTGATAGCAGGTCAGCGAAATTGGACTTCTTTAGTGAAGCAAAAGACATACGTATTCTCCGTATTTAGTGTATTGTACTATGTGTTCGTACGAACTATTTATAACAGAAAAGGAAGTCGTGGACTAGACTTTCTGCTTTTTTCTCCCCGAACTTACCCTTTAGGTATGCTCCGACTGGATCTAGTTTCGTCATATAAGTATCGAAATCCTTATACACCGAAATGTCGGTCCCAGTCGGTTGATTAAATTCTATCATACTCTGGTATTTTGTCAAGTATTTCCTGAACATGGGTAAATGCTCATCAACCTTCTCTGGTTCACAGTATGCTATGTAGATATTCTTGGAGAAGTGGTTACCAGGCTCAAAGAACCTATAGTCACCTCTTCCCTCAGGTAGACCAGCAACTTCAAAGAGTAAATTCTCTACAGGGTGCTGGAAATCAAATACTATAATCACCTTCTTAGGTGAGAACCCCATAAGATCCATACCAAAGCAAGGCAGGTTAGATCCAGTTTTGGGGTAAATTATATTATTGTATATGTTAGTTTTGTCAGACCAAATATCTACTGCTCTGGACTTAATAAACCATTTATTCCTCCATATCTGGGCTGTAAGGTTGGTACCTTTACCTTCCCACTCACCCCATGTATGGTCATATTCTAGGTCGGGGAAGGTCTCATATAGAGCCCTCTTGTAACCATTCCATAAATCTTTCATGCGTTAGGATCACTCATAAAAACTATAACAAACCAGACTACTGCTAGTATAGCAGCAATAGCCATCACATTAAAAAACATCATTTAGATTGCTCCAGGTCTTTAATCATCTTGTTGACTTGATCTTTAAGTTGATCATAGAAGCGAGGGTTCACATTCTCAGGTTTCATACCTAACAATCCTGCTGCCTCACGTACTTGTTGAAGGATACGTTTAGCATGTTCATCCTCAGATAAGGTAACACGCATAAACATAGTCTGCTGAATATCAATGAGTTCAAGTAGTTTAATAAGTTGTTGGATCTTCTGATCAATGCTAAGGATAATCCCCATGCGGTTTATATCCACATAGAGTTCTTGCATACGCTTTAACTCAGTCTGAACTACTTCAGACTCGAAGAATTTCATAAGAATAACTCCTTTAATACTACTCTATGCTTCTCAAATTGTATCTTGAGAAGGGGCTTATATTTAAGGATCTTTGTCTTTGCGGTTTCCCACACTGGGTCAGTAGCAGGTACCTTACTAACAAAACCAAAGATCTTGTCCATAATAACAACAGACTCTAAATTAATTTTACCACCTAACCACAATTTTATCAAGGTCGGATGTGGTTTTCCTTCAAATAACTCTTCAAAGTCATCACATGACTCCTTCATCACCTGAGCATCTGTCTTAAAGACATATGATAGTGACTGAATCTTTTTTATATATTCCTGATAGTTCTTCTCACCTTTGGCACTCATAGCACCAATCCACTCACAATTATCTGCTACAAAATTAGCAAGATAGAAGTTAGTCAATTGTTCTTCATCATATTTGCGTGATAATTTCACGAAAAAATATTTGTCCTTTCTCTTGTCGTAAGTCTCTTGTTTTGCTTTGCCGTAAGGACTTCTGACGAAATCGTAAGTCTTTGATTTGAAATGGTTCCTCATTCCGAGGTACATGCGATATGCTTCTAGCCCATTCATAGGGCAAGGAAACCTCGACTTCCTTTCTTGATATAGTTTAATTTCTGTGCCTCATACTTAACTTTTTCTTTAAGAGGTTTGTTAATAAGTTTATTAACGTTCTCAATTTCAATATTCTTCTCCTCGCAGAACATGACGATAGACTCAATATAATTGAGTTCTCCATCCTTTACTATGTTCTCTATTTCTAATGAAAACTTAGCAGCAGTCATAAAATTCTCCTCAAGGACATCATTTACTTTTTTACCAGTCGCCATGAACACTCCTATAGTAGTCAATGTACTCTTTTAATTTGTGAACGTACTTTAATTTGTCACGAACAACAAAGATCTGAGGAGTACCAGTCTCAACAGCGATGATTGTTACCAACTTCTTGACCTTTTGGCCAGTTAGTTCTTGAAACATTATAGCATACGCTGTCTCTTGTGAAAAGTAGTCTTGTACCCACTCTTCACGTTTTGTCTTAGTTGATGTCTTAAAATCTATGATCGCAAGCTCACCTTCATACTCTGCTATACAGTCTACTCTACCAGCGAGCTTCAACGTATGGGAATATAAGGGTGCTTCAAGTGCGTGTATATTATTTATCTTGTCAATATAAGGCTTGATTTGATGAAACATCCCTAGGGACAAGACATCATCCTTATACTTACTAAGACTATTATTGAGCAAATACTCTTCTGCTAACTTATGGCATTTGTTACCACGAGTAGTAGCACGTTTGCTGATTCTATTTGCTTCCTCCTCTCCTACTCTCCTACGCCAGTCCATGATGGACTTCTTCTTCATCTCTCCTATTACAGTAGTAACGGAAGGGTACCACACGTCGTCACCGACATCGTATCTCCTTCCATTAACCGTTGTACTAGCTTTTATGTCAGTAAAAGTATGTTCGTTAAGGTGCTTGAAGTCCAAGATTATGCTTTGATATAAGGTAAGATTTCACAAGTCCAGATCGGATGATATCATCGATACCGAACTCTATAGAGGCGAATTCACTCATGTTTTCAATAATCTTCATGAACTCTAATATACCGTTCCTTTCATTGGTACGGGTTAGGTCAGTCTGATTAATATCACCAGCGAACATGATTTTGGTGTTAACACCAAGTCTTGTTATTATACTATCTAATTCGTGGAAATTCAAGTTTTGACACTCATCCACTAACACAATAGCATTGTCAAGAGTAGTACCACGTATAAATGAGGTACTCCAGAAAGATATTGTCTTCTGTGCTTTTAGGTTGCCATACAACATGTCAAAGGACGCATCGTCTGGCATCTCAAACATATATCTTACCATATTTTGATATGGTATCTGATATAGTTCAGATTTGTCTTCATGGTCTCCTGGTAGGAAACCAATTTCTCTTGTAGGTACTAAAGACCTTACAATATACAGTTTATCATAAGGTGACTTTTCGTCAAGTATCTCCTTTAGAGCAAGATGTATTGCTATGAACGTTTTTCCCGTTCCAGCAGATCCATACATGAAAAGATTCTTATCCTTTCCATAGGCATCAAATACCTTCTCTTGACTTGGAGTAAGAGGTTTTACGGGTACTAGATGTTGGATTCCTATGGGTTTTCTTTTCATTTGTCTCCTGGTCAAACCGACCATGCTTGGTTTCTTCTTGACTTTAGTAACTGTCATAGGCTAAGGTGCCTCGAATCGTGCGTAAGGGTGATGTTTCTTAACATTGCGAAGTCGATCTTTAAAACCATCAGGAAGTTTATCCTGAAAGTCTCCTACTCCAGAGACTACATCAGCAGCTCCAGCTTGCCAATCTTTGTCCCAATCAGGGTTAGCATCCCTCCAATCGGAATACTCTTGCATAGTCATGGTGAACTCTTTCTTCTCACCAGTCTCTAGGTTTTTTACGGCATAGGTGGGCATAATTAAATCCAATCAAGGGCTTGTGCGACAATTGGGAACTGTTGAACAAATACAGATCTACACTCTTCAGCGATGATCATATGTTCTTTTTGTGTCCCATGTGCCGACCTTAAATCTATATAGTGGATCCAAGAACGGCAACTACCTGTCATATACAACTTTGTAGGTGTAGCAAGGGGTAGTACAAATCTAGCACACTCCTTTGCTATCCCTTCTCGTATAAGTTCGTTGTATATATCCAACCCTTCAGCAAAATATTTGTCTATAATCTTATGAAGATCCTTTATCTGTTTCTGAGGTAAGTCGTCAATACTATTCTGTCGATTCTTATCGTCCTGTCTTCTCAACTCAGGTAAAGGTATATTCGTAGCAAGGTAATTGGTATTAGCATACCTTTGACTAAATTCTTGGAATGTGAAAGACCTATGACGTAATATCTGAGCAGCGAGACCTCTAGTTGTCTCAATCTCTAACGTCATATGAGCCTGTTCAAAGACAGACCAATGATGGTGCTTAACACAGTACTTTAATAATCCAGCAACTTCTGGATTGTCTTGGTTATTAGGGTTAGATACCCTAGCAATATACCCCATAGTCTTTTCAGCATCAGGGGTACAAGTAATCAAATTAACGGTCATAAGGGTTTGTCGTAATTACTAAATCCTTGCTTAGTGCGTCGATACCATAGTTCGACATCTCTAGACTTGTTCTCCGACTTCAATTTCATCTGGAGATATTCTATCTCCTCATCCTTATAAAGCCAAGGTTTGTCAAGTGCTTCTTTAATCTGCTTCCGTAGTTTCATGTTGCGATGATGTATGGTCTGCTAATGCGTCAAATATTTCGTCTGCTAGATCATCTAGATCTTCTGTTTCTGACTTAAATTTGAACATATCATTTTTTCTCTTCAACAACACCTCTACTTGATCCGAGATATCGTTTTTTGCTGAAGAGTTTTGAGGAAACTGTTCCATCTGTATACTTAATAGTTTGTAGACTTCCCTTCCCTAGGGAATCATAATAACAATCGAAGATATTAGTCATAAGACCAATAATGATGTCATAATGGACCACTCCATTCTCCGTATAGGAGACTATGTAAGAATTACGAGGTAATTTCTTATTTCTAGCAAGTTCTTCCTTACAATTTGCCTCTAGAAGGATGATACCATATTTGGACTCCTTCTCAGGGACAGCATCATTGGATTCCCATACGGTCATCCCCTGTTACCCCATTCAATTTTAGGGAATGCGGATTCAACGACTTGCTTTGTTATCCTATATTTGGATTGTAGATCCTTACGTGTACATAAGATAAACATCTCTGCTTCATCTTGATGTAGACCCTCTAACATGGATATGAAGGTTTGTTCACGCTTCATTCCAGATAGAGTAGTATCACCACCCTTGAATAATAGGTAGAACTTTCTGTACTCATGGTCTAAGCGAGAGTGCTCAGTCCCTATGGGTACATCGTTCTTCTTGTATGGAATCTCACCATCAGTGGGAAGTAAGAACTCTAGTGATTCATCAAAATTGATGATCAGACAAGCTCTCAACCCATCGTTATTGTATTGTTGCAGAATCTTAATTTTTTCTGCCTTTGTCTTTGCCGATGATACCTGTTGGAATATTTCTGTCAACAGGGCATCGTTTGGTAATTTTTTAGCCATAGTTTAAGTTACCCTCAAATCAGTATACTACTAATCGTCCTCCTCGTCAAGTATGTCTTCTGGATCCATGAATCGAACTGCTAAAAGTTCCTCATTCACGTATGCTCCATTGCCATCTAAGAACTCTGGATGAAGATTGTTGAGTTGACGCTTGTATGTATTAGTATCAACTGCTCCCTTATATATCCAACCTATAACACCACCTATCATCAAAAACAATATGCTTAATGCCCCTGCGAAGAAAAGAATTACGTTAGTTTCCATGGTCATGCTCCACGAGTTATGTCTAGTTTTAATCTTAAACGTACTCTCCATAATATTAAAGGTAAAGTTACGTCTAAGTCGATATTTGACTTGGGTATTTCCCTCCTTGAACGTGGGAGCATAAGCTCTATGCCTTTATTTATTGACTGTTTTTTTACGTCTCCCTGGTCTTTTGTCGTGTTCGTACTGCTCTGCATCTGCTAAAAGTCCCTTTAAATAACGTGATATTTTTCTTGCTTCTGGTTTATGCAAAAAGCAGTAACCCTCCCTTATCTGTTTGTGATCTTGGTCGTTTCCTCCCTTGATAAATTCATCTAGATCGTCAATTGTCTTTCTAATGCTTACAACAGTTGAACTCTCTAAGAATTCAGTAGCGTCTTTACGCTTAGCCTTAATGTTGGTTAGATAGTCATATACTTTGAAGAAAAACTTCTTTTCAGTGATAGCAACATCCATAGCACGCTCGGCCAATAGATATAACTCTTCCATTTTTATACGAAATTGTGTGAACGAAGGTATTTAACAGTTTCGGTACATCCACCGAGTTTTTTACCGTTAACAGTTACTTGAGGAAACGTGGATTTCGATCCAAATTCCTCATAGAAGGCTTCTCGATTGAAGTCCTTCCCAAGATCATACACCACAAAGTTCAAATTGGCAAGCTCTAGTACTTGCTTGACCTGTGAGCAGAATGGGCAACCATCCTTAGAGTATACTGTGAAGTTCATTTAAAGTTCGGGGTATCGTAGTTAAACCAACCTGTTGCTATGTATTTTTCGTGTGTTTCTGATATCTGACCTTTATGAACATGTGTAAATCCTGCGGGCCATAAAGATAACCTACCACACTTTGCTTCCATTGTAAAATCCTGATCCATAAACATTGTCCCGCCACCAGGACAATCGTTCAAATTAACCATCCATGCCAAGACTCTAGTAGTCTGTGGATTGGGATAATTCACAAAATTTGTAGTTTCATGGTGCCAGAGTTTAAATCCACCACCAGGGTTATATTTTTGAATATTAAACGAATCGTGGAGTGAGAAACGATCTGTATGGGTCATACAGGTATGTTCGGACTCATATCTCTTAAATGCTTGTTCTAGGGCACCATAAAGGATCCTATGGGTCAATAAAGACTCAGTAAACCTCGTATACAAATCTGTAGAGTCCTTTAAATCTGGATCTACAAACCCATACCCTATTTGACCTTTTTGCTTATCTGGGTGCCTTTCATAATATTGTCGAATTACATTACACTCATCGAGAGTGATAATGTCATCATATATTCCAATAAAATTCATCAATCATCATATATTAAACATTCTGGTTCGTCTGGATGTGTCTCACAAAACAGTTCAATAGCATTAGGATCGTGATGATCACCTGCTACTATCTCATCATGATGATTCTCCTCATACACTTCCAAATCATGTAATTCTTCCTTTATATGCCTACGCGCAGCAGCACTGGTTGTTGGATCATCTAGGATCTCATGATCATGCTTAATATGCTCTTCTATAGTTGTCATAAGAATAACGCTTACTTACGAAATATTTAGCTCAACCCTACAGGGAAAAAATACCCGAAGTTTTTTTTCCCGAATATTTGGAACCAAAAAGTCAATTTACATCACAAAAGAGCGTTTGTCAAGCTAAATAAATGTTTAAACTGTAAGGGAAGGACTCGAACCTCCAAGACACCCGCAAAGGAATCGGCTGTTAAACGGACAGCTGTGTTTACCATTTCACCACCTTACATTGAAGCCCTATGAAAGGGCTGAAATTAGACGAGTAATACCGATTCCTCCTCCACTTCTGGGGAAGAAATCAAAGTCTAAGAACTCTTCGAGTTCTTTTTCCACCCTTTCCTTACCGAATTTACGATAGAGAAGAGCAGCATATCCACCTTCAGAGATACTATGGAAGGTGTCTCTCATCTGATCCTTGTCAGTGCTCCTCTCAGCACTGCCTATGGTCTCCATACCACCTAGGATGACATCTATCTTCCTACTGGTACCATCATCATTCCTAGACATATTCCAGAAAGGAGAAGTCCACTCAGGGAAGTCTGTAATCATACCTCTACGGATGGCAGACTCATGTCCATGATCAAGTTCTTTCACCTTATACTTGTCACCCCACTCAGCATAGGTCTTGATGTTAGATTCATCTAATGCTATACCTAACCACCGACAGAGTTCAATCTCCATCTCTTGTAGTTCTCCAACACCTCCCTTCATCTCAAACTCGAACATAGGGAAGATAGTTTCGTGTCTTCCTGCTACTGGGTTTGGTTCTGCCCTATATGAGGTTGAGACACAAAAAAATCCTTCCTTAGAAGGATCGGATAGTAATTCATGTTCTAACCACATCTGACCTGTTTGTGGTAGTGGCCAAACATTACCACCGTAATTATAGGTTGCTACTGTTTCTGGATCTTCACAGGCAGCGAGAATGCTTAACCTATTCTGGGTATGAACCTCAAGAAAATTTTTAGACAAAAAAAATGACCTCAATTCGGTCACAGCGTCGTTATACTTCTTTGGATCTATTAATGATGTCATTATCTAATGCCAAACTGATTTATTTATACAAAAAAAGACCCCAAGATGGGGTCTTTGAGTTATGGTTATATTAACCAATTGCAGGTGCTAACAAAGCAACCTCTGAGACTTCAGCAGATGCTAAGTCAAGTGGGAAGTTGTGAGCGTTACGCTCGTGCATAACTTCCATCCCTAGGTTCGCTCTGTTAAGAACGTCTGCCCATGTAGGAACAACTTTACCGTCTGCCGATACGATAGACTGGTTGAAGTTAAACCCATTCAAGTTGAAGGCCATGGTGCATATACCCATAGAGGTAAGCCATATGCAAACAACAGGAAAAGTAGCAAGAAAGAAATGAAGGCTACGAGAGTTATTAAAAGAGGCATACTGGAAGATGAGTCGTCCAAAGTACCCGTGGGCGGCGACGATGTTGTATGTCTCTTCCTCTTGTCCGAACTTGTATCCATAATTTTGAGATTCATTTTCAGTAGTCTCTCTTATTAGAGAAGATGTAACGAGTGAACCATGCATGGCAGCAAACAATGCACCACCAAACATACCTGCGACACCTGCCATATGGAAGGGGTGCATCAATATATTGTGCTCTGCTTGGAATACGAACATAAAGTTGAACGTACCTGATATACCTAAAGGCATACCATCAGAGAAAGATCCTTGTCCGAAAGGATAAACGAGGAATACTGCGAAAGCAGCAGATACTGGAGCTGAGTATGCTACACAGATCCAAGGTCTCATACCTAAACGGTATGATAACTCCCACTGTCTACCCATATAGGCAGAGATTCCAATAAGGAAGTGGAAGATGACCAATTGGTATGGACCTCCATTATACAACCACTCATCTAGTGTGGCAGCTTCCCATATAGGGTAGAAGTGTAAACCAATAGCGTTACTTGATGGAACAACAGCACCAGAGATGATGTTATTACCGTACATTAAAGAACCAGCAACAGGTTCTCTGATTCCGTCAATATCGACGGGTGGAGCAGCAATGAAGGCTACGATGAAACAAGTAGTAGCAGCTAGAAGACATGGAACCATTAAGACTCCGAACCATCCAACGTATATACGATTGTTAGTGGAAGTTACCCACTCACAAAACTCGTCCCATCCACCTAGCAATGATGCGTCTCTCTTTTGAAGAGTTGTCATTGAGTTAATAGGGCGTTTATTTTACTTGTATGATAAGACATTATGACCCCATGGTCTTGGTTAGGGGGAGTATGAGGGTGGAGTATTCCTGTTAGGGACCACTGAATAGGGGGAACAAGTCCTTGCCACCCTCGCTATTTATTATAACACGCCCAGTGACCCAGCTGTCAAGCCAATAGACACAAAGAATCCAAATTCAAGTAACTCTCTATAAGGGTTGAAGAATAGATCGATCATGATGGTACTGGTACTGGTACTGGTTCTGATACACGGACTCGTGTGCCACCACCAGGAGAATCATCATCATCATCTCCATCCATAGCACGTAGAAATAATTCTAGTAGCACTACCACAGCAAAGGGGTAGAAAGGCCATAGAAGTGCTATTGAGGGTGAGATTGAGTCGGTAGCGGCTGAAAGTTCGCCCATGTTAGAAACCAGGATATTTTGTTAAGGATAAGTATTTATACTTTAGAACACACCTGGAATGATTTGTCCTGTTACTGCGTACGTACCTAATGCTGCTACTATTCCGATCATAGCCCAACGTCCGTTCTGAAGCTCTGCGTTTTCGTTCATAGTCTTGTCCTGTTGAATGAGTTGTATAGGAGGCTCCTTAGCAAACATGTTTTGTCTGCCGCCGTCTTCGGTTATGGTAGTCATATGTTTGTAAAGAAACGTAACAATATTATATAGTACCTTAATTTCCTTGTCAAGTCCTGTGGGTGTGGACTCCCGAACGTCCATAAGTGCCACCTATAGTGGGTATAAGCACCCATGATCAATCACCTATTTTGATAGCTACAAATCGCATACATATAATAAGGATTGTTGATTCAAAATGAAAAGAATTTTCTTTCTTGTTATGTTAGCGGGGATTTTTACTCCGTCGGCGAGTCGAGCAGATATCATGCATCGGATGACATCATCGACCCAGCTCCAGGTTAACGCTGCTGCAACCCAAGTCACTAGAATGGGAAGTACATATTCAGCCTCTGGATCTGGTGTCACAATGGACGTTGGTGGTGGTAACTCTGCTGACGGTAACGTTGGTGGCTTAGGTACACTAACCGCAGGTGTAGGACAGGGATCGGTTTCCACAGCCACACAGACAAGTGCTGGCGGTGCCTATACTTTTAGTCAGTCATTCATTCAGGGTGACGTAATAGAAACTACTGCTCCAGCTTTAGGTGCTGTTAGTGACTACTCTATTCAAACATCTACTGGTGTTGGTAGTGGTACTGGTACAGGTACTGTAACTTCAGGGCATACATTGACTGCCGTTGGTGGTGGTACAGGTACTGTAACTACTGGACAGTTCGTAACAGAACTAGAGATCAGATAGTGAGTGATGAAAAAGATTGTCCCATATGTGATTGCTGCGGGTACTGTACTTGTAAGTGCTGTACCTGTGAAGGCGGTCCCCGTGGTCCCAAACTTCACCCAGGGCTCGATGACGAGCCATACAGAAACAACGTCTACAATAAATGAGACGATAAATTCGATGGACTATTCGACAGGCTATACCTACTCCATTTCTGGGGCAGGGGTTCAACCTGATAGTAATAACATCGCACCAACTGAGACTACATCTCACAATAATACCATCAACGGTGTGACTTCAACATGGACTGGATTAGATTTAAACTCCCAAAACAAGCCGAACTTTACCCAAACCACTCCAGGGGCAAGTTTTCAGTTTACCGAGCATTACAATGGCCCCGGGCTTCAGACGCACACGGTCATTCAAAGAGAAACAACTATAAATTCCGTAACGGATACGACAAGTATCTTCTCGCAATAGCACTATCTTGTAGTCAATTAGCACCAGCCATGGCTCAAACCGACGTTGGTGGTGTATCTGCTACTGCTAATCCGATTGCGAATTCTTCTGGCTCAGTCACCAACCAAGCTATACAGGTATTACAAGGTCCATACATCACCTCTCAATATGGTGATGGAATCTCGTGTCAAGGGCCTACCATGAATTTGACACCATATATTACTCGAACAGGGTCATGGCAGGATCCATACGAGGCTATCTACCAAGATCCAGTCTACAATAACGTTGATGCCAACGACGATGGCGTGCCTGATAACCCAGGCCAAATATTATACTACGTTCCTACTAGGACAGGACAGAAATCTTCTCAAAATGTTAACCTAGGTCTCAGTGCTACCTTCTCCTTTAGTCTAGACAAGGAGCAGGAACGACTCTGTAAGCAAGCAGCAAAGTTACACAACAGTTATCGTGCTCAACTAACAGCTAATAAAAGGTTGGACTTCGAGATAGCTCGTCTAAAAAATTGTGGTGAATTGATGAAGGCTGGTATCATGTTCCATCCGAAGTCACCATATGCTGCTGTATGTGCAGACGTGATGCTAGTCAATCCACCCGGAGTGGTAGCTAATCACAACCATACTATTACACCTAAAACAGAAGAAACTTCTTCTTCTTCTTCGCTTCCTTTAGAGGTTTCCCCGACGGCTTCGTCAGATTCGGAAGACCTCTCTTCTTCCGATAATCATTCGCAAGATTCTCCTGACGAGAAGGTCTCGTGGGGTTTCTTCCGAGGATGGCGTTTACCTTGGTCAGAGCCGTCTTTATCGCAGGACGAAAAACCCTCAGCAGCAGATCAGCTAGGGGTTTGGCAAGTAGGGCACTCGCTCCAGCCACAGTCGCAATCGCAGCAGTAGTTGATGCTATCTGTGCACTGGGTAGATACTGTTCTATAGGTCCGATGTCCTCATATAATATCACACAAATTTCTTTTTTAGTAATAGGGTCAGCTTGGAGTTCATATCCACTGACCTTTTCTTTTTCATTAGGTCCAAGCGTCCCTAACCTTGGTTGATTAGGTCCAGGACACGGTACCTCTTCCTCTGTTAAGTCACCTGTAGCGGGTGTCTCAGGCGTTCCTGGTGGGTCTGGTGGGGGTGCTACGTTAGGTGCTACCTGTTCCCTAATGATTGTCATATCATCAGGGGTAAAATCCATAGCATTAAAAGATGGATACTGTCCATGAGGACATATGGTATACGTAGCGTTGGGGTCATCCTCTTGGAGGTTAGGAGTGTGTTTACTCTTCCTGGAAGACTCTTGATGTGCCTCGACACAACCAGGGAGGTCAACAATAGGGACACCAAGGGGCAGAACAACGTTAGTATAGTACGGAAAAGTATATTGCCCACCTTGGTTAAAATTTGGGATACTCGGTACTTGAAGATACCTAACGTAGACACCATCGACTCCTATGTAATTGACCTTCTGGATCGGTTCCATTAGCCACACCTAAAATTCATTGACATAATATATCTATCATTATCAACCTTATTTTCTTCTGTTTTATGTGTTAACCATCCTGGAAAGAATACTATATCGTTAGTCTTGACTGGTACAGTAGTCCAATCGTTCTTATGATAAAAAAATGCTTGATCTAATGGGTCACCCATCCTAAAGGGCATGAAAGGATTCTTTACCATAAGATTACCAGTACCATGAGGAGCATACAAATAACAGACTGATGCTATCACTACATTGTGATGGTAGTGTTCTTCTGTCCATGCTCCAGTAGGGTGCTTATTAATCCAACTCTCACTGACATAACGACTCCTATCCATATCTAGATGCCACTGTTCCCATACATGAGATAACATACCATCTATATGCTGGTGAAACTTCTCACCAAATATATTATGGATACTATTACGCAGAACAACAGAGGTGGTGCCACCACCCTTCTCTGGAGTGTCAACACCACCTACCTCTTCTATTATCTTTTGCGATCTCTCTATCTCTGCTTCAATCTCCTCTTTAACATGTACCCATCCAAAATCAAAGGATGATTTAAACATGTATGGGAATGGGTCAATCGTCTTTAGACTTAATGTCATATTCAATAATAATCTTATTGGATGACCTACCTACACTGTTAAGTGTACCTGCCATCTCAAATGTACCATCTAATAAAAGAGTGAGTTCTTTCATCCTCTTTATGATGTTATCTTTCTTCTCACTTTGGATCGACATAGGTTCCTTGATTGCGACGTATCTCTTTTAGTACCTCTAAATCCATATTTTTTGTTCCTCCATCATATGCGTGAGCATATCCTTGGTCGATCATCATTTCGTTAAGCGACACAGTTGCGTCCCCGATATAACACCACCCAAGAAGACGACCATATTTACCGACCCCACCAACAAGTTCAGTCCTAATAATAAGGTCATCGTCACCGTTAATAGCACCTTCGAGCTTGTCTTTAAGCCATTCAGTCGCATCAATGCCGAGTGCTTTTTCCTCAAGGTTCCTCGTTCTTTTTTCTGGAGTATCGACACCTGCTATCCTCACACGTTCTTTTTTAAATAGATCAAATCCTAGATCAATCGTTACATCTATTGTATCACCGTCTAGTACCTTATCAATCGATACTACTCGGAAGTTGTAACAACTCTTCCGACTCGGTGGGGTCATTGTACCCATAATTCTTTAATGCATCGTCTATTATATATTCAGGTTCAGGTTGTGGTTCCTTCTGCCTCAACTGATAGTCATACATCATCTCTTGCCAATGATTTAATATATTATAACTCTCCTGTATGTCCGACAGTGCTAACACTGGAGTCGGTATCAGGAACAGGATTAGGATTCCAATCATCATATTTAAAGATCCAATAGATTGAGTATCCTACACCAATGAGTAGGATAACTAGCATAATATTTATTGACCATACTACGTCTGACATACTTCTCCTATAACTTGGGATGGATAATCTATTAGTAACATAACATCATCAACCGCCTCAGGTGGTACAACAACACAGTAACCGATACCCATATTAAATATCTTTCTCATGTCTTCATCTTGTACCTCACCTACTTCCCTAACCTTATTAAAGATAGGTGGTATTGTCCATGAGTTCCAATCAATATCTAGTGTCAACCCTTTGGGTAAGCACCTTGATAGATTCTCCTCAAGTCCACCGCCTGTGATGTGTGCCATACCAAGAATAGGAATCTCTTCCCTAGTTAGGAAGTTGGGATGCTTGTGAACAAACTTTGGTTCCAATAACTTAGCAATCTCTTTTGCGTAGATTCTAGTAGGTGCCATCAACTCATCAGTAACGCACCATATTTTAGACGACAGTAACATATCATTGATAAGACTGTACCCATTACTATGTAAACCACTACTCTCTATACCAATAATCTTATCGCCAGGTTTAATACGACTCCCATCTATTATCTTATCCTCTTCTACTATACCTGTACAAAAACCAGCAAGATCAATATCCTTGGCAAATCTACCATGTTCAGCAGTCTCACCACCTATGAGTTCTATACCTGCTATCTCACATCCCTTAATGATACCTTCCATGATCTTATCCAATCGATCATCTATCTTCTGGGTTGAGATATAATCTAAGAAGTATAATGGTTTAGCACCACAACAAATCACATCATTGACACACATAGCAACAAGGTCAATACCTATAGTACTATAGTCACCAGCGAGTCGTGATATGTTTATCTTAGTACCTACACCATCGGCACCAGAAACCAAGATAGGTTTCTCATACCCAGTAGGTACCTTAAACATACCACCAAACCCACCAATAGCAGGTGCTTTCTGTTTGAGTTGATCAACGAAAGCGTTACCCGCCTCGATGTCAACTCCTACTTCTTTATATCTAGTGCTCAAATGATATTCTCTTCTTGTTCTGTAAGTATAACACAGTCCGACTCAGGCATTGCGACACATAAAAGAGTCCATCCTGCTTCCATCTGCTCATCATCCAAAAAGGATTGCTCCTCATTATTAACTGATCCTTCTAAGACCTTACCAGCACATGATGAACAAGCACCTGCCTTACATGATGAGGGTAAGTCGATACCTGCCTCCTCAGCAGCATCTAAAATGTACTGATCTGATTCAACTGAGAGCTTTTCTTCAGCACCATCAGGGTTGCGAAGAGTAATAGTATACGCCATATCGTAATTAAAGTTACACTTAATATATAGCACATCTTTTCGCAAAAAGCAACCCCTTATTGAGAATGAAACTCAGTTACAACGGGGGATATTCGGATTCCACCTTCGTATCATCGCTCATCGTCTCAAACTGCTTAGCTAACCTCTCTACTTGTTTCCTATCAAGACCAGCAAGTGCTCTATTATTGTCTAAACATTTGTAAATACACTCTCGATCACTGATAGGTTTTCTTTTACTAAACCCATGTTCATCCACTCCCTCCTCAACATTTGCCTCTAAGTGAGCAAGGTCTTGCTTCTTAGAGGGGTTAGTATAACTATGTGACATGTATCACACCCTTCATACCAGCACCAGAATGAGGATCACATTGTATGTTGTAATCTCCTGGATCGGAAAAGGTAACGTCGAAACTATCACCAGCAGAGAACGCTAAGTCCCCATGGGATAGTTCTGGGTGATCTTCTACCTGCATATTATGCGGTGGTAGATCTCCGTTCGTGAACGTAATTGTTTCACCTGCTGAGATTGTAATCTCGCTAGGACTAAAAACTAAATTACCGCCCGACCCCATCAGGATCTCGGCGGCATATGCTTGTGCTGCTAATGTAAACGATAGTGCCAAAGACACTAGCATTACTGTAATTCTAGACATCCACCACATAATCTCATCTCGAATGTTGTTCCTCTCCATGGTCAGCGAAGACGAAGTACACATATAATTATACAAGTATAAGTACTCATTAAAAATGGGGGTGTTTAAACCCCCACATTGACCTAATTTTCAATCATAAGCTGTTTGCAGATACGTTTACTTGACTTGTTTGTCCCTGCTTCAATAAGGCATTCGTAATAATCGTTGATCTTCTCTATTTTGGTCGGGTGACCGTGTAATCCGATACTACTATCATTGATAGTCCAACTGCCTAGTTGGTTTTGGGACATAAGATTGTGCATTTAACACTCTCCAGTTTTGTAACATCCATAACGAAGAAGACTCAGATCATCTCTTCTCCTTAAATCTACCATTATTTAGATACCAGGACAATAGGTACTTTACCCTCTGTTAGGTAAGACCAATCCAAGAATATATTTGAGGAATCCTCCAACACTGTTACCTTGAATCTCCTCAAACACGAGCATGTTAAGTTGGAAAGCATAGTTAGCTTCAGTTATAATCATGTTCTTCTTATCGTCATCAATAGGTAAATTATCCAATGCCTCACGGTACTTGGTCTTAAACTCTTTCTTGTCTGATATCTGAGGGAAGTCATAGAACTTAAGACCATCATCAGTTAGGTTAAGTGCCTTACTAGCAATGTTATAGAGGATCTGTCCACCAGACAGGTCACCTAGGTAACGTGTGTAGTGGTGTCCTACTAATAGTTCTGGTTCTACCTCTCGTATGCGATTAACATACTTTTGGCATGACTCCGATGGTTGTACAATGGATCTCCAAACAGGACCATAGAAGTATCTAAGGTCTTGTTCAAGTGAATTAGTTCTCTTAAGTTTGTCAGATAATATAGGACCGAGAACAGGGTGGTCTCTATGCTTGTCGCATTCTTCCTCTAATGCTCTATAAACAAAGTAGAAGTCTGCCACAAGAGTCTTGTAACTATCTTCGCTGATCACACCTTTAAGGAAGTTCTTAACGAACCCAGTGTTTTCGGCCATCGTATGAGAGGTTTTAGTACCCTCTTTTATCTCAAGTGCAAATCCCATTATAACTTATAAGGTTCCTCAGGTTTAGTATCAGTTGTAATCTTCAGAGGTGCTTGCTCAATTCTAATTGTTTGAACAGGTCCACCACTAGACTTTGCCAGTAGTTCCTCCATCTCTTTCTTAGTAACTTGCCCTGGAGCACCGTTACCATTCATCTTCATAGTACCATCACCCTTCTTAGAAGCAGTCTGAATCCCAAAGCTAGCTAAAACTCCTGTAAAAACAGAGGCTATAAAAGTCGGATCTATTTTTTGTTGCGGTACTCCTGGAATTGACACATAATTAAGAGTCAATATCCCGCCGGACCACACAAGTACGCCTAAACGTACAAATGTACTAATGATTTGTGCTTGTTCGTCCTGGTCGGGAATAAGCTTATCTTTTAATTTACCAAAGACACCTTTCGGTGCCTTCTTCTCTTCTTTAATTTCTTCAGCCATAATAACCCTGTATCTGGGCTATTTAGAACTTAGGAACCGTTGGACCAGCTGCTGATGGATTTGCTGTTTTTGGAACTACACCACCTGTTACATCAGGTAACGCTCCACCTACAGCACCGCCAAGTGATCCCAAAGCTGCTTCAATAGCTTGAGACTTGACGTTATCAATAATTGCACCTCGGTTGACATATACATATAACCCAGTGCCAACAACGGCAAGAGATACAACGCCAGACGCAATAGAAATGATGTTGACAATTTTTTGCATTTTCTTTAAGTAAGTAGTTTATTTATAGCTCAACCCTGTGGAGAAAAAATATCCGAAGTTTTTTTTCGCCTTTTTTTGAAACGAAAAGTTCAATTTCGCCTGTAGTACACTTCGTAGTGTTTTTTAACACCGCTAGTGATCTTATGCTTGGCACACCACTCGTCAGCACAATCATAAATGAATTGTGGTTTATCTGAAGGGAAGTTGCCCATTAAGATCCTTAGTACGTTTTGACGTAATTTCATCTCTTCGTCTGTCCAGTCCATTAGAGATCCTTTAGTTTTGGTTCTACCCAGTGTTCCTTGTTATCTATGCCAGCGGCATTAACATACTTCATAATATGTTCATCGACTTGGTGAAATATAGGATGTAGGTCGAGATCCATCCTTATATCGTGTGCGATCTCAGCTACCTGCTTCTCTGTTAGACAGCGATCAGGGTGTAGTAAATCACAACAAGGGATACGTTTTTCGATCAACTCATTCAAGTTAATACGAATTTCATAGTCCTGGTAAACTGGCATTATTTTACCTCACCCTCCACAATTTTAACTTTGTATACTACATCGGATCCGATGCGTACCTTGGCCTTCGCTGTTCTTTGTGCGAAATGAAGATCAATCCTCTTCTTAAGCCAGTATATAAATGTGAGTACAAGTATAAATTGGATACCTTCTTCCCAAGATAGGTTCCATGCCTCATTGAGGTCTAGTGCTGCAGCAGCAAATGTATTCATAATTCAATAACTCCATATGGGGGTCCAGTAAATTTGGGGTCACCAAGCCACCCCTCTAGTATAATTGGTGCTTTAATAAGGTCATTGATACTGTCAGACATCTTACGATACCCTGTACCAACGTATAGCTGCCCTGCGAAAACACTCACAGTAGCGGCACCCCAAAACAGGTAATAGAACCTGCTCTTCACTTGGTGTCTCTTCTTTTTACTCATCTTCATCAGGTAAACTTCTCAAGGCTGTATCAGTCAGCAATATGATCCATATTATAGTAAGTAAGAATATAAAAAATATTCTTATCGTCTCACCATTAACGACAATCATATCCTTGGTATTTTTTGTACCAAGGGCATCACGTCCTGTTCAACCCTATCTATTATATCATCAATGACGTTCACATCCAAGTCCATAAAGGGTGGGATGATGCCAAGGATTCTAAGCAGTCCATCTACAAATAAAGCAAGGCATATAAATCCTAAGATCATACTTATAATTGTAGCATCTCTATTGTGCTTACGCATCGATGCTTCATCTATCTTCCTTGCCTCCTCAAGAGCAGCAGCAACCATCTCATCGACTTCGCTTTTAGTATAGAAATCCCCTAAGAATGGTATATCGTGTCTGTCTGGTGCCATTAGTCATGCTAAGATGTGGTCATTCTACCACACAATGAGCATTTGTCAACCGTACATAGCAGACCTAGCTCCCTTAACTGAGGGCCAGTCCTCTGCTATCGCAGCATTGACATAAGTCATGTGTGTAGATGCGAGAGTAGTCTCTCCTCTATCTGTTAATTCTTTCTGGATGGTCGTGTACTTACCGCCACCCTTTACTAGCTCATATTTATTGAGATCTGTAGTAGTAAAAGCATCAGATGTGTTTTTCCACATCTCATATGTAAACCCTCTTGGTTGCTCATATATTACACCATCCTTGACAACATAAGATGCTTGCCAGATGGTCTGCTCTTCCCACTCATTATTAATTTTTATTATCTGTTGCTGTACTGCTGTAGGATCCTTAAGGAACAAAAGTGATACAGTGTAAGCACTTTCTTTAACCACATTATGATTAGGGAAAGCTATGCTCTTCTTGCCAGCACCACCTGGTACAAGTTGTCCTTTGAATAATCTAGGAACAGATGTCCCTCTCATATCCTCATAGAATACTAAATCACCTGATGCTACGACTGTAGGTTGTGTAGAACGACGAAGGATCTCTTCATAGACCAACTCCATCTTCTTAAACGCACCCATAGCTCTTGAGTATACAGCACCGTTATCAGTACACCACTGCTTTAAGTATGCTGTCTGCTCACCAGTACGACAAGTATCGTGTACTGTAGGTGTTACGCCTGGGAACCCAGTTGCGAAAGTTTTTAGGGTAGTTACCCCACTAGCTAACTCGGCAGCACTATGGGTATCGATAACTACATGTACATTCCAAGCCATGTTTAAGTATCTTTATATGTATTTAGATGTCACAAATCCCTTGTATAGAATTAGGATCTTGGGGAACCATAAGTTGCTTACCACCATCCTTCTTCGTAAGTAGGACAGGAAAACCAGACTCCACCATGTCAAGGTACTTATCTTTTTCCTTTTCTAATTGTTCTTCTGTAATTTCAATCACCTAATAATCCCCTTGTAGTTTCTTTACCCATTCCTTACGCCCACAATAACCGTGGGCATCACCAGTTTCCTGATTGTAATGCTCATTAGTATGTAGTACCTCTATCATTAGAAAGATACCAATGGTCATCATGGGTATCATCCATAGAGGATGTCCAAAGACTTCACAGAATTCTTTGTAGTAATCTTCAAACTTCATAGCAGTAAGGCATGAAAAAAGGGAGTCCGTAGACTCCCTTCTAATTATATCACATTTGTGATCAGAATGCCCACTTAGCACCCAATTTAGCACCGTATCCGTTGTCTACGTCGCCCTTAGCAGTAGCGAATGAAACTTCGCCATAAAGTCCAAGAGACTCAGTAGCAGCGAAAGATACGCCACCCTTTCCTGAGAATTGTGTATCTGTACCATCTACACCATCAGTTGCCTTAACAGCAGGTCCACCTTGAACATAGTATCCAAGTTCTCCAGCTGTACCTTCGTATCCAATATGGATATCGGTAGTAGCATCTGTATAATTAGAACCAGTTAGATTTGCATTGGTTTCTACGTTCACATAAGGACCAGCAAAAGCGGCTCCTGAGATTAGTAGAGGGGAAGCTGCGAGAGCAGCGATTGTTGTTCTGATTGACATTTTAGTTCTTATTGTCTCGTAAGGATAAAAAAATACCCTACGGATGTTAGACCTCCTCGACGTGGAAGTCTGTTTACATTCTACGCAGGGGTACGATCTTTCGAGTCCTTTGTATGAAGTTGTGTTACAACTGTCACACTGTTGTGTGTGCCAGTTCATGATTTATTTATAACACGGGAAGACTACAAAAGTCAACCCCTAGTGGACAGTTTCTCTTCTGACACAAGGTATGCCAAGGCTTCTTGCTTGTGGGTTGGTTCATGGAAGGTCATATAGTCGAAGTCTTTGTCTCCACAGGTGTGTGTATGAACTGTCACGTCACCCTCATATTCTATAGGTTTCTGCTTCCGTATTAATTGTTTAAAAGTGGGAGGATCCCAGTCTAGATGGGTACTTCTACCTAACCCAGATGGTCTACGATCAGTCCAGACATCAAAGTATAATGATATGTTTGTCTCTACGTTAGGTAGTTCCATGTATGAATATTCACCACGAAACAGAGTAAGCTTTGCTTCCTCTTGATACACCCACAAAACTTTGTTTGCTTTGATATCACCATATTTCATATCGTTAAGCATGAGACCTGAGCATGAGTTATACAGGTCAACCACACCCACCCACTCAGGATGAATCTTCTCCTCTACACTCTCATCACTGTCCCAATGAGGACCAGTGTATGTGTGACCGTCTGGTGGTATGTACACCCAGTACTCCATACCTAAGCATGGTTTGATAAAGAATCTCTTGTATAACTTCTGGAGATAGTCCTCCACTAGGTTACGTGGTTCATCATCATAACCTATCCAAAAATTCTCACGACCAATCTTCTTGAGTTGATC
>Ga0315331_10000570_pt1 | contig 25964 bp, 14 predicted proteins | sample M160m34915metaG_FD_203456 | JGI IMG/M metagenome (GOLD analysis project Ga0315331, IMG submission 203456) | Ammonia-oxidizing marine archaeal communities from Monterey Bay, California, United States - M1 60m 34915 | ecosystem: Environmental > Aquatic > Marine > Intertidal zone | place: USA...
ATGACCGCTCGCTTCCTGCAGGGCCGTTGGAAACGCATGCGGATGGTTTGATCGCACACAGAAATTATGGCCCCAGAGAACAGCCGACTTGGGGCGTGCAAAACGCTTCAACAGAGCAGCCCAGTTTGCCCGCTCACATGTTAGCGGCAGCAGTGATGTGGCACGCTGGTTGCTCGAGGCATGTTGGTTGTTCGCTCTCCATACCTGCTCACCCGGTACGCACCTGCTCACGCGGTCCAGATTTGGGCATCCAGGGTATCCACGGCAGGCTTGGTCGCTTCAAGGCTGAGCAGGGTCCGTGCAGGGTTGCCTAGCCACATCAGAGTGCCTCGAGCAAACCAGCGGGCATCGGTTACATCAGGTCCGTCAAGGTGACATCCGTGCGGTATCGCTTGCCTTCGCGGAGAATAATCATCGGAATTAAATCCCCCACCTCAGTCAGTCCAACTTGAGTGACAAGGTGGTCGTCATTTTCGACTTTGTCTCCGTTGAAAAGGACGATGATGTCGCCGCTGCGTAGTCGTGCTTTGGCAGCGGGTGAACCAGTTCGGACTTCTTTCACAAGAGCTCCGGAAATGGAGCCGTAACCAGCGGTCGCCAAGTCGGCAACGGAGAAGTTCGGGTCAAGGGTGACGCCCAGATAGCCCCGTCGCAGACGGCCATTCTGGATCAATTGCTCGGCGACTCGCATTGCCATGTTGATTGGGATCGCAAACCCAATTCCCTCACTACCGCCGCTGCTACTTGCGATGGCAGTGTTCAGACCGATGACTTCGCCCAGCAAGTTGAGCAGCGGGCCACCACTGTTCCCCGGGTTGATGGCCGCGTCAGTCTGGAAGAAATCCTGCAAGTCGATCTTTTGTGCACCCAGCGACAAATCCCGGCGCCCCTTGGCACTCAGGATGCCAAAGGTGACGGAGTGACTGAGCCCAAACGGGCTGCCGATTGCAATGACGAAATCGCCGATGCCAACACCAGAACTATCTCCCAGGCGAGCAGCAGGAATCGCAGGCTGCTTGATTTTCATCACAGCGACGTCGGTGCTGGCATCTGACAATACTTTTTCCGGATAGAACTCGTTCCCGCTACTGGAACGTAGCAGGATCTCGCTCGGTTTTGCGCCTTCGACCACGTGACGATTGGTCAACACCCAATACTCATCATTCGAGAATTGCAGGACAACTCCGCTGCCTGCTTCATCATACGATTCACGCGTTCCACCCCGCTCTTCGGTCTTGTGAGCTTCGATGTGAATCACGCTAGGCTTGACCAGCGTCGAAACACGGCGCACTAAGTTACCTAAACGATTGAACGCGGAAAATTCTTCCGCGAGTTCGTTGTAAAGCCGTTCACGCTCCGCATCGAGCGTTGTCCCACTGGGTACTGCGGGGGCAGACGACTGCTGACGGATACTGACAGAGTGTTGGTTAGTTCGAGCATCCTGACTGTGGGCCACTGGCCACGGCGTGAACGCGGCTGCAGAAAGCAGGATCATCATCTTTCGCTGCATGGGCAGGCAGCGAAGAAAGGAAAGAGACATGTGCTGGAGACCTGATAGGGAGTGTTCAGGGGGAGGTTCGCTGTGTTAACTATCGTCGATCCATGCCATCTACTTTTTGGTTCATTGGTTTGGCATCCATCAACGAAGTAACTGGAACAATCGCTATCCGTGGCGCATTAAAAAACGACCGAACATTCATCCGGTCGCGTTGGACTGAGAGGACTCAGAATCCGTATACGTCGTGCAACAAGACCATCAATGGTTGGCTACAGAACGTACATTTGGAAGGATTGCGACGACCGCTTCAGGCCGTAGGTTGGCTTGGTCCCGTAAGGCCAAACACCGACGGTCGTCATTCCAGTCGCCCGAGGTCTTTTGCGATTTCGTTGTGTGACGATTTCGCAAGTTAAACAGTCAGCAGTGGGCTGCTCCTACACCGGGTCAGCTTCAACTTGATCAAAGACTCGGTTCCACATTGTGGCTGAACCACCACCGCTACGACTTTCTGCCTTTCGTCGGCAATCGATACAATCGTTTGCGTAGGGAATTGCTCGCAGACGGCTTAGGGGAATCGGTTTACCACAGCCCTCACAATCGCCATAAGTTCCTCGCCCATGCCGGGCAATGGCGTTGTTGATGGCACTGAGCTCGCGACTCTCAGCCTCGATGAGCTGACTGTTGAGTTCGTCTTGCACCGTGTCAGCTGCGGCATCAAGCATGTCGCCTGTCCGTTCCTGATGGAGTTCTCTAAGCAGGCTTAGATCACCTTCGAGAGCACGATGCAAGGCATCGCGACGACGGATCAGTTGCTCACGCATTTTTTTAATTGATTCTTTTCGTGACATCGCATTACCTCATTAGGAAAAGAAGGCCGCCGCGATAAGGCGTGCACCTGGGGGGGCCGGAAAGTTGCTCTCCGAGCAACGCCGTGCTTCGCTCAAACCAAAATCGAGTTCAATCACGACCATCTGCTGGGTAGTTTTGCTACGCAGCAGAGCGAGGAGATGTTTTGCCTCGCTGTTTCCGAGTGCCGCAATGATAGAAAGCAGGCCGCGATTTCCAGCTTTTTCGTGCCGATTATCGCCGGATTTCGGAGCTCGGTCGCCGTAAAGTTATGGTAGCAATGGCTTTGCAGCCCCTCGTGAAGTCATGGTCTCAGCGTGGGTGAACGGGACAGTTTCGAGTCGATCTCACACAACACCCTCTGCAGAGGGGTTTGTTCTTCTCGTGAAACTGCCAGATCGGCGCCGATTGCCGCGCTATGCCTAATTTGTCTAACCGGCCGAAACGTTATTACCGAAAACAGGACAAGTCGGTTTTGCGCATCTCCGCGATGATTTTGCGCGCACAAGCCGCCGCGATGCGGGATGGCTTACTGATTCGGTATCCAAAATCAGAACAGTATTGTTCAACACGGAAGGAACAGAGGCGGTGAATACGAACCAACCCAACGGATCGCCGTTCGAGGATGCTGCCGATCAATCGGGGCAGGATTCGACCGATAGTTTACGTTCCCAGCCTGTCAGCCGCCGCGACATGGCAGATGGAATTTCTGCCGAAACGGATCAACCGCAGTCATCGCAGCAGGAGTCAGCAGCGGCGATTCTGCCCAGCCATTCTGCTTTGGATGGTTCTTCTGCAACGAGTGACTACGCAAAGCACTCAGTTGAAGGGGTGTCATCGATCCAGAAACTGGTACACGCGATGGAGAGCACGGGGCCACAACGCGCGGGGTCGGGCTATGTTGATGAAGTGATCGACATGGAGCCCCGTGACCGCGGCGCAATTGAATTTCGTGTGACATGTCCGGGCTCACCCGTGCGCCGTCTTCGATTAACGGGAAACCGATATACGTTTGGCAGCGCGGAGGGATGTTCTATCCGGCTGAGCGACGATACGCTACGACCCATGCACGCGGTGCTACTTCGTGATGCTTCGAGAGTCATCGTCCGTGCTTACTCGGTGCCAGTCCAAGTCAACGCTTCGCGAACAACCGAGGCAAGTCTGCGTGTGGGCGATGTGCTTCGCCTCGGGAGCTATCAATTCGAACTTCTGTCGGTGAAACCGACTGGAGTGAAGTCGGGCAGCGGGGGTTTCAGCGGAAGTAACGCCGGTACCAGCGCAGTGGATGGGCGTGATCCAGGCAAGCCTGATCCATTTGAACGCTCAGCCAAGACTGGACACGAGCCTCGAAGAGGTCGCTTTTCCGGCGTAGGATCCGAGGATTCTGCTGGAGGAGGCCCCACGACGGAAGACCTGCTTTGGCGTGACCGTTTACCTCGAGAGGTTGACCAATGGCGTGAGCGGCAGATTGAGTGTGACCGTCGCGAAGGTCGTATGGATGAACGTGAATCCGAGCTGCGGAACCGAGAAACGGAATTGTGGTCACGAGCGGAAAATCTGTATCGCTGCGAAGCTCGTTTGCAGTCGCAGGAGACGTCGAACTTTCAGCTTTATGATGAGTTTTCACAGCGGCAGCAGGAACTGTTGGCGCTGCGAGAAGAAAACCACTTGAGAGAGGAAAGTTTTCCTGCTCGTGAAGTGGAACTTCGCGACCAGGAATTGCAATACCGTAGTCAACTTGAAGAGGCGACTCGGCGTCTCCATCAGTCACAACAACAAGCCGAATCGGCAGCCGAATCGGTTGCCAAAATGCGAGAACAGTTTGAATCTCTCAATGCTCAGATTGAGCAACTGTCGCAACAGCATTTGGAAATCGAAGTTCGCGAGCAGAACCAGCGGGTTGAGCATGAGAGGCTACGTGCAGGTCTCGAGCAGGCCCGTGATCAGGCAGTGCAAAATCATGCTGCCAGCGAGACACGACGAGTAGCAGCAGAAGAACAGACTGCCAGATTGGAGGAACAGATCGCACAACTGCGTGCGGCGCACGGTTCCACCGAATCGGAACAATTGACGCGGTTGTCTGAAAGCGAAGCAGAAGCAGAGAGTCTCCGGCAGCAAGTCGAAGAGTTGCAGCAGATGGTCTCTGATGCTCGAACCGAAGCTGAGGTTCTGCGGGCTGATTACGAGCAGGCATGCTCATCGGTCCGCGAACTGGAAAATATTGTTTCCGAGAGCGAGGGGCGGGGTGATGAAAGCCGTGAGCAATGGATTGCTGAAACCAGTGAACTGAGGTCGGCGGTTGAGAAGCTTTCATCTGAAATGGATCAGGCCAACAGCGAACTCAATCAATTGCGTGAAGCCAACGAGGATTTAACGCGACGTCTCACCGAGGTAAAGCAGGAACGAGATCAATCTCGTCTGGAGGTGGAATCAAGCCCCAGTCAGGAAGAGGTCCAATCGCTTCGTACTCAGCTTGAATCTGCCAATGAGCGAATGGGGACCATGCAGCTTGACTATGAGCAAACTCTGGTCAGGTTGGAAGCGGCCGAACAGAAAAATGAACAGCGACAACCATCAGATGATCCGAGCGCAAACCAAGCCGATGCGGTTTGGGAAAAGGTCGGGACTGTAGAATCGCAGGAGGCAGCAGCAGACTCTGTTCAGGAAACCGCCGAGCAGGCACTGGGCCCTCGGACGGTACATGACGGGCAAGCAAAAGATGGGATCGAGCCAAGCCAGATGGTGACGCCAGTCTCAGGAAACCCAGACCTCGCGAAAGCCGACGCGGGCAACTCGGATCTAACTTTAAAAGATGCTGATTCCCTGGAAATGCATCTTGAGAATGAAATGCGGGTCGATGGTGAATTGCCAGATGGTGATCAGATCGACGATGGTTCATTGGCCAGTAAGTTGATTCAGGATCTGGAAGCTGAGGATGCTTTCCCTTCAACGTCATCAGCTGACCACCAAAGTGCGCTGGATGCTTTTTCCAAACTGAACTATTCAGGTGATGAGGAAGATGATTTCAGTACCACCGGTTACATGCGCCCCGAGTCCGAAGATTGGGCGACCGATGCCGAAGCAAGCGATGAAGGATTGGACCATGATGCTGAGATCGGCGAAGAGCCGAACTCGGTTGTCAGCGAAGGTACCGCTGGGTTTTACGAGACTCATGGTGACGTTGATAGGTTTGAGAACGAATATGCACCCTACCGGAGTATTCAAGAGGGCATTGAGGAGGGGATGAGTCCTGATGATGGGACTGCTGCTGACGAGGAAGCAGCTGGCGACGAATCTCTCAGTAACGAATCCCTCAGCGATGAGGCTGCAGCGGATTCTGAATTCACTGACAGTGAGGATGAAGATGATACCATTGAAGCTTACATGAATCGGTTGCTACAGCATGTCCGTGGTGATGCCGCTGACACAAGCACCGAGAACGAACCTGCCGAGGAAGAGAATACGCCGCAGGAAGAGGAGCTTGAACCACTCGATCCCAATGCTCCCCTTGTCCCCAGGTCGCTTGCTCCTGAACGGGACACCGATCTCAATGCCATGCGTGAGTTGGCTAATACATCTGCGCGGGTTGCCATCAAACGCAGCGCGCGTCTGCAAGCTCGCAATATCCAACTCAAAGCAGTGATTCGTCTGCTGTACGCTTTGGGAACGATCGGATGTGGTGCTGTCTGCTTTGTGTTTTTGACTGGACTGCTCACCTATGTGGCTTCTGCAATGACTGGCCTTTTGGCGATCATTTACATTCGTGAAGCCATGCAACTGTTTCAGGAAGCCACCTATCAGTACAGTGCAGCAACGAGCGTGTTGCAAGATGAAGGGAATGTTGCAGTAGGCAACGAAGAGCACGCTGACAAGTGAGCACGAAGAGCACGCTGCGAGTGATTATCATCCCGCGGGAATTCGCTGCTAGGTTTCGATGTTAACCGCATGAGTGTACTTGTGCGTGCCGGTCGTTTTACTGGTGGATAAAGACGCGGCATGCCCAGACGTGGGGGGCTTTCTGATCGAGGTGGGAGCATGCGTTGGGTTGTGTTTCCAAGTACCAGTTTCTTATGAACGGTGCATGCTCTCGCGAGTGGTTGCTCTGTGCACTGTTTCAACTCGGCAGCCGATCTTGAACATCGGCGGTTTTTTTGTCGAACCCCTAAGCGGGGGAGTTCAAAATGAGGGTAAAGCGTGCCTTCTCCGCACATCTTGTTCGTCTCGCATGCTTTCTGACGCCGTGCTGATTGGGGACGCAGGTTGAGCCGTAATTGTCCAAGCAAAGCAAGGATTTTTCGAATTGGTGATTGACTGTTTAGCAATGGGTTAAGGTTTCAATTGGGACTGATATCGCTTGTTAGCTCGTGTAAAGGGTCGACTCGATGCCTCCAGCATGGAAAGATGGTCTGGGGCATGTTCGCAACCTAATGTGCGCGAAGTTATGGGTGGATTTCGTGTGGTGCAAAAAAGAGGTTTGGAATGACTGGTCAACATGAACGCAAGCGAACTGGCGAGAATGCTGGTTCAGACGCGAGCAGTTGGTCCGGGAAAAGCGAATCGGTAGAGGCGATTTGGCGGCAGTTTGGTGATCAGTTCCGCCGTCGAGCGAGGACTCGGTTGCGACAATATGGGTTGACCGGCCAAGCAGAGTCGATGGACATTTGTAACGATGTCATGGCAGAGATGACGAGAGGTTTCAATGCCAACGGCGTCACGCCCGATGACGCTTTGGCTTATGTGTTGCGAGCGATTGACAATCAGGTACTCGATACCTTTCGGCGGTTGGCACGGCAGTGTCGTGATTTTCGTCGCAATGAGCCCGTATCTGTTGATGAATTGCCTGTGGTCAATCAAGGTCATTCACCAAGCCAGATCGCTTTGCATCGGGAAGTCATCGCACGAATTCAAGCATTGCTTAACGACGAAGATGCGTTGGCAGTGAGCATGATGCTCGAAAATCGGGGTTGGCAAGAAATTGGTGAGTCACTTGGCGTGAAGCCAGATACGGTTCGGATGCGGGTCAGGAGAGCTTTGGAGCGTGTCCGAGAGGAAATCGGGTTCCGCGAGGGAGATTCGGATGGATGAATTTTCCGATGTTTCCACGCCCGGTATTGGTGACCTCATCAATTGGCTCAATCAACAACGAAGAGAGAACCCTGCGGCTTCGTTGATTGACGTGCTTGGTGGGCGAAAAATGGATCGAAATGCGGTACTGGATCTAGCCTGCATTGACTTGATGCATCAGCATCGAAATGGGCACCGAGTCTATGCAGAGCAATACGTGAGAGAATTTCCTCAGTTGGATCACACCAGTGATTTGCTTGATCTGATTGATGCAGAGTTGTGCGTGGCCGCTGAGTTGCGAGAACCCATCGATCTTGTGACCTATCGCAAGCGGTTTCCTGATTTAGTAAGCGATATCGAGGAGTTGGCACAGCTTGACCTCCGTTCGGACGTGCCGTGCTTCCATCAGGAACCTGGAAGTGGAGGTTTTGGAGTTAATTTAAGCGAAGCTCCGCATTTCAACATTTCTTCCCTGGCATTTGGTAATCCAGCTGGTCTGTCCAGTGGCTTTTCCATTGATCCCTCTGCGTTGCTGGATGATGAAGCTTCATCGGTGAATCGGAAACTTTCACTTGAACGCATCAGCGAAGAGTACCCCCTGACCATTCCTGATTGGTTTCTTGTGGATGAATGCATCGTGCGTGACAAGGACCTTTGCTTGTTGCGAGGTCGCGATGATGTTCGGGGCATCTCCCTTGCCATGAAAATTATTCGCGTGCCACATCTGATGGCAGATAAAGATGTCATCGATCTATTGGATGTTTGTGAAGCAGCCTCGCGTGTGCAGAATCCTCACTGGATCGCACCGCAGATGGCTGCCGTGCAAATGGGATACTTGGGCGTGATTCGCCCATGGCAATTTGCAAACCCCTGGAAACCACCATCGATTACCCGATCTCCTGAAAGTGGTGATTCTGTCGAGGCTGTTACCAAGGCATTGAATGAAAGTTCCATGCGTAGTAGCGGTCCCAGCCATGGCAGCCTCGATTGTGCCAGTCTCGATCAAGCTAGCCTCAGTGATGGCGAATTCAATGAATCGATCGTTCTGCGACGCTGGCGACAGTTGGCGACAGTTGCTTTTGCTGTTGAGGCAGCTCATCGATCAGGAGCAACTCATGGCGGACTCCACGCCGGTAACCTCGCAGTCAACCATGAAGGGAATGTGTGTGTCGTGGATGCGACCTCAAGCCTTGTCGCATTGCAGCATTGGTTGGGCAAACCTGATGCTGGGGTCCAAACCGCTGTCATTCAAAATCTGGACCAACGGATCCACCTTGATGTCGAAGATATGGTGAAGTTGGTGCGTGATACTGCCACTTGGATTCCGTCTCTTGCGTCTGAGCAGCTAGTGAATCAAGTGCAGGAATGCATTGTGGATCATGGTGAATCATTGTTGACGCGGATCGGAGAAATCCTGATGCAATATGCAGATCACCATCAACCAATGGGGCGGACGACTGACGTCAAACAGCAACCCCGATGGCGAACCCGTATTGCGATTTGGTTGTCGCGAAATGACTGATTTGCTTGATTCTTGATCACGCGAGCGGACGAATGTCGGATGATGGATTCGCGATCCGTCAGCGAAACAGGTTGGGGTAGAGTTGATCTGTTACCATGGCCTTTGCAAGTCAATGCGTCCTTGTTTGTGGAGATCAGTGCATGCAGATCAACTGTCCCAGTTGCGAGAAATCACTGTCGCTCGGTCAGCCGAAGGCAGGGCGTTATCGACCCAAGTGCAAGTATTGTGGTGAACCGTTTGACTTGCGAATTGATTCGGAAGGGAAGCCTGCACTGGGCGTGGATCCCGAGGCAACGCAGCTTTCTGCGGTTCGTGAGGTGACTGCTGACAACCACGGAGAATCGAAACCTGTGGATAGGGACCGCGATGCAGGAAGCATTCCGGACCGTCTGGGTGGATATCGAGTGTTGCGTCTTTTAGGACGCGGTGCGATGGGGACGGTTTATGAGGCCAAACAGATTTCGCTGGATCGTTTAGTCGCTTTGAAAACGATTCGGGGACGGTTGGCGGAAAATCCTGCATCGCTCGCCCGATTCACACGCGAGGCGTACGCGGCAGCCCAACTGACTCATCACAACGTCGTTCAAATCTATGACTTTGGAGAAGATGCGGGTCTTCACTTTTTCAGTATGGAGTGGGTACGCGGTGGGCCGTTGGCACATCTGATTCGAGACAAAGGACGACTCGAAACAAGGCTCGCAGCCAGCTACGCAGTGCAAGCTGCACGTGGATTGCAGTTTGCACATCTGCATGGAATGGTGCACCGCGATATCAAGCCAGCTAATCTGTTGTTGACGAACGATGGCATTATAAAAGTCGCAGATCTTGGGCTCGTGAAAATACCCGATCATGGCGACACGGATTCTGAGCCTGACGTGGCAGTCGATTTGGCTAGCGGTACGCAGGTTACCTTGCAAGGCACTGCCGTGGGGACTCCCGCTTACATGGCACCTGAGCAGAGCGTGGACGCGGCTGGAGTCGATTGTCGCGCTGATATCTATTCTTTGGGTTGCACGCTGTTTTTTATGCTTGCAGGACGGCCGCCGTTTGAAGGAACGGTTGTGTCAGATGTGAAGCAACAGCATGCGACGGCGCAGCCACCCATGTTGACTGAGATCAATCACCGGGTTCCCGATGAACTGCAACAGATCGTTTCCAAGGCAATGGCAAAGCATGCCGACCAACGATACGAGTCATTGGCAGGAATGATCCGCGATCTGGAGTCCTATCTCGGACTGGCCGAGGAAAACGGTTTTTCGCCTAGCTCGCAGCAGGCGGATGTTTGGGAGGCAGTTGCGATCAGATACCGTGACGCAACACGCTTGGAGTCTTTGTCGAACTTGCTGCTGTGGGGGTGTTTTGCCGTTTCGGCTGGGTTGACGTGCGTGTTGGTGTGGTTTGCCGCAGGGCCGCGATGGGTTCTGGCAGGAATCGGGCTGATTGTGGGGGCTGTGGTTTGTAGCCTCGTTTTGCGTGTGCGACTGTCGCAAAGTCCCGTTGTTGATCACGTTCGAAAATGGCTCGGGGCATGGTCTCGATGGGATTGGAGCGTGACCTTGGTGAGCATGCTGACAATTTCAGTGCTCGTCTTGTTCTGTGGATTATGGCCCGGCTTGTTGGTGGGACTTGTGCTAGGTGCGGTGGTTGGATTTTGCAACGATCGACTGCTGATCTTGCCGGTCTGGAAGGCACAACGCGATCCCTTGTCAGAGGCGGAACGCGTGATTCGTGATTTGCGAATCAGTGGTACTGATGAAGACGGTTTGCGATCATTCGTGGCCCGCTACAGCGGCCGAGCTTGGCAGAGTCTGTATGAGGCCTTGTTTGGTTATGAATCGCTTTTACACATGCGTGAAAAACTGGGACGCGATTCATCGTTTACCGGACCCAACAATGGGAAGTCACTTCGTGACCGAGTGTGCTCGTTGCTTCGTCAAAAGACAGAGCAGCACCAGAAAAGACGTGATCACCAGCGTTTGGCAACGATCGAAGAACGGGGGTTGGCACGTGAGGGATTATCAGCAGACGAAGCTCGTGATCGCGCATGGCAGATTGCTGCGGCAGTGATGGAAAACACTAAGGTGGAATCTGGGGCCGAAGTGTCGCCCGTTTCTGCGAGTGCTCAAGCAGTCATCCAGAAACGCGCTCGAATGAAGCAGATGATCGCTGACGCCCGAAGTGGGAAGTATCAACGAGAACGCGAACCGCTGGCAGTTGCCAGGTTTGCGTTGGGCGGGCAGACGCGGTTTTTAGTCGGATGCCTGTTGCTGTCGCTCTTTGCACTGTTAGGAAATAGGCAAGGTCTGTTTGAGCAGTTCAAACAGATTGATGCACTGGGAACTGTCAGCAGTGGGGACCTTGATCTTGATCAGGTCAGTAATGCATTCAAAGGAGCAGCAGTCACGGCCACAAACGGAGAAACAAACACCTTGTTGTTCACTTTGGATATACAGGTCTGGTCACTTGGATTGGCCGGTCTCTTGCTGGCTCTTTCCGGGTTCGTTTCAGGGTGGCGGATGACTCCCTTTGCGACGGTCGCTTCGCTGGTCATCTTGTTTGGGCCTGCGTTTGGGATTCCCGGTTTAACGTCCTTTGTACCACCGTGGCTGGTAGCAGCAGCGATTGGCGTTGTGATTTATTTGCCCGGAGTGATTTGGGGAGAGAGCGCGGATGAGTGAGCGGGTTGGGCCCGGGATCGGATTCTGTTTGCGCCAGTTCAGCGGTGGGCAAGGTGATTGAAATCTCCCCGGTTTATAGCCGCTAGCTTGAAAATCGCACTGTAGCAGCGTGACAGTTTCGGTGAAACTGTTTTGCGCTTGTTTGTGACACGCTATTTTTGGGCAGCAGCATCAGCTTCTGGTTCCGCTCTTGGCGGTGAAGAAATCATATAACCGGACCAGAACAGCGGCTGTTTACCAGTCAGGCCCTCGCGTTCGTGCTCGGCCTGAGTCAGGAGCGGTTCACCCGCGGGATCAAGGTTCGTGCCCAGCAGAACCAGCTTGGCTCTCTGCCATGCTTCGTTCATTCCGATGAACGGCAGTTCCTGCAGGAACTCTTTGAGAAGAACGGCTGTTGAGTTGCCACCGACAGCCCAGCGACTGATCAAAACGTTGCGGACTCCAGCGACATTGAGCGCGGTAAGTGTGCCGAACACTTCTGATCCATCTCCCATGCGTCCCACACCCACTGGGGTTCGGAAGCCTGCAAGGATCACGTTGGCAGGAACCTGTGTGGGGAAGCGTAGCCATGCTGCCAGATTACCGCGTGGGTTTTTTTGCTCATAAGGAGCCATAGGGGTGAGCAACAAATTGTTGGTGTTCGGCGTTTGTGGGGCAGCTATTGCCAAATGCCCAATCTCGCTGCCCAAGAGTGCGGTGGGAGTATTGTTGGCGTCGGGAAGACGAAGTGGATCAGTCACAACATCAACAATTGAGTCTGCGATTTGCTGATTGAGTTCGAGATCGCGGGGGGCAAAAAACTTACCGGTTGCGATTCCGATTTTATTGGTAGCTGGGCTTGCCGAGATTGGTCGTACAGCCAACGCCGGAGTCGCGGCGTAGCGAATCTTGATCTGTTCACCGAAGAGTGGTGAATCTGCTTCCAGAAAAGGCAGCAAGTCAAACGGCAAGTACCAGAGAGGGCCGTCAGGCACGATAATCAATTCATCGAATTTGTCTGCTGTGATGGTTGTGTCTTCAGGAATCAGAAGGCGTCTTAATGCAACCGCATCCTCCTTCCATGACTCGTCTTCAGGAATGCGGTCTCCGCGGGTTTTTCCAACACCAATGCCTCGCAGGAGCTTGGCAATTTCAGACGGAATACGACTGCTACCATTGACGGTCCACATCACAATTTTGTTTTTTGTCGACAGCGTTGCGTACGCTCGCTTGCCGACCGAGGTGAAGGTCAATAGACCTGTCTTGGGCGGTAGCTTTGCAGCGGGGGCCTTTTCTTCCAAAGTCGGCAGGGTCACTTGTGGTAAGTGAATCCGTGACAAAGCTGCCACACATGCTTTGGTTTCTGCAGTGGTCATCGCGGCGAGGGTTGGTTTGCCAGCGACAGCAGCTGCTTTGCGAACTTCGCTGATTGGATTTCCTGGCGCATTCCTCATTTCCAAGATTGCTGGTGGTAAATCTTTTTCATCGGCCCGAGCGATGGCCCGCACCTGAGCGACTCGTCCGCCCAGTGGTAGCTGTCGGTGAAATCGTGCTGCCAGCATACCGTCGATGGCTTGGAGCAATTCCTCGCCATAGCCAGTTGATGCGGCCAAGTTGACTCGGTTCACGTGGGCAGCCGAGGTATCAATCATTACGGCAGCTAATCCATCCACGGGGTCACGCCGCCAAACTTCGACGGGCGGATCTTCGCAATAGGCTTCCAGTAACTTTTTGATCGTGTTATCCGCACGAGAATTACCGATGGCTTGTTGTATCAGGTTGAATTGATAGATACGCGGCATCGATACAAGAACCTGTCGCCGATTACGGGTGTTCAATGCGAACGTGATCATGGGCATCAACGACTTGTCCAAGACTGACGATTGCGTGCCGGTAATCGTTGATCCAGAGGCTGCTGCAATTCGGCTGCGGACGTAGGAAGCGTAGGCGTTGAATCGAGGGAGTGTTACATCTCGCCGATTTGCCAACGCTTCTGCGTTCCCAAGCATTTTGCTCGCCATCTCAAGATTGCCTGCTGTTACCGCAGCGTCAGCTCCGGCGATCAGGCAATGCAAGGTTGCAAAGCGTGACTCCCGAAGGAGGGCACCCGCGATCAGGCTGGCTGACTCAGCAAGTGCGCCAGCCTGTTGCGCATTCGCACTGCCTACCGCAAGCTGAAATGCTTCACCAATGAATTCCAATTGCCCCAATGCGGCAGAAAGGTGAACCGTTCTCATGGCAACAGGAATCGCGATTTCTGGCTTCTTGCTTCCGACCAACGCGTTGGTCGATGCCAGCATTGTGATTGCAGACAGGGGATGCGCGGTCCCAGCATAAAATCCCTTGCTCGGCGCGTCGTTGATCATTCTTTGGTCATCGCGTTTTCCAAAGTAGCCTACGCTACGAGCGGCCCCAATCATGGTCTTGCCGATTGGTGGTGGCATGACCGCAGGGTATTTGATCGAGTCCAGTAGCAGATTCGCACCGGGATCGTTTGCACTCAGGGGCCCAAGTAAGACGCGACGACGATAAGACGCAATTGCGATGCCTCGCATGATTTCTGCCACATCCATGTTGCGGTAAGTCAAGGATTCGATGGAGCCGCCCTGACGTAACACATCGCCCGTGATTTGTTGGCCGGATTCAACTGGCAGCATGTCTCGAAACGAGGCGACTTGGACCGCGGCAGCGTCTGGCCACAAAAAAGCACGTTTGGAAACAGCGACGCCCGGCTGAATGGCATTCGTCCAATTCACACCCCGCAGGAATTTGTGACGACTCAAAATCTGAATGATCTCGTCAACTTTTTGACGGCAGCTAGGCAGGTCTCCCATCTGCCAGTAACACTCGCCCAGCATGGCCAGTCCCGGGATTGCCTCGATGTAACGCCCCTGCGGATTGACTCGACCGCCACGTACTGATGCCTCGAACAAGTCAAAGGCTGATTTAAGATCACCTGCACGATAGGCCTCCAAGCCAACGTAGTACTCCCTCGTTGGGTATTGTCCCCCTGCCGGTTCCACACTTCTGAACGGAATTCCGTTGCCAACGTTTCCCTGGTTGGGGCGATTGGGCAGTTGACCATTGCCGTTGTTGCCAACGCCATTTCCATTACCAAATTGCGCATGAGTTGAGTTTGATCCCAGCAACAGCATGCCAATCAGCAAGCAGAACACAGACCGAACAGACGAGAACCACCATGAGCGTGTTCGTGGATGCTCGACGGAGTTGCAACGCATAGGATGCTCGACGGAGTTGCAACGCATAGAATGCTCGACGGAGTTGCAACGCATAGATCGGCAAGTAAGAGATCGACGCATAGTGAGCACCGGTTCACAGCAGGTAGAAATGGAATTCGCAGTCAAACGAAACAGATCAAATAGATCAGGTAGATTCGAAAGACGGCGAGACAATGGTTCGTGCGTTAAGTTTCAGTGCAGCATCACCTGGAGTGATTTGTACGGAGTGACTTGTGTTAGTGAACGGTTGAGAACTACTGAATGAAAAGTACGTATCAACAGCGGATCTAGTCGATCTATTTCGCGTGCGCTAACTTGAATAACAACATTTGAACGTTTTCTCAGTGATGGAGTGACAGGCAACGCCCAATGTCGATTAGTGTCGTAGCCTCCGAAGGCTCGCGCACAGGTGCCTTGGGAAACTCAGGACAAAAGAAGCCCAATCCTCCAACTCTCTAGTCTAGAGGGTGTCGCTGGAGCGGGAGACGAAAATTTGGTCCGTTCGCTTTGAAACTTGCGAAACGCTGCAAATTTGGTGCGATCTTTGTCGTAACCGTTGATTTGAACTCATGTGAATAGGTGTAAAGAAGTGTCTGGAGGCTTGAATCCTTTTGCTCCGCCCGAGTCGGAACCTGAACTCTCAGACGCTATGAAGCCAAGCATTGGTACTAAAAAATCTGCTTCGCTGGGAAGAATTGCCATCCGGTGGTTGTTGGTTTGTTCCGTCAGCGCTGTCCCAAGCTTTTACCTGGGGACAGAAATCAGTGATGGCCAGTTCGCCGCTATGGTCCTTGGTGTGCTCATTTTTGCGTTCGGTTACACCATTCTCGACTACAAAACTGCTCGTGCCCGCATCCGCCAATACCGACTCACTTCGATCACGTTACGGGTGGTCTACGTGACACGCATGCTGCTCACCCTTCTTTTCCCAGTTGGAATGTTCGTTGATTTATGTTGCGGAGTTTTGTCAATTGGCCTGACTGAAACCCTATTTGGAAGCAACGCTGTCAAAACGTTTCCCGGAGCATTATTGACCACGCTTACTCAGGGAGCAATCATGAACTTGGTCTTGGCTCTCTACGGACTGCTTGTTGTTGGGGTGATCATGCTATTTGCCCCGCTTGTCACTTCGATCTTTGGCCCCTCAAGGGATTAAACCGATTCGATGGTGGTGGCGGCACTGGATTCTGTGTTTGCTGGCGTGATTGAGTTCATTCCTCTGAACATCATCACGACCCAGCAGGGTGGAGTCGGTACGGTTTTTTGGTCGGTGATCGGTGTGCTGCGGGAGACCCACGAACACGGGTGATGCCCAGTTAGTTCTCTGTAAGCTTGCACCGCTGGGTCGGATTTGCATGCAATTTTTCGGACGAATGCTGCACCCATTCGGTTGCAGCGGTCCACGTTTTTACACGACCACGAATTTTTTCTGGCCTTAAGTTGTTCCAGATAAACAACTTAGGAGGATTTGGCCTTGTCCGTTGAGAGCTTGAAGGTCGAGGCAAAGGAAGTGAGTAGCAATCACAGTTGACCCATTTTCCCTAAACGCGTAACTTTAGCTACTGAAACAAGTTAGGGCCGGTGCGCGCGACGCGGATTTTGGGCGTGAAGACCGAGGTGAATAGGTATTGCCTCTCATCCACATTTTGATGGGAGCGGAACCTTAGTCGCTTCGCGTTCAGATCTCCGAGCCGGGCAGGACGCTCCTTGGTCTGAAAAGGGTAGGTCCGACTTGTATCACGTGTCTGTTGTGGTAGCGGCCGGGTCCTGAGCAACTGCGGTGCATTTGAGCCTCGCTTGCTCAGCCGAAGCAATCAATCCAATTCGATCTCAACCGGTCTTTGCGACCATTCATTTAACCAAAACGATATGTCTGTTCTTGAAAAAATCTGGGACCTGCTGGGTGTTGTGTTCGGTGGGCTATTTGCCGTCGTCGAACGGGCTGTGACAGCAGTGTTCGGCTCGGCCAACGATCGTCAGGTCGAAAAATTCAAGTCGCGAACTGAAGAGATTGGCGAATTGGAGCCAAAGTATGCTGCGATGACTGACGAAGACCTTCGTGGTCAGACAGATGTGTTGCGTAAACGCTTGCGCGAAGGCGAAACCTTGGAAGAGATCTTGCCTGATGCGTTTGCGGTTTGCCGTGAAGGTGGCAAGCGTTTTTTGAGCATGCGTCATTACGATGTGCAGTTGATTGGTGGCATGGTGTTGCACTCCGGTGGCATCGCCGAAATGGTGACGGGAGAAGGAAAGACCTTGGTGGCGACTTTGCCGGCTTACCTCAATGCGTTGGAGGGTAAGGGCGTGCATGTTGTGACGGTGAATGATTACTTGGCACGTCGTGATATGGAGTGGATGGCGCCGCTGTACATGAATCTCGGTCTGACGGTCAACGCAATTCAGTCAGGCATGTCCACGGCAGAAAAGCAGGCTGCCTACATGTGCGATATCACTTATGGAACCAACAACGAGTTTGGCTTTGATTACCTTCGTGACAACATGCGGCCTGCTTCCAAAGGCGATGATCGTTATTCACGAGACGCGCAGCAGTGTCAGGGTGGCTTGAACTATGCCATTATTGACGAGGTTGACAACATTCTTATCGATGAAGCACGAACGCCCCTGATCATCAGTGGACCCGCTGATTTGGACATGGGCCGGTATCAGGAAGCCAACCGTGTTGCAGGACAGCTTGTCAAAGAAAAACACTTTACCGTTGATGAGAAACAGCACAACGTTGCGCTTACCGATGAAGGGGTGCGTGAAGCTGAAAAGTTGGCAGGCGTTGAGAGTTTCTACACCGCCGGAAATATGGAATGGCCACACCTGATCGACAATTCGCTCAAGGCTCATTTCCTTTACAAACGTGATGTCAATTACGTTGTCAAAGATCGACAGGTTGTGATTGTTGACGAATTTACTGGTCGTTTGATGGAAGGTCGGCAGTGGAGTGATGGCTTGCATCAGGCCGTCGAAGCAAAAGAAGGCGTTCCGATCAAACAGGAGACGCAAACGTTCGCTACCGCGTCGTTGCAGAATATCTTCAAAATGTATTCCAAGCTGTCAGGCATGACCGGAACAGCGATGACCGAGGCGACCGAGTTCTTCAAAATATACGGTCTTGATGTGGTGGCGATTCCGACGAATCGTGAGCTTGAGCGTCTTGAGTTCGCTGACAAGATTTATATGACCGAGGAGTATAAATTCAAAGCTCTTGCAAGAGATGTGGAGCGTGCTCACAAGTGGGATGTTCTGATTCACAATCGAACTGATGTGCAAGATCATAGTGAGCAATACAGTAAATCACCGGAAAGTTGGGGACTGATCAAAGAAGAGACAGACGAATACATCGATCTCGTTCTGAAAAATGAGAAAAAGCCAACGCGTTTTCAGAAAAGCGATGTCCTGGCAGTTGAACCCAAAGGACGGCCGGTTCTGATTGGTACGGTCAGCATTGAAAAGAGTGAGCGTTTGGCTGCACTGCTGGAACGACGTGGAATTAAGCACGATGTCTTGAACGCAAAACAGCATGGTCGCGAAGCAGATATCGTTGCTCAGGCGGGTAGGCTCAATGCGGTGACGATTGCAACCAACATGGCGGGCCGTGGTACCGATATCATCCTCGGTGGTAATCCCGAGACCATGGCGTGGGCGCAATTGCAGCACGAATATCCCACAAGACTTGAAGTGCCCGATGATGTTTGGAATGCACTCGTAAAAGAGATTGACGATAGAGAAAAAATGAGCGAGGAGGGTCAAGTCGTTCGCGAAATTGGTGGCCTTTACGTGCTCGGTACCGAGCGACATGAATCACGACGAATTGACCTTCAGCTTCGCGGTCGCTGTGGTCGTCAGGGCGATCCGGGATCCAGCAGATTTATTCTCTCGCTGGAAGATGATTTGATGCGGATCTTCGCTGGTGATTTTGTCAAAACCATGATGAGCAAACTGGGGATGGGCGAGTCCGAGCCGATTGAGTCCAAGTTGGTCTCTCGTCGATTGGAAGCCGCTCAGAAGAAGGTCGAAGAACGAAACTACGAAATTCGAAAAAGCCTGCTTGATTATGACGAAGTCATGGATGAGCAGCGAAAACGTGTCTACCGGTATCGCCAAAATTTGCTCGATGGGCATAGCTCGCGAAACATGGTGCTCGATCTGGTTGAGGGGCAAATCAGTAAATTTGTCGAGACCTTCCTGGATTCCAATTATGGAGTTGAGTCATTTGCTGCGTACGCTGGTGGGCAACTTGATTGTCAGTTGGAACCACGTGACTTCTTGAATATGGATTTCAAGATGGCCAGCAGTTATACGCACGATCAAGCTGAAAGGCAAGTTGAAGTCACTGCGGCCGAGATTGTCGAAGAGAATCTTCCGGAGGAGATGGAGGATGAATGGAACTGGAAAGCATTGGTGACTTGGGCAAACACAACACAGGGTGGTAATTACCAAGAGCATCAATTGAAACGCATGGGACGCGATGAACTGATCGATGAATTGATCAAACGCGCCCAGACCCGAATTGCCGGAATCGATATCAGCGAAGGGGCCCCGATGCTCGATGCTGACTTTGGACTTCGTACCCTTGGAGCTTGGATGAGGCACAAGTTTGGTATCGAAACCACGCTCGATGAATTTCGTGATGTAGAAGATCGACGCAGCGTTGCTGATGAATTATTCCGGCGAGCTGAGGAGGCTTACAATTCAAAGGAAGCAGAGTATCCCGTGTTGACCGGTTTGTCCCGGTTTACCGAGAAACAAGGTTCTCAAGTTTCCCTCGATCGTGACGGGCTGGTTGAATGGGTCTCCCGCCGTTTTCATGTGGATCTGAATACAGACGAAGTTCGCCTGAATCGTGACGAACTCAAATCACAGTTGATCGAATATAGTCGGCGGACGGGTGGGGATGCCGAGCGACAGTCCCAAACTGCTGAAAGCAAAGTCAGCGCCTTGTTTGGTGCAGCCAGCGAAGAAACCACAGCTGCTGTGGCCAGTGGAGGAAATGGAAGCCTCGACGTACTCACGGCGTGGCTGGCGGGTGAGTTGGATTATCATGTCGCCAAAGAGGACCTGTCCAGAATGAACCGTGGGGAATTGGCCCTCACGGTGGGTGGGGCTGTGGATGATCGGTTCCATCCAGAAATGAGGCGAATGGAACGCCAGGTCCTGCTGCAGATTGTCGACGACGCTTGGAAAAATCATCTCCTGACCATGGACCATCTGCGGAGCAGTGTGGGGCTGAAGGGGTACGCTCAGATGGACCCCAAGGTGGAGTACAAACGTGAGGGAATGCGTCTGTTTGAATCGATGTGGGAATCGATCGGTGAACGTGTGACTGACCTGATCTTCCGGATGGAGTCCTCGCTCAATGAAGATTTTATTCGCAGTACCTGGGTCGAGGGGCAAGCAAGACATGATGATGCTTCGGCAGCCTCTGCTGGGACTGGTGCTGCTGATGAAAATACAGCTGGACAACAGGCTGCTGAAGCAAGCAATCAGACGGAACAGGCCAAGGCTGAACCGATTCGCAACAAAGGGCCGCGTGTGGGACGCAATGATCCCTGCCCCTGTGGAAGTGGAAAAAAATATAAAGCCTGCCATATGCGAATGCAGGCCTAGCGAGAGATCGCGATCGAGGTAAGCGACGGAAAGGAATTCGATGTTGGCAAACCTGCTCTATACGACGGCACTCATGCTGCTCTCGCCAGTCATCCTGTATCGGATGGTTCGCCACGGACGGTATCGGAGAGGAGTGCGTCAGAAATTGTGGGGATTGTCCCGAACTGAGGCCAAGACCATCACGCGTGGAAGACGATGTGTATGGGTTCATGCCGTGAGCGTGGGTGAAGTCAATCTACTGCCCCGTTTGATCAGCGAACTGGAACGTACTACGACGTTCCCGATTGTTGTCAGTACCTCGACTGACACTGGTTATGATTTGGCGGTACAGCATTTTGGAAGCCAGCGTGTGTTTTTCTGTCCTCTCGACTTCACCTGGGCCGTGCGACGGACACTGCGCTCCCTCGATCCCGTCCAGCTTGTGCTGGCTGAATTGGAACTTTGGCCAAACCTCATCCGGATCGCTGCCAATCAAGGATGCCCTGCTGTCATCGTTAATGGGCGTTTGAGCGAACGCAGTTGCGCGGGATATCAAAAATTCCGAAGATCGACACAGCCGATCTTCCGACGCCTTCACTGGGTGGCCTGCCAAGATGAGACCTCACGCAGCAATTTTGCGGCGTGCGGCACCGATCCGGAACGCCTCGAAGTGACCGGCTCACTTAAGTTTGATGATGCACCCGAAGATCGTGAAGTACCGGATGTAACCCAGAGAAAAGTTTGGGCAGGGGTCGAATCATCTCACCAGGTATGGGTGGTCGGTAGCACGCAGGAGGGTGAAGAGCAGATGGCGATCGCTGCATTTTTGGAATTGCGGTCCCGTCATCCACAGCTCAGGCTTGCCTTGGTGCCTCGGCATAAAGAAAGGTTTGACCGAGTAGCGGAACTCGTGACCGACGCAGGCTTGGAACTACGCAGGCGATCCGAAGCACAGCGGCCAGATTCAGGAACTTGGCGGTCCGGTGAGGTCATTCTGATTGACACCATCGGTGAGCTGAGGCACTGGTGGGGTGTCGCTGATATCGCCACAGTGGGCGGAAGTTTTGGTGACAGGGGCGGACAAAATATGTTGGAACCGGCAGGGTATGGTTGCGCTGTTTCGTTCGGACCCAATACCCGGAATTTCAAAGAAATTGCCGGCCGTTTGATTGAGGCCCATGCGGCGAAACGGTTGCAGAACAGAGTGGAACTGATTGGCTTTGTCGATCGTTGTATTCTTGAACCCGCCTTCGCAGCATCCCTGGGTAAGGCGGCCCAGCAATTGGTTCAGCGGCACCGGGGCGCGGTAACGCGAACCGTCGAGACACTGCAGCGCGAGCTGCATCCGCTGGAAAGTAATGCTCTGGGTGAGGCAAAGCATGATCGGTCATCCCTGCATGAGAGCAGAAAGGTTGCTTGAGCAGTTGATCCAATGAAGAACTGTGTCTTCTTTCACACGCACGGCTTGATTCGCAGGCAAGATGCGATATCCCATCTGTTTGCTGGCATGGGACTGCTTTTCATCGCTCCATGATCTCTTGGTGACTTGGCATGGTGGTGACTTGGCATTGCTTTGGTATTGATAATGAAGTTGCCTCAGCGCTGTGGGTGCCCTCTGTGAAGGGGAGGAGCTAATACCACATGGAGTCACCGTATTAGACATCGGTCCGTCACACGCACTGATTCATTGCCGGCTTGCTGCAAGTGAATGCCTGCTGAAAGGGAAAATGTCGCGTCGGTGAACGCGCATAAAAACGGGGCAGGATCCCGAAGGAACCTGCCCCTGTCGGAGCGGCGGAGCGTTTCGCCGAAATCCGATTTTTAAGACTTTAGGATGGTTTGGGTCACTCAACCTCTGGGCGCTGCCGCTCTCCGCCACCACGTCCGCCGCGACCGCCTTGCTCTTTGCCACCACGTCCGCCTTGCTCTCCGCCACCACGTCCGCCGCGACCGCCTTGCTCTCCGCCACCACGTCCGCCGAATCCACCGCGACCGCCTTGACCACCACGACCAAACGCACCTTCGGGCATCTCAAACTTCTTACCCTTCATCTCTTCAAACTTCTTCTTCTGTTCGCTGGTCAATACAGCCAGCACGTCACCTTCCATGTCGTTTCTCATTTCTTCGATTTTTTCCCGCATACCCTCGCGGCCTCCACCACCAGTGAACAGCTCACGCATTCCTTCTCGCATCTTCTCCATCATGCCGGCTTGAACTTCTTCCAGCTCTTTCTTTTGAGCTTCGGTAATCTTCAGCTCCTTTGCGACATCTTCATTACGCAGGGCAGCAATGCCTTGCAGCTGAATGTTGATTTCCTGCAGTCGCTCTAGCTGCTCGGGGAACAGGACTTCTTCAAGCTGCTCCTTCATCTTTGTATTTCGTTCCTCAGCCTGCTTTCGCATCTTTGTAAAGAACTCAGTCCGTTCTTCCTCGCTCATGTTGCGGAAATCACCATCGGGCCTCTCTGCGCGGCCTTGTTCCTGCATTTTGGTGAGGGCTTCTTCTTGATCTGGGGAAATCTCCAGCTCAGTGCGAATGGCCTCAACTCGCAGCAGGGTCATCGTCATGTCGCCACCACCGCGGCCACCGAACATGCTGCCGCCACCGCCGCGACTACCAAAGCCGCCTCCGCCAGCCCCACCGCGGCCGCCCTGGCCGCCTTGGCCGCCTTGGCCTCGTCCTTGAGCCATTACCGGAGTAACCATAAATGCCAGTAGTGCGACTGATAACAGGCCAGTCACCTTGCGAGAGAGTTTCATTGATTCATTATCCAGAGTGAGCTGATAAGTCGTAATTGCCCAAATGCATTGCGAACTCGGTGTAAAATACACCGTTACATTACAAACCTGCCTACAGCGGCGGGGTTTCGGCTTCTGAAAAAAAACATTCGATTTTCGCTAAGATGAGCCACCAAGTGGCATTTCTGGCAGCTTTTTACGAAAATGCCAGGCTTAATGCGCGTTCATGGGTACGCAATCCCGGAGGCTGCCGCCTAGATTACACAAGACGGCATAGGGAGCTGCCTGCGCCCTCACAATAGGGGGTGGCGGGTCGGGTTCGCCGCAGAGAGTTTTGACACGCTCTGGGAACCGAGCAGCCGACAACCGAGTCCGGCAAACTTCGCACCCCGTGGCTGAATACCTTGAAGAGATCTCAGCTTGCAGATCTCAGCTTGCAGGGGCACACCATTACGCCGAGCTGGCCGCGAATCGTTGTGAACGGTGGTTCATTGCAAACGAGGGTTCATTGCGAACGATGAACCATTTTAATGTTTGGATCCTTGCGATCCTTGACTTCGCTTTTTTTAGCTGTCGATACACGTTTCGAGGAAGCGTGCCAGACGGTGGAAGTCACTATCCTGTTCAATGAAGCGAACTTTGGTCACAAGAGTTTGGGGATCGACCAAATCTTCGAACGGAACGTAGTGCAGGTCCAGTTGCCCAGACACTGAAACCATGACACCGTTCAGTTTTTCCTCAACCAACGCACGATAGGCTCCGACCCCGAGTTGGGAACCGAGCATCACGTCGTAGGCGTGAGGGGGGGCGCATCGGGATTCATACCCAAGTTGCAAGCCGTTGATTTTGCGTGTTCGTCCCGTCCGCTCGTTGTATCGTTCGCTCAGCAGTTTGGCGAGTAACGCGGATAGATTGATCGAGGAGATGTTAATGTGTCCGTGGTCATCGCGACTCACGCCCTCGAGATATTTGGTTGGCAGATATTCTGCCATGCCTTCTGCGACGACGATCGTGCCGTACTCTCGCCCTTCTCGCTCGCGGGCCATCATCATGTCGACCATACGGTCGATCACGCGATCCAAGGCCATCACCTTTCGTGTTTCGCCTGTTTCCTGATTGACCACTTCTTCTTCGGCCAATGAACCGGTGACATCTTCCACACTGAGTACCATGCTGGCTTCACCAGCGATCGCAGCACCGTAGGCGAGCCAGCCCGCACTGCGGCCCATCGCTTCGCAAAGGAAGTAAGCGCGGCCGGCGGCAGCGTCGTAGTTCAAGTTTCGAATTTCCTCCGCCAGTGTCTCGACAGCGGTGAAGAATCCAAACGTGAAGTCGATGCCGGAATAGTCATTGTCGATGGTCTTGGGCAGGTGAATGACCGGGAATCGACGGGCGTCTTCAGGAAGATTGTCTTGGAACATCTTCATCTTGTTGGCTGTTTTCAGTGTGTCATCACCGCCGATCGAAATCAAAGCGTCGACTTCCAGCGAACAGAGACCTTCGTACACGCGACGTAACGGAGCTACCAGTTCCGCATCCTTGAGATGTTCTGGGGCACTGACGTGTTTGCCAGGGTTGGTTCGAGCTGTTCCGATCATGATTCCACGGCTGCTACGCGCGTGCGTCAACGTATCGTGGGTAAAGGAAATGTAGTCTTCACCTTCCTTCAACGGACCGGCTGCCGTGTATTCTGCCAAACGGCTGTAACCGTGCTTGATACCAAATACCTGAGCGCCTTCCTCAAGAAACGAAAAAGCTGCAGTCGAGATCACGGCGTTGGCTGCGGGGGCAGGACCACCGGCAAACAGAATGGCAACGCGTTTGATGTCCAGCGTGTGTTGGTCAGGCATGTTCGGTCGTCGGGAAATGGAGAAAGGGAAAATGAGAAATCAGGCAGCAATCGAAAACCAACTGAAAAGGTTTCTCTCGTGCCGCAAAAAAAAGCATCGGCAAGACACGCCAAGGGAGTGTGCCCGAGCCAAACGACGGCCTGTGTGAGTCCGCCTTCGGGCCGCTAATTTTAGAGATGCAAGCAACGCCGCCAAGACCTTACCCTGTTTACCACCCAAACAGCATGGATAAGGTTGTGATTATTACCTTTAGGTTGCCGTTCGGGACAAACATTGCGAATTGAGGACGGCGATCATCAGCCCTTTTCAGACTCATGGACTCCTTCGTTCTCCTGGTACGTCGATCGCATGCCAAGCAAAATTGCTGATCCCAGCAGACGTCACACCCTCAAAAGTGATCTTTCAAGAGTCGAGTTTGGTCGGCAAGCGAAGCGATGCATAGACTAAACAACGCGTTGTTGGATTAGCGATCCAGCACAAACGACCACGAATCATTCTGCCCTTGGTGCAGGACGAGAATGCGGTCGTGGTAACGAGTTGGTTGCGTGAATCGTTTTTCGGCAGTGACGTAGGCACCACGCTGCAACACAATGCTCGGCTCGATCTGACTAGCCGGTTCCTGTGACGTTTCGACAACGCACAGGTCATCACTGAAGGTAGCCCCCAGTTCACCCGCGTCATCAATCACACCGTTGACGTTGTCGTCAAAGTCAGCCGTTCCTGGTTGGCCGTCCAGACCGGGAAGCAGACGAACACGCGCCGAGGGATCAAAGTGCTGCACCATGAGTTGTGTCTTGCTGAGCAGATCTGGTTGCTCTTGATAGACCCGTTTGAGCTTGTCTCGGATTTGGGGCTGTCCTGCATCATCCAAGCCAGTGGCAGGCTGTTCGATGTTCATCAGACTGTTTTGCAAACTGTTTCGCAGGCTTTCCATTTGCGAGCCAATTGCATTGGA
>Ga0315331_10000573_pt1 | contig 25905 bp, 19 predicted proteins | sample M160m34915metaG_FD_203456 | JGI IMG/M metagenome (GOLD analysis project Ga0315331, IMG submission 203456) | Ammonia-oxidizing marine archaeal communities from Monterey Bay, California, United States - M1 60m 34915 | ecosystem: Environmental > Aquatic > Marine > Intertidal zone | place: USA...
GCGCCAGCACATCTAGCTACACGATCTTCTAGCTCGCCACCGGCGCAAATGCAGCGAGCAGACGTGCTTCGTATTGCTCGATCTTGATGGGCGGCGGACCACTCAGCAACTTAGCCAAGGACTTTTGGTCCTCCGGCTCAGCCCGCAACAACGGATAGCCTTTCGCCAGCAACCACGCGTTCATCCCAAGCCATGCAACCACCGTGTTGAAGTCAGGGAACGGAGCCAATCGCGCAAAACGCCACATTAGCCGGAAGCCCTGACGCACTGGGTGCAGTGCGTTGAACACAATCGGCGCATCACGGAAACACCGTTTGTTATCGAAGGAATCGATCAATAAGCGCAACTGATCCGGCGCCGGATAGTTCATGTGGAGTAACGCATCCCAAGGCGGACTACGCCGGAGATCGTTATTGCGAAACCGCGGCAACTCCTCCGTCATTGTCCGGAACAATTCGACCATGAACCAACCATCCGGCGGGCTGCTGCTCGATGCCCGTTGCCGAATCATGCGCAGACACCTCTGCAGGCCTTGAACTAGGCGATACTCCTGAGTCAGCGGTGAGATCTTGCTGTCGCGGCCCGCCAAGATGCTCGCCGCGTCATCTTCGTCAATTTCGAAGCCGCGCAACCGCAGGCAGGAAGCCACGAACTCCGCATCCGTTGGTGCCGGACGCCGAATTCCATCCAAAGCTCGCTGCGTACCAGCGATAAGATCTTCATCAACTCTTTGACCTACCAGCCGACTGGCCAAAGCCAAATCGACTCGATCAAGCATCGACATTCTTAGCTTCTTCTGCTCGTTCGTCACTCAACAGTATTTTTCGGCATGATGACCCTCTCGCATGGAAGCCAGCTCGAACTCTGATTCATCGTCCCCCCAAACCGCCTTGCCATCGAAGAAAGCAAGATCGCGCTTTCGCGTCTTTCTCATCGGTTTCTGCGGCCTGCTCGTATTGGTGGCGTTAACACCCTTCGCATTATCGCTCGGATATCTGCGATCGAGAGTACAAGCGGAGTTCGACACCAACCTCAGCGGCAAATGCGAAGTCGCCGACGTGTCATTCTCTTGGTTCTCCGGAGTACACGTCGAGAACCTACGCGTTGAGAACCCTCCGGGATTCACAACTGAGCGACCTGCCGTTGTGATGAAAAGCATGAGCGCCGACGTGTCCATCATGTCGCTGCTCTCCGGCACCGTGCTAGCTAACGCAGAGATCACAGGGCTCAGAGTCAACGTCGAGCAAATGAGTGATGGCACGACCAACCTGCAAAACTTGACCAATATCTCGGGGGCGCCACCAGAACCACGAGTGCCCGAAGCCGGACAACAAGATGACGGCAATAAGGGTCTCGAAGATGTCAGCTTTGACTTCAAGCTGAAAGACTGTGCCGTCACGATCCATCGGGAAGGCAAAGTGATCGAGAGCCTAAGCGACTTCGCATTGACTGCGCTCAGTGCTGCCGGATCTAGTGATGTGAACATCGACGCGACAGGCAAGTTGCTAGCCGGCGACCTAAAGGTCCAGATACTCGTCGATCCAACAACCAACATCACCGACGCCAGACTGAACACACATGGCCTAGACCTCAACAGTTGGCGGCCACTACTTGACGCATTCATGCCCAACCAACTGACTGCGCTTACTGGCAAGGTCAACGGTGACATTACGGCGACGATGAATGGCAGCGACAACGTCAAGCTGACCGGCGATTTAATCATCGACAACCCGCGTGTAGCTGGCCCCATCGTTCAAGGCATGGACCTCCGTTCAAAACAATGGAAGATCACGCCAGCACTCGAACTTGGCGGGCAGAGCGCTTCAGACATCGACGCCAGCAAGTTCGCAATCAATCTTGAATGGCTCGAAATCACGGGCCGGCCGTCGACGACACCTGGCCAGGTCACACTCGCGTACGAACTGGACGTATCAAAACTCGCAGAGTTTGGTGGCCCGATTCCCGCGATGCTCAAAGGGTCGGGGTCGCGACTAGATGGCGTCATCATGATGCCCAGCAACGACCTGCCGAAGGATGCCAGCGGCTGGATCTCGGCGCTGATCACCAACGCCGACCTCAAAGTCAAGGCGCTCGACATAGGCGGCTTTGCGATGCGCGACATCGGCCTCAACGTCAACATGAAAGATGGCGCACTAGCCATCGCAACAACCAAAGATACCAAGCTCGATGGCGGCGCGCTGTTGATTGGCGTCAACGTCGATCTCAACAACCTCACAACGATGCCTGTATCTGCATCGGTTAAGTGGCAGGGCGGCAAACTCACCGGTGGCGCAACGCAAACGCTGCGCTACGCGATGCCGTTATTCGCAGGCCTCGACGCTAAGTCCGCGCGTATTGTTGGCGACGTCAACCTCGACCTGAACGTTGGCGGCCCAGCCATGATGCATGAGAACGAAACCGTTCTTGGCTGGCTCGATGCATGGACCGGCGACGGCTCATTGGGTCTATCCAACGCCGCGTTTGCTCCGTCCAAGCAACTAGAAGGCTTGCTCACGCCCCTTGGGCCACTAACAAAGAATGCCCTACCCGTTGGCGATAAGGGTCGCCTAAAGATCGAGGCCTTCCAGGCACCATTCTCATTCTCCAAGGGTGTAGTCACCAGTAAGTCGAGCGAATGGTCCGCAGCCGGACAGAAAATCGGCCTGGCGGGCACAGTTGGCTTCGACGGCAAGATGGACTACTCGATGGACTTCAGCTCACTGCTAAAGGGCCACAAAGACGGGCAGAAGATCCTAAAGGCACTCAACGGCCAAATACCCCCAGCTCGCCTCAACGGTTCAATCGATAGCCCGAAGCTAGGCTTGCCCAAACTAAAGAACGTCGCGAAGAGCCTGGTCGAACAACAAGGCAAAGACTTGCTCAAGAAGGGCCTCAAGAGCCTCTTCGGCAAGTAGCTACTGTTCGCGATACCGGTGACTAACTGGCATACGCCGGCCGCGCCAACAACGATCGCTCAAGCGCAGCGTCGGCGGATACTGGTATCGCTTCCACTCACTATTCTGCACCAGACGAAAGAGTCGCTCGACTTCTGTTCGCGACATGCCGGTACGCACAGCAGTATCGGCCACCGACAACTCTTCTTCGACAAGGCATCGCAACACAGGATCGAGCTTGGAGTAATCCGGCAAGCTGTCTGAGTCCAACTGATCAGGACGCAACTCAGCACTCGGCGGCTTCTCGATAGAGTTCGCAGGAATCCGTTCGCCATCGCGATTTAGCCAGCGACTCATCTGCCAAACCTCGGTCTTCCACAAGTCGGCAATCGGTGCAAGGGCGCCATTAGTGTCGCCGTAAATCGTGCAGTACCCAACCGCGCACTCGCTCTTGTTGCCGGTCGTCAACAACAGGTGGCCATGCTTATTGGCGAACGCCATCAACAGGACTCCCCGCGCACGCGATTGCAGATTCTCTTCGGCAAGACCCGGTTCGGTGCCCGCGAAGACCGGCTCAAGCACCGAATCAAATGCTTGCTGGAGAGGTGCAATCGACAGATTGTGAAACGTGATGCCAAGGTTATCCGCGAGTTGCTCGGCGTCGGTAACGCTATGGCCACTGCTGTAACTTGAGGGCATGCCTATGCCAGTCACGTTGTTGGCACCCAACGCATCGACAGCAAGAGTTGCCACCAACGCAGAATCGATCCCGCCAGACAAACCAATCACAACCTTCTGAAAGCCGAACTTCTGCACGTATGCACGGATGCCCTGAACACATGCGCCGTATTGCATCGCGACCTGGTCAGGCTCGACCAACTCCTCGGACCATGACTGATCGGTATCAACAACGGTCACAGTCGGAGCAAACGCGACAGGTTGTGCGGCAATGCCATCAGCCTTTGCTGCGATCGAACCACCGTCAAACTGCAACTCAACATCACCGCCAACTTGGTTGACGTAGATCATCGGTACACCGTGCCGTTCAACGGCAGCAGTAACCATACGTGCTCGGAAGGCATGCCGACCGCGAGCCCACGGACTAGCACTGAGGTTGATGACCATTTGTGCCCCGGCCTCAACGACACGCGCAACAGGATCAATCGCATAAGAGCGACGGCCGAAGAACTGCTCGTCGTTCCAGCTATCTTCGCAAACAACTACGCCAATCTTCGTTCCCGATAGTTCGAAAACGTTCTGCTCGGGCATCTCGAACGATTCGAAATAGCGAGACTCATCGAAGACGTCGTAGGTCGGCAACAGGCACTTGCGTGCCACGATCTTTGCAATGCCATCACGCAGCAGCACAACGGCATTGTGCAATGCCCTCCCTCCCGTCTCAGCAGCACCCTCATTAGCTTCTAGGCAGCCAACCAAGATATCGATGCCTCGTGGCACCGCCTTGGTCAACTCGACTAGCGAAGCGTCGTGCGCTGCCAAGAACGACTGACGCAACAGCAAGTCTTCAGCTGGATAGCCGCACACCGCCAGTTCAGGGAACACAGCAAGCTCAGCACCCTGCGCCACAGCGGTCTCTGCCGCCGAGATAATGCGTTCACGATTACCGACGTAATCGCCAACGGTCGTATCGATTTGGCAAAGCGCGACGCGCATTGCGACTAAGTCCGCAGCTCCAGTGGCAGAGTGAACTCAATGGTCTCGGGATTACCATCGACTTCTTCAACCTCGGTGACTCCGAGTTCCTTCAATCGATCCACAACCGCGCACACACTGCTCTCGGGCGTGCTTGCGCCGGACGTCAACCCAATCGACGCAACGCCTTCGAACCACTCAGCCTTCACTTCGGAGGGACCGAGCAACAAGTAAGCGGGCACACCAGAATGAGCACCAAGTTCGCGTAGGCGATTGCTGTTGCTACTCATCGGATCCCCAATAACGAGCCAGATATCAACCTTGCCATGCAAGCTCTTGACCGCCATTTGACGGTTGGTCGTCGCATAACAGATGTCTTCCTTTCGTGGCGTACGCAGTTCAGGGAAGCGACGCTTTAGGACCGTCATCACTTGCATCGCTTCATCGACGCTCAACGTCGTCTGGGTCACGACACCGATCTTGGTCGGATCCGGCACCTCAACGCGCTCAGCCTCAGCGGCCGTCGCCACGACAATCGTGCGCTCCGGCGCTTCGCCAACCACACCCTCGACCTCGACATGCTCCGCGTGACCAATGAGCAAAATCGTGAAGTCACGAGCGGCAAAGCGGCGCGCTTCGAGATGCACCTTGGTAACTAGCGGACACGTTGCATCGATCGCGTGCAGCTCATACTTATCGGCCTGATCAAACACTTCCGGCGCGACACCATGTGCACTGAAGATCACGTGGCTGCCCTGAGGCACTGTCGACAGGTCTTCGACGAACAATGCGCCCTTCTGTTCTAGGTCCTCGACGACGACCTTGTTGTGCACGATCTCGTGCCGAACGTAGACCGGTCGCCCCCACTTATCGAGGGCACGTTCGACCGTCTCGATCGCGCGTTCTACACCAGCACAGAAGCCACGGGGGCGACAAAGGAGAACCTTCATTGGGGCGAACAGTTTCGTCCCCAGCGGGGGCCAGGGCAAGGGAGCGAAACTCCCTGACCAAGAACTGGTCAAAAGTCTTCGATCTCCAAACCGCCTACAATTCACTCGAACGGCGACGCGCTGCACCGACAGCACGGCCGCTCAGGGCAGCTAGACAGCCACAGTCGAGAGGACTTGCGTCTACTTACGGTGCTCTAGCCCTTGCCATGGGGCAGTCCGGAACACGACTTCAGCTTGCCCAGAACTCCGGCGTCCCAGCAAGAGACGTAACGATCAAGCCTTGCTCGACTCACGTCGATGTGGAAAGGCTGCAACGTCCTGATCTTTAACAGCTACCAAGGCTTAGCCCGTGCAACTGGAAAGTCATGCGACTCCTTTTGGAGGGTCGCCTCAACAACGCTATGCCACGCTTCATCGATCCATCGAGCGGGGTCTCGATTCTGATGATATCTGGTTCGAATTAGCCTTGGTTAGTGCCCAGCTAGGCCATCCTGGGGAAGCGATCTGCTGTGCTGCGCGTGTCACCAACCCCGCCCGCCGCGCCCAAGCCGAACAAGCTCTGCAGGACTATTCAGATCGATCGACAGCAGTAAGCGACCAACCCGACAACGATTCACGCATCAATCAGAGAGGCTCCACCAAGGTAAGGACAGCCAGCAACGCCCGATCAACCAAAGCCAACCCGGAAGCAGACAAGCCTCCCCGCGTCGTCGATCACCTAGTCGATGCCGGCCAGTACTTAATGCACCAACACATGCCTTGGCTTGTGCTGTCTACGATGCTGGCATTCCCGCTGGTCATTGGGCTCGGAGGCGCCCTCACAGCAGGTGCCTCTCCCCTACTATTAGCGGCCATTGCGGCACTCCCCGGGCTGTCCGTGCTAATGATTGTGGCGGCCATGGGGCACGAGATATTGCGCAACAGCAGCGCTGGTGAGAGCGACGTACCAAGCCTGCCCGAGCTCCCCAAGCTGATCCGTGGCTCGTGCAACTTCCTGTTCGATGCCGTGCTAGTGCTCGCACTGTTCTTCGCTGCCCCGATCATGCTCAGCCTAGCAGGCACCCCAACGCTGCTGATGCTGCCTGGTCTAGCGATCGGAGCCTTCTTCGCACCGCTAACGTTTGCCTTGCGACAGATCCGCGGCGACATGCGCACATTCTCTCCGGCCTTCCTAACGCGCGCCGTTCGGCGCTGCGGACGTGGCTACGTGATGATTGCCGCGGCAATCACATTGGCCTTCATGCCAGCAGCCTTGGTGGCAACCGCCGTAATCGCATACCCAGTCTGGGTTCAAATCGCGATTGTTGGCCCGCTCTGCGTGTTGCCGACTTTTGCTACGGCTCGCATCCTGGGCACATGGCTCGACGCACATCGCGAATCCCTCGGCTACTTGATGCTGGGGCCAACGGACACCCTGCAACATCCTGCGACTACAGGCGCGGGCAGCAGTCCGAAGAAGCGAACTCAGCCACGCCACCTTCGCCGACCAAATGCTCGCAAGCAGTTCCAGACACCCAACGTAACGAACGGCAAACCCAGCGGCCGCCCGCGTCCAGCGGTTCGCCCAGCATCAGCCTTCGCTGAAAAGTCGCTAGGACGCAGCGAACCGCGAGCCATCGAAGGTCGGCGGCCAGCCACAAGAATCGCCACTGAATCGCCATCGAAGTCGACGCAAAGCACTGCAAAAAATGATCTTCCGGATGTCACCGGGATCCCGGGCGCGGTCCTTGTCAGCGGGACGGACCGCGAACGCAAGGGTGCGGCTTCTCGCCGTTAGGGATCTTTGCTCGCCTTAACGGCCTTGGACATGCACGATCCCGAGATGGACCTCGCCTCGTTCCTGCGCGACGTACCCGACTTTCCAAAGCCGGGCATCCTGTTCAAGGACATCTCTCCGCTCCTCGCCTCGGCCGAAGCCATGCAAATGGCTACGGACAAACTGGCTGCATACGACTTCGGCAAGATCGACAAGATCGCCGCGATTGAATCGCGCGGCTTCCTTTTTGGTGTCCCGCTCGCAATGCAGCTGGGCATTGGCTTCGTGCCAGTGCGCAAGCCCGGCAAGCTGCCGTGGAAGACCAACCGCGTCGACTACGAACTTGAGTACGGCACCGACGCCGTCGAGATTCACCAGGACGCCGTCAACGCGGGGGAACGCGTGCTAATGATTGACGACCTGCTCGCTACCGGCGGGACCATGGCTGCTGCATGCCAACTCGTAGAGTCTTGCGGCGGCATCGTCGCTGGCTGTGGGTTTGTGATCGAACTTGGCTTCCTGAAGGGTCGCGAGAAGCTCGACAAGCACCGCTGCGAAGCGATCATCTCGATCAGCTGACGATTAGGGGCCTCCAGCGCCTGACCTGACCACCGCCAGCACCGAGGGAAAACCCCTAGAGGTCTACCCTCGCAAAACTCTCCACAAATAGATGACGGCACAAGCCGCCTATTTACAGTGGTTTATGCATTCCTCTAAAGTTTTCGGTAGGCAACGCTAAATGCCGGGCTAGTTCCTGCCGATGAAGGGGGTCCGGTCCGGGCTTCTGGACCTTGTTCTTTGGTGAACTCGACTCCCACCAAACGCTTCTCGAAACGGCAAAATCGACGAAAGTCGATGACGCAAAGCTATAGGGCCTTCGGACGGATGCAAATCCGACCATGGCAGCCTGGTTCCCGAAATGAGGTGAGGTTTGGTAGACGGCAAAACAATTACTGGCGCCGCGGATGACTTCCGCAATAGCAGCGCGCCAACTCCAGCGCCGTCTCCAAAACCACGACTAGCACCGGCCACGCCGGTGACGACCAATAGGGAATACAGGCGCTTTGCGATGCTACATCGAGGCGCAGGAGTCGAATCCGATGCAAACGCATTTCCCATGCGCTGCGTCGGTTTGTTTGTCGGGTCCCCACCCGTCCAATCTGCCCCCTACGTCGTCTAGAAAGCTGGAGTTTGAATTATGGCCAAGTCCTCGGTCGCCGCTCGTTCCCACCGCACCATCTCAACCCGCGGCACCATGCCACGCACAACGCGGACCACGGTTGCAAGCAACACCGCAACCACGAGTCGCCGCAAGCCAGCACTGAAAACGATCCCGTCACCGCATAACACCACGATGAATGACTCGGAACTCGAGATCATCTGGAAGACCTACAAGCGCACCAGGGATGAGAACCTGCGCAACACGCTGATCGAGCACCATATGCCGCTCGTTCGCTCGATTGCCGAACGCGTCCTACAAACCCTGCCGAAGTCGATCGACGTTGACGACCTCACCTCCGCCGGCACCTTCGGCCTAATGGACGCGATCAATGGCTTTGACCTGTCGCGTGGCATCAAGTTCAAGACCTACTGCACCACGCGTATCCGTGGTTCGATTCTCGATGAGCTTCGCTCACAAGACTGGGTCCCGCGCCTCGTTCGCTTGAAGGCCCACCGTCTAGAACGCGCCATGCGCACGCTAGAAGGCCAACTCGGCCGCACACCGAACCAAGCCGAAGTCGCCAAGGAACTCGACATCACGCTCGAAGAACTGCAGGCGCACCAAACGGAAGCCAACGCCAAGACCATCTTCTCGCTCTCAGAGAAGTGGGACGACGGCGATGACGACAAGGATCTCGAGAAGGTTGAGATCCTCGCGGACAGCAAGTCATCAGACCCAATCGACACGATTCAACAACGTGACGCGCTCGACATGATCACGAGCAGCCTCACCAAGAAAGAGCGCTTGATCATCCTCATGTATTACTACGAGGGGTTGACGATGCGTGAAATCGGTGAGATCACGGAACTGACCGAATCACGTGTCTGCCAGATCCACAGCAACGTCATGGCACGTCTGAAGACGCAACTCGAGCGAGCAAAGAGCGCCGAGTAATTCCTCTTGGCGAATGGCCGAGAGGAGCTCGGCCAACGCAACATGGCCTGCTTAACTAGGCCATCAGGAAGGCCGCCCGAAAACGACCGAAGAGCCATCGATCGCAGGACAATCAGCGATCGATCGTGCTCCGTCGAGCGCTCCCAGATGGGGCCGACATTGTAGAGGGCTGAGAAATGCCCTTGCTGCGCCCCTCGAAGTTCAGCAACTTCGCCACGTCTTCACCTGGGCCAGAGGCTAGCTAAACCGCTAATTGCACTAGATTCGCGGCTATTACAAAGCCCGCTCATCTAGCTACCGACCGACATAGAGGTCGCACGCGTGACGCCAGATCCGTATCCTGTTCGCCCTCAACTTCCCCGAGTTAGCGCGTGTATTCGATTCTACTGTCGTTGTCCCTGTCCCTATTGCTTGGCTACGGAGGCATCTCCGTGCTCGGTGGTTACCACTGGATTTGGGGCGTTCTCTTCACGGTCGTTCTCGCAATCGTAATCTGGGTGCTCATTGCACGCCGGATCGGCAAACGCTTGCAGCCAGCAATGGAACTGGTGCAGCGGCAAATGCAGCAACAACACTTCCAGCTGGCCTACCAGTCGCTCGAAGACATGCTGCCGATGTGCAAATGGATCCCGCTGCTGAAGGGTCAACTGCTCGCGCAGATGGGCATGCTTTCACTGCACATGGGGCAAAAGGACCGCGGTGTGGAACTGCTTGAAGGTGCGAGCCTCAAGAATGCGGATGCCCGCCTCATGCTCGCCTGCATTCGCTACCGCGACGGTGAGATCGACCGCGCAATTCAGGTTCTCGAACTGACCGCGAAGATCAGTAAGAAGCACCCACTGCTACACAACACGTATGCGTGGATGCTTCACAAGCACGGCAAGAGCGACCAAGCACAGGCAGCGCTCGCCACATTCTTAAAGAAGAACGCCAGCAGCACACCGACTAAGGAGAACTTGCTGCGCTTGCAGAATAACAAGCGCATGAGCATGACCAGCTTTGCCGAGCAATGGTATGCACTCGGCCTTGAGCAGCCGCCGCAAACGATGGGGCAGATGCGCCGCGCACCGAAGGGATTCCGCGAGCCACCAAAGCGCAGCAAGGGTGGCTAACCGCATCAAACATGAACTGCCCGACGCACGTTGGCCAACGGCTGACGATGCGGCGCGTTCGCAACTATTCTCCCCAATCGACATCGGACCAGTCGAAGCAGCAACCCGTTCATGGGTTCCCGCGATGGTTCCGTGGCGCGCGACCGAGGACGGCTGCGTAACGCAAAACGTGCTCGATTGGTATGGCCGCTTCGCCGATGGCCAGCCGGGCGTGCTAGTGGTCGAAGCGACCGGCATCCGTGATGTCCCGAGCGGCCCCTTGCTACGAATTGGCCACGACCGCTTCATCGATGGCTTGCGCGACTTGTGCAAAACGGTCAAGCAGCGAAGTGCCGGCAAGACACGCGTGTTCTTGCAGATCCTCGACTTCCTCTCGATCCGGCGACGCCCAGCAAAAGACAAGTTCTTTGCCCGCTTCCTGCAGATTACGGATCGCCACAGAGATGCCATCCATGAACGGTTTGGCGACGCAGCAGCCGCAGAGGAACAGAGCATTCGAGCAGTTCTTGGTCAGTGCACGGACACCGTACTGAGCCAAATCCTCACCGCACGCGAATACCGCGACTACGCCTGGGGGTATCGCGAGGAAGTCAACGACCTGCATCTACCGCACATTCGCGAACTACCGCAAGTGCTGCCCAACCTGTTCGCATCTGCTGCCGAGCGTGCGAGAGAAGCAGGATTTGACGGGGTCGAACTACACTTCGCTCACGCCTACACGATGGCGTCGTTCCTATCGCGCACCAATATGCGTGACGATGGCTACGGCGGCTCACCGGAAGGCCGCATGCGTCTGCCACTCGAAGTAGCCGCCGAGGTTCGTTCACGGGTCGGCAACGACTGGTGTGTCGGCACGCGGTTTCTAGGCGATGAAGTCATCGACGCCGGCGCTCACATCGAAGACGCGGTCGGCTACGGCGTAGCGTTCGCCAAAGCGGGACTCGACTTCCTGTCCGTCAGCAAGGGCGGCAAGTTCGACGATGCCAAGCAGCCCAGCGTCGGCTCTGCGGCCTACCCTTACACTGGCCCATCCGGCCACGAATGTATGCCGACCGTACGCACCGATGAGCGCGGTCCTTTTGGTCGCAACGTGCACTTGTCGGCATCGATCCGCCACGCAGTTCGCAAAGCAGGCTTTATCACGCCAATCATCACTGCCGGTGGTATCTGTCACTTCGACCAAGCCGAAGACATCCTGCAAAACGGCTCCGCCGACCTTGTCGCTGCTGCCCGACAAAGCCTCGCCGACCCCGACTGGTGGCTAAAGATGCGCCTAGGACGAGGCAGCGAAGTTCGACGCTGCATCTTCACAAACTACTGCGAAGGCCTCGATCAGAAGCACAAGGAGGTCACATGCCAGTTATGGGACCGTGACTTTGAGGCGCCAGACGCGGACACGGTTACGCGCAGCATCGACGGCAAGCGTCGCCTAGTGCCACCACGCTGGACACCGTAGCTCTTGCTAGTGGCGAACGGTCGTCATGCGGAACTCGCGCAACCAAGCCGCCGCCTTCTTCGGCTGATCAGTGCAGATCAGGTCGATGCCCAAGTCGTAATAAGCACCCCACGACTCTTTACGATCGGGCGCACCCCAAAACCGAACCGCTCGACCTTGGCTATGCGCCTTGCCCATCAGGGTCGCAATGCGCTGCAATTCGTCCGCCATCAACTCATCGGATCCGGTCCAATCCGAAATGCTGCGCCACGAACCACTGACCCACGGGACTAGATCCGTAGGAGGCGGCGGGCTTGCGTCGAGATCGGAGAATCGGCCGTCAAGTGCACAGAGCCGCGCAGAATCGGCAGCGACTAACTTCCTCGGCCGATTGCCCGACAGCAAAATCGTCACTGCACCTGAGTTCACGACGCCATCATCGAATTGCGTCAACATCTCGCGGTAGCGCTCGAGAACCGTCCGCAAGTGGCGATAGACCGCGCCGCCATCGGCTTTGATATCGACCAGCAATACCAACGGCAGTCCGTCAACTCGCAACGCCCCTCGCTCTTTGACCAGCGCCAGCAACGGATCGAGATACATCGACTCCAACGTGCGACCCGGACGCAACTGCCAGCGCTCGTGGCCGACACGCAATTCACCATCGACCAAGTAGATGTCCGCTTCGAGGCTGCCAATGCCGTATTCCAGCGCTCGCGTCAACGGTACCGGCTGCAAGTAGTCGTTATGACCATGTAGCCGCAACGCCGGATCAACAGGCGCGCTGGAATTGGACGCCGGACTAACGGCACAGCCCACTAACAGCAACAACAGTGCAATGCGCATCGAAACAACCTATCCGACAACTGCCACCTAACGGGACAGCAGGTTAACCAAGAGTCGGACGGCACCCGGATTGCCGCGTCGTAGTTGGCGGTATAGGGAGAGGGAGCAATAGACGAAATCGCCCTGGCCATAGCTGGTGTAGAGCAGAGACCCTTGGTGATCCTTCGCTTCGCCGGTATCGCGCATGCCAAGCATAGGCACCCAGGCGGCATCCCACGTCTTAGGGAAGTTTAAGCCGCGCTCCTGCACCCAGTTCTCAAAGTCACTAGCTTGGATCTCGTGCGGATGTGTCATCAAACGATGATCGGGGTTGAGTAACTTGACGACGGCGTCTTCTTCCGTCACGCGCTCATTGCCCACGGTCAAGCCGAACGGCGCAAGCAGCGGGTGACCTGCCTTGGCATTCCACTCGCCCGGCTTGTGATACATCGACACCACACGCCCGCCCGAGCGACAATATTGCTGCAGTCGCTCTCGCACCTCCGCTAGCTCAGGACGATGGTGATAAGCACGGATATCGAGCAGGATCACCGAGAACGTATCGAGTTGCGTAGACACCAATGCGTCACGATCTAGACTCGTGAACGGAACGCCGAGATCAGACAAAGTCTGCTCAGTTGAATCTTCTGGACCGCGGACAAGTCCGACGTTGAGCCCGGGTGGCACGGTGACGTCAATCAACCGCAGCGGCAAGCGCACCTTACCTTCGCCAAACCCAACCGCGAGCCCGGCATCCGGCGTCATCTCGCTCGCATCAATCATCGCACGCACGAGGATACGCGCCTCACGTTGCTCCTTGGTCAACTCCAAGCGGCTCGGCGTAGCAACCGCTTCGATGCCCGGCCCCATCTGCAGTTGGACCGGTGCATCAATCGTCGTGTCGAGATGACTCTCGACTGAGATGCTGAGCAAACGCTCGCTCTTCTGGCCTCGAGCGACCAACACAACCTCGCGCTCGAACTTCAGCGCTACCGGCTCAACCGGCGTATACGTCAGTCTGGTATTAATCCGGTAGGGAAGTCCATCGATCTCAAACGTGGTCAACACGTCGACGAAGCTCGGCTCTGGGCCACCCGGCAACTCGTCACCGCTGCCGTATTGGCAATCGAATCCGAACTCATACCGGCCCGGCAACGGGTCGGCCTTTGGCTTGATCGGCGCCGCAACCACCGCGGGCAAACTGTCCTTATCAGCGGTCGCAGCACCCTTGGGGTTGCCCGAACTCGGCGCGGCGCGCGGCGGCCCGTTCGCTGGATTGCGACCAACAGGTCGGCGCACAGGCTCGGCGGCGGCGCCGCGGCAAGTCACCTTCAAGTTGGTGACGTGCTCGTGACCATGCACGACGACGTAGCCTTTGCCACGACCACCGCGCGGAACGGTTTGCCGCTCCAACCATACTTCGGCACTGACACCAGACTCGGCGAGGAAGAGCTTCTGCAAACGAAAATAGCTCGCCAGCACCACCTTGGCATGCGCTTCGTCGAACGGGCTAGTCGCATGCAACTCCGCCATCTCACGCGCAATCAGCTTCTTACGCTCAGCGGCCGGTAACTGCATCAGATTCTCAGGCAAGTTGGGCTTGCCGGACGCCCACTGACCCTCGCGACGCTTGCCCCATTGCGTCAAGTCCTTGGCATCCGCATCGCTGACACCTTCGGGATAGACTACGCGCCAATAGTCTTTACCAACGCGCAGCGGGTTGTGCTTACCCCACGGCCCCTGACTGACGTGCTGCACCCAAGCAGCCCACGCCAACCGTGCATAGGTCTGTCCGCGAGCCGGATCGACTTCGCCCGTTTCAAAGTGCAGTTGCGCCTTATCGAGACCACTACGCGCGTACAACCGCGGCACGTACTGCTTCGCCGCCGCGCGCTCTTTAAGGATCTCGATCGCTGCCCAAATCGAAGCACGGTGATGGCCATGACCTCGCGTCAACGTGTGGTTGGTGATGATCACGTCGGGATCGACTTCATCGATCACCTTGCGCATGCGCTGCTTCAGAACGTCTTCGCCCCAGAACTTCAACGTCTCGGGAAGCGTCTTACTGAATCCGAAGTCGGTCATGCCGAGCCAACGAACTTCAGCACCCGACATCGCCGAAGCACGCAACGTTTCGCCAACGCGGATTTTAGCTAATCCAGGCCCAATCTCGCGGCTAATCGCGTTTTGGCCACCATCACCGTAGGTCGAATACACCGTCACGATGCGCATTCCATACTTGCGGCGCAGCACCGTATTGGTGCGAGACGATTCGTCATCAGGGTGCGCCGCGACGTTCAACACAACGATGTCATTGCGCGCGTCGAGCAACGCCTGGTACGACGCCACAAATCCAGTGGCTGCTTCGGGCTTTTGGGCAGTCACGCTACTGAACAAACCAAGTAGCAAAAACACGGGACGAACATTCATCGGGCGAGGCTCCTCAATCGTTTTGCCGCTTCAGTCAAGACCGACCGCTCGACAGCAAATTGGAATCGCATACAGCGCACATCATTGGGCTCGGCATAGAACAGGTGGCCGGGCACAGCGTTAACACCAATACGGTCGATCATAGCCATGACTGCGTCATAAGACGGGATGTCGCCAAAGACATCCGTGTAATCGGCGAGCACGTAGTAGGCGCCCTGCGGCACATCGAACTTAAATCCGGCATCGCGCAGCGCGGCGCAAAACAAGTCGCGCTTCTGCTCATACTCACTTTGTAGATCCGAATAAAATGAGTCTGGGAGTTGTTCAAGCGCTCGCTGCACACCTCTCTGCATCGGTCGGGCGGCACAGACTTCCATCTGATCGAACGCGACACCACACTTCTCAACGATCTCTTCGTGGCCCGCCAAGAAACCAATCCGCCAACCTGTCACCGAGAACGTCTTGCTAAATGAGTTCATGGTCAAGGTGCGCTCAGCCAACTCAGGCACAGTCGCCGGCGACACATGCTTACGGCCGTCAAAACACATGTACTCGTAAACCTCATCGGTCAGCACTGCGATGTCGGTTCCATCGATCACGCGACCGAGTTCGGCTAGCTCTTCGCGAGACCATACTTTGCCCGACGGATTGCCCGGCGTATTCACCATGATGGCGCGTGTCTTATCCGTCAGCACAGCCCGCAACGCATCAGCATCAAACGCGAGCTCTGCCCCCTGCATCCGAACCGCGACCGGCTTCGCACCAAACAACGGGATCGTCGTCCAGTGATAGCTGTAGAACGGCTCGAACAAGACAATCTCATCGCCCGGCTCAAACAACGTCATGCCAGCCGCAAAAAACGCCCCACTACTACCGGTGCAAACGGCGACATTTTTGGCCGTGTAGTCCAGTCCATTATGACGCCGCAGTTTGTCCGCAATGGCCTCGCGCAACTCCGGTAGACCAGCATATGGGGTGTAAAGTTGACGATCTTCCCCACCGATCGACGCAATCGCTCCCTGAACGAGCGGTTCTGGCGAGTCTAGGTCACAAACGCCTTGGCCGAGATTGATCCCACCAGGCACGCCATTGATGACGAGCGTTAGCGATCGTAGCAAATTGCCTTGGTCGAGATGGCGACGTCGCGCCGCTGTGCGCTCAAAAGCGCGGTGTATGACATTCATGATCTAGAGATCGAAGATGATACGAACAAGTGGGCCCCGCGTCTTGAAGTCCGTGCCGTAACGTAGAGCATCACATACCAGTGAACGAAGCATTAGCATTGCGAGACTTGCAGTTCGGTTACGGCTCTAGGGCCGCAGTGCGAGGGGTTTCTCTCCAGTTGCAGGCTGGAGACTGCTACGGATTTCTGGGGCATAACGGCGCAGGCAAAACAACTGTCATGCGTTTGTGTCTTGGTCTTTTGCGCCCCTCGCACGGATCCGTACGGATCTTCGGTATCGACCCCAGCCAGGATCGGCGCCGCGCCAACGCATTGGCCGGCGCGCTAATAGAGCGGCCGGGCTTTCACCTGCACGTTTCGGCACGGCAAAATCTGATCGCGCTGGCTCGCTTACAAGGCATCGCCAAGCACGACGCCAAAGTCGAAGTCGGCAGGGTCATCGAGTGCGTTGGACTCAATGACGCCGTGAACCGCAAGGTAGGCACATATTCGATGGGCATGCGCCAACGCCTCGGCATCGCGCAAGCATTGCTCGGCAAACCGCGCTTGCTCTTTCTCGACGAGCCAACCAACGGCCTCGATCCAGAAGGCATCGCCGACTTGCGCGCGCTACTACATCGATTAACGCGTGATGAAGGCACGGCAATCATGCTGTCAAGTCACCAACTCGCCGAACTCGATGGCGTGTGCAACCGCGTCGGCGTGCTTCGAGAAGGCGAAATGGTCATCGAAGGTGACCTCGATTCTTTACGCCAACGCGTTGGGGTGCGTCACGTCATCACTGGCGAGCCAATTGCAGAAATGCAACGCGAGCTAGAAGGCATGAACCTCTCCCCAACCCGCGACGGTGATCGCCTGCTCGTCAACCTTGACAAAGTCAAGGCACACGACATAACGCGCACATTAGCAGCCAACACAAAACTCACATCATTCGCACCGGAACAAGCGACCCTCGAACGCATCTACCTGCACGCGGCGTCTGTAGATGCCAGCAAAGAAACACCCGTCACGCTTCCAAGCGACCAGCAATCTCCACCCTCGCCAGACCTCGGTGCGACCAAGAACCCGCGCCGCCGGGCTTACAGATTTGAACTCACAACGCTGCTGCATAAGCGTTCAACATTGCCATTACTGCTGCTACCGTGCGTAGCCGCCGCGCTCGCCGCGAGGAGCTACGGCAGACGAATTGGCGAAGGTCTCCAAAAGGTCGAAGCCGGCGAGCAATTCAGTGCTGACGCAGGCAGCGGCTACCTCGCCGTCGCGCAAAGCATGCAAACGGCTACGCCAGTTCTTGCGCTCGCGATGCTATGGCTAGCCAGCCAAACGATCGCCAGCGACATCACTGGTGACACTTTGCGCAATTCGCTGATTCGGAGCGTCCGGCGCCAAGATGTGCTGTTTGGCAAAACCTGCGTGTTGCTAACAACGATGATGATCGGCTGGTTCGCGGCCGTCATGACCAGTGTCGCTATCAGTTGGACAACGGTTGGCTTCGGAGACCTTGAAGAGGTCAATCGATACGGCGACCTAGAACTGCTCGCCAGCGCCTCAAACGTATGGCCTATCTTGCTGGTGGCCCTCTTCCAAATGACCTTACCGCTTGCCGCCATCGTGACGCTCGGCACCGCAGCATCGGCTATCGCGAAGCGACCGGCACTTGCTCTAGCAGTTGCGGCTCTTGCCGTCTTGACGCCCGAGCTGGCCCGCGGCTTCGCGGGCGAACGCGGCGGATGGCTACTGACTAGTCATATCCCGATAGCCTGGCGCGATGACTCAGTAATCAGCTATCTGGATGCGGTTGCCCGTGGCGTCGACGACGCTGTCTGGGTCTGGTCTGAGCAAGCGATCTACGCGCCAATTCTCTGGCTAGTCGCCACCTACATCTTGCTCCGCATCTTAATCTCCCGCCTACGCATCTCATGATGGCCCTACTGCGACTCACATCCCATCTAGCGCTGCTCGCCACGTTCTCGGCTTGTTCCCTAACGCCGGAACTTCCAGAAAGCTCACCTGCCCTTGCAGGCATGGAAGAACCGCTGGATCTGCGTAGCGAGCCGAATGATGAAGATCAGCGGCTAGCCTTGCCAGTAGGGACATTCTCAGGTCTCTATCTGAGCGATGCCCGCGACACGCTCGCCGCAAAGCTCGAAGCACCTGACTCGGTAAAGATCGAGCGCGTCATCGAAAACTCACCGGCGCACCTGGCAGGGCTGCAAGCTGGCGATCTAGTACTCGAAATCGAAGTCGATGGAGGCACTGCCCAAACGATTAGCCGACCAAGTGAATGGCGCAAACTTGAACTCGACTCAGAGCCTGGCTCCAAGATCGTCTTGTTCATCGACCGCGCCGGACGTGAAGCAGAAACAGAACTCACGCTGGTGAAACGACTGCGTGCACCAGCGCGGCAAGATACGGAACGATTTCGCGAAGAGCGCCATCTCGGGGTCGTCGTGCGCACGGCTACCGAGTTTGAAGCGCGCACAGCCAACCTCGGGCCGGGTGCTGGCGCCGTCATTGTCGGCATGTCGCAACACAGCCCATGGCGCGCAGCTGGACTACGCTTCAAAGACCTAATCGTATCCATCAACAACCAGCCACTAAAACACCCGCAAGACTTGCTGACGGCGGCGCGTGACGAGTCTCTCGAATCACTACAGGTCACCTTCTTGCGTGATGGTCAGCTCAAGACTGTTGATGCGGCCAAGTCCGATCGAGAGCAGCAGATCACTGATATTTCCGTGCCACTGCTTTTCTCCTACGAAGTCGGTCGCGGTCACGCCGACTGGTCGATACTGCTCGGGTTCGTCCGCTACCAATCGACAGCTGCCGCGTGGCAATTCCGCCTACTATGGCTGATCAGCTTCGGCGGCGGCGACGCAGACCAACTGCTGGAGCAAGGGTCTTGAGATCTCACCTGACGACATCGTTCCTGACGCTAACTTGCGCGGCACAGCTGCTCGCACAAGACCCAAAGTCTGCCACGATTCAGCTACCGCCATCGATTGTAGTCACCGACACCATGCTCGCGGACATCAATGGCGATGACCTGCAGGATCTCGTGCTCGCGTGCCGCCACAAGACAACGGGCCAACGCAGCCTGCGCATGCACTCCCGCCAAAAGCGCGGGCCAGCGTTCTCCTCAAAGCCGTCTGCCCCACCCTACGAAGTCGACAGCGATGCCATTGCCTTCACGTTCTGTGACTGCACCAGTGCTCCGGGCAGCGAGCTGATCCTGCTGAATGCAGAACACATCGTCTTAGTCACACTCAATGAAAATGATGAGCATGACCACCAATCGCTCGGTCGTCATCCGCTGATCTGGCCAGCAGCGTCAACCCAACGCATCGTTCCACTGCAACAAGCAGCCATCGACTTTAATAACGATGGCCGCACGGACTTGTTGTTACCGCGGCCCAACGGCTGGTCGGTATGGCTCCAGGGTCAAGCAAGTGACACACCTAAATTTACGCATCACACCGACACGACCTTGCCGCGATGGCAAAGCAACGTCGGCAAAGCGGTAAGTGGACGCAGTGTTTCTGACGACGGCAACAACTTCCAACTACGCTTCGGCGGCGGCAAGCCAACAAACATTGCGGGGCTACTCGTTCGCACCTCAACCCGAACACCGCAGTGCCACGCGATCGACCTCGACGGCAATGGTCAACTCGACCTCGTCGCTTATCGCAACGGCAGCATGCACGCCATGATGCAGGATGCGACTGGCGCACTGAAAGCCAAGGAACGCGCGTTACCTCTTCCAGAAAACCGGCTAAAGGCCATCGATCCGGCGTTCAATGTGCAATGGCCCGACTTCAATGGCGATGGCCACGCCGACCTGCTACTGACAACCTCAGCGCAACGTGAAGGCAAAGTAGAGACCCGCGTTGACCTATTCCTCGCCGACAGCGGCGGCGCCTGGGCAGACAAGCCTGATAGCCGCTTACGGATGCAGACACTGGCTCACCCGCCGCAGGTCGTCGACGCCGATGGCGATGGCAAAAACGAACTGGTTTGCGTGACGCTTCGCACATCTGCGATGGCCTCGATCACAAATCCAAACGCCTCATCATTCGACGCGCAAGTCAACATCTACGACTTTGATGACAGTAAGTTCGTCACCCCATCCATGCTGTCACGGCCGATGCCACTAGTGACGAACTCGCGATTGAAGAAGCCGTTCTTAATTGTGCGCCCCGGTCGCCGCGGTCGCGCCGGCGATGTGCTGCTGCACATCGATGGCAACATCGAACGTCGCTTTCTCAACGCCAAGGGCAACCAACTGAAGATGGCCTCATCAGATGCCCGCTCAACCGTTCCAGCTAAGGGCCGTATTTTGGTCGCTGACGCAATCGGTGATGACATTTTAATCGTCACCGCCAGTGAAGTGCGCCACGTGAGGTTCCGGCGATGAAGAACATTTGGATTGCGACACTTCTGGCAGCATCCCTGCCAGCGCAAGCGCACAAGTCTACATCGTTCGAACACACCGGCGTCACGTCACAACGACTGGCTGACACCGATGGCGACGGTCGGCAAGAATTGATTCTCATCAGCCAAACAGACAATGGTGGCTCATCGATAATTCGCGTTGGCTTTGATGACGCCAACCAGCAGCTGGTGCAGCGCGGACGCATCTCACTCGCGGATCCCGCGCATACATTGGTCGCGGTCGAAGACCTACTACCCGCGCCCGGCGCGGAAGTCATCTTGGCTACGCCGCGCCGCACAGAGTGTATGCCATGGACGATTGACGGCATCGCTTCGAAGAAGCCAATCGTGCTCTCACGTAGTGCCAAGTTCACGGTGCGCGTCGACCAACCGCAACTGTCACCGTTCGTGATTGACCTGAACAAAGACGGGCTGTTCGACTTAATGCTGCCCAGCATGAATGGTGTGACGCCATACTTTCAGGAGTCCCTCGGCGATAATGGCGTACCGATATTTCGCAGGATGGCCCCATTCACCGTGCCGATCTCTGCATCGGTGGACACGGGTGGCGGCGGACTAGACCAAGAGCTGACGGGCAGCATCAAGATCCCGCAGATCAACACGGAAGACCTCAACAACGACGGTCGCCCTGACTTGTTGACTACTCGCGGATTTAAGCGGGCTTACCACATGCAACGTGTCGACGGCACGTTTGAAGACCCGATCCAAATCGACCTCAAGCAATTCGTCGATAGCACGCCCAAGGCGGCGCTCGACCTAGGTTCAACGGCCGTACTCAACGACAATCAGTTAATGCGGCGCGGCGACCTCAACGCCGATGGCATACCGGACTTTGTCATCGCCCATCGCCGCAAGTTATGGTCGTTCCTCGGCAATTCGAGTGGCCCGCAATTCAAAAAGGCACGCACACAAGCGGTTGCTGATGATGTCACGGAGCTGATGCTCATCGATCTCGACGATGACCTGTCAGACGACTTGCTGACGTTCAGGGTCCAACTGCCTGGCATCGCATCGATATTGATCGGCCTAGTGCAGTCACTTGAGGTCGACGTACGCGCTGTCGGCTACAAGAGCAGCAAAGACGGCTTCCAGTCGACACCCGAATGGCGTCGCACGATCACGGTTCGCGTGCCACCACTGCTGTCCCTACTAGGTCGGCAAGAAGAACTGATTGATCGCTTCACGAACCTGATCAACAAAGCGCGCATTTCAGCGCGCGGTGAGTTCCTCAAATCAGGACAGCCGGACCTCGCACTCGTCACTGAAGACAACTCAGCCATACAACTGTATCCCAACGTGCCCGCTGCCCCCGAACTCGACAGCAAAGAAGGCAGCCAGATGTTGCGGGCACTGCTATTTGATGATCCGAACCCCGTATTCGATCTTGAACGCCTATTCGGACTCGCTTCGGGCTTCCTGGACAAATTGAGCGACCAAGCCGTCGGGGATCGCAAGCCAACGGCTTCCATCAAACTACGCGACAACGAGATGTGGTATTTGACCGATCTCAATGTCGGAGAGTTCAACGGCCAGCCCGGCAAAGAAATGCTGCTGACGTACCAGAACGCCAACAACTCGAAGCTGCGCGCTTACGACGTGATCTCCTGGCGATAAAGTTCCTGACGCCCGGTACTAGCGATTCTTTAGCCACCAGAGTTCAACTCTTCGGATGGCTGACTTGTTAGCGTCCCGCCCTTTCTTGGCGTCATAACCAAACACATCGCCGACCAGGCCCTGCAATGCCTTGGCTGCTGCCTGTCGCTGCGGCCCAACCTCACTGCGCAACGCAGGAATCAAATCCAACACAGCGACCTTGCCGCGCTGCACTAACTGACGGGCGCATTCATCGATGTCCTTCTGCTTGGAGAACGGTCCGATATTGGCAAGGCGCACAACATTCGGCGTCAACGGCCTGATGTTCTTTTGAAACTTACGGCGCAAAAACAAGATGGCAAACGAAGTCGGCACTGAGTCGCCACGCCTGCCACTCAGATGCGCGCCAGGAAACCCATCCTTCTTACTGCTCCAACCGCCGCCGGACAGTTGCTCTTCGACCAGCATTCGAGCGCCCTTGGCGTACCAATCGGTCTGGCCCGCGACCTTGCTGATATCACACAGAATGGCAGCACGTTCGAGCCCGTAGTGGAAGTAGTAGCACCAGCGCTCATCTACCGACCCGATCGACTCTTTGTTCTTATGCATGTACGACCAGGCGCGATTGATCTGCTTATCAATGAGGTCGACTTGCGTGTAGTTCGCACCTAATGCCTGCTTGCAAATCGCCAGCACCGCGATGCCAGCCACGGTCATCGATGGATAAGGCTCCAACACCCTGTGCTTCTGGGAGTAGCCAAAGCCGCCATATGACCCTTGCTGCTCACCAACTTCACGTGCCATACGCACCCAAACCTGCTTCGGAACTTTGATTCCCATTGCCACCGCAGACCGCAAACCAAGCGCGCCATATTGGGTGTTACTTAGATCCCAAGTCGAAGGGCGTCGGTGGTATTGAAAAGTCCCCTCATCGCATCGGTGGGTGAGCAACTGCTTAGCATCTTTCTCTGCCAACGCCTTTCGACCGGGAAAAGTAGGGCACGCTTCGAGCACGATCAGACGCAGTGCTAAGTCGTAAGTTTGGTTCGGCTTGCCCTTCGCCAATTTCTTAATTGCGGCCGCTAGCGCGCGATCCTTAACCGATATCCCATCGTGAATGCCCGCGAGAACCAGCAACGCCAACTCCCCAGTTCGGGTCGCGCCCTTAGCGGCAGACCGAAGATGAGCTGTCAACGCCGGACGCGCCATCTTGAGTGCGTCATTCACGCTCTGGCTCAACTCAGCACTCTGCGCTTCGCAAGTACCTGCAGCTATCAGCGAGATTGCGCAAAACAGTTGTAGAAGTCGTAGCCGCATCAACGTTGCATCATAGTCCTAACGCTGCCCCGCGTTACAACCGGCAAACAATGCCGGCCCAACAACTAACTGCATGCGCATCGCAATTACTGGCTCCACCGGCCTCGTCGGAAAAGCCCTCATCCCCGCCTTACAGACTGACGGGCACCGGGTCGTAAGACTCGTGCGTGGCAAGATCAGCGAACAGAAGCACGGCACCGACGACACAGTTTCGTGGCAACCATCCACCGGCACCATCGATCTCGATGCGCTCGGTGAGATCGACGCTGTCATCCATCTCGCAGGTGAAAATGTTGCCGGTGGTCGATGGACGAACGCCCGCAAGCAGCGCATCGCTGACAGTCGGGGACCGACCACGGAAAAACTCTGCCGCACACTCGCCGGCATGGGTCGCCCGCCCAGCACATTCATCAGCGCTAGCGGGATCGGCATCTACGGCGACCGCGGTGCGGAAGAGCTGCACGAGGGCAGCACCCTTGCTACGGAACCGGACTTTCTGGCCGACGTCGCGAAGGCATGGGAATGCGGCACCCAGCCACTCGCCGACGGCCAGACGCGTATCGTGCATCTCCGTATTGGCATGGTGCTGGACCGTAGCGGCGGAGCACTAGCACGCATGCTACTTCCGTTCCGCTTAGGCCTCGGTGGCAGACTCGGCGATGGCAAACACTGGATGAGTTGGATCAGCCTGACAGATCTAGTGCGCGTGATCCAGCGCACCCTAATCGACGACAATCTATGTGGGCCGCTCAACGCTGTTGCGCCAATGCCGGTGAGCAATCGAGACTTCACTCGCACGCTTGGCAAGGTCCTCCGGCGCCCGACGTTCATGCCCGTGCCACGATTTGCACTCCAGTTGCTATTTGGTGAGCTAACGGACGTACTGCTCGGTAGTCAGCGCGGCCGGCCACAACGACTACTCGAAGTCGGATTTGAGTTCGATCACCCAAGCCTCGAAGGCGCTCTCAGATCTACACTTCAATGATGAGTGCCGGACCGCGACGCGCAATCACGCAGTCTCGGCAACTGATTAACATGTAGCCATGATGCCAATACGGCATCACGTGCGATGGCTTGTTCACACCGGCACAGTGGCAGAGCGGCCAGATAGCGATGCTTGCGATCCATCACTTAGCGCCCTGCCAAACGGTTCATGCACTAGCCATTCAAAGTTGACAGCAACTTCTCTGCCGAACGCACGCCACCCTCAAGCGTCGCTGGCAATCCGGTTGCCGTCCAATCACCGCACACCAACAAGTTGTCCGGCCCACCCTCGAGACGCCCCGGTGCCGGCCGCAACGCATCGCTATTTGGCGAAGCAACGAACGTCGCATGCTGCTCTTTACGAATGCGCACGTGGGCCTTCTCTAACGCGTCAGACAGCAGGCCCTCGCCGTAAAACGTCTTCAGCTGTTGCTTCGCAATCATCTCGATCTCAGCAACCGTCTTGCCATCTAAGCTACGGTCACCTCCCGACAACAATACAAAGCGACCAATGGGATCGCCCGGCGTACGCAACAGGAAATGGAACGGTTCACCACCGACCAGTGCGACAACAGGCCCCTCATCAGGCGGCCCCTCATGCGGGTGAGCGGCATCGGCCATCGTAAAATACACTGAGACAATCGGAGCCGAATCCAACGAGCCGAACTTATGATTGCCAAACTTTGAAGGCTCTTCGTGAGTCAACTTGCGCAACGCAAACCACGGCATCGCCGAGACCACCAAGTCATCGGCACCGACATCAACGCATTCATCGCCAAACTGAATCGCTGTCACTCGCTGCTCGGTTACTTGCAAACCGGTCACGCGCGACCCGGTGCACAACGTCACTCCAGCATCAGCCAAAGCGCGCGGCGCAGGATCACCTAGTAATTCGCTCCAGGGCCGCGTCGGGATCCAGAGCGCGGCCGAACTTGCACGACCAGTGAACGCTTCTCTCAGCGTCACTAAAAAGTCCGACGCAGAAGCTAGCTCCGGATCCACATTCATGACAGCCCGACACAGGGGCCGCCACATCACCTGATCTGGTTCCCCATGTTGCCCGCGTTTCTGCAACCAGTCGGTGACCGTCCACTCCTTAGGAGCACCGAACATGACGCTCGCCATACCTCGAAATGCTCGAAGCCGCGCCCCCAACGAAATACCCAGGCGCATCATCGCTAACGGCATTGCCAATGGCACCGGCA
>Ga0315331_10000575_pt1 | contig 25818 bp, 21 predicted proteins | sample M160m34915metaG_FD_203456 | JGI IMG/M metagenome (GOLD analysis project Ga0315331, IMG submission 203456) | Ammonia-oxidizing marine archaeal communities from Monterey Bay, California, United States - M1 60m 34915 | ecosystem: Environmental > Aquatic > Marine > Intertidal zone | place: USA...
AGTAGGGCCTGAGCGTCTGCTGTAATCGTCCGGGAAAAATCAACGCACGCAGAGGTCGCTTAATCTCAAAGCAATCAGGATCCGCCTGCTGTTTGCCGCCCCTGTAACGAATTTCGGCCGCTGTCTTCCGCACTTTTTCCGTCTCAACCGGCTTCTCCGGAAACGCGCGGGGCCGCACAGTTTCCGCGGCACGGTAGTAACGCCCTACGTGAGAAGGTCACAGCGAGAGCTGCGAACCAATGCGGTCAAAGCCTTGCCACCGAGGATCAGCATTCAACTCGCCCGGTTTGGCCCGATCGTAACGAACCCCTGGCAGGTCGTAGACCGTATTCTGGTATTCTCGCCGACTGAGACGGTAATGCGCCCGTGCACGTCGCGCCGCCATGCGTGCCGCGCGGCCTTCGCGGATACGCAGGTCAAGCTGCTGTTCGAACAGTGAATCCCAGGCACACTCGATTGAAAACCGGTCACGAAGAAAGGAGAATTGAAAGCTAACCAATACACGTCTCCTTGCCAGTCTACTGTTGCCATCGTCCTGACATGAAGCGATATTTTCGGCTCTTAATTGTTATTCTGTTCACCTGTTGCCCACGCACAGCTACAGCCATCGACGAAACCGAGTCGCTTGATCTGCTGGTGACAACCCTGAATTCCGTTCAGGATGTGGGTGTCCGAAATGCCTTATTGCGAGGCATGTTGAGCGGCCTTGAGGGGCGGCGAAATGTGACCGCACCTGCGGGCTGGAACGAGCTGAGCCGAAAGCTTAGTGACAGCGAAGACAAGAACATCCAGGAGCTGTCGGCAGAGCTGTCGCAGATTTTTGGGGATCGCGAGGCAACTGCGCAGGCACTTGCCATGCTGACGGACGCCACTGCCGACAAGAACGCCCAACGAAGATCGCTTCGCGTGCTGTTGACACATCAGAACGAAGATGCCTCGTCGTTACTGGAATCTCTGCTTGACGATCCGGCCCTGCAACTGGATGCGATTCGCGGATATGCAATGGTTGAGAACGCGTCCGCTCCCGCTGTGCTGTTGGGGCGGTACGAACGATGGAATGCTGAACTCAAACGCGCCGTGATTGAAACCCTGGCGACTCGAAAAAGATATGCCCAGGCATTACTGGCCGCGGTTGAGCAGAAAACCGTGTCACGCGATGATATCCCCGCGCACGTTGCACGATCACTGAAACAGCTGCTGGGAGATCCTTTTGTGCGCGTTTTTGGTGAAGTCAGACCGATTGCCCAGGATCGACAGAAACTGCTGGCACGGTACAAAAGAATCGCCACCCCGCAGAAGATCGCAGACGCCAGTGCTTCGCGGGGGCGAGCCGTCTTCACGAAAACATGTGCCGCCTGTCATGTTCTGTACGGAGAAGGCGGGAAGATCGGTCCGGACCTGACCGGATCGAATCGTGCGAACCTGGACTACATCCTGCTGAACAGTGTGGACCCCAGTTATGATGTTCCGGCCGGATACCGGATGGTTACCATCGTGACAGTGGACGGGCGTGTCGTCAGCGGGGTCATTGCTGAAGAAGACGAAACGCGAATCGTTTTAAAAACGGTGGAACAGCCCCGACTGGTGATCGCAAAAGAAAATATTGAGAAACGAAAAACATCACCAAAGTCGATGATGCCCGACGGGCAGCTTGAAAAAATGCAGCGTCAGGAACTGTTTGACCTGATCAAATACCTGAGAACAACTGACCAAGTGGAGATGGCGAAGTGACCGAAAGAGTCTTGAAGCGAAGAATCACGACAGGCGGGGTGCCGATAATGGCTGCGGCGACCCTGCTGCTGTGTTCTGTTGTGCCGGGAATGGGCCAGGAGTCACGGAATACGCTTCCGAAAAAGCAGCACAAGACAAGCAACGCACCGTTCCTGAATCCCCGTCAGGCAGTCGCAAAAATGTCGGTTCCTGATGGGTTCGACGTCTCCGTCTTCGCGTCCGAACCGGATATTGCGGAACCCATTGCATTCTGCTTTGACGACCGAGGACGGATGTGGGTTGCTGAAAATTTCAACTATCAGACGCGGCGGCAGCATACCGACGACCAGGTCAGCCGAATTCAGATTCTGGAAGACACCGACGGTGACGGTGTGTTTGATAACAAGAAGACGTTTACTGACAAGTTGACGTTTACATCGGGACTCGCCTGCGGATTCGGCGGAGTTTTTGTTGGTTCGCCTCCCAATCTGACCTTTATTCCCGATGCAGACGGCGATGACATACCGGACGGTCCGCCTCAGGTTCTGCTGGACGGCTGGGGCATCAACGATCGGCACGAAACGCTGAACAGTTTCATCTGGGGGCCGGACGGCTGGCTCTACGGCTGTCACGGTGTATTCACACAGTCGCAGGTGGGAAAACCAGGTGATGACAAATCCGCACGACAGTACATCGACGGTGGCATCTGGAGATACCATCCCACACGCGGGACCTTCGAAATCTTCGCCCGCGGTCTGTCGAATCCCTGGGGATTCGATTTTGACGATCATGGCCAGGGATTCGCCACCTGCTGCGTGATTCCGCATCTGTTCCACGTCGTCCAGGGAGGCGTTTATCACAAGCAAAGTCGTCCGCACGTGAATCCGCACATTTATGACGACATCAAGACGATTCGCGATCACACCCACCTGTCAGCTCATGGCGGCGCGCGATTCTATCTGGCAGACGCATTTCCGAAGCAGTATCGCAACCGCCTGTTCATGTGCAATATTCATGAACATGCGGTCCTGACCGACATCATGGAGCCCAATGGTTCCAGCTTTATCGGCAAACATGGTGACGACTTCATGCACACGAACGACCTGGCGTGGGTCGGTTTCAGTGTCGAGATCGGCCCGGAAGGTGGTGTCTATATTCTGGACTGGCACGACACGGACGTCTGTGGCAATGCGGTCAATTTTCCGAACAGCGGCCGAGTGTATCGCATCATGCCGGAGGACGCCGAAAAAACAGCACGGCCGAATCTGAAAACAATGTCCGACACTCAGCTGGTCGAGCTGCAGAAGCATACAAACGACTGGTACGTGCGGCACGCACGCACGCTTTTGCAGACGCGAGCAGCCGACGGGGCGCTGGATACCAGGCTGGTACATTCGCAGCTGGAACAGCAGCTGCAGACTGCTCTGACCACACCCAAACGCCTTCGCGCATTATGGGCGCTGCATGTGACCGGGGGGCTGAGTGACAGTCGTCTGCGAGAGTTGTTGGGACACCAGGACGAGTACGTGCGCGGATGGACGATTCAGTTTCTATGTGACGGAAGCAGCGTCAACGCGTTTCAGGATGCCGCGAAGGCCAGACAGTCCCCCGTCGCAGAATCGGTTCTTTCGTCGTTCGCGGCCATGGCGAAGAATGAGCAGTCACCGATCGTTCGTCTGTATCTGGCATCAGCAGCGCAGCGGTTGCCATTTAGCGACCGCTGGTCAATTCTTGAGGGCCTGGCGTCCCACAGTGAGGACATTGATGACAACAACCTGCCGCGAATGTACTGGTTTGGCCTGGAACCTATGGTTCCCGATCATCCCCGGGAATCGCTGCAGCTGGCGGTTGCCGGTAAGATACCGGCGTTACAGGAATTTGTGGCTCGCCGTCTGACGACCGGAACAGCAACTGTGGAAGCCAATCGGCCTCGGCCGGTGAAACAGACGCCTGAATGGCAATGGACTATTCAGAAGGTGGCGCCCGGATTCAGAGTCAGCAACGTGGGCGAAGGCGGTGTTGTGCATCACAACGTGTTCCGCAACGCAGCGGCCGTACAGACGCATCCTCTGGATCGCACGACGCCCAGCAACCTGTCTCGTGCCCTGAATATTCCGGCAGACCAGAAGACGAAACTGAAGATGCGAGTCAGTCATCATCCTCACGGAGACTGGCTGCTGCGAGTGCTGGTTAACGGCAAAGTGCTGACAGATCAGGTTGTTTCGTCCAAATCAGTATCTGACAATGAGTGGCTCGATATCACGGTCGATCTGACAGAATTCGCCGGCCACAGAATTCGGCTGTCGATTGAAAATCGCGCCAACGACTGGCATAACGAGTGGGCCTATTGGAATAACGTAACTATTGTCAGTGAGTGACTCATGAGAATCGGATTCTGCGTTGTTTTGTTCTTTGCCGTATCGCTTCTTCTTCCCGCATGCGGGCAGGAGCAAGCGAAGGTCGTCTTTCTTTCCGGATCGCCCAGCCATGGTCGATTGAAGCACGAGCATCGTGCCGGAAACATAATCCTGGCCGAAGCGTTAAACGAATCCGGACTGGACGTCGAAGCGGTCCTTGTCCCGAATGCCGGGTACCCCCTGGACACGTCGATACTTGATGATGCCGACACCATCGTACTGTTCTGCACAGGTCATAATCGTCATGTCCTAAATCCGCACCTGGGCGAATTCGATGCTCTGATGAAGCGGGGGACAGGCGTGGTGATGATTCACTGGGCGACCGAGGCCGAGAAGGGAAAGCCGGGCGAAAAATTCCTCGAGTGGATGGGTGGCTTCTGTGACCTGGACTGGTCCGTCAATCCTCACTGGACTCCAAAATTCGAGGATTTCCCCGATCATCCAATCAGCAACGGCGTTCAGCCGTTCAGCGTGAACGACGAATGGTATTTTCATATGCGTTTCGTCGACGACATGAAAGGCGTAACGCCAATCCTGTCCGACCTGCCGCCTCCGGCAACCCTGAAGCGACCGGACGGTCCGCGAAGCGGCAATTTTGCGGTGCGTAAGGCGGTATTGTCCGGAGAAAAACAACATGTCGCGTGGGCGTATCAGCGTCCTGCTGGAGGACGTGGCTTCGGATTCACCGGTGCTCACAATCACAAAAGCTGGCAGAACGATGATTTTCGCAAGGTTGTGCTGAACGCCATCCTGTGGACGGCAAAGGTCAAGGTGCCCGAAAATGGCTGCCCGTCGACACGGCCGAGCGACACTCAGATCGAAGACAATCTCGACGAAAACAAATAGCGGCGGAACACGGAAGACAGAACACGCAGGACTCAGCTCACAACGGTATGCTGTGCCGCAACACAGCCGGACGCGACAACTCGTCGCCGCCGTTCGTGCAGACAGGATTGTAACGGGCGTTCGTATGCCGAATGAGGCACCGCAGAACGCCGCGTTGTGAAACGTTCACACCGATGACGTTCATGCGATCAATATTGGTGTCCCCGGTGCGGGAATGTTTCATGAAACACTTCTTCTCTGCTGTCGTACTGCCGGCCGCTGTCTTTGTCACTGCTGCCGCGACGTCTGCGGCCACCGCAGCAGATGGACACAGCCTCATGGGAATAATTGCGGAACGGCGATATCCGGATTCACACCTGAACCGGGTGCAGACGGCGGACGGTAAACGAATCAATTCCAGAGACAATCCTCTCTTACGCGTCGGGATGCCATGGGCATTGAGACTATGCGCACTGCCGTTTACACCTGGATGTGTCGGAGGAGCACGCAGGAACGCTGCTTTCGCAGGAAGACGGGCGTTGACCGGTCCCCCGGTCAGGGTAAAGCGCTGTAGACACGATCCGGTCACCAACCTCAGCCGCCTTGAGCCTCCAATGTCAGACGTTGTTGGCAGAATATCGTAAATTCATGGAACCAATGAGGGCAGTCGTCCCCTCTAACGGTACACAGGTTACTTCCGGTGCAGAATTTCCTGCACAATCGTATGGTTGCTCTGGAGGCTGTTCAATGCTTACCCGACTTACCCTGATGCTGACGTTGACTGCAGTTACGACCTCCGTGATGGGGCAGGTACCACTGGTCAATCGCCTGCCGGGGCATCCTGCAGGTGCGGAATTTCGCATCGGCAGTGTTGAGGTGACAGCTGATATCACCGATCAGGTGGCGAAGGTTCAGATGGCACAGACCTTCAGGAATGTCAGCCGCCGCATACTGGAAACGCAGTTTCTGTTTCCTCTGCCGGATGACGTGGCCATTAACGGGCTGACGCTCATTGTCGACGGCAAAGAGCTGCCGGGGGAATTAAAGCCGAAGGATCAGGCTCGCCGTGAATACGAAGCGATTGTACGAAAACAGAAAGACCCGGCACTGCTTGAATACATCGGACAGGGGCTGTTTCGCACCAGTGTCTTTCCGATTCCCGCGGGACAGGAGCGAAGGGTCGAAATTCGCTACACACAATTATTAAAAAGTGATTCCGGTCTGGTTGATTTCACGTTGCCACTGGGAACAGTGAAACATACAGGACAGCCAATCGACAACCTGGATATCACTGTTCGGGTGAAATCGAAGAATGAACTGAAGAATGTCTACAGTCCGACTCACGACTTCGATATCACCCGCGCGAATGACAACAAGGCCGTGTGTCGACTGACTCTGACAAACGTCACTCAGCCTGATGACACTCGTTTGCTTTACGGAATTCGAGGTGGCGAATTCGGCCTGAATCTGGTCAGTTACCAGCCTGATGAAGATGGACAGCAGGGGTACTTCATGCTGCTGGCGAGCCCGAAGGTCAAAACGAAAAAAGGGCAGGATATTCCCAAGACAGTTCTGTTTGTCGTGGACCGGTCCGGCAGTATGTCCGGAGAAAAAATTAAGCAGGCAAAGTCTTCACTTCGACTCATGATCAATCAGCTGGAGCAGAAAGATACGTTCAACATCATTTCGTACTCGTCGGAAGTGGATCTGTTTCGTTCCGAACTGGAACTCGTCAGTGACGACACTCGTACCGCCGCACTGAACTACGTGGAAGACATCTATTCCGGTGGCGGTACAAATATCAACGAAGCACTGACAACGGCGCTCAATCAGCTGCAGGACAATGATCGCCCCACCTATGTCATGTTCTTCACAGACGGCCTGCCGACCGTTGGTGAGACCAATGAAAATGCCATTGCCGCTTCTGTCGACAAGGCCAACAAAGTCCATGCCAGGATCTTCAGCTTCGGAGTCGGCTATGATGTTAACAGCCGCCTGCTTGATCGCCTTTCAAAAGATCAGCGGGGCACATCGGTCTATGTGAAACCCGATGAAGACATCGAAGTCGCCGCCAGCAATATGTTCGGCAAAGTCAGTACCCCGGCGATGACTGATGTTCAGATCAAATTCGCCGGGGCAAAGCACGACGGGCCGGGCAATCTGGTGACGCGCACTTATCCTTCCGACCTGATGGATCTGTTCCGCGGTGAACAGTTGATCGTTGTCGGTCGCTATCGAAACTCCACACCTGTGAAGATCACATTGAAGGGTAAGATTGCGGGCCAGTCACGTGAAATGAGTATTGAAACAAACTTCGGCAATTCTTCTGAAACTCGAAAGAATCAGTTCATCGAAACCCTCTGGGCAACTCGGCGGATCGGTGAAATCATCGACGACCTTGACCTGAAGGGACAAAACAGAGAGCTCATTGATGAGCTGGTTGCTCTGTCGCTGAAGCATGGAATCATGACGCCCTACACGTCCTTCCTGGCTGACGAAAACACGTCATTTGGTGATCGAAGTCGGCTGATGACCCAAGCCGAAGGTCGTTCTGACGGACTGTCAGTCGCTTCCGGTCTCGGCGGGTTCACGCAGCGCAACTTCAAATCTGAGCTGAAGAGGGCATCGCGCGCGAATTCACCCGCTGTTCAGGATGCAGCTGAGGAAGCGGACAGTGCCGTCACACGTCGCTTAGGCAGTTTATCATCTTCCAGAGGACGCGCGCAGACGACTCCGAGTCCCTCCGGAGTCTTCAGTGGCCGTGCCATTGGTGCAGGAGGCCAGGCAAGCAGAGGCGTAGACGGAAAGAAAGACGCATTCGGTCTGTCCGAAGACCCGGGCAAAGAGAAACGCCAGGTGGCACAGCGAGTTCGCCGCGTTGGCGCGAAAACGTTCTACTGGAAGAACAGTGAGTGGCAGGATGCCGACTACGGCATCCTGCAGAAAGAGGTGCAGAAGAAGATTGTCGAAGTGCAACAGTTCAGCGACGAATACTTCACTCTGACTACGCTGGACAGGGGCCGATACAGCAAATACCTGACGGTCGACGAACCAATGCTGATCCGCATCGATGGCACAAATTACCGCATCGTGCCAGTAAAGAAGAATTAGAGATGTTTTCAGGAAGATGTGGTCCCCGGGACACCGTTCTGCTGATGAGCAGTGACCTTCACCGCGGCCATAAGCCAGCGTTAAACACTGTAACTGCAGGAATATGCCGGGGCTGAGATCCTGTTTCCGTACACGCCCGGCCACTGAGCCCTTGCATCACAACAGGCTCCCGCCCCGCACCGAAAACGATGGCAGTTTCAGGTCGGCGACAGATCTGCAGTGACACGATACCATACGTATCCTGCGTGTCTTTCAAGTCAACGAGGCCCGTTCGCAGAATCCAGCCTGAGATCGAGGTGGAATGGATCCCTGGCGGGACCGACAGAGCGACACGTCTGCACCGACAGCCAGCCAGCAAGTCTGATACAATTCTGGCTCGCCGCTGGAGACAATGCCGGTACCGATGAAATCGGTCCGTTGCGGCCACACACCGTTCATGGGGAGAGAGTCGATATGCTGCGGAGGCCCGCAATCGCGTTTGCATTTGGAATGGTCGGAGCTCTCTGTGAGTCAGTGATCTCAGACGAGCGTCCGAACGTGTTGTTCATTGCTGTTGATGACCTGAACGACTGGATCGGCTGTCTGGGCGGGCATCCACAGGCACTGACGCCCAACATGGATCGACTGGCGGCGCGAGGCGTCGTATTTACGAATGCTCACTGCGCCGCACCGGCGTGCAATCCTTCCAGGGCGGCTGTCTTCAGTGGACGAATGCCGGCTCGCACAGGAGTCTGGTCGAACGACAGCCCAAAACTGCTCAAGCTGCACCCGAAAATGCAGCTGCTGCCAACGACCCTCGCGAAGGCTGGTTACCAGACTCTGGGAACAGGGAAACTGTTGGACTCCGGTTCGGCAAATCGATCCCTGTTTGCCGAACATTTTACGACCGAACAGCGATGGAGCCCGTTCACGCGAGAAAGTGTGAAGTACACGGATAAAGAAGTCCATACGAAAGCGACTGACACCCCCCGACACGTGGTCAAAGACCGTCGCCGCGGGCCCATCATTCTGCCGCTGAATCGCATGCCCTCTGATCGCAAACCGACAACGACAGACGGAGAATCCTTCGATTGGGGCTCAGTCGACGTTCCGGAATCAGACATGGGAGACACCAGAATTACCGACTGGGCCGTAGAACGCCTGCAGGACCGGGATGACACGCCCTTCTTTCTGGGTGTCGGCTATTACCGTCCGCACATTCCACTGTTTGCACCGAGCAGATACTTTGATCGCTTCACACAGTCGCCAGCTGAGTTGCCGTCCGTCAGACACGACGACGTGGACGACCTGAGTGCCATAGCAAGAAAGTGGGCCATTGAGCCCGTCACGGCAGGCCGACATTCAACGGTGGTCGCTCACCGACAGTGGAGATCCGCCGTGGAAGCATATCTGGCATGCACAACCTTCGTTGACCACCAGGTGGGCCGACTGATAGACGCTTTGGATGATAAAACATTCGGTGACAACACCATCATTGTTCTTTGGTCAGACCACGGCTGGCATCTTGGCGAAAAACAGCATTGGGGCAAATGGACAGGCTGGGAACGCTCGACTCGCGTTCCGTTGATTGTTGTTCCGCCCGGGAAACTGGCCAACCGATTCGCTTCTGCCGGCTCGCGCTGCGATGTACCGGTGAGCCTCATCGATCTGTTCCCGACACTCACGGAAATGTGTAATGTTACTCCACCCGACGAACTGGATGGAAAATCACTTGTGCCCCTGCTTCGCCAACCTGCTGGCACCGCAGATCGACAGGCGGTCACAACGTTTGGTCCCGGTAACGTATCGCTTCGCACGGATCGCTACAGATACCTGCGTTACTCAGACGGATCGGAAGAACTCTACGATCACGATACAGATCCTCACGAGTGGCAAAATCATGCGGCGAAGTCAGATCTCCGATCACTGTTGAACCGGCTTCGCAAATTGATTCCGCCGGAATGGAGTTCAGAAAAGTGACTGCCAGCCAGACGACGCTCACTTATTCGCAGCGCGGTAACAAATTCGGCATTCCAGGATCTTCTGAGGTTTCACGATGCGGCCAATTCTGAGTCTCTGTCTTCTGTTGAACAGCCTGTCAGGTCAACCGTTAATCAGTGTGTCCAATGGTCAGGAGACGAACTCTTCCGGGGCCGAATCTGAGATACTTAATCTGCTGCTCAGGAATACACCCCAACCAGACTATGGTGCTGTCGTGCCGCCGCAGATATCAGGGCGTGTACTGATTCGCGGCTCAGAGGGGATGTCCGGGGCTGCGGGCGTTTCGGTCACTGACGGGTACTCTGTGGTCAGTACAGACACACAGGGGGGCTACAGACTGACGCCCGCCGCCGACGCTGTGTTCATCTACATCACGCGTCCCGCCGGACATGATGTGCAGGGAGATTGGTATAAGCCCCTGGCGACCAGCGTGGATTTTGAACTGCAGGCTGCGAACACGGACGAAGACGAATACATTTTTGTCCATGTCACTGACACACATGTTTCGCAGAACCGCCGATCGTTAAGGGGACTAAGCCGTTTTGTGCGTGAGGTAAATGCGTTGACACCGCAGCCACGTTTTGTTGTCAACAGCGGTGATCTTCTGAATCTGCACAAGGCGTTGCTGAACACGCCCGCCGCCGGCCAGGCTGATTTCCGGAACTACGTGGGCATTATGAACCACCTGACCATGCCGCATTACAATGTATCGGGAGACCACACCGATTCGTCCTATCGATTGCAGCAGTTTCCCCGCGGAGACCATCGCTGCGGCAAACCGTTGTACTGGGAACACCTGGGTCCTCATTTCTTTTCATTCGAATACGGCAGCATCCACTTCATGTCCGTCGACTTTGGGTATCACCTGGGGCAGCGAAAGATTCCGGTCAACGGCAGGAACCTGGACTATCCGACGAATGAAGTACAGCCTGCGCATGCCAGGTGGATGAAACAGGATCTGGCACACCGGACGGACGGCACATTTGTCGTGACAACATCAGAAGCAGATCTGGAAGACCACTGTCCGGACTTCGCACAAATGGCAGCAGAGCACGACGTCAGACTGCAACTGGTCGGAGACATTCATGTGTTGTCTCATAAGTCGCGATCGGTACCGTATCGCAGCGGTGGCGCTCTGGCAGGTTGCTGGTGGAATCCCAAAGCGGAACAGCTGTGTCCGGACCTGTCGCCGCAGGGTTATTTGATTTACCGTGTGAAGGGAGAGCAACTGGAACACTTCTACAAGGGGCTGGGACAACGCGTCGCGATTGTGTCGCACCGAGTGGGAGCTCCACTGCAGGGGCGTATCGACATACAGGCTCATCTGGTGCAGCCTATGCCGAACGAGTCTCTGGAATACTCATTCAATAACACAGACTGGGTGCCCATGACGGAGGTCGGTCGGCCGTTCTACCGAACTGTTTATCAGGCGACCGTGGATTCCACAGCGTTGTCTGACGGCCTGCTGACGCTCCGTGTGAGAAGCACAAACGGCGAAGTACGGACCAGAAAATTCGTCGTTGCGAATGACCGCACAGCATCGCCGATCCAGGCAGACGCGTTGCTAAGTTTTGAAACAGGGTCAGACACAGGCTGGACTACTCACAAGGCGCCGGGCGGCGAAGTCGACGTTATCTTTAATCAAACGGTCGTCGGTACGCTGGACCCCAACTCCCGCAGAAAATATTCATTCGCGATCCCGGCGGCAAAGCTTCGGAAAGCCAACATACTGACATTTCGATTCAATGACGCTGACGACGGCATGAGCATGGGAAGCCCCGTTCTGACGGTTCAGAACGCGGAGTTCCGAGATCCACGCGACGCGGCAATCCGCAGGGTGAGAACAGCCCACTGGGGTGACACGGCGGTCGAGTGGGGTGGATTTATCGCAGGTAATGCTGCACCGCCGGACGAGACCCCATTCCATCGCAGACAGAATGTGTTCTGTTTTGTTATCAACTGAAGTCTCTGCTCTGCGTACCTGTCTGGATGTTCTGAATTTTCCGGAACAGAACGAGACCTGAAGGATCAGTCAGCCGGTCGGATGATTCCGGCACGCAATTTTCTGCCGCCTCTGACTGAGAGATGATAGTTGCCTTCGAGTCAATCGCCCCAGTGCAGTTCAGCGTGCTGGAGAACCTGTTCGTATTTGGCGCGAGCTTCTGCATAAATTTCCAGCGTGGCCCGCCGTGCCTGGTCATCAGGAAAGTGGTCTGCTTGCGTCTTCGCGATCGCTGCCATCTGATCGATCCACTGCAGCATATACATTGCGTCGTTCTTTGACGCCACGGGCTTTTCGTCGATTGACACATAAACCGGACTGGTGTGAGCCTGGCGCAGCATTCCGTCAGGGGCTCTGAACAGTGCACGCGCAGCAACCCAGCCACTGCGCATCGGCGTCAGCGTAAAGGCTAATTCGGAATTGATGATCGGATCAGGTGTCTCTTTCGCGAGTTCCTGAAACGCAACAATCCGTCCATTATGAATGATCTCCAGCGATTCCAGCTGTTCGATGGACTTGACAGTCGCCCGCACGGAAATGACTTGAGATTGATTCGAACGGACCTTGATCGTGTCACCAATCGGCTGGTCATTCGCGGTAAACATCAGCATCGGGCCGCTGGTCGCAAACGTTCGTCCGTTGTTAATTGCCGCCCATAGTTTGTCGGCCGTCAATGGTCCGTCAATTTGGGCGTAGACTCGGTTGTACCCTGTCGGCAAAGGCATCACGCCGATGGCTGACCCACCTGAGACGCCCAGTCGGAACCCACAGTTCAGAAAGCGATAGTACAGTGAATTCGTGCGATGAAACAGACCGTCGCCGGCCGCTGCATTCGATTCACCGATCGCCAGCGGTCCAATCATGCCCCAGCCGCCCGGCAGAGTTTTCGAGCGATGATAATGGTTGTGGCAGACCTGGATGGTATCCAGCATTCCCACCGCGACTCCAATGACAGACTCAGCCCACGACGGCTTGTCGCTGTCAAATACGGCAGTCGGTGAATGCTGTCGCGCCACTCGACACAGCTCGGCATCCGATGGGAAATGTTCTCCATACCGCGTTGCTGTGACGGGCTGATTCAGATTGAACAGAAAAGTCGCTCCGATCTCCGCGCCGGGGCCTGACCGCCCGTCGATTCTTTCTATTTCGATGTTGTTCCGTGTGATCATGTGATCGGCGTCAACGACCAGAGGCTGCGTGAAGTCCTGGCTGGGCCAATCTGCATTCCACGTTTCCCCTCTTCCACGCAGCCAGTAGGTAAACGACGGAACCAGATTCACGTCGTCGGCAAGAGACAGTTGCCTGAGAACACGAGGGTCGTCGTTCCCGAGGTGGACATGCAGGTCGGCTGAGTACCAGCCCTGTCGCGGCATGTTGATCCATCGGTTGATTTGGATGGTCTTTTCGCTCGTCTGCCCCGCAACGATATCAACGTGGACCTCCGCCGGCAGAAATTCTTTGCCTTTCTCCACGTGAATGGTGGCTCTGCCGGCAGGAACGACAATCGTAAAGCGTCCGTCGCAACTGAAGCTCTTGTCCCTTGCGTAAGGCGTCGCTGAGTCAGGCTGTGTCGGCTGAAACAGTCGTTGTCCGTTGACGTCAACCCATGCGCGTGCCGACGTAACTTCGCCGCTTTGTTCTATTATCCGAACAGAAAGATGACCGTCTGCGCCGTCACACAATGACGGCGCGATGGCGATGATCACGGTTGAAAGGACGCATCCGGCGGCTGAAAGGCACATGTTGCGCATTAGTTTGATCTCCTCCGTCGTTTACTATCACGGCAGTATGTCACAACGGCGTGAGCCGTGCGAATCAAGCATCCGGAACAACGGCATGAAACGGCAATGCTTTATTCAGCAGGCGGTTGCAGTGGGAGGTGCGCTCGCGGCGGGAAAAACGGGGCACTGCGCACTGCGTCAGGACACAGAACCAGCGTCCGGAACGTCGTCCTGATTTCGATCGGCGTAGTACAGAAGGTAGGGAGACTGAACAACAAAGACACCGCCGTAGCCGAGAGCCATGCCGGAGGCCAGGTTCAGATCTGAAAGAAACTCCTTCACCGTATCAGCCCGACCATTACCATCTGTGTCTTCGTAGACGGAAATTCGATCGTGGCCTTGGGGGCCTTTGGGGCCTTGGGGAGGTGGCTCAGGAAGTTTGTCGTATTGAGTTCGCAGCCAGTTGTCGACATGTACCGGCTTCAGACCGTTGGGATTCGGAAACTGGCGGTACTGCAGAACCCACATGCGACCACGATCATCAAACGTGATCGACAGCGGATGACTGACCTGCGGTTCGGCAGCGAACAAGCCGATCGCCAGGCTATCAGCGACCTTAAACTGCTTCGCAGCGTTTGCTGGTGTTAAGGGAGCGGAAGCTTCCTCGAACGGTCCAGTCCCCTGCGCACGGCAGCAGCAGACTGGACCGGCAAATGCAGCAAACCACGCCACCAGCCACAGCAGCAGGATGTCCCGCATTCGCCGCCGTGCAACTACAGAGCGTCCTGACAAAAACAGTCGCCGATTCTTTGTGAACAGTCTGCCAACTGAGAACATAGGTCGGTGGCCCTTTGCTTCACTTGAATCAGGCGTACACATTCCCGTCAGCCAACACCACACAACAGTTGCAGCGCCCTGTACGGAGCAGTGCGTTTGTACTGGCCGGGTGTGATCACCAGATAAATGCTGCTGACGTGCGATATTCCTATGATCATGCATGTGAGCCGGACTTGCCACCAAGAGTAAGCCGTTAAGAGGACATGTATACGCCGGAGCACCCGGCACAGGCTTTCCGGATGGACGAAGAGAGTACGACAAGCGAGCGGCTGGCAGCCGTCTCCGTCGAAAGTGTTTCGACAACGTCGGACGTACGCGTCTCACGTTTGATTCGTTCAAAATCTGGACTTTCCTCACCGCTGTCGTTCCGTCAGACTCTGCCAGTATGTTGCTTTGGCTCATCAGACATTTCGGCCTGTTGATGGAACAGGTCGAATCCCGGACAACCGGTGACTCAGAAATCTTTCTGACAGCGCGAACCGCTGCAGCCAGCGTCATCGCATTCACACTGGCCATTTCGTGCGGACCCCTGGCGATTCGCTGGCTGAAGCGTCGCTTTCGAGAACGTATCGCCAGCGATTCCGCCACACTTAACGCACTGCATGCGGAAAAACAGAACACGCCCACGATGGGCGGCATGTTCACCATGGGGGCCGTTCTGGCGACAACTTTGTTGTGCGGTGATCTGACGAACACCTATGTTCAGGTGGGATTATTCGTGGTCACGACGCTGTCCCTGACTGGGGCATGGGACGACTGGACGAAACAGCGAACGGACCGCAATGGCATCAGTGTCCGTCAGAAACTTCTGGCTCAGACGGTGGTGGGTATTGTTTGCGGCAGTGTCCTGTACACGGAATTGCGGTCTCATGAGTTCGGCACCCAACTACTGTGGCCGATTGGCAACATTGGAATAACGCTGGGAGTGTTTTTTGTGGGATGGAGTGCTCTGGTCGTTGTTGGCAGCGCTAACGGAGTGAACCTGACGGACGGCCTGGACGGACTCGCATCGGGCTGCACGGTCTTTTGCGGACTGGCGTTTGCCGGCCTGGCCTACGTCTGTGGCCACAGCATCATTGCCAGGTATCTGAGCATACCGCACATCGAAGGTGCCGGAGAGCTGTCTGTGATGCTGGCCGCGCTGGTGGGAGCGTCACTGGGATTCCTGTGGTTCAACTGTCATCCGGCAGAAGTTTTTATGGGAGACACTGGCTCGCTGCCAACCGGCGGGTTGTTGGCAGTCGCGGCGCTGGTGACTCGACAGGAGCTGCTGCTGCTGGTGATCGGCGGCGTGTTTGTGGCGGAAACACTGAGTGTGATTGCCCAGGTGGGCTGGTTCCGCCTGACAGGTCGGCGAATTATCAGGTGCAGTCCACTGCACAATCACTTCGTCTTTCGCGGCGATCACGAAACAAAAATTGTGATTCGATTCTGGATCGCCTCAGCGGTCCTGGCGATCATCGGAATCGCCAGCCTCAAGCTGCGGTGATGGCCGCAACCTCATTCCCACTCGTCGTCGCCGTCGTCGTACAGTTCATCGCCACCCATGTCGTCATCAAAGGCGTCGTCGAAACCATCGTCAGAGTATTCGTCGTCATCGTCGAGGACTTCTTCCAGTTCCTCATCGTCCTCGTCATCTGAACCCGCGGGAGGTGATGACGGTAAGGCCGCTGGTGGTGGATCAATCGAGGAAGCGAATCCTTCGGCTGGGTAAAACGCCATAACGGCGAACGGACCCAGTCCCAGTCCCAGCACTGTAAGCCCGGTGATCGCCACGATCACAGTCATCATGCCGGAAAACATATTGCCCCCATGCGCCATACCGTTCAGCACGAGCATCACCAGCAGCATCACCGCGGGGATGGCCACGACAAACGACATGATGACAACTTGTCTCTTGCTCATTATTTCTGCCCGGTATCTGGCTGAAAGGGGGATGGCGCAGAGTGGTACTTCTGAAGTGGACTATCGTCATGGTAGTCAACAGTAATGAGGCCAGGCAAGAATTGCTCGAAGACTTTGGCTATTCGCGGCGACCTTTCTGGTCCTTTCGGATGTCCGATTGGGGGATCTTTGCGGGTAAATCCTCTGCAAGCGGCATCAGGTGCACGATCAGGCTGTGATTCGCGGCAAATGTCACTGTATCGTTCTCGAAACATCAAGGCGTACAGTGTACGCCAGGCAAATGCTCTGCCCGCCCCCGGACTCAAGTCGGCTCCAGGTGACCACTGCACGATCCGCTCCGGTTGGGGGGCGATCAGCGACAGCGGCTCACGCAGGACTTCCGGTGGAAATTCCACAAGGCACCCCGGACGGAATACAAGCCGGCAGCGGGCTGCCGGATGTGCCCTGCCGAGACCGAAGTTTGTACCGACGTCCTATAAGATCGTTTGCAAGACAGTGTCAGGATCTTCCCAGACTTCGAAATCCCCGATTTTCCCTGGATTTTCTTTACGCATGGGCCCGATCCGTGTGGAAAGCGTGGAAAGTCTTTGTATGGTTTCGCGGTCCCGTTGCAAGACATTGTCAGCTGTTGCATTCGGTGGCAATGGTGTGTTCCGACCTTCCTGCCGCCGGCGGGAAATGTCCGCTTAGCCGGAAAAACACACGATCTGAGGGCGTAGCTCAGTTGGTAGAGCAACGGACTTTTAATCCGTAGGTCCAGGGTTCGAGCCCCTGCGCCCTCACTGAAAACGACCTGCAATCTTGCTGGTCGTTTTTTATTTGGATGACTGGCTATCTGCCGTGTCATCGGCTGGTGGCAGCAGAATGGCATGGAAGGATCTGCATGCCAACGTTACGCGAAATTACACTTGCACGTCGATCGCAGAACTCATCGGCAACGCCGATTCGTACATCGAATTGCGGAACCAGAAGCTCGCACATAGTCCAACCTGAATCATGCAAAGATCTTTGCGTCAGGCAGTGATTCTTTGAGCTGCCTGATGCCGTCTCGACTGAAATTCGTGGTCGACACGTCCAGTGTCTGCAGCTGAGCCATGGCTGCAAATTGCGGCAGCGATTCGTCGCCGATCTCGGTGCGACTCAGATACAACTCGTATAGCCCCAGCGGGATCAGCTCTGCCACGTGCTCGTCCAGGATGGCACTGCCGCGCCCCAGTCTGACGCGGATTCCACGACCGTGAAAATTCCAGACGATCGATACACCAAGACCCTTAAAGTGGTCTCTTGTGGCCACGATACCCAGCGGCAGGGATGGCAGCCGGTCAAATTCGGCCTCGCCGAAGGCAAGAATTGGAAAGAACAGGAAGCATAGAAAAGCCAGCCCCAGTCCAAATCCCGCGCCTTTGCCGAAGGCCGCAGCGATGTCGACCGACACAACAATCAGAATCAAGACGTTGACTACGGGAACCAGAAACAAAAAGATCCACCACACCGGCCTGCTGGCGATCCGCAGCAGCAGAACAACATTGTAAATTGGAATCAGAGCTCCCCAAGCCGGGCTTGCCAGCCTTCGCAAAGGTCAGGGCCATGCCCAGCAGGGTGAACAGGCACAGCGTGAACCAGATGAATGTCAGGCATGCTGGAAGCTCCGCTAACTCCCTGAGAGAGTGACAGCACGTCGTGGTAGTCATTCATAATCCAACTTCTATTCACACGTGGGTCGTATTCTGTTTACCGATTTTGAGGTCTCGTGCGACCCCTTCCGCATGTCGCTCCACATGACAGGGCCGAATTCATGCGGCGACGGGGCGCGATATGCCTGAGCTTCTGTCAAACTCTGACAAAAATCACAAAGGTGAACCGCGGGGCGTCAACCAGAATCAGTCGGCTCACTGCACGCAGTAGTCCGGCGAATGCTTGTGGAGTGGCGAGTCCGCCGTTGCGGCGTGACTGATTGAATTCCGAGCGACGATTGGTCACGATGTCCGTTCCGTCGGAACTGCAGCTGATCTGTCAGCAGTTCTCTGTAGCAACCACAGAAGTCCCGGCAGGCTGCAGTGCTCACGAGCGGGGGAGAGCAGGACATGATCGGTGCAACACGGCATACATCGCTGATCATCTCGCAGATATCGGTGACATTCGCACAGAATACAACGCAGCTGAGTGGCATTGCAGATCTGGTCGCGTTCATCGCTTTGTGTACAGTCTCAGTGCTCATGGTGCGACAGCCCGAACAGACGCTGCATCAGAATATTATCAAGTTTCTGTCCGCGCTACTGTGTCTCTGTGCCGTCCTGCATCTTGTCAGTTTCTGGAACAATCGCCAGTCCGGTGCAGACAGTATCGTTGCCTCGGGAATCACGACGGCGCTGCTGTTGCTGTTTGCCTCTGCACTGCTGCCAGCGATCCTGCGTCGCAGAAGTGCGACCGCCGATCTTAAGAAGACCAGGGAGTCGCTGGAACAGGCGCGGGAGCAGCTGTCGCGTGAGCAGTTTATGTTTGCGGCACTGGTGGACAACATGCCGGACTCCATTTACTTCAAGGATCGTGAGTCCCGTTTTGTACGCTGTAACCAGACAGTGGCCGACACGTTTCAGCTGGACACGCCGACCGACGTAATCGGAAAATGTGACCACGATTTTTTGCCCCGAGTGAAGCAGATGAATACCGGTCGGACGAGCTTCATATCATCGACACGGGCGAACCGATCATTAACAAGGAAGAACACGAAATGTGGCCCGATGGTCAGCCTCACTGGGTCTTATCCACGAAGCTGCCACTACGGAACGAAAACGGTGAGATCATCGGGACGTTCGGTCTGTCACGTGACATATCCGCTTTAAAGCTGGCGGAACAGCGAATGGCTGATAAGGTCGCCGAACTCCACCAGCTTGATGCCGACTTTACTCACGAGCAACGTCTGTTCAGTGCACTGATTGAGAACATTCCGGATGCTGTGTTCTTCAAGGATCGCCACGGCCGCTTCATGCGTGTCAATCCGGCCATGGCGATCGATGCCGGGTTCAGAAACCCGGATGAATTGATCGGACTGACCGACGCCGACATCTGGGGCAGCAGCCTGGCTGCCGATGCGTTTGCGGACGAGCTGCGAATTATGGAAACGGGGGAACCCATCGTCGGCAAGCAGGAAGAAGTCGTGCGCCGGACAGACGATGAACGACGCTGGGTGCTGTCAACAAAAATGCCGTTACGGGATGCCGACGGCAGCATCGTTGGTACGTATGGCGTGGCTCGTGATATCACAACTCTTAAAGTGACGCAGGAGTGGCTGAGCGAATCGCAGGAAAGGTTCGAATTCGCCGTGCAGGGCACCACGGACGGACTCTGGGACTGGAATATTGAGACCGGGGAAGTCTGGTACGCACCTCGGTTTCGAGAGCTGCTGCGGCTGGCCGACGACAGCCACGATCAACTTTCAACGCAGTTATGCAGTTTTACGGACCGTATGCACCCGGATGATCGAGAACGCGTGCTGAAATCGTTTGATGAACACCTGCAGAACAGAACACATCACGACGAAGAATACCGACTTAGACTGGCCTCTGGTGAATACCGCTGGTTTCGCGGACGCGGTCAGGCCGTCCGCGATGAGTCTGACACGCCCATTCGCATGGCCGGTTCCATTCAGGACATCGACGATCAGCATCAGGTCCGCAACGAGCTGGCGCGGACACGTCTGCAGCTGCAGCAGGCGCTTGAGGGAGGTAACGTTGGCATGTGGGACTGGAACATCGTCACTGACGAAATAACGGTTTCACGGGAACTTATGCTGCAGCTTGGTGAAGATCCCGACCAGCCGTGAAGACTGGAAACGTCATCTTCATCCCGACGACATTGACAACGCAACGCAGAAAACATGGGACTACATCGAAGGACGCAGCGAGGAATATGAATCTTCGTTTCGGCTTAAACATGTGCAGGGAACGTATCGCTGGATCTTGTCGCGGGGGAAACTGTTTCGTGATGACAACGGAAATCCCGGGCGTTTTATTGGTGTACATGTCGACGTGACTGAACTGCGCGAGGCCGAAGAAGCTCAGGCCCGAAGCGAGACCAGATTCCGGGGAATCTTCAATCAGACGTTTCAGTTTATTGGTTTGATGACGGTCGACGGGACACTGATCGATGCGAACCGCGCCTCGCTGGAAGCCGCAGGAATCAGCCCTGAGGCCGTGCTGAACAAACCTTTCTGGGACACCGTCTGGTGGTCGCACTCGACAGAACTGCAGAAACGACTGCAACAGGCCGTAAGAAAAGCCGGGCAGGGGCAGTTCGATCGGTTTGAAGCCACCCATCCGACACCCGACGGCGGCACAATATTCGTCGATTTTTCGTTAAAGCCGGTTACAGATGAGAACGGCGAAGTTGTCTTTCTCATTCCCGAAGGCCGCGATGTCACCGACATAAAAAGATTTGAGCAACAGCTGAAAACACGGACGGAAGAACTGGAACAGAGCAATCAGGAGCTGCAGCAGTTTGCCTATGTGGCATCACACGACCTGCAGGAACCGTTGCGAACGATTGTCGGGTTCTGCCAACTGCTGCAAATGGAGTACAGCGAAGCAATTGACGACACCGGAAAAATGTACATTGAAACAATCGTTGACGGCGGCAAACGCATGCAGCGGCTGATCAGTGATCTGCTGGAATATTCACGAGTTGGGCGAACGGACAACCCCCGCGAATACACGTCACTGCGTCAGCCTGTGGATGAGGCCATGGCCCTGCTGCATTCACGCATACAGGAAAATGACGCCAGAGTGACAATCGAATCTCTGCCCGAAGTCTGGATCGACCACGCACAGATGATCCGTGTATTCCAGAACCTCATTGGAAACGCGATAAAGTATCACGGTGAAAAAGATCCGGACATAAGAATCTGGTGCCGGGACTCGTCTGACGCGTGGAAAATCTACGTTTCGGACAACGGCATTGGCATCTCCGAGGAATTTTTTGATCAGGTTTTTATAATATTCAAACGATTGCACACCCGTGACGCGTATCCCGGCACGGGGATTGGACTGGCAATATGCAAAAGAATTGTTGAACGCCACGGTGGCTCAATGCGCCTGATTTCTGACACAAATGAGGGATCGACGTTCGAACTCACGCTGCCGAAACAGCCACCTGCCTGAGCAGCACATCAGACTCAATCCGGTCGCCGTCGTGTCACAGAATGCACCTGTGCTGAACTGAAGCAGAAATGATCCAGAATATCGCAAGACAAATCCTGTTGGTCGAAGACAGCCCGTCCGATGCCCATCTGGCGATGCGTGCTTTTTCACAGAGCACGTTTGCATCAACCGTCAACCATGCCAAAGACGGTGCCGAAGCGTTAGCAATGCTCAGGCAGGAGGGTGATTTCCATGAGTGCCCGCGCCCCGATCTCATCTTCCTGGATCTTAATATGCCGCGTGTCAACGGCAGGCAGGTGCTGGATCAACTGCAGATGGACCCGGATCTGGGGCTGATCCCGATCGTGGTGCTTTCGACGTCTACCGATGAAAAAGACGTTCTGAACGCGTACCGGCTCGGCACCAGCAGTTACGTCGTCAAGCCTGTTGACCTGAACGAGTTCTATCGGGTTATCGAAGCGGTCCAGAACTACTGGTTTAAGCTCTGTGCGTTGCCAGTGTCACAGAACTGATGCGTTCCTGACTTGCGGAACAGCCGGTTGCCACGATACTGCACGCTGCTTTGAGGCCGTACACCGGGCCTCGACCTGACACTCACTTTTTTAGAGTTGCTCTCAATGTCGGATCTCCGGATTGTCTATTTCCCCCATCCCGCATTGCGCTGGAAATCAAAAGACGTGACACGCATTGACGCTCAGCTGAAAAACTGGGTCGCGGAAATGTTCGAACTCATGTACGCGGCACGCGGAATCGGCCTGGCGGCCAATCAGGTCGCTTTGCCGTATCGCCTGTTCGTCATCAATCCATCGGGAGATCCGGCCGAAAATGAACTGGAACAGGTTTTTATCAATCCTCAGATTATTAAGCGCAACGGCAGTGAGGATGCTGAGGAGGGTTGTCTGAGCCTGCCGGAAATTTATGGGCCGGTCACGCGGGCGGAACGGATTACGGTCGAAGCTTTCGACCTTAATGGTGAGGAATTCGCCTACGAGCTCGGAGGCATCCACGCCCGGGTCGTGCAGCATGAGAGCGATCACCTGGACGGTGTCATATTCACGGACAAAGTTGCTGCGGAGGTTCAGACGGAACTGCAGCCTCTGCTGGATGATATGACCGGACAGTTCACGCGTCAGCAGCAGGAAGGGCAACTGGCGTCCGACGATGAGTTGCTGGCAGAATTACGGCGGCTGCAGACTGAACGAACCGACGGCTGATATGTACCGTGAGGTCGACCGAAAAGGTGGGACCTGGAGCTTCGGTCCGCTGCAGGACTGAGGGCCGGGGCTGCGGCACGTCCGGTTGGTACGCACGACAGCGTTTCACGCTGATTTGTGGCCGCTGAGAAGGTTTTTCCACAGCAGCTGCGATTCTCCCACGACCACTTCCTGCTGAAAACCACACTAATCAAACATACCGTGCAGAAACCAGCCGCCTGCCACGATGTCGCGATAGATCCAGCAGGCTGCCTGTGTGGATGTACGAACGCGGTAATAGTCCCGATGAACGGCTGATTCATGCCACCAATGGGTCTCAATTCGCTCCGGGCCGATAAATTCGACAACACGGCACGGTTGCCCGCTCAGGACAAAACCGTCCGTCAGTGGATTTGTATCAGCATCGCCGATGCGTTCAGGTGCAGACAACAGGCGTAATGGCCGCTCAGCGGACTCAATGTCGGGCTGATGCACTTCGTCAGCGGTCACCAGATCAGTCAGCTGCCTGTCGGTGCATATCGCGGAAGCAGATTGTGAGGTCATCAATGGCCGTAATTCAACAGCGTGTTCCGGTACAGGGTTGTCAACCGGGTGAACGGTCAGCACCGTTTCTTTCCCCAGCCTGTTACTCAGGCGGTTCACTACGGCCGTCAGCTCTTCAACCGGATCAATGTGCAGGTTGGCATTGAACAGATCTTTCTGGTGAGCCGTTGGCAGAGGAACGACGGCCGACTGCATTGATATGGCTGTTACAGCCTGTTGAAACGATAATGATTCCAGCCGCAGACTGAGCACGGCATACAGTTCAGATGCAGACTGCAGTGGTTTGATCACATCGGCTGCCAGTTCCATTCTGTTACCGTCTTCCTGTTTCAGCTGACACGTCAACTGAACAGTGCCCAGGTGACGCCGCTTCAGCTGCCCTACAATGTCCTCCGTCAGGTGTTCAATGACCTGACAGATGCCACGGCGGTCCGACACGGGAAACTCCGATACCCAGCTGGCCTGCACGGGATCAGATTCAGGAATGGGCACGATAATTTCGTCTTCCATTCCGCTGAGTTGCCGCAGACGCCGGATGGCATCACTGGACAGACGAGAAGGAAGATCTTCATCTGGAAGTTCCAGCAGTTGCCGAATGGTCACGATTCCCAGCTGGCGAAGAATCTGAGTGTCAGCGAGCGGGATTCGTGCGACGTCGATCGCCAGTGCCTGTAACCACGATTCAGCCTGCCCGGGGGGGATGATCACAATCGGAAGATCGCATTCCGGCAACTCGGTGTGTCGGCTCCGAGATCGATATCCGCGACCACGGTGCTGACCAGCGTTGTGCTGCAAAAAATGTCCCTCTGTGTGGACGAATGCCCATGAGGTAGCCACTGAGTCACTGATCGCGGCCTGACAATGATAGTTCCTGCCGGCCAGACAGTTTATGACCTGTTCCGCCAGCGATGATTCCCCTCCGAACAGTGAACCGCAACCGGTGATGTCCAGGTGCAGGCAATCGGGAACCGGCATTCCGTCCAATCCGACGACGGGGGCAAATCGGCGTGTGTACTCCGCCGCTTCCTGAAGCACTCTGCGATCATCGTCCGGCCGCCATTCGACAAACTGAATCTCCGATGCCGACAATTGAGCCTGCCGACGAGTATTCTGAATCGGCTGAGTCGACATGCTTCCGGCTTCTGCCAGGGACATCCCGGGCCTGACTCCTGCATGCCATGCGCCCGCAGAGACCGCAACCACAGTCGGGCCACCCCTTGCTGATGAAAACAGCTCGCGAACAAGATGCTGATCGGACGAAACATGTGAGTTTTGACGACGTACGGATGAAGCCGGTGTTTGTGATGACTGCACCGTATGAACGGCCACATGTGACCGCCGGTCAGCAGGCAGCATCCTCTGCGCCTGCTGTACGGGCCAGTTCAGAAACCTCAAGCACATTACCCGTTTCATGGTGGCATTCCAGCCATGCACAACCGTTGTGCCGGACCGCGTTCTTTGACCGTATCAGACGCACAGCAATCCTGGACCTGTCGCATGCAGCATTGCCGCCAGAGACCGCTGATTGCATTTCACGAGCCGATTGTACATGAAATCGAAGGTCTGCCCATGAAGTCTGTCGAAGTGCCGCAGCCGGACGAATCAGAAACACGGTCACTCCACTTGTTTCCACTGCCAGCTGCAGACGACGTTGAGCCGTCGACGACAATCGATCAATCCACGCCACGACAACCTGCACACCGGAACTGCGGCTGAGTTGTTCAAGCGCCCACAACGTCTCTGTTCTGTGCCGGTGTCGCAGCTGAGGAGTTCCGCTGCCCCCACCGCAACAATAATCACGTCCGCTGCTCCCCTGCGGTCTGACCAGCAGCAGCCTGGACAACGGAATCCCGATGTTACGGACAGCGGCAGCGTTGAAACATCCACGACCATCCACAACGGCGAACGCTCCCGAGCGCTGCAGAAATCCAGTCGCGCACCGGAATGCGATGGACGACGCTCGATGTCCCGGACCATCACTGACCCACTCAAGCAACGAACCGGACGGCAGTCCGGCGTGAGGCAGCAGGGCATCGACCGATGGTAATCCAGTAGAGACCACCGTTCTGCGAGGACTATGCGATTGTGATTGAACCAGCTGACGCCGAAGCATTTGCAGCGCAGCAGATGTAGCAGACATGAAGCCATTCGCCCGGCTGTGTGTGCGGTCGTAACGACTTCACACAAAACACAAACCGTTTCCCAGGTTCTGCCTCCGTTCTGTTCGGCGCTGTTCGAATTCGTCACGACACAAACGACGATTCAGTGGCACCGCTGAACGTATGGAAGACCTTCGAAAAACAGAGGAACAGGACGGCTTCCCTACCACGTTTAATGAACGAAACAGGATCCGCCTGACAGTCCCTCTGATCGGCGAACTCAACAGGGTGCTTTTAG
>Ga0315331_10000576_pt1 | contig 25802 bp, 20 predicted proteins | sample M160m34915metaG_FD_203456 | JGI IMG/M metagenome (GOLD analysis project Ga0315331, IMG submission 203456) | Ammonia-oxidizing marine archaeal communities from Monterey Bay, California, United States - M1 60m 34915 | ecosystem: Environmental > Aquatic > Marine > Intertidal zone | place: USA...
ACCGTGGGAACCTGGAGCGCCGACGAGGTCGGGCAAAAGATCCGAGAGTCGGTGAAGGACTGGCCCGACGCCGCGAACGTGCCCAACCTCATCTTCTGAGGCCTGCAGCGGGGCCGAAGGTCCCCCGCTGTCTTCACGCTGAATCCGCACTTCATCGCCTGCCGACCGCAGGCGATCCACACTCCGCGACGTGGATCGCCTGCTCACGCAGAGCTACCCTCCCGCCTGCCACGGCGCTGGCTCACCGCGCTCGATAGGGAGGACTCATGGCATCCGCAAACCACTTCGGTGCAGTCGTCTTCGGAACCAACTTCGGCGTAAACACACACGTCGCAGCGCTTCGCAACGCCGGCTTCGACGTCAAAGCCTTGGTTGGCCGCGACCCCGAGAAGACGAAGGCGCGGGCGGAGTGGGCAAACATTCCCCTCGCGCTGACCTCCCTCGAAGAAGCGCTCGCGGTCCCGGGTGTCGACCTCGTCGCAATCTCGACCCCACCCCATACACACGCCGAGATCTCTCTCGCCGCGTTCAAGGCCGGGAAACATGTCGTGTGCGAGAAGCCCTTCTCACGCGACATCACCGAAGCGCAGCAGATGCTCGAGGCCGCGCGAGCAGCGGGCGTCGTCCACGTGATCGGCCATGAGCACCGGTACGACACGACCCAGTCCCTCGCGGTCCAGGCCGTCCGAGAGGGCGTGATCGGCGAGCCCCGGATGTTCACGCACATCATGCAGCTGCCGATGTTCGCGGGCGAGACAACCGAGGTCCCCGACTGGTGGGGACACGCGAGCGAAGGCGGCGGTTGGCTGGGCGCCAACGGGGTTCACATGATCGACCTCGCACGCAACTTGATGGGCGAAATCACGGGTGTCAGCGCCACGCTGTCGACCCTCTCGAACCATGGCTGGAGCGCGGAGGACTCCTTTTCGATCCATTTCCGCACGGCGAACGGCGGAGGCCTCATTCAGAGCAGCATCTCCGACCTCGCCCCACCCCTCTTCGCGACCCGCGTCTCCGGGACCCAGGGCGCGCTCTGGGTCGAAGGCGCCAACGTCATGGTTGCCGACGCCACGGGACAAAGGACACTCGACCCCTCGCCCGAGCTCGTCTACTCGGAGATGCCCGCCTCGCCGAACGACTTCGTGGAAACGACATACGACGTGCTCTGCGCGTCCGCGAACGCGATCGCGCCCTATACGAACTTGTACACGGGGGTCCGTGAACAGATCGCAGGCGGCTCACCGACACACCCGACGCGCGCCGCGACCTTCGAGGACGGTGTCATTGGACAACGCCTGCTCGACGCGATCCGACAGTCGAGCCGCGACGGGAGCTTCGTCGAGATCCGCTGAGGGTCCTCCCTGGGTGCGCCCCCGCACGCCGAGGAGTGTCTCCCGGCCAAACCGCGCGAGGCGTCACCCCGCGGTTTGTGAACCGGAGAGGTCGACCGGCTCGAAGGTCTCCACGGGGGGCAATTCGCTCCGAACCAACCCGATGATAAGAATGGGGATCTCTAGGAAGAGCGTCAGAGCGGCCAGCAGCATCGAGACGCCGCGCGCGACGTGCGTCGCGAGTTGCCCGTCCGGCAGGACCCCGTAGGCGAAAGCGACGCCCAACGCAGTCACGACGAACCCCGAGAGCGACATCACCGTAAACTGCCGCTTCGTGTTCCGCTTCGAATCGAAGCTGAACAGCGAGATCGCCTTCAACGACGCCGGGGGGTGAAGCGTGGCGCCAGTCGCGAAACCGCCCAGCGCGTGCCCCCACTCATGGAGCAGGTAGATGCACGCGCCCACCATCAGCCCGACGACCAGACCTGTCAAATCGCCGAGCATGCTCCCGCCCGCGCCCAGGGCAGAGGTCCCGGCAAGCCACCACCAGGCCATCCCTGAGATCGTGATCAAGACGGCGTCGCGTAGCGCGAGCTTGCTGTACATCGCTTCCTCCAAAGGACGGAGTCTATCACCACGATTCGCAGGAAACCTTCGCTGCCCGCTCCACGCCGCAGCAAGCCCGGAGCTTAGGAGGGCTTTCGTCCGGTCTCGAGCCAGCGGCGGGCCAGGACCAGGCGGCGCTCTAGCTGGGAGAGGGTCGCCTGTGTGATCCGACGGATCCCAACCTGGCGGTTGAGGCGCTTGTTGATGTCCGCGTGAGAGTCCCTCGTCGCGTGGACCAACGCCCGGACGCAGGCGCTGTTCCTCTCGCGAAGCTCACGCTTCCGGTGATGAACGCTCTTCCGCGCGGGAGCGACCTCGACGGCGGGGGGCGCCAGGTCGATCTCCGGTGTCGGCAGCGGGGCGACCATCTCTTCGAGGACCTCCTCGTCTCCTACGAGCCCGGGGATCTCCTCGTCCCCTTCCTCGATCACCCGGGCGGGCTCGAGCGGCGCACCATCCGCCTCGAACGCCACCGAGGAGATCGCCGCGAAGAGAGAGAGCTGGTCCTCGGCTGATTCAGCCTGCGCGGGGTCCTCCTCATCACGCAGCAGCTCTTCGTCATCCTCTCGGTCGGGCTTGCGCAGGCTGTGGCGGCGCTGCTCGGCGATCCCCAACGCGAAGGAGCGAAGGCGCGCATCATCCGGAATGAACATATAGGCGGACTGGGAGCGCCGAAGATCCGTCCGCCGAACGAGGCGCCCCACCGCCTGCCGAAAGAACAGGTCCGTCACGGTGTGCGTCGCGTAGACGCCGACGCGCAGACGCGGGATGTCGACTCCCTCCGAGACCATTCGGACGGCAACGATCCACGGGAGAGCGCTTTCTCCGAACTCGGCGATCTTTGCAGAGGCCTCCGGATCATCCGAGGTCGCGACGGTCGCCTGCGTGCCCAGCCGCTCTCTCAGCATCCGAGCGATCCCCTGAGCGTGCTGCTGGTCCATGGCGATCACCATCCCGCCAGCATTCGGCTCCTGCGCGCGCAGGTGAACCAGTTGGCGGTGGGCCTTCTGGAGAACGCCCGGCAGCCACTCGCCTTCGAGGTCCAGCGCGGTTCTCAACCGCTGGCTGGCGCGTGTCCGCCCCAATGGATCATCGAAGCTCGCCGACCACGCGGTGCCATCACTCGCGTTCCACTCCATCCGCCCCTTGATACGAGGGAAATAGACCGGCCGGACAACCGTGCGGTCACGGAGCGCTTCGCCATACCCGTACTCGAAGTCCGCTTCGGCTTCTTCACCGCGATAACGCACGAACGGAATCGCGCTCTGGTCCGACCGAAACGGCGTACCCGACAGGCAGAGGCGTTGCGTCGCCCCGTTGAAGGCCTGCCGGATCCCATCGCCCCAAGAGCGCGTGTCCGCGGCGTGATGCACCTCATCCAAGATGACGAACGCACGCCCCACCAGGGCGCGCATGGCCGACGGGCTCGATGCGACCTGCTGATACGTCACCGCGACGCCATGAACGTCTGAGGGGAGCCCGCCGTACCGAATCGACCACTCGGGGTCGATATGGAGCGCCAGCTCCTCAGCCGCGAGGGCCCACTGCAGCTTCAGGTGTTGCGTTGGGACGACGACGATCAAGCGGCGAGCGGTTCGTTCGGCCAACGCCCGACGAGCCGCAACCAAGGCGAACGTCGTCTTCCCTGCTCCCGGCGTCGCCACCGCGAGAAAATCGCGCTCCTTCGAGCGCTGAAGGGCCTCCAACGCGGCTTGTTGCCACACCCGCAGCCGAATTCGACGCGCCAATAGTCCCCCGCCCCTGCGATTTCCCGTTCTGCACTTACCGACACAGCGACAGGCCCTGCGCGAGCAACGCAGAGCCCGCTCGAAGCGGCGACCGGCGATTCGACTCCGAAGCCACGGCCAGGGGGGGGAAGAGACCGAACGGCTTGGGCGGCGCAGTATAGAAAAAAACGGGGGCGCTGCGCATCGGATCCACGCCGCAGGCTCGGCGCCACCGAGCGATTGAAACGCCACAGACCGCCTCTCCGGCGAGCTCCGGTGGCGCATCGCGCAGTTTGGGTCGCTGGCCTTCTGCCGTCGAGTCGGCTTATGATCGGGCGCTCGCCGGCCTAGGCGCCGACGAGGTAGGGGACCGGCTCCAGGGCCGATTCCGCGGTGAGCGCCCACGGCCGCCCAGCGATGGGATGCCACACAAACTCCAGCGATCGATCGTGAGAGATGCGCAAAACGTTCGAAGACGCACTTGAGTCGTGGACCGGCGTTGTCACGCGCCACAGCGGGCTCGTCATCACGGCGTGCTTGCTCCTCGTCGGCGTGAGCGCGACCCAACTTCCGAGACTCGAGCTCGACACTTCGAACGAGAGCTACTTGCTCGAGAACGACCCGGCGATCGAGGCGTATGGCCACCTCCGCGCACAGTTCGGACGCGACGAAGTCATCGTCGTCGCCTTCGAGCCCGCCGAGATCTTCGACCTCGACTTCCTGCGGTATCTCGAAGGGATCCACCGCGTGGTCGAGGAGGAGGTCCCTCACCTCGAGCGGGTCACGAGCCTGATCAACATTCGCTCCGTCATCGGCGAGGGCGACGAGCTAATCGTCGGCGACCTGCTGGAGGAGTTCCCCGCGACTGACGCCGAGCTCATCGCCCTCCGCGAACGGGTACTCGCCACCCCGTCCTATGTAGGAGGCGTGATCTCTCCGGACGGAGACATCACCGCGCTCATCATCGAGACGGACGCGTACTCCCGCGTCGACTTCGAGGACGATACCGCCGGTGCGCTCGCCGGCTTCGACGACCCATCCCTCGAGGCCCCCTTCCCTGACCAGGAGCCCTCGCAGCGCCCATTTCTCACCCCGGCGGAGAACTCCGCGACGATCGAGAGCGTCAAGGCTCTCATCGAGCGGCACCGAATGCCCCACATCCCGGTCTACGTTTCAGGGTCATCGATGCTGGCTCATGAGGTCAGCCAAGGGATGAAACGCGAAGTCCCGATCTTCTTTGGGCTCTCGCTCGCGGTCATCGCCGTGGCCCTGCTGGCTCTCTTCCGCCGAATGATGCCTTGCGCGGTCGTCCTGCTCTCGGTTGTCCTCTCTACCATCGGGTCCTTCGGTACCGCCGCGGCGCTGGGACAGTCGTTATCGATCCTGAGCCAGATCCTGCCCTCCTTCATCCTCTCCGTGGGCGTGGGATACGCCGTCCACCTCTTGGCGATCTACTTCCAGCGCCTTGACGGCGGCGACTCCCCGCAAGCGGCGCTCGTCCAAGCGATGCGGCACTCCGGCCCGCCCATCATGATGACGGCGCTCACGACGAGCGTTGGGCTGGCTTCTTTCCTCATCGCTCTGATGCCACCGATGCGTCAATTCGGTCTCGCGGCGATGTTGGGAGTGGGCTGGACCCTTCTCTTCACCTTGAGCCTCCTTCCGGCGTTGATCAGCCGGCTCCCCATGCAAGCGAGGTCTGGCCTCGGAGATGCGGGGATCACCAACGTGGTCCTACAACGAATCGGGATCGGCGCCGCAAGGCACCCTTGGAAGGTCGTCTTCAGCGCGACCCTCCTCGCGGTCGCCTGCGTCATCTCTACCTTCCAGCTCAAGGCATCCAACAACCCGATCTATTATCTGGCGCCGGAGAACGCTTTTCGCGTCTCGTTCCTCTACCTCGACGAGCACATGAAGACCTCCACCTCCCTCGAGCTCTTCATCGACGCGGGCGAAGAGAACGCGCTCTACGAGCCCGAGGTGATGAATCGACTCGACGCGCTAGGTCAGTACTTCATGAACTTCGAGCACGAGGGCTACCGGTTCACGCGTACGACTTCCGTGGTAGACATCGCAAAGGAGACGCATCAAGCGCTCAACGCGAATGACCCCGCCTCCTACCAGATCGCCCAAGAGCGAGCGATGCTGGCACAGGAGCTATTCCTGTTCGAAAACAGCGGAAGCGAGGACCTCGAACGCGTCGTCGACCCGCAGTTCCAGAAGGCCCGCTACTCCGCGCTTGCGCAGTTCCGAGACGGAAACCTCGTCGCCCGGATCATCCACGAGATGCAACGCGACCTCCCCGCAATCCTGGGTCCAGAGATCACGTGGTCGATCACCGGCTCTTCGTCCCTGATCGCCAGGACTGTCGAGGCGACGACAACGAGCCTGTTTCGCACCTACGCGCTCGCTCTCGCCGTCATCACGCCACTCATGATGCTGCTGATCGGAAGCCTGCGTGCAGGGCTCGTGAGCATGGCTCCCAACCTCCTCCCGATCCTGCTGACCTTGGCGATCATGCCGCTGCTCGAAGTCCCCCTCGATCTCTTCACCATGATGCTCGGCTGTATCGCGATCGGGCTCGCCGTCGATGACACCCTCCATTTCATCCACGGCTTCCGCAGCCGCTATGCAGAGACGGGCGACCCCTACCAGGCCATCGAGCAAACACTCAACACCACCGGCCGCGCGCTGCTGTTCACCTCCATCGTTCTCTGCAGCGGCTTTCTGGTCCTGACGCTGTCCTCGATGTCGAACCTACAAGCGCTAGGAGCCCTGACCGCCTTTGCGATCGGAGCGGCTTTCATCCTGGACATCATCGTCACCCCCGCGCTCCTCATCCTCGTCTACCCGAAGCGCGACACCTAGGGGACGGAGGCCAGCAGCCCCGCGGCTCAGTGCCCGGCTCGGCGGCCCTCGCGCCAACTCACTAGGTTTCCGCTCAAAAGGTGTTATGGTCCCGCCTCCCAGGCACATCGGGCGCCGACGCCCCCGCCGCCCAACACTCTTTCCTGCCCCCCCTTCGATCGCCTTGCTCGCGAAGCGAGCCAGCCGCCGGAAGCCCACTCATGAACTATGTCTTGCAGTCGATTGACCTTCCAGTGAAGGCAGAGGAAACGGAGAGCGCCGCTTCGGCCCCCGAGACCGCTACGCCTGAGGCCACCGCGCCTGAGGTCCCCTCAACTGTCGCCACGACGCCTGAGAACAACGCTCCCGAGGCCAACGCGACCGAGACCCCCTCAACTGTCGCCGCGACGTCTGAGAGCAACCCTCCCGAGGCCAACGCGACCGAGACCCCCTCAGCTGTCGCCGCGACGCCCGAGGGCAACCCTCCCGAGGCCAACGCGACCGAGACCCCCTCAACTGTCGCCGCGACGCCCGAGGGCAACTCTCCCGAGGCCAACGCGCCTGAAGCAACCGAGGTGGACTTCCTCGCTGGCGTCAGGCCCCCGCTCGCCGCGGCGCTCCGTGAGCGCGGCTTCTCGGACCTCACCGCGGTGCAGAAGGCCATCCTCGCCGCGAACTCGCATGGACACGACCTCCGCATTTCCTCGCAGACCGGCTCGGGAAAGACCGTCGCAATCGGCCTCGCGATGGCGGAGACCCTCTGCGGACCTCCGAGCGCGACCCCCCGGCGAGGGGGCATGCCGCGCGTCCTCGTCCTCGTTCCGACTCGAGAGTTGGCCGTGCAAGTCCGCGACGAGCTCAACTGGCTCTACGCTCGCGTCTCCGGGGTTCGCGTCGAAGTCGTAATGGGCGGCACCTCGTTGACCGCCGAGCGGCGAACCCTCTCGCGCTGCCCTGACGTCGTGGTAGGAACACCCGGTCGCGTGCTCGATCACCTCCGCACCGGCGCGCTCCAGGGCGGAGCGATCGAACACGTCGCCCTCGACGAGGCCGATCGAATGCTCGAGATGGGATTCCGCGAAGAGCTCGAAGCGATCATGGAGTCGATGCCCGAGCAGTACGGCGCTCACCTCGTCTCTGCAACCTTCCCGAAGCCCGTCCAACGGCTCGCCGACCGATTCCAGGCCCAGCCACTCCACATCCAAGGGACCCGGCTCGGAGAAGCCAACGGCGACATCGCACACATCGCTCATGTCGTAAATGCCAAGGATACGTATCCCGCGCTGGCCAACTTGCTGTTACTCGACGACAGCGCTCGTTATCTCATCTTCGTCGAGCGACGAATCGACGCGAGCGGGCTCGCCGAGCGACTCGCGACGGACGGGTTCAACGTCCAAGCGCTCAGCGGCGAGCTTGCGCAGTCACAGAGGACCAGAACCCTCAATGCCTTTCGCAACGGCAGCGTTCGGGTCCTCGTCTCCACCGACGTTGCGGCGAGGGGGATCGACGTCCCGGACATCGAGTTCGTGATCCACTTCGACCCGCCGAAAGACGGCGACTCCTATGTCCACCGCAGCGGCAGAACCGGGCGCGCCGGCCGAACGGGCTCCAGCGTGATGCTCGTCCCCCCGCGCTCGAAACGAAAAATCGAACGACTCGCTCGCCAGGCAAAGGTCGAGGTCGAGTGGCAGCCACCGCCGTCCGCAAAGAAGGTCCGCAAACGGCGCAAGAAGCGCTTTCGCCAGGGGCTGCACGAGACCCTCGCCGCGAGCGAAGAGTTCGAGCCCAAACAGATCGACTACGCCAAGACGCTCCTGGAGGACCACGACCCCGCCTCTCTCGTCGCCACCTTGCTCGAGATGGCGACACCCGCGCCCGTGCGAGAACCCATGGACGTCCATGAGGCCAGCGAGGTCAGCCCGGCGGGCCCCTCCTCCGACTTCGTGCGTTTCAGCATCAACTGGGGGACGCGCAACGGCGCGGCCACGAACCGGCTGCTGGGGCACATCTGTCGCCGCGGGGACATCCGAGGAAACCAGGTTGGTGCCATCGAGATGGGAGCAGATAGCTCGACGTTCGACGTCGACCAGTCCGTCGCCAAGCGCTTCGAGCAGCGCGTCAGCCGACCGGACCCGCGCGACCCGAAGGTCCGCATCCAGCGGCTCGAGGGTTCGCATCCCGCCCGAGGTCGAGGACGTAATACAGGCCATCCCAAACGTCAGTACCGAGGCTCCGGCAAGCCCGGGGGGAACAAGCACGGCAAGCGAACGCAGCGGCCGTCATCGCGAAAGCCGGGCTCAGCGCAGCACTGACGAACCGAGGGGGCGTCGCTGTCGCCGACGCTGCTCGCTGAAGACGGGCGCAACGCGCGAGAATCCGCCCCGTCCGCCTGAAAAGCCGGTCTACGCCCCCTCGATCTCGACCGGGATCCCGTTCGCGATATGCGTCCCGCTCGGAACATCGAGAGGCAGCTCATCCGTCAACTGGTTCGCGTTCACACCGGGCTGCAGCTCGCTCGCGACGCTCGTTCGCGTCCCCTTGCGCGCGTGACCAAACCCATGCGGCAAGCTCACGACTCCCGGCATCATTTCAGCGCTGACCTCTGCCTCCGCGACCACCTCCCCGGAACGGGAGCGAACGCGGACCTTCCCCTTGTGCGTAACCCCGACCCGCGCTGCGTCCTCGGGGTGGATGAGCAGCGTGCACCGGTTCGGCCCCTTCCCGAGCGCGCGAACCTGATGCAACCAGGTGTTCATATTCCGCACCTGACGTCGGCCGATCAATAGCATCTCATCCGAACTCGAACGCTCTGCGAGGGTCGCCTCCAGCCGAGGCACGTCCGCCGTGATATGGGGGTGCGCCAGCTGAATCCTCCCGCTGGGAGTCTTGACCATCTCGGGGAACCGGGGCTGCAATGGCCCCAGCTCGACCGCGCCTCCCGCCTCTTCGAGCTTTCGGAGGCTAAGCCCCGACGCATCCTTCCCAAAACGATCCCCATAGGGCCCCGCGCGCAGCAACGCGTCGAGCATTCGCAAGGGACCGCCTGTCGTGCCGAGCTCCGAGGCGACCTCCTCCGCGCTCTTGTGGTCGGCCGGAGCACCCGGCTGCGTGATCTGCGCGCAGAGCTCCTGAAAGGCCTGCTCATCGATCTCCGCGGCGGTCGTCCCCGTGAGCGCCCCCACCAGATCGAGGAGCACCTCCCAGTGGGCCTTCGTCCCGGGCTCCGGCTCGAACAGCTGAGGAGAGAGCGCCGCCCAATTGTGCGAGCTCGTGGTGGTGTAGATCATGTCGTAATTCGCGAACTCGCCCTGCACCTGGGTGGGGAGGATGAGATCTGCGTGCTGGGTCGTCTCGTTCAGATAGATGTCCACCGAGACCATAAACTCGAGCTCTCCCATGGCTTCGACGAGCCGGTCGCCATTGGGTGCCGAGAGGACCGGGTTCGCTGCGGCGGTGATCAGAGCTCGCATGCGATGCTCGCCGGCGGTGGACTCCTCGATCTCCTCCGCCATTGCGCCAGCGGGTAGCTGACCGTCGATGAGCGGAAGGCCGCGCCCAATCGTCTTGAACAAACCCACCGAGAGATCTTCCACGGGCGGTCCCGGCTCGTGGTTGCCCGTCGCCGGACGCGGGAACATCATGCCGCCACGCTCATCGAAGTGGCCCGTCAGAATCGCGGCGACATCGAGTAGCCATGAGGCCAACGTCCCGAATTCCTGGGTACACGTGCCAATTCGCCCGTAGAGACACGCTCGTTCCGTCGCGGCGTACTCGCGGGCGATGCGTCGAATCGTCTGCGCGTCGATCCCCGTGGCGGTCGCAACAGCTTCGGGTGTAAACCCCGAAACCAACGCACGAACTTCTTCCAGCCCGTCCATGAACTCGCCGAGACGCCCGACACGCAGTAGGTCTTCCTCGAAGAACACCTGACACATCGCCGCGAGGAAGTAGGCATCCGAGCCGGGCTTGATGAAGAGGTGCTCATCCGCGATCTCTGCGGTCTCCGTCCGTCTCGGGTCGATTACCACGACACGCCCACCACGCGCCTGCACGTCTTTCAGGGCCTTCTTGACGTTCGGCGTCCCCATCAAGCTCCCCTGCGAAGCGAGCGGGTTGCCGCCCATGCAGATGAACAGGTCGGTGTTGTGGACATCAGGGATCACGAACATCCAGCTCTCACCAAACATCGTGTGCAACGTGACGTTCTTGGGAAACTGGTCCATCGTCGCCGAAGAGAAGCAACGCGGCGTCGCGAGCGCCTCCATGAACTGTCGGGTATAGAGGTTCGCGCCGAGCTGATGCCCAGTCGGCTCGCCGATGAAGACACCCACAGCGTGCGTCCCGTGTTGCTCCCGAATTCGACCCAGGTTCTCCGCGGCGTAACGAAACGCCTCGTCCCAGTCGATCTCCTCCCAGCTCCCGTCCTCCCGCTTTCGGATCGGAAGTCGCAAGCGCTCGGGGTCCTCGTAGACCCCCTTCATGCCATAAGACTTTGGGCAAACGTATCCACGACTCCGGAAGTCGTCTCGGTCACCTTCAATCCGAACGATCCGCTTCGCGTCTCGATCGATCTGGACCTCGAGCCCACAGCAGGCCTCGCAGATGGGGCATGTACGTTTTACGGTCTCAAGAGACGGGCTCTCCAAAGACTTACTCATCTTGGCACCTCAGCACGCGGCAGTTCGAAGATCGCTGCTTAGCGATCGATTCTAACCTGAAGCAACACCTACGCGTGACGAGACCGTCACGTTCGACTCGCGGCGCCGACTCAGGATTCCACTTCATCCATGAATGCGGCGAAGGCCTCTGCATAGTCGGGGTGCCAGCGAGATAACGCGGGCCGGTTCTCCGTCATGTCCCCAACGGCCCACTCCATCCGTCGATGGTCGACCTCGAGCGTCACCTCGTTGTCAGGACAGATCACGTAGAAATCGCCGCGCCCCAACGCCTCGATGAGGCGCCCCACGACTTGATCCGGGTCCCAGGCCCCAGGGGGCTTCTCCTTCACGAAGCGTTTGATCATGCCGGTATACGTAAACCCAGGGACGAGGAGGTGCGCTGTGACTCGACAGCCTTCAATGGACCGGAGCTGATGCGCCAGGCTCTCCGTCAAGCTCTTCACCCCCGCCTTGCTGACGTTGTATGCAGAGTCACCCGGCGGGTTCGTGATCCCCTGTTTCGATGCCGTGTTGATGATCGCTCCAGGCGTCGCTTGGTCGATCATCCCCTCCGTAAAAACCTGCACACCATGGATGACACCCCACAGGTTCACGCCGAGGACCCTCTGCCAGCCCGAGAGGTCCTGCCATGCGCCGCCCCCGCCGCCCGTCCCAGCGTTGTTCATCAGGAGCGCCACCTCTCCGAAACGGCTGAGCGCCTCCGTCCGCAACCGCTCCACGGCACCGAGATCCGACACGTCCGTCGGCACACCCAGGACGGCAGTCTCGCCCGCCTCGCCGTCCGCGAGCTCGCGGACCGCAGCCTCGAGCCCAACCTCGTCCTGGTCCGCGAGACAGACGTTCATCCCGAGCCCCAGGAGGCGCCCTGCGGCAGCCCGACCAATCCCGCTCGCACCTCCAGTGACGACAGCGGTCCGACCTTGGCGCATTGCGGGGTGATACACAGAGCACTCTCCTGCTACGGGGGGAGGGGCATAAAGCGGCCCACGTGGGCCCTCGCCTCCGTCCCCTACGCCCCCAAAACGGAGCATTTTGGATAGCGGACTCCCGCCCGCAGGCCGCGCATGATAGCTTCCCCGCCCCTCGACGAGGACCACGGGAGCAGAGACAGGGCGATGGGACCGAGCAAGCCGCGCAGCAACTGGAAGGAAGATCTCGAGTCTGCCGCCCTGAGCGTCTACTCACAGGGCGGGGAAGACGGCGTCCTCCTACGCCTCTTCGATGAGATCGGTGTTCACAACCAGACCTTTGTCGAGTTCGGCGCTGCAGACGGGGAGCGACACTCGAACACCGCGAACCTTCGGTGCCATCACGGCTGGTCCGGCTTGCTCATGGAAGCGAGCGACCACGCCGATGGGGCACTCGTTCAGCATGAGTACGTCGACCCGCAAAACATCGAGACGCTCTTCAAAAAGTACGATGTCCCCAGTGAATTCGACCTGCTGTCGATCGACATCGATGGGCATGACTATTGGGTGTGGAACGCGATTCAGTCATACAAGCCTCACGTCGTCATCGTCGAGTACAACATCTTCTTCTTGCCGAGTATGGCCCGAACGATCGCATACGATTCAACCTATCAATGGGATCACGAGAACTACGTCAAGTACCACGGCGCAAGCTTGGCCGCATTCAAACAGCTCGCTCGCCAAAAGGGCTATGCGCTCGTGTACACGGAGCCCTTCTTCCCGAACGCGATCTTCGTCCGAGAGGACATCCTCCCTGCCGCTCTCGCCCTCCCCGAAGACAGCGAATGGGATCGCTGGAAGTGGGACGAAGACAGCTACGTCGAGCCGACGGCACAGCCAGGCGGTGAATGGGTCGCGGTCTGACCGCCCCCAGCCCCCTCCGATGACGCTCCGGTCTACGGGCGGAAGGTCTCATGGCAGACATCGGAAAGTTCAACCGGCTCCAGGTCCGTGAAGCCGATACCGACGGGATGGTGCTCGACGGCCAGCAACTGGGCCCTCTCCAGCTACGACGCGCTGAGGTGCCACCTGGGTGCGCGCCAGGGCACGAAATCGAGGTCTTCCTAGCCCTCGACTCGAACGATCGTGTCTACGCCACGATGCGGAGGCCCATTGCCAGCGTCGGCGAGTTTGCGTTCCTCCGCGTGGTCGACGTTGCGACCGCAGGTGCCTTCCTCGACTGGGGCATGCCGAAGGACCTCCTGCTCCCCTTCCGCGAACAAATTCGACCCGCGCGCGTCGGAGAATGCGAGCTGGTTCGGATTGATCTCGACCGCGTGAGTCAACGACTGGTCGCATCCGCACGACTCAAACGCTTCGTCGCGGCCCAGCCTCCCCCCAATCTTCGCCCCGGCTCCCCCGCGACGCTCCTCGTCTCGGAACGCACCGACCTTGGCTGGAAGGTCATCGTTGACGAGACCTATTGGGGTCTCCTCCGCACCACCGCAAGAGTCACACGCGGGCAACGGGTCGAGGGGTTCATCCACCACCTCCGCGAGGACGGGATGGTCGACCTTGGGCTGGATGCACCCGGCTACGCCCGTGTCCCCGGAGCTGCCGAGACGGTCCTCCAGCAGCTGGAGTCGAGCGCCAACGGATACCTCCCCCTTCACGACAAGAGCTCGCCCCAAGCGATACGAGACCGCCTCGGGATGAGCAAGAAAGTTTTCAAGCAGGCGATCGGAGCCCTCTACAAGCAAGGCCGTATCACCATCGAGCCAGAGGGGGTCCGCAAGAAGGACGCCTGAGGACTACGAACTCGTTCCTCGCTCCGGCCACAGGGGCGTGATCGTGCAACGGGACGGGTCAGCGCATCGATTCCTCCATCGAGCGCGAGGCAAGTCACCTCAGACACTCCATGCCCCCAGCGAAGGCCTGCTCGATAGCAGGCGATAGGAAAAAGCAATGGAGACTCTGTTCGAAGACCTCAACAAGCTGCAAGCAACCAACCCCGGCGAGGCCATCGCGCTCGTCGTGCTGGCGATCGCGCTCGCGGCGGGAGCCGCGGACCTCGGCCTGCGCCTCATCGTCTATCGGCTCACAAAACGCGCCCAGACGACCGAGTCCACGCTCGGGAGCATCATCGGCAAAATCCACCGGCCGCTTCGCCTCAGCCTGCACATCGTCGCAGTGGGCGCCGCGGTTGTCTGGAGCGCCCAACTCCTCCCCGCGGACGTACGCGGCGTGGACGTCGTCGAGAAGATGCTCGCCGCGAGTTTACTCGGGACGATGACGTGGATGGGCAAGCGGATCGCAGACGCGACGCGTGACTCCGTAAAGCACAAACGAGCCCGACACGATGGTGGGTACGACGATTTCAGCGCGCTCGAGGCACTTCACGTCGCCGCGCTCACGGGGATCTATGCGGTCGCGGGCCTCTTGTTCTTGAGCATCCTAGGGGTCTCTCCCGCGGCGCTCGCCGGGCTCGGAGTCGCGGGTGGCTTCGGCGCTTATGCGCTGACCATGGCGAACCAGATTCTCATCTCGAATATCTTCGCAGGCCTCGTCCTCTATTTCGACCGCCCGTTCGGACCTGGAGACTGGATCATCACACAAGATGGCGCGATCGAAGGCACGGTCGTCCGGATCGGCTTGCGGCTCACCGTGATCACCGGTTTCGACCAGCGTCCAATCTACGTTCCAAACTCGATCTTCAACTCGACCGCCACGACCAACGCTTCACGCATGGCAAACCGGCGAATCAAGCAGTTCATTGGCGTACGCTACGAGGACTTCCCTCGACTCGAGGGGATCATGAGTGACATCCGCACGTACCTGCAGGAGAACGAGAAGATCGACCAGAACCGGGTGACGCTCGTCAACCTCGTCAACGGCAACACCACGATGGGCACAACGATCGAAGGGTGCTTTGGCAGCTCTTCAATCAACCTGCAGGTCTATACCTTCACGAAGGTCACGAACTGGGTGAAGTTTCAAGCGATCCAGGACGAGGTCATGCTCCGAATCGGAAACATCGTCCTCGACCACGGCGCGGAGATGGCTTTCCCGACGACCACCGTGGACGGACTGAACCCCCTGGAGATCAGCCACGCCACCGATCGAGGAACCCAAACCACCGCGTAACGGGAGCGCTGGTGACGTCACCCCTGAGCCTCGCGGCCCCAATTACCGCGTCCTCCTCTCGAACGAGCTGAGGGGCTGGCCCGCTTCACGCCGTCCCTATCGATGGCGGGCACCTCACCCGGCAATTCTCTGGAGATCCGTGGCAAGCTACGGGCAGACCGAAGGAGATGAGTCGATGGACGGGATTCTCGCAGGCGTTCGCGTCATCGAGCTAGCACAGTGGATCTTTGTGCCCTCCGCAGCCGCGCTCCTCGCGGACCTTGGCGCAGACGTGATCAAGATCGAACACCCCCGACAGGGAGACCCCGCGCGAGGACTGAAGACGCAGGGTATGGGCGGAAGCATTCAGGGCCCCAACCTCGCGGTCGAGCAAAACAACCGCGGCAAGCGAAGCGTCGGGCTGGACATCAAGACCGCGGAGGGGCACGCGCTGCTAATGCGACTGGTCGCGGACGCAGATATCTTCGTCACCAGCTTCCGTCCGAGCGCACTCGAGCGTCTATCGCTCGGGGTGGACGCGCTCCGCGAGCACAACCCCAACCTGATCTACGCACGCGGGCATGGACTGGGCGTGCGCGGCCCCGACGCCAACCGCTCGAGCTACGACATGTCCGCGTTTTGGTCCCGCGGCGGGATCGCTCACTCCCTAACCCTTCCCGATGCCGACCACCCCGTCGGACAAAGGCCGGGCTTTGGCGACCACACGAGCGCAATGAGCCTCGCGTTCGGCATCACCACCGCGCTCTTCCGACGTGAGCGAAGCCAAGAGCCCTCGGTCGTCGATGCTTCGCTCCTGGGTACCGCCAGCTGGGTCCTGTCCTCCGACGTCGTCTATAGCGCCAACCCCGACTATGACCCCCACGCGCTCACGCGAGGCCCCGCGGCCAACCCGCTGACCGCGACCTACCGAACCAAAGACCGACGCTTCCTCGCGCTCGTGCTCCTCCAGGCCGACCGGCACTGGGAAGCCTTCTGCCGGCACATCGGACGCGCCGACTGGGTCGATGACCCCCGCTACGCGGACGCGGACGCGCGCCAGGAGCACTCAGCTGCGCTGACGCAGGAGCTCGAGACGCTCTTCGCCACTCAAAAACTAGCAGACTGGAATGATCAACTCGCGAGCCTCGACGCTCCCTGGGCCCCCCAGCAGAGCGTCCGCGAGCTCCGAGCCGACCCTCAGACCGTCGAGAACCAATACCTGGTCGATGTCCAAGATTCCAGCGGCGATACGTACCAGCTGGTTTCGAACCCGTGCCAGTTCGACGAGTCTGTCCCCGCGCTGTCACCCGCCCCCGAGTGTGGCGCCCACACCGAAGAGGTCCTGCTGGAGCTCGGGCTGGACTGGGACGAAATCAGCGCGCTGCGCTCCGACGGTACACTGTAGATGGCGATGAACTTCATACATGTCGTGGGCACAGAGGAGATCTCTGGGGTCCGCCAACCCACCGCGCGTTCACGGAACCGGGGGGCCGAACGTGCCGAACACGAGTGACACTGGCTGCGTCGTCGTCGGCGTTGGCGTCACCGAACAAGGCCAGAAGCTCGGGATCCCCGAGCGAGAACTCAGGCGGCGCGCACTCGAGGGCGCGCTCGATGACGCAGGCCTCCAACGCAGTGACCTCGACGGATACATCGCCTGCCACGGCAACACCGCCTTCGAAGACCTCCGCTACCTAGGCCTGGGCCCGCTCTTCTCATGGAGCCTCACTGCTGGGGGTGCGACCGCGATTTCCGCGCTGATCGCCGCGAGGGGAGTGCTCGCGACGGGTCAAGCGACTCACGTCGCCCTCTGCTACGGATTTGCTCCCTCCGCCTTTCGGGCGGGCGCCGGGATCGGAGGCTTCGGGTACGGCTATCCGGAGCTCTTTGGAATGGTCGGTCCCTCGACCACGCACGCGCTCCACGCTCAGCGTCACATGCACCTCTACGGAACTTCGTCGGAGCAACTCGGCGCGGTCGCCGTGACGCAGCGCGCGTACGCGGCACAGCGACCGGGTACGCTGGGTTACGGCAAGCCCATTCGGCTCGAGGACCACCAGGCCTCACGCATGATCTGCGAGCCACTCCGCCTACTGGACTGCTGCCGGGATACGGATGGTGGTGTCTGCCTGATCGTCACGACGCCGGAACGCGCCCGCGACCTGCCGGGGAAACCCGTGCGGGTCCTGGGTACGGGGACCGGGCACAACATTCGGAATTGGTACGACAAGACCGTCTTCGCACACCACGATGACATCGCCCCGGCGAAGGAACGAGCATTTTCTGAAGCCGGGGTCGATCCCGAAGCGATCGACGTCGCCGCGCTATACGACCCATTTACGATCTCGGTCATCATGCAACTTGAGGAATATGGTTTCTGCTCTTTGGGCGAAGGCGGCTCCTTCGTGGCTTCCGGTGAGACCGGTCCAAAGGGCCAGATCCCAACGAACACGGGCGGCGGGCAGCTTTCCGGTTATTACGCGACCGGGTTCACCGCGGTGGTGGAGGCGCTTGTTCAACTGCGGGGCGAGGGAGGACCGACACAGGTAGAGGGTGCCGAGGTCGCCCTCGCGAGCGGACATGGCGGCAACGGCGGCGTTCAGAACACCTGGTCGCACGCGACGGCGATCCTAGGAGCCGGCCTGTGAGTCCGCGCGTACCCCACCCCCTGGAGTTTGCACCCGACGACGCGGACAAAGTCTTCTGGGAAGCATGCCGTCGGCATGAGTTTCTCCTACAGCGCTGCTCGACCACAGGCCGCTATCACTGGCCAGCGGTGTCCGACCCCGAGACAGGGCGCGGCGAAATGACCTGGGTGCCCGCGAGCGGCCGAGGGACGGTTCACACCTTCTCGATCATCCACCATGTTTTTCGGCCAGAGCTCGCCGAGCGCGTCCCCTACAATGTAGTCGTCGTCGAGCTCGACGAGGGGCCGTTCTTTCACTCCAACGTGGTCGATTGTCCGAACGAGGAGATCTACATCGGGATGGCAGTCGAGGTCGTCTTCGATGACCTATCCGACGAGGTGACACTCCCTCGTTTCCGTCCATCGTCTCGGTGAGGCGCGCCAACCACCACCGGGGCGGCGGTCCTCTGCGCGGCCCCACTTCCGACCGAGCTGCGCCGGGGCGGCGCCCGACCAGGAGGAGAAGAGGTGTGGTCCTCCTCAAGTCCCGCAAGACTCACAGCCAACCTGTTATCCTGCGGAACACCGCGACAGGTACCGCCGATGGCTAATGCGATAGCCCTCGCCTTCCGAACATGACCTTCAACTCTCTCACCTTCCTCGTCTTTTTCGCAATCGTCCTTGCGATCCATCACCTGCCGATCTCCGCTCGCGCCAGGAAGCTCAACCTCGTCGCCTTTAGCTACCTGTTCTATGCCGCGTGGAATCCACCGTTCGTCGCGCTCTTATGGCTCTCGACCACTGTAGATTGGGTGGTCTCGGGCAGGATGGGACGGAACCCAAGCCCGGCCAAGCGCAAGGCGCTGCTGATCGTGAGCCTCTCGACGAACCTGGGTCTCCTCGCCACGTTCAAATACGGCGACTTCCTCCTCTCGAACTTCAGCCAACTCCTCTCGAGTTTCGGAATCGCCTATCAGCCGCCGGCGATGAACATCATCCTGCCAGTTGGGATCTCCTTCTACACTTTTCAGACGCTCTCCTACACGATCGAGGTCTACCGCGGACGCCTCAAGCCGTGGCCTTCTCTTCTCGACTTCGCGCTCTTTGTGTCGTTCTTTCCACAGCTCGTCGCGGGGCCGATCGTCCGCGCGACCGACTTTCTGCCGCAATGCATCGAGCCGCGCCGGGCCACTCGCAACCAGCTGAGCTGGGGGCTCACGATGCTGACGATCGGAGTCGCTCAGAAGGTCGTACTCGCTGATACCTTACTCGCCCCCGTCGTCGACAAGGTCTACGACGCGAGCGCCAGCGCCGGCTCCTTGATCGCCTGGATAGCCACCTTCGCTTTCTCGGCGCAGATCTTCTTCGACTTCGCCGGGTACTCGAGTTGCGCCATCGGCATCGCGCTCTGTCTTGGATTTACGCTGCCCGCCAACTTTCGGTCTCCCTACGCCGCGGTCGGCTTTTCGGATTTTTGGCGACGCTGGCACATCTCCCTCTCGAGTTGGCTCCGGGACTACCTCTACATCTCCCTCGGCGGCAATCGCAAAGGGCTCAAACGAACTCAGGTCAACCTCGTCATCACGATGCTGCTCGGGGGACTCTGGCACGGGGCCTCCTGGAACTTTGTCGTCTGGGGGGGGCTTCACGGTGGTTACCTGCTGATCGAAAGGGTCGCCCAGGTCATCGTGGGTGGAGCCCGCTGGACACAACTCTGGGTCGTACGTTTCGCAGCAGGAACCCTGACCTACCTCCTGGTCTGCATCGCTTGGGTGTTCTTTCGCGCACAGAGCTTCTCCGACGCGGCCAACATCCTCCACGCGTTGTTCCACTATGTTCCCAATGCGATCCCGATCCCGGGCAGGGAGTTGCTCCTGGCAGCGCCGACCATCATCATGATGCTGGTAACCCACCTGCTCCTTCGGAACACAACCTTCGACCAGGTCTGGGCTCGCGTTCCGTGGTGGATCCAGTCAATCTTCCTCAGCATCCTGCTTATGTCTGTGGCCCTGGTGCCCGGAGCGGACCGTGCGTTCATCTACTTCCAATTCTGAGCCCTTGGAACCGGGGGCGAACGGCATGCGCGCCTGGGCCCTCGCCCTGGCCCTGTTCGCCGGAGCGGTCATCGGCTGGGAAATCCACTGGCGAAACCGCGGCTTGGAGCCCTCCTTCGGGCGCGACCAGGAGATCTGGCTCCAACAGCGGGGAGACCTCGCCCCTGACGGCATCGCGCTGGTCGGCAGCTCACGCATCCGCTCCGGCGTCGAGCCCGTCCTCCTCGCGAGCCTCCTCGATATGCCGGTCACCCAGCTCGGGATCAACGGATCGAGCAGCCTGCCCGTCCTCGAGAACATCGCCGAAGACGAGCGATTTCGAGGGACGGTCGTGGCGGACGTGTTCCCCCCGAAGTTCTTCGACGCGAAGCGGCGCGGCGAAACCGCCGCCGACCTCTTTGTGAACGCCTACACAAAGGGGCGCTCCCCCTTTGATTTCGCGGAGGCCGCGCTCGGTCGCGAAGTCGATGCCCGTCTCGCCTCTCGCCATTCTGCGATCGGGCTGATGCCCATCCTCTCCGCGCTCCGAAAACGTGCCCCGCTACGGACCCCCTACTACCAAGGCGAAGAGACCGGCTTCCTCCGACAAGACTTTCGCGGAGAAGAGGCCGTCGTTTGGGGGGAAGAGCCGCCGACGATGCCTGTGGAGTCCCCCCTCGACAACAAGGGCATCATGCGGCTCGTCTGGCGCACGCAGGCCGCTATCCAGAAGATCCAGCGCAGGGGGGGAGACGTGATCCTGCTTCGTTTCCCGTCGACGCGACTCTTCCTCCAACACGAGCAGAACTATTTTCCGCGTGAACAGTACTGGGACGCCATCGCGCGGGGAACGAGCGCGCTCGCGATACACTTCGAAGACCGGCCTGCCGTGGCGCATCTCGCCCCTCCTGACGGCTCACACCTCGACTATCGCGACGCAGAGTTCATGACCCGGTTCGTCGCCGAACTCATTCAGACGCGCGACCGCACCATTCGACGCCGGTAGACGCCTGCCCCGAGCCGCTTGAAGCTCACAGGCCCGGACGCCTCCCTGGTTCGCCGACCGAGGCCACCCGCGGTAGGCTCCATGGCCGCGCCTCCCGCCGTTAGAGTTCCGACACGACGGCCACGCGGCTCGAAGCCCGAGCTGCGCGATCGACCAACGGATAGGACTCGAGTCACCTATGCTCATAGACCCGATCCGACGTTTGCTAGCCCGAGTCCTGTCTCACCCGCTGCTTCGGCGCAGCGTAGTGCGGCTGGGCCGGTTCCTCTCCAACGCCGGCCGCCTCGACATGCCCTACGGGATCGAAGACAACGGCGAAGCTCGGGTCCAAGAGATCGTGACGAAACGCGCTGCACAGCGCCCCATCCGGGTCATGGACGTGGGCGTGTTCAAGGGATGGTGGACAGAGAGCCTGCTTCGTGTCGCAGGGACACAGCAAAGCGAAATCGAGGTCCTCCTCTTCGAGCCCAGCCCCAGGATCCACGACGCGCTGCAAGAGAAGCTCCAGAGCTGGGACACCCCCGCGAACCTGGAGTTGATCCAATGTGCGCTCTCCGACCGACAGGGCACTGCACAGTTTCACTTCGTTGAGGGCCAGGGCGGCAGCGACTCACTGCACAAGCACGCGCTGTTCTCTAACGACCTCGCGGTCGCGGATGTCACGCTGAACACGGTCGATGCCTTTTGCGCAGAACGAGGGATCGAACAGGTCACCCTGCTAAAGAGCGACACCGAGGGGAACGACCTCCCCCTGTTGCGTGGCGCAGTGGGGATGCTCGAGCGTCAGCAGATCGAAGTCATCCAAATCGAGTACAGCCATATCTGGGTGACTTCCGGCTGCTTCCTCAAAGAAGCCATGGAGTTACTCCAGGGCTACGGGTACGCCTTCGGCAAGGTCACCCCTCGCGGGATCGAGTTCTACGAGGGCTGGCACCCCGAGCTCGAGACCTTCCAACTCGGCAACTACCTCGCGTGCCTCCCGTCATGGCGAGACCGCTTCCCCCAGATCGAATGGTGGAACGCGAGCCGAGACTGAGCCGGACGCCAGAGCGCCTCGCGACCGCGTGAGCAAAATGAGATCAGGGGCGCGCGGGCTTCTCGCACACCGCGACGACGATCCGGGACCAAGAGAGCGGCAAGATCCGACCGATCGTCTCATCGAGAAGACGCAGGAGCCCGTTCGCCAGCTGAAACCGAAGGCCGCTCGAAAACCAGACGCCGATGGCGCCCAGCCGTCGCAGTCCGCCGCCCCACTCCGCGATCTTGTCAAACATCGCGGGAGGCACCAGCAGCTTATCCTTCCCTCGGTACTCGAGGACCCGCAGGCCCGCCGCCTCGAACTGCGCGCGGTTCTCCTCGGGCGTCTCCCAGCCAAGGTGCCCCTCGCGGTCGATCAACACTTCCTTGTAGAGCGCCCGATCACGCCTCTTCAGCATCCGATACAGAGGTGTCTTCCCCTCGACGTCGAAGAGGAAGATCAGTCGGCCACCGGGCTTGAGCACCCGGAGCAGCTCCGCGAGCGCACCCGGCTTCTGATCAGGCGGAATGTGCTCCCAGACATACGAGCTGACGATGCCATCCAGGCATGCGTCCGGCAGGGGGAGCCGCTGGGTCACGTCGGCCTGAATGCACCGGTCATAGAGGCTCGAGACCTTCGCGAGCGAGCTGAAGGAAAGGTCGAGCCCCAGCACTTGATAACGAGCAGCGAAATACGCGATCCCGCTCGCGCAGCCCATCTCCATCAGCTGACCGCCCTGCGGGACATAGCGACGGACTGCCCACAGATACCCACTGCTCATCAGCCACAGCGGCCAGGCGCGGAGCAGCCTTTCGCTTGAGGGAACAAAAGCAATGGTATTGAGATACCGCCCCTCATAGAACTCATCCGCCGAATCGAGGAACTTCACGACACCCGATTTCTCCGGGAACGAAGTGCCACAAGTCGCGCACGAAAAACCCGAACCGTTCACGGTCTCCGCCAAAGCGTGACCGTCTTCGGGGCAAATCAGCTCAAACGACATCGTTTTCAAATGCTAGCAAGCTCCTCGGAACGGACAAAAGCAGGACGCGCGGCAGGTCAACCTCAGGTGCCTACCGCGCGATCGCACCGGCTTGATGAGCCACTCGACCACTTGATCCCCAGTCGCTCTCAACTTCGTACGACCTTTTGTCTTGCGAAGAAAGAGCTGCTTGTTGAAGGAGCCCAAGACCTCGAGGCCTTCCAGAAAGGACTCGACAAAAATATCGACCGCGAGCTTGGGCCTCATGTTGGCCGGATTGTGCATACGCCAAAAATAGTCGTCGAAGATAAAAATCGCGCCTGGCTTCAACAAGTCTCAGACCAGCACCACGGCGCTGAGGGCACAGCTCGCCAGGTGACAGCCATCGATGTAGACGAAGTCGTAGGTGTCGTACTCGAGCTTACGGAGGACGTCCTGTGAGTAACCCTTGTGCTTGATGATTTTGTCCGCGTGCCCAGAGACCCCCACGTTGTTGTCGAAGCGCGCCTCGTTCTGAGGCGCAAAGATGTCCACACAGGTCGTCTTTGCGGTCGGGTGGGTGAGGACATTGTCGACGAACCAAAGGGTGGAGCGCCACTCCAGGCAGCCGACCTCCAGCCCCTGAGCACCCGGCTTACCGCGGAAGCGAGACAAGTGCTTCACCCACTCCTCGCCGCGGCTGTTCGTCCAATCCACGGAGTACTCGTACTCATTCGCCTCCGCAGACGCACCGCCGGAGACGCCAAACACAAAGCCCACCAGGCAGAGGGAAGCCAACACAGCCTGGCCCAGCCACGAGACGATTCGATTCACGACGAGGTGCACTCCTCACGGCGATGAGATGACCAAGACGGTCCAAGAATACATCGGCAACCTAAACCGCGCGAGAGAGACACCAGTCCCGGCCGAGCGCCCCAGGACTCCCCGATCGGCACTGAGCGCGGGATAGAGCGGTCCGAAGCAGGCACTCGTAGGTGGGGGAGTTGCATCGGTCAGTCGCGGTCGAACAGGACCGGCAGAGCCGCTGGACCGCGAATCGTCGGGTGCGGGGCGTAGACGATGTCTTCCCCGCAGCTCTCGAGGCGCAAGCCAGGCAGCGATCCGAACAGCATCGAGAAGGCCGTCTCGAGTTCGAGCCGAGCGAGCTGAGCCCCGAGGCAAAAATGGGCGCCGCTCCCGAAGAGAGCCTGCTCACGGAGGTCACGCCGGAGATCGAGACGACGAGGCTCGGGGAAGTACGCTGGGTCATAGTGGGCGGCGGGGAGCGATGCGATCAAGAGCTGCCCGCGCTTCACCCCGACGCCGTCGATGTTCACGTCTCGCTTCGCGTACCGAGACGACCCATAGCCAGGCGGGTTGAAGCGAATCAGCTCGAGGACGGCATTGTCGCGAACCGCTGGCTCCGAACGGTAGAGCGCGAGTTGTTCGGGGTGGGTCAACAGCGCGTGAAGCCCGGAACCGACCGCGTTCGCGGTCGTCTCCGAGCCCGCCATGATCAGCCCAAACACGAGCGCGACGAGCTCGGGGTTCGATAAACGGTCGCCTGCCTCCTCGACCGCGATCAGTCGCGACAACATGTCGTCGCGCGAGACGGCGCGATGTTCCTCGATCACCTCGTCGACCAGCGCCAGAAAACGCGCCTGCACCTGCGCGATCTCCCGTCGCTGCCCTGCCGCCAGGTAAGGGCTGACCGAAGCCACGAACACGTCCGAATAGGCCTTGAACTGGACCTCTCGCTCGCTGTTAGGCGGGATCCCGAGCATTCGACTGATCACGCGCGTCGGATACCGGTGGGCGAACTCCGCGACGAACTCCATCCGACCCTTCGGCCGGACCTCCTCGATCAACTCGTTCAGGATCCCATGGATCAGGGGAGCCAACCCCGCGACGGCTCGGGGTGTGAAGGCTTTGCTCACGAGCGAGCGAATGCGCGTGTGTGCCTCGCCGCCCATCATCGGCAGGGCGAGGTCCAATTGGTCTTCCATCGCCCGCGCGACGGGGTCCGTCGGGGCCTCGTAGTGCTCCCAGTAGCGCCGGTCCATCACCAGATCGGGGTGCCGGATCACTTCGACGAACTGCGGATAACCCGTGATGAGCCACGCCGTCCCCTCTTCCCACCACCAGACCGCGGAGCGCTCCCGGATCGGACCATAGACGGCCTCGGGGTCCGCTACGAAACGAGGGTCCATGGGGTTCGGCTGGACCCACTCGGGAGAGACGGGCTGAGACATATTGCCCTCCTGCGGTGGAAGATCTTCGACCAGCGTATCAGAGGGGAGGCCGAGGAAGGGCGGCAGCAGGCGCAAGGTGAACCGCCCGCGACAGAAGTCGCCTCACGCCCCCCAGAGGACCTCAAGAGGCGCCATAATCCCGCGGATGAGCCGCGCAGTGACCTTCATCGTCGGTCTCCTGATCTTGATCGCGACGGCGGCGACCCTCGGGTTCCGTGTGTGGCTGGCGAACGCACCGCCTCAGATGCGGACCACGATCGAGGTCATGTCCTGGTTCGAGTTCGCAAGTGCAGTTCGCCACGCCATCGTACCGGGGGCGATCCCGGACCATGCGACCTACGGTCGCGAGGCGATGCCCGGCCGCGGCCACGCGCCCTGGGTCATGCGCAGCAGCCTGGATGGCCGCCCCCGTATCCTGTCCATCGCCGCGGCGCCGGACGTATGGCTTGCGTACAGCACGGAGACGGCGACCCTCCACCGGCTCTGGCGCGGAGAGCTGGCCTACGCAGGCCCGGTCTTCAACGGACAGCACGGTGCGGAGCCACTCAGCCGAGGCGAAGCGTGGCTGAGCCCTCCCGAACAGACCGCTTGGCGCCTCTTCATCGATGGACGTGAGGGGCCCGCCCAAGTCCAGTGGCTGGGACATGGCTTCTCTGGTGAGGAAGGGCAGGACCTCTGGCTCTCT
>Ga0315331_10000578_pt1 | contig 25736 bp, 23 predicted proteins | sample M160m34915metaG_FD_203456 | JGI IMG/M metagenome (GOLD analysis project Ga0315331, IMG submission 203456) | Ammonia-oxidizing marine archaeal communities from Monterey Bay, California, United States - M1 60m 34915 | ecosystem: Environmental > Aquatic > Marine > Intertidal zone | place: USA...
GCTTGGATTGTCTCAGGCGACCGGCCCTGCCGCCAACGAGAATTCACGTTGTGCCCTGGGGGCCCGGCGTGACGACGGATCGCGACGCGGACCCGGTGTCGGGGGACATCCCCGACCCGAACCGCGTGGTTCGGATTGTCGATCCGCGGCGAAGCTGCCAGACTGCAGCCATGTCGAATTCTGCTCCGACCTCTCCTGCTCCGTGTGTCGCCGTGATCGGTGGCGCGACGGCCGGCGCTGAAGTTGCCGGTCGCCTCGCCGAACGTGGCGCTGTCGTCATCGTCTTCGAAATGAACCCGCGCCCTTACGGCAAGATCGAGGACGGCCTGCCCCGGTGGCACGTCGCCCTGCGCGAAAAGGAATATCAGAACGTTCGCACTAAGCTAAGTCACCCCAACGTCCATTATGTCCCGAACACGAAGATCGGCCGGGACGTCGACTTCAAGGCCCTCGCGAGCGAGTGGGGCTTCACGTCCGTCGTCCTCGCCAACGGGGCGTGGCGCGACCGCCCCCTCCCGATCGAGGGAGTGGACGACTACGTCGGGAACGGCCTCGTCTACCAGAACCCGTTCATCATCTGGTTCAACCACAACCACGAAGCCGACTACGCGGGGGAGGCGTTCGAGACGCCGGACGGCGCCATCGTGGTAGGCGGCGGCCTCGCCTCCATCGACGTCGTCAAGGTGATCATGCTCCAGAACGCGGTCAAGAAGCTGGCGGAGCGGGGCGTCGAGGCGGACCTCGTCGAGCTCGAGGTCAAGGGCATCCCCAAGATCTGTAAGCAGAACGGAATCGAGATCGGGGAGCTCGGGCTCGAGGGCCCCACGCTCTTCTACCGACGGCGGGTCGAGGACATGCCGCTGATGGACGTGCCCGAAGGCGCGGATGAGAAGCGGGTCGCGAAGGTCGAGGCCGGACGGGCGCGGATGCTCGGGAAGGCTCAGGAGAAGTACGGCTTCAACATGGAGCCGCTGTGCTCGCCGCAAGAGGCGATCATCGAGGACGGCAAGCTCGTGGGGCTGCGTTTCGTACGCAATGTCATGAAAGACGGCCGCCCGACGCCGACGGACGAGACCTTCGAGCGCCGCGGCCCCGTCGTGATCAGTTCGATCGGGTCGATCCCCGAGGCGATCGACGGCATCGCGATGCGCGGCGAACTGTTCGACTTCCAGGACTGGGACCTGGGAAGGCTCGAGGGTTACCCCACGGTGTTCTCTGTCGGCAACGTCGTGACGGGCAAGGGCAACATCGTGGCGTCACGCAAGCACGCTGCCCAGGTCAGCGAGGAAGCGATCGAGAAGTTCCTTGGCCTGCACGAAGACCGCGAGGGAGAAGACGCGGCCCTGGCAGCCACCCGCGAGAACGTCGAGGCGGAAGCGCAAGCGGTCGCAGAAGAGATCGCAGCCCAAGAGCCCGCGAGCCCCGAGGCCATCGCCTCCATCCTCGAGCGCGTCGCCACGCACCAAGCGCGCGTCGGCTATGAGGGCGACCTCGAAGCCTGGCTCCGCTAACGAAGCGGGCCGGTGTCCCGAAGGACACCGGCCCGCTGTGATTCCCGACCCGACCGAGAGACTTACTCGATGAAGGTCTTGAGCAGCCGACTCCGGCTGGGGTGACGCAGCTTCCGCAGCGCCTTCGCCTCGATCTGCCGGATTCGCTCCCGCGTCACCTCGAAGTCCTGTCCAACCTCTTCGAGCGTGTGGTTGCTGCGCTCCCCGATCCCGAAGCGCATCTTCAAGACACGCGCTTCCCGCGGCGCCAAGGTCGACAGCACCTCCAGCGTCTTCTCCGAGAGGTTCCCCTCGATGACCGCCTCTTGGGGGTCGATCGCCGACTTGTCTTCGATGAAGTCGCCGAGCGAGCTGTCCTCTTCCTCGCCAACCGGCGCCTCGAGGCTAATCGGCTCCTTGGCGATCTTCTGCACCATCTTCACCTTCTCGAGGGGAAGACTCATCTTCTCGGAAAGCTCTTCGGGAGTGGGCTCCCGCCCGAGCACCTGCACGAGGTGCCGCGTTGCGCGCACCTGCTTGTTGATGGTCTCGATCATGTGAACCGGGATTCGGATCGTGCGCGCCTGATCCGCGATCGCGCGGGTGATCGCCTGCCGGATCCACCACGTGGCATACGTCGAGAACTTATAGCCGCGCCGCCACTCGAACTTGTCGACGGCCTTCATGAGACCAATGTTCCCCTCCTGGATCAGGTCGAGGAACAACAAGCCACGGTTCGTGTACTTCTTTGCGATGGAGACGACGAGCCGGAGATTCGCCTCGGTCAGCTCGCTCTTCGCCTCGAGCGTACGAGACGCCGCCTCTGCGTAGATCGAGAGCTGGCGCTTGAGCTCTTCACCGCTCATTCCCGCTTCCTGTTCGAGCACCAAGCGCGCGCTCGCGACCTCTGCAAGCTCTTCTTCTGCCGCCGCGATCCGCTCGAGACTCCCGCCGAGCTTCTCGAAGGCAGCTCGTCCCGGGCGGCTCTTCCGCTTCGAAGCGGCGATGAGTTCCGGGAGATCGAACCGCTTGACGCCAAACCGACGCGCCACCTTGCGCTCACGACCCAGCAGCTTTTCGAACGCCTCGCCGAGGTCCTTGAACGCTTGCGCCAAATCCGCGACGCGAACTTTGCTGAACTTGCAATCGCGCAGCGCAAAGATCATCGCATCGTGGCGCTCGGCGACCTCCCCAGCGAGGCGATCTCTCGTCCCCTTCGTCGTCCGCGAGTTGGCGATCGAGGCCTGCTTCTTCGCGACCTCTCCATCCAGCCGGCGAATCTTCTGGAGTACGGCAAAGAACTGGCGCCGGCGGACCTCCGGGGGAGCGCCCTCCTCATCATCGAGGCCACTCAGCACGTTCTTCAGCGTGAACTCGTCACGCTTTAACTTCTGTCCGATCGCCTGAAGCTCCCGAACACCAAAGCGGGTCGCCAGGATGGCACGCTCCTGATCATGGATTCCCGCTTCGATGCGCTGTGCGATCTCGACCTCGCCCTCACGGGTGAGCAGCGAGACCTGCCCCATCTCGCGTAGGTAGACCCGGACCGGATCGGTCGAACTCGTGTTGTCTTCGTTCTTGTCCGACCACCGGGTGTCAACCCGGCGGTTCGGCTTCACGACCGTGACTTCACGCTCACGGAGGATCTCGAGGACCTCGTCGACCTGGTCCGCGTTCAGCTTGGTCGAGGCGAGCCCCTTCTTGATCTCTTCAGAGGTGAGCTTCCCCTGACGCTCGCCACGCTGTAACAGGCGCTTTACACCCGACAGCTTTAACAGCGGGGACGAATCGGATTTTTCGGCCTTGGTCCGAGCGGTCGTCTTCTTGCTCTTCGGCTTGGAAGCGCGGGTCCTCTTGCTAGTCGGTCGGGACGCACTCGTTGAGGCCGAAGTGGGCGGGGGCGCATGCGAGGCCATGGGGGGGTCTCCTCTCTTTCTTGATCTGACGGGGTACCACGCTCGATCGGGGCATCCGAACGAGCGACGTCATTGTGCGACTCCTGCTGCCTTCGCGGCGGCGGCTCGCGCACGGCGAGCATCGAGTTCGCGTTGCTTCTCGGCCAAGAGGGCCGTGGGGTCTTGGCTAGCGCCCGCTTCTCGCAGGCGCTGCGTCGTCTGGCGGCGCGTCCGCGCGCGACCGCGACGCTCGAACCAGTTCAGCACATCGAAGGCGACGAGCTCGGGGCGCGCGCCGGGATCGAGCGCCTCGGCGCCCGCAGCGGTCGCGTGGAGCAAGGTCCGCTCCTCGGCTTCCAGTCGGTCGGCCAGGACGAAGTGATCGATTGCGCCGTCCGCGTCGACGTCGCCGCCCGCGGCCGCTTCGACGAGCGCGAGCGCGAGACGACGCCAGCTGTCGTCGGGGACGCTCGCTTCGATGCGGCCCCGCAGGTCGGGCGTCGCGAGCGTCGGGTGACGCAGCAAGACATGACAGAGCAGCGCGAGCTGCCTCTCCTCGGGGCCCTCACGGCGGGGCTTGGGCGCCGACAACGCCGCCTCTTCCGGGGTCGCCGATCGCCCTTGGCGCGTCGAGCGGACGATCGCGGCAACCGCGGCCTCACCGGAGTCCGTCGCGAGGGCGAGCCGCCGGACGTAGGCCTCCCGCTCGACCGTGTCCGCGACGACCGCCAGCAGGGGCGCGACATGGGCCACCGCGTCCGCCTTCTCGGCGGGGGTATTCACGCCGGCAGTGACGGCGCGCCGAATCACGAGCTCGAGGGCATCGGGCGCGTCATCGACGAGCGCGCGCAGGGCCTCCGGGCCTTTCGACGTGAGGAAGTCATCGGGATCCTGACCGTCGGGCAGCAGGGCGCCACGCACCCGCAGTCCCTCGGGCAACAGGACTTCGAGCGCCTTTTCCATCGCGTTGCGGCCGGCCTGGTCACCGTCAAACAGCAAGACGGCGGTCTGCGTTCGCCGGCGCAGGTTGCGGCCGTGTTCCTGCGTGAGCGCCGTACCGCACGTCGCGAGCCCCTCACCGATTCCGGCCCGGTGCAGCGCGATGCGGTCGAAGTAGCCCTCGCACACGATCGCGCGGCGCGAGCGGCGGATCGACTCGAGGGCCCACGGAAACCCGTAGAAGGACTCCCGCTTGCGGAAGACAGGGCTCTCGGTCGTGTTCAGGTACTTCGGCCCGTCGTCGTTCCCGAGCGCGCGGCCTCCGAACCCGACGATACGCCGACGCACATCGTAGATCGGGAAGGTCACTCGGCCACGCAAGCGGTCGTAGTGACCATCGCCGCTCTTACGCGGCGCCAGCAAGCCGGCCTGCTCCCCGAGGCTGCCCTCGACCTTCTTCTGCGCCAGGGCCCGCGTCACGGTGTCCCAGCGGTCCGGCGCGAAACCAAGGCCGAGCTCTCGGCGGTCCTCATCGGAGATGCCGCGGCGGGCCAGGTAGTTGCGCGCCTCTTCGCCCTCAGCCGACGCCAACTGGTCGACATACACGCGCTGGGCGATCTCGTTGGCCTCGAAAACACGCTCTGAGATGCCGCGAGCTTCTGCGTCCCCACTCTCCTCCGGGATCTCGACGCCGCACTCACGGGCGAGCGAGCGAGCCGCCTCGGGGAAGGTCAGGTTGTCGTGCAGCGTGAGGAACTCAAAGACGTCCCCGCCCACCTGGCAGCCAAAGCAGTGGAAGGTCTGGCGCTCGGGCGAGACGTTGAACGATGCGGTCTTTTCGTCGTGGAAGGGGCAGAGGCCAGTGTGGTTTCGACCGGCCTTCTTAAGCTGAACGTAGCGGCTTACGAGGTCGACGATGTCGACGCGGCTTCGGATCTCGCGGATGCTTGCGTCCGGGATACGACCCAATCGAGATTCTCCGCGTTTCGGGGCTTTGTTTCCGGACTTCCAAAAACCGCCTGGTCAGCTCCCCATCCGGCGAATCTTCTTCAGGGCGCGCTTGCGCGCTGCCGCCGTCTTCTTCTTTTTGCGGATACTGGGCTTATCGTAGAACTCGCGCCGGCGAAGCTCGGTGAGAATGCCAGCCTTCTCACATGACTTCTTGAAGCGCTTCATCGCGCCTTCGAACGACTCGTTGTCCTTGACCTTGATTACCGGCATCGGGCACTCTCTCCTGGGCCTCTGCGGTGCAAAATCGCCCGCAGGGGGGTGAAGCCTCAGGCCTTGAAAGCTACGCACATCCGATCGGAGGTCGGGTTCTCCCCGATTTCGGCCTCCGCAGAGCTTTCTTCAGCGGACCGCGGAATCTAGCTGAGCAAGACGCGTGCAGCAAGCTCTCCAGCCGCCGCATATCCGGTGCAACGACTCGGAAAGCGTAGCGTTTTTCACTCTCTCACTCGAGATTCACAGACGGGGGCCGCACGGGGATTCCGCGGGCCATCAGCGCGCGCTTCACCTGCGCCACGGTCGTCTCTCCGAAGTGGAAGATCGAGGCGGCGAGCGCCGCTTGCGCATGGCCCCCCTCCGGCCCCTCGTCTAGCGCGGCGGCCATGTCATCTGCGCTGCCACCCCCACCGGACGCGATCACGGGGACGGTCACGGCCTCGGAGACCGCTCGCAGCAGGGCGAGGTCGTAGCCGCTCTTCGTTCCGTCGCGGTCCATGCTCGTGAGCAGGATCTCACCGGCGCCGGCCTCAGCCATCGCGGCGGCCCAGCGCACGGCGTCGATGCCGGACGGCTCGCGACCGCCATGAGTACAGACCTCCCAGCGCGTCTCGCCCGCGACAACGGGCGCCAGAGCGGCCCCCGCCGGGGGCTGCTTCGGTGGCGTACGGTCGCTCGGCACGAGGACCCCGTCAGCGTCTTCGGTCGCAATGCGCCGGGCATCGATCGCGATCACGAGGTTCGCGCTCCCGATCCGCGCAGCCGCGTTGGCCATGAGGTCGGGGTCCTTGACCGCGGCGGTCATGACGGAGACCTTGTCGGCGCCGGCGTTGAGCAGGTTCCGGACGTCGTCGAGACTCCGGACCCCCCCACCGACCGTGAGCGGGAGGAAGACGCTCTCCGCGGTGCGCGAGACGACATCGAACAAGATGCGACGCTCTTCGTGGCTCGCCGTGATGTCGAGGAACGTCAGCTCGTCCGCTTCCTGCGCGTCGTACATCTGCGCGACCTCAACCGGGTCCCCCGCGTCGACGTGGTCGACATACTGCACGCCCTTGACGACGCGCCCCTGGTCCACGTCGAGGCACGGGATAATTCGGCGCGTCAGCACGGCGCGCCCTCCCCCGCTGAGCGAACGCGCGCCAACGCGTCAGCAAGGTCGACCGCGCCCGTATAGAGCGCTCTCCCGACGATCGCACCGGCGATCCCCTCCGCGCAGTGCCCGGAGGCCGCGACGAGGTCCTCGACGCAGGAAACGCCCCCCGAGACGATGACCGGGATCGTGATCGCCTGCGCGAGCGCGACGGTGCTCTCGAGGTTCGGACCCGAGAGCATCCCATCGCGCGCGATGTCGGTGTAGACCACCGCGGCGACCCCCGCGTCTTCAAACTCCTTCGCGAGGTCCGATGCGGCGACCTCACTGGCCTCGAGCCAACCCTCGACAGCCACCCGCCCATCGCGCGCGTCGATGCCGACCACGATCCGCCCGGGGTAACGCTGTGCCGCCTCGCGCACGAGCGTGGGGTCACGCAACGCCACGGTGCCCAGGATCACGCGCTGAACGCCGTGCTCGAACGCCTGCTCCACCGCCGCGAGTGTGCGAATGCCGCCGCCGAGCTGAACGGGGACGCCGCCGACCGCACCGACGATTGCGCGGATCGAGTCGCCGTTCACCGGCTCGCCCGCCCGCGCCCCGTCGAGGTCCACGACGTGGAGGCGGGTAATCCCCGCCGCTGCGAACCCGCCCGCCACCCGGGACGGGTTCGATTCGTAGACGGTCGCCTCGTCGTAGCGTCCCTGGGTGAGGCGAACGGCCTGCCCCTCGAGCAGGTCGATCGCGGGGATAACCTCGAACGAATTCATCGCGAAGCCTCCACCCACGCATGATAGGCGTCGAGGAGCCGCCGCCCCGCACCCTGACTCTTCTCCGGGTGGAACTGCGCAGCGAAGATCGACCCGGTCGCCACAGCGGAGACGAACTCGCCGCCGTAATCCGTACGGCCCGCCACGACCGCATCATCCGTCGGTACCGGCCGATAGGAGTGCACGAAATAGAAATGGTCACGCGCTGGCAAGCGGGACAACATGGGGTGGTCGGTGCGGCGCTCGAAGTGCACTTCGTTCCAGCCGATGTGCGGGACGGTCAGCCGCCGTCCCTCGGAATCTTGCGCGGGGAACCGTTCGACCCGGCCGCCCAGCAGGCCAAAGCCGGGTGTCGAGCCGTGCTCCGTCCCTTCTTCGAAGAGCAGTTGGAGGCCAAAACAAAGACCGAGGTACGGGCGACCATCCTCCATCGCCCGCTTGCACGCCTCCTCGAGGCCGGACTCACGGAGCCGCGTCGCCGCGTCTCGAAAGGCCCCAACGCCCGGCAGCACGACGCCGTCCGCCCGGGCCAAGGCGGCGGGATCCGCGGTCACATCCACAGCGAAACCCGAGCGCTCGAGCGCCTTGGCCACACTGCGAAGGTTGCCCGCACCGTAATCAACGAGTGCAGCGCGAACCAGCGCACCCATAACGTTGTCATCTCCTCTAACTCGAACCGGCCGGGCTTCGTGCCGGGCTACAACGCCCCTTTGACCGTGGGCAGCCCATGCACCCGTGGATCGATCTCGACGGCCACGCGCAACGCGCGCGCCAGGCCCTTGAAGGCGGCCTCCACGACGTGGTGCGGACTCCGACCGTATCGCTTGTCGACGTGAAGATCGATCCCCGCAGCCTGTGAGAAGGCGTAGAGGAAGTCCTCTGTGAGCGAGGCGTCGAAGTCGCCGATCCGATCGTTGTCCAGGTCAAGCCGATACACGAGATATGGGCGATTGCTGACATCCACCGCCACCTCGATCTTGGCCTCTGCCATCGGCAGCACGCAGCTGCCGTAACGCCGAATCCCCTCGGCGGTGCCGAGCGCGTCTCGGAAGGCCTGACCCAGCGCCATCCCCGTGTCCTCGACGGTGTGATGCAGGTCGACCTCCAGGTCTCCTCTAGCGCGCAGCGCGAGGTCGAACAGGCCATGCCGCGCGAAGCTCTCGAGCATGTGATCGAAGAAGGCGATGCCCGTCGTCACCTCGTACTGACCCGAGCCATCCAGGTCGAGCTCGACCTGGATGTCCGTCTCCTTGGTCTTGCGCGCGACCGTGGCTTTGCGATGTTCATCTGCCTGGGGGGAACCATTACTCATAGCTCGGCTTCCGCCTCCCTTGCCGCCTCGCGTTCACGGCGAACTCGACGAATCTTCTGGAGCCTCAAATCCACCGAACGCCCATGGGCTGTCAGGCCCTCGACCTCGGCGAGCCGGATGATGTCGAGCCCGAGCTCCCGTAGCTTCGGCGGCTCGAACCGAGTGAAGGTCATCCGCGTCAGGAAGTCATCCACCCCGAGCGGTGAAAAGAAGCGCGCCGAGCCTCCGGTCGGCAGGACGTGGTTCGGGCCCGCCATGTAATCCCCGGCCGCGACGGGCGTATAGTGCCCCAGGAACACCGCCCCTGCGTTCGTGACCTGCTTGAGCAGCGCGTCCGGCCCTTCAGTCGCCAGCACCAGGTGCTCCGAGGCGTAGTCATTGGCGAGCGCAATCGACTCCTCGAGGCTGCGCGTCACGATGATCGCGCCGCGGTCCGTCAGCGACTTGCGCGCGATCTCTTCTCGCTCGAGCCCCTTGAGCTGCCGCGTCACCTGCTCCTGCACACGCGTCGCGATGCTCTTGACGTGGGTGATCAGGATCGCCTGTGCGATCTCATCGTGTTCGGCCTGCGACACGAGGTCCGCTGCCAGCCAGGCAGGCGTGGCGCTGCGGTCGGCCACGATCGCGACCTCCGTCGGCCCGGCCTCGCTGTCGATCGCGACCTGACCAAAGACCTGCTTCTTCGCCGTTGCGACGTAGATGTTCCCGGGCCCGGTAATCTTGTACACCCGCGGTACGGACTCCGTGCCGTACGCGAGCGCCGCGACCGCGTGGGCGCCGCCCATCTTGAACACCCGGTGTACCCCAGCGACGCGCGCCGCCATCAGGACCTCCGGCTGGACCGTTCCGTCCTCTCGCGGCGGCGTGGCCATGATGATCTCGGGGACCTCGACTACCGAAGCGGGGACCGCGTTCATGATCACGCTCGAGGGGTACACAGCCTTCCCGCCGGGCACGTAGATCCCCACGCGGTCAAGGGGGCGAACTCGCGTCCCCATGTACGCACCGCCTTCCTCGCGCATCTCCCAGCTCGAGGGGATCCGCTTGCGGTGGAAGTCCCGAACGCGCATCGCGGCCTTGCCGATCGCAGCCCGGTCCGCGGCGTCGACCGCGTCACAGCCTTCATCCCATTCGTCCCGAGTGACCTCGAGACCCTCGAGTCGAGCACCGTCATAGCGCTCGACCCCGTCGAGGACCTCAGCGTCCCCGCGGTCGCGAACCGCCCGAATCATCGTGCGCACAGCGTCGTCGACGTCTGCGCCTTCTTCGCCACGGCGGTCACAGATCGACTGCCAACGGCCCTCGAAGTCTGCGTCCTTGGTCGTAACGACGCTCAGGATCTTGCTCGTACTCTTCGCTTTTGCGGCCATCTCGGGCCCTCCTGCTCTCGCGGTCAATCACCGCGACCCATTGCACGCGCCGCGACGACACGGACCCGCTCCGAAAGATCGCGCAGGGGAACGATCTCCTCGAAGCCCGCATCGCGGCACTGTGCCACTACGGCGTCCAACTGCCCTGGATCGATCTCGACCAGCAGGTGACCGCCTGGCTTCAGTTCGCCACGCGCTCCGGCCACCAATGGCCGCAGCACCTCCAGCCCATCTTCTCCCCCGAAGAGCGCTTCGTCGGGCTCGTGACGAAGCTCCGGCGGAAGCGAAGCCGCTTCCGCCCGGGCGAGATACGGCGGGTTGGACACGATGAGGTCGAATGGCTCTTCCTCACCGAGCGGCCCGAAGAGGCTCCCCTCGACGAACCGAACCCGCTCACTGAGTTGCAACAATTCGGCATTTGACGCCGCAACCTTGAGTGCAGCCGGCGAAATATCGGTCGCCACAATGTGGGCGTTCGGCCTCTCTGTCGCCAGAGCGAGGGCAATTGCACCCGAACCCGTCCCGATGTCCGCGATCCGCCAGGGCGAATCAGCGGGAATGCTCCGGTCGAGCGCGCCCTGCACCAGCGTCTCGGTGTCCGGGCGCGGCGTGAGGACGTCTGACGTCACCTGGAGCGGGAGAGACCAGAACTCCTTCTCGCCCAGCAGTTGGGAGACCGGGATGCGCTCGGCGGCCCGCTGCCGGACGAGCTCGCGAAAACTCGAGCGCTCCCCCGCCTCGACGGGCTTTTCGAAGTCCACATACAGCTGCATTCGGCTGCTCCCAAGCGCATGCGCGAGCAGGATCTCCGCGTCGAGCCGAGCCGTGTCGATGCCCTTGCTCTCGAAGTGGTCCGTCGTCCATCGCAAGAGCTCCAGCACCGTCCAGCGCTGCTCCGCCCCCCCGTCTTGCGCGCTCATTCGGGCTCCCCTCTCGCGGCGTCCTCTCGCGCGCGAGCGGTCATGACCTTCGTCACCTCCTCCACCAACTCGCCGAGTTCTCCCTCGATGATGGCGTCGAGTTTGTGGAGCGTGACCCCTGCCCGGTGATCGGTCACCCGCGTCTGGGGAAAGTTGTAGGTGCGGATCTTCTCGCTCCGCTCACCGGTCCCGACCTGCGAGCGCCGCTCGCTGGCACGCTCCGCGTCCGCCCGCTCCCGCTCCGCCTCGAGCAGGCGCGATCGCAGCACCTTCATTGCCTTGGCCTTGTTCTTGTGCTGCGACTTCTCGTCCTGACACTGCACGACGATCTTGGTGGGGATATGCGTGATCCGGACGGCCGAGTCGGTGGTATTGACGCTTTGGCCTCCGGGGCCCCCGGCCCGCATCACATCGATGCGCAGGTCCTGGGCGTCGATCTGGACGTCGACCTCCTCGGCCTCGGGCATCACAGCCACCGTCACCGTCGAGGTGTGAATCCGCCCCTGCGACTCGGTCGTCGGGACTCTCTGCACCCGGTGGACGCCGCGCTCGTACTTCAGCTTGCTGAAGACGGCGTCCCCGTTGATCATCGCGATCACCTCCTTGAAGCCCCCGGCCGAGCTGTCAGAGGACGACAGCGGTTCGATCTTCCAGCCGAGGCCATCCGCATAACGCGAATACATCCGGAAGAGATCCCCGGCGAACAGGGCGGCCTCATCCCCACCCGTCCCAGCGCGGATCTCGAGCAACGCGTTCTTGTCGTCGTTCGGGTCGCGGGGCATCAAGAGCTCCGTCAGCTCCTCTTCCAACCGCGCACACTCCGACTCGAGGGAAACCACCTCGCCCCGCGCCAGCTCCGCCAGCTCCGGGTCCTCTTCCGCGGACATCGCGCGCGCGTCCTCGAGCTCCGCGACGACCGCGCGATAACGATCTCCCGCCTCGACGACCGGGCGAAGCTGGCCAAGCTCCTTCGCGACCGCCTTCATCTGCCCGGGCTGGCGCGCCAGCTCGGGGTCCGACATCTGGGCCTCGAGGTCACGGGCGCGCGCTGCGGCCCGGTCAACCCTTTGCTGAAAATCTGCCATGTCTCATCTCACGTGACGTGGGCACGCGACCGCGTCGCGACGTGCCGGAAAACGAATGAGGGGTGCCGACTCGAACGTCGGCGGGGACGACAGCTACGACTCGCCGGCGGGGGACCGGAGAGCCTCCGTATGCTCGAGCGGGGTTCGGTGGAGCGGGGGTCGCTGCGACATCGCGTCTTGAGGCTACCGGATTGCGCAAGCGGGGGCGAATCGGCGCGGGGCCCCCGGGTTGCGCACGAGGTGCCCCCTGCTGAGGGAGCTCGTGCGTATTCTCCCGCGGCGAACTTCAGGGGTTCGCACGAGCAACCGATGGGTGGCCCATGATGCCCTACCACTCGCGCTGCGACCGCCGCTCCGGGTTTACCTTGATTGAGCTCATGATCGTCGTTGCGATCATCGGGATCCTCTCAGCGATCGCGATCCCGCGTTTCAAGGCCTATCAGTTCAAGTCGAAGACCGCCGAGGTCAAATCGAACCTCGGCGCGATCCGTGTCTCCGAGGAAGCCTACTACGCGGAGTTCTCGGCCTATCACGCCGCGGCGCCCGAGCCCGCGGCCATCCCGGGCCCCATCGCGGTCGCCTTCGACGGGGAGACGAGCGACTTCGCGTCCATCGGCTTCGAAGCCGAAGGGCGCGTGTTCTTCTCCTACGCCGTCGCGACCGGAGGGGGGGGGAGCGGATACACCATCGACGCCGCAGCCGACCTCGACGCGGACGGCCTCGTACAGACTTGGGGGTACACCAAGTCGACAGCGGACGGGAGCCTCGTCGCGGGCCAAATCGGCTGCGCTCCCGCAAACCTCTCGCCACAGCAGGTTGGGCCGTGCTTCCCCGGCGCAGGCCAGACCCTCTTCTGACATGTCCCAAACGTCCGAAACGCCGGAGGCCGCAGGGGTGGGTCCCCGACTGGCAGAGGCCAACACCCACTTCCGGGGCCTCCACGCCGCCTGGAGCGTCGTCGCGGCCTGTGCCCGCCTGGAGCAGCGGCGGTCGGTCGCCGAGGGCGGCCGGGCGCTCGAGTCGGAGTTCCAGAAGCTCGCGACCGAGCCGTCGGGCTTGCTCCGTGCCTCGAGCTTCGAGGGGCTCGAACAAAAACTCGCGTCGTTCGAGCTGGCACTCCGGCAAGCCGTCGGGGGCATCTCGGTCTCCCAGCTCCGTTCAACGGTCCCGACGCAGCTCCGACGGGACCACCGCGGGGTGCTCGCGCTGCTCGATCTCCTGCTCGGCGCGGAGCTCGAGGCCGTGGAAGGGTCGTCAGCCTTCATCCCATCGATCGACTACCTGCTGACAGCGCTCTGCAAGAGCGGCGGCGCCGCGGCCAGCGGGCACCCGCAAGACCCGGTCACGTTGACACCTCGCATGCAGTCCCTGTGCGAGCGGGCCACGGAAGACTACGACGAGCGCCTGCCGAGTATCGAAGCCGAGTTCTTCACCGCGGCCGACGCCGTGGCGGGCGGCGCCTCCCAGGCCGACGCGCTGTTGCGATCGCTCGCGTGCCAGAAGGCGGAGCTCGGCTCCCGTTATTTCACGCCAACCGTCCTGCGCGCGATCATCACTTACAACATCGCGATCGCGGAGCGCATCGAGGAGGAGATCTGGGAGACCCAGCCCGCGCGTGACACCAACGAGCCCGCGGACCCGATGGGTCACCGCTCCGTCTTCGAGACGCAGGTGCTCCGGGGTGTCGCCAAGGCGCTCCGCCGTCGCGAGGTCGGGGGAGAGCCAGGGCCGGGCGCGATCGACCAGCTGGCCTGGAGCCTGGACCTCGATGCGTTGAACGCGCGCGAACGCGAAGCCCTCATGGCCGACTCTGCGGGACACGCGAAGGACCTCGAGGGGACCACCGTGCTCGTGGGTCTGCTCCGGGGGAGCGACCCGAAGCTCGCCAGCGCGGGGATCGCCGCCGAAGAGCTCACGGGGAGTTGGACACGGGAGCTGGACAGCGCCGTGACCTTGGAGATCAAGCACCGGGTCGCGAACCAGGAGTACGCTTCCGCCAGCGCGCTCTCTGCGCTGAAGACGCGGTTCCTCGACGCTCCACCGGGTACCGGCGTCAGCGGTCAGGGGGCTCCGCGAAGGCGCGGCGCCACAGGCGTGGAAATCGAACCCGCGACGCGTGGCCGTGGAGCCCGGGCCTGGTGGGGGCACTGGCGCCGCGCGGGCCTCGCAGCGCTCACGCTCCTCGGCGCGCTCGGCGCGTGGACCCTGGACGACGGAAGGACGCATACCCGCGCGATCGGGCCACAGGCGCTCTCACAGATCTCTCCTCACCTCGCCGAGGGCGGCGGGCACGGGGGTGCCTTCACGGGCACGCTCTCGCCGGACTGGACCGCGCTGGATGAGGCGGCGCAAACAGAAGCGGGAGACGCGCTCGTGGCGAACCTCCGAGCGCAAGGCTGGAACCAGGTGATGGTCTTCGATGGAGCGCGGCGGCTCAGAATCCAAGCGCTGGGCGCCGCGCCGCCGCTTCTGCTCGGCGAGCGCGGTTTCTGAAGCGCGACCGCTAGGAGTTCATCGACGCGAGGAACTCTTCGTTGTTCTCCGTGCCCTTGATCTTCCCCAGCAAGAACTCCATCGAATCCACTGGAGACAGCGGGGCGAGGACCTTGCGGAGGATATACATGCGATTGAGCGTGTTCTCGTCCATCAGCAGCTCTTCGCGACGTGTCGCGGAGCGGTTGATGTCCATCGCGGGATAGGTCCGCCGGTCGGCGAGCTTACGGTCGAGCACGATCTCCGAGTTCCCTGTTCCCTTGAACTCTTCGAAGATGACCTCGTCCATGCGTGAACCTGTGTCGATCAGCGCGGTTCCGATGATCGTCAGACTCCCGCCTTCCTCGACGTTCCGGGCTGCCCCGAAGAAGCGCTTCGGCTTGTGAAGCGCGTTCGAGTCGACACCACCCGAGAGGATCTTGCCGGAGTGCGGGACGACCGTGTTATGCGCTCGCGCCAGACGTGTAATCGAGTCGAGCAGAATCACCACGTCACGCCCATGCTCCACGAGCCGCTTGGCCTTCTCGATCACCATGTCCGCAACCTGTACGTGACGGGTCGCCGGCTCGTCGAAAGTCGAGGAGATGACCTCCGCCTTCACCGTACGCTGCATATCGGTCACTTCCTCGGGCCGCTCATCGATGAGCAGGACGATGAGGTAGGACTCCGGGTTTCCCTCCGCGATCGCGTTCGCGATGTCCTTGAGGATCATCGTCTTACCCGCCTTCGGCGGAGACGTGATCAACGCGCGTTGCCCTTTTCCGATGGGCGCGACGAGATCGATGATCCGCGTCGTCATCCCGCCACTCTCCGCGTCCAGGTTGAAACGGTCCTGGGGGTAGAGCGGGGTGAGGTTGTCGAACAAGATCTTGTGCCGCGCGCGGGAAGGCTCCTCGAAGTTGATCGTGTCGACCTTGAGCAGCGCAAAATAGCGCTCGCCCTCCTTCGGAGAGCGGATCTGGCCACGAACGGAGTCCCCGGTGCGCAGGTTGAAGCGGCGGATCTGCGAGGGAGAGACGTAGATGTCATCCGGGCCCGCGAGATAATTCTGATCCGGTGCGCGCAAGAACCCAAAGCCGTCCTGCAAGATCTCCAGCACACCGTCGGCGAAGATCTTGCCCTTCTGTTCGGTCTGCGCCTTCAGGATCGCGAACAGCAGGTCCTGCTTCCGCATCCCCGAGGCGTTCTCGACCTGCATCTCCTCGGCGACGGCGGCGAGCTCCTGCATCGCCTTCGCTTTGAGCTCGCTGACGTCGATGCGGATGCCATTGTCTTCGCCATCATCCGCGGCCGCTTCCTCCTCGAGCTCATCGTCACTCGGGAGGTAATCGCGCTTCGGCGCGCCGTTTCCGCGGGCGCCTCGTGATCGACGGCCTCGACCACGACGACTTCGGCCGCCTCCACTCGAGCTACCGGATGATTCGGTTCGTGCAGTACTCACAAGGTTGACCTTCGTTCGTTGGTGATGCCGGAAATGGCTCGGGGTGGGTTGGGTGGCCAGCGAAGAAACACCAGACGGTGCGCTGACAGTCGCAAGGAAGGGCCAGATTGTGCGCTCAAGACACGCACCGGAAAGGATGGGTTGCAGCTGGCACCGCAGACCTATTCGAGGTCCATTCGATCTTGCTTGTTCGTGGTTTCGGAATGCTCGCTGGAAAAGTTTACTGCTATTCGATCCGTGTGGGCCGATACAGGCCGCTCACACATAACCAAAAGCCGACTCGCGCCGCATCGAGGAGGTCTGGGAGATCGCTTTGGGGCGGGAGGCCAAGCTAAAAACGACTTCGATACGGTAGAGAGCCGAGCGAGGCCTGTCAACCACAGGGACGAATGTGGTGGAGCAGGCGCCCGGCGCGTTCGCCGTCACGCCGATAAGAGTGAAACCGACTGGCGTCACACTGCGTACACCCAGCAACACGACCGTGCGTCACCGTAGGCATGCCCAACGCGGCGAACTCGCCCCGAATGAGCCGGCCGAGCGCCAACATGGCGTGTCCGGGGCGAGAGCGCGATGTTGCGCGGGACAGCGCGTCGTCACCGAACCGATTGCGGAGCGCGTCGAGAACGGGCGCGTCGACCTCGTAGCAACACGACCCGATGTGTGGCCCCACGACCGCGCACACCGGCGCGTCCGGCGACATTGCAGCCAAACGGCGCAGACCTTGCTCCACCACCCCCGCCGCGAGACCGCGCCAGCCGGCGTGTATCGCGGCGACCGATCGACCATCCGCGGTCGCGGCGAGGATCGGCACGCAATCTGCCGTGACGACCCCGACCGATGCGCTCGGCGTCGTTGCGACGATCGCGTCTGCCGCGGGCGGCTCGGGGCCACCCGCGCCCCTCACGCCGCAAACGACCGCGCCATGGACCTGCTGCGGCCGAACGACATCCGGCCGAGAGGGCGCAGCGCGGGTGCCAAAGCCATGCCGCACACCCAGGCCCTCGAGCAAGCCATGGCGGAGCCAAACATCCGTCACACGCCAACCTCACGCTGACGGTAGTGCCCGAGCAGCGCGCCGAGATCCTCCGGCACCGGGACCTCGAACCGCAGCGAATCGCCCGTGCGCGGGTGAACGAACCCCAACGCCGCAGCGTGCAACGCAGGGCGGCCTAACACTTTCTCTTTCGCCGAACCACCGCCGCGTCCATAGACGCCATCACCCACTAGCGGGAGTCCCACGCTCGCTAGGTGGACACGAATCTGATGCGTGCGACCGGTCTCCGGCCGCACCTCCAGCATCACCCGGTCCGTCGCAGGAAAACGCGCTGCGACTCGCCACGACGTATGTGCGCTCCGCCCCGACCGAGTCGCGGTGCTCATGCGCTTGCGGTCCTTCGGATGCCGGCCAATCGGCGCATCGACGCGGCCCGTATCCGTCCCCGGGCTGCCGCGCGTCACGGCGAGGTAGAGGCGATCAATCGTGTGATCGCGAAATTGTTCGGAGAGCGCTCGATGCGCGAGGTCCGACTTGGCTGCGACCAGGACGCCAGACGTTCCTCGATCCAGACGGTGAACGATCCCGGGCCGCAACACGCCGCCGATCTTCGAGAGTTCACTGCAGTGGTGCAGCAGCGCGTTGACGAGGGTGCCGCTGGAGTGACCCGGTGCGGGGTGGACCACCAGGCCCGCGGCCTTGTCCACGACGACCAAGTCGTCGTCCTCGAAGAGGATGTCCAGGGGAATCGCTTCGGCGCGCGCGATGGCATCGACAGGGGCAGGTGGCGAGGCAACGAGCTGCTCACCGAGCGCAACCTTGCGGGAGCTCCGGGGCACGACCTCCCCGTCGACCTCAACGCGTCCCGCCTCGATCCAGCGTCGTACTTGCGAACGAGGCACCCGCGCGAGCCCGGAGAGCACGACGTCGACGCGCTCGCCCGCCTCTTCCTCACCGATTGCGTAGGAGAGCAAAGGGCCGGGCGTCAACGCCGGCCGGACAGCAGGCGTCCCCGCCTTCGTTCGCTGCGCGCCTCCTCGAAGTTCGCCATGAAATCCCGTACGACCGGCTCCGGGTCGATGTCGATCTCGCGGGCGTACGCCGTCACGAAGCCACGGGTGTAGACCGCGGCGGGAAGATCTCGGTACGCGCCGTCTTCGATCGCGCGGAGGTAGTTCGGGCTGATCTTGGTCACATCCGCGATGCCCGAGATCTCGACCCCACGACGCAGTCTTGCTCGGCGCAGGCGTGCGCCGTCCCATTCACCCGCTTCTTCGACCTCGACTTCATCGTAGCCCTCGAGGTCCTCCAGGGAGGGCGTCTCACTCGCGCCGGCGCCCATCGGCGGCAGCTCGACTTCAGGGCCTGGCACGAGTGCCCGCTCCTCGGTGTGAAACCCCAGCAGCGTGTCATAGCGCTCGCGAGATTCGTCATCGATCAAGACGCGATAGGCGGCGTCGATCCGCTCGCAGATCTGCGCCACCTCATCACTCTCGAACACGGAGTAGGACGCAAGCGCGCCAGGCTCATAAGCGGAGCGTACCAGCGGATAGGCGCGCTCGATGTCTTCCCGCCCCGCCGTGACAGGGACCTCTAGCACGTCGTAGTGGCTCTGTTCCTCGACCGGCTTCACGGCGCTTGCAGCTCCTCCGACGCGCTCACCTCACGGCCCGCGTGATCCCGGAGCGCCAGCAGCTTCCGGGCGATCCGCTGCAGATAGACCGAAGCGTCGGCCGTTTGGCTGCACTCGATCAGCGGGCGCCGTGCCGCGACCGACCGGCGCACCTCTTCGTCATGGTTGACGTAGCCGAGGTACTCGGGCTCGAACCCAAAATACTTCTTGCAGACAGACCCAACGCCAAACCCCAGCTTGACGTCGTCGGCCGTCCGGACCTCGTTGACGACGAGCTTCGGCCGGAACTCTCGCATGGTCTGGGTGAAGCGCGCGCCCTCCACCGGGTCGAGCGCCTCGATCTCGTGCAAGAGGTCGAGCGGGGTCCGGATCCCGCGCTCGTTGCGCTGATCCATCGCCTGGGTCACGAGCTGCCGCACGCCGTGGCCCACCATCGCGAGGCGGAGCCTCCGGTAGAAGGCGGCGCGCAGGAAGGTATAGGCGTTCTCTACGGATGTCGGCTCGGGCCGAACGACCACCAAACCCTCGTTCGCGACGAGGAAATAGTCGAGCACCGACAAGTGCGTGCCGGCGCCCAGGTCGACGATTACGTAGTCCGCGTCCAACCGCCGCAGCGACCGAACCAACCGAACGCGACGCAAGTGGGAGGGCTGCGCCCCCGCGAGGTTCGCCTGCGTGGCGGCGATGATCTCCAGACCAGCGACTGGCGTCGGCACGAGGAGCTTGCCGAGGTCATCCTCACGCTGCGCGACGAAGTCCGCGAGGCTCTTGTTAGGCGAGGGCACGCCGAGGCAGGTGTGGAGGTTGGCACCCTCGAGGTCAACGTCAACCGCGGCGACGCGCATCCCCTGACGGGCGAGCGCCACGGCGAGATTGGCCGCGACGAAGGTCTTGCCCACGCCCCCCTTGCCGCCGCCGACCGAAACGATCTGCGCGGTCCTCGCCGGGGACGGCGAGCTGCCTCGTGAACCTGCCGTTGCGGCAGAACTCTGTGTCGTCATCGGCGGTTCCGTGGGACACCCCCCTTCGCCCCGGACCGGATCATTCGCGTCCTAGGATACGCGTTCACGTTCGGTTCGCGCCAGCGGTCCGTCGGGTCGCGCTCGATTGTCGCAGGGCCCAAGGAACAACTCCCACGCGGGGTACGGCGCGAACGAGTCGGGGAGGGCGAGCACGGGGCTCCAACGGTGGCGCTCCGGACGACGGCGGAGACGCAGCCCGGCTTGCGCTGGGGTTCGCCCGCCCTTGCCGGGGTTACACCGAACACCGCTCGCGACGACATTTCCCCAAGAGGTCTTGCCCGCTTGCGCGCGCGGGATGACGGGGTCGACGTTGAGCTACGCACGAGCGGGTACGGCGCCGCAGTACTGGCAGGTAATCCCATCACGAGCGAACACGTTCGCTCGGCTGTAACGGACATGCCACCGAGGGCACGTGTCGGACCGCTGTAGAACAACGGTTCGGGGCAGGGACAGCGAGCCAACCGACGTCCCGAAGCAATCCGCCAACCCGCCGGGTCCGCGTTGAACCCAGCCCGGAAAATCGAAGGTCTCATAATGCTCGTCGATGACGCGCGCGGTGCCGGCGTAGACGAGCGATAAGGGCCCTGCGCACCGCAGTGACAGGAATAGGAAGATAGGAGCGATTCAAAACGAGAACGGGTGAGTTCAACATGAGCGGACCGCACCTCAAGACTACCACGGGGCCCAAGGGCGAGATCGCCGAGAGGCGCCGACGCGCCACTCACGACAACGCCTGGGACAGCGCCTGCTCCACGAGCTCCAGGTCGCCCTCGAGGAGCGTCCGAGGGTCCAAAAGCAGCGTGTCGTCGCGCACCCGGCCGATGACCGGCACGGGCGCCTCCCTCAGCCGCGCTGCCAGCCGGCTCACCGGCCCGATCAGGACGACGGCCCGCGTCTCGAGCGTAAACCCCGGCGAAGTCCCGCCCCCGACGGGCGAGCGCTCCTCCTCGACCGAAACGACCAGGCGGCCCTCCGCGGCACGACGACAGACAGCGGCGAGCGATTCTGCCCTCGCCTCGAGCGCGTCAAGCGGCAACAGCATCTGCGCGAGGACGGGGATCGCGTCGAACCGGCGCTCGAGGAGCGCGTCCGTGGTCCAACCGAGGGCCGCGATACCGAGCTTGTCGAGGCGAAGCGCGCGGGCGAGCGGGTTGTTTCGCATGGCCTCAACTGCCGCGCTCGTCCCGACGAGGAGCCCCGCTTGAGGACCACCAAGCAGCTTGTCGCCCGAGAAACACACGACGTCCGGTCCGGCCGCCACGCGATCCGGGACGAAGGCCTCCGGCGGAAACCCAGCGACGCCGAGCGCCCTCAAGTCGACCAGGGTGCCGCTGCCGAGGTCGTCGAGCACCGGCACCCCGCGGGCACGCCCCAGCGCGACGAGCGACGGGAGGTCGACCTCCGAGACGAACCCGACCTGCTCGAAGTTGCTTCGGTGGACCTTCAGGAGCAGGGCCGTGTCGGGCCCGATCGCGCGCTCGTAGTCCCGGAGATGCGTGCGGTTCGTGCTGCCCACCTCGACCAGACGCACCCCAGCGCGCTCCATGATGTCGGGGACGCGAAAGGAACCGCCGATCTCGACCAGTTCCCCGCGAGAGACGATGACCTCACGGCCGCGGGCCAATGTGTCGAGCGCGAGCAAGACCGCGGCCGCGTTGTTGTTACAGGCGTACGCGGCCTCGCTCTCGGCCAGCATCGCGATCTTCTCGCCGAGCGCGCCCAGACGATTGCCGCGGCGACCCGTCTCAAGGTCGAACTCGAGATCTGAATAGCCGGCCGCCACCTCAGCGACCACCGCTGTCGCCTCATCCCCGAGGGGAGCCCGCCCCAAGTTGGTGTGCAGCACGACGCCTGTCGCATTCACGACCCTGCGGGGACGGCGGGCACTCATCTCGCGTGCCTTCCGGATCGCCGCCGCCGCCACATCGCCGATTTCCGGCGCCTCGCCCTGCCTTGCCGCCGCCAGCGTGGCGCGCGCGTCGTCCACCGCCGCGCGCGCCCCTGCGCGGGCAGCCCAGAGGGGTACTTCGGGATTGGATTCAGCGATTCCACGGGAAAGCCGATCCACACTCGGGAGCATTCGGCGAGGGTCCGGGTTGACGGGGGAACCAGGATCCATAATGGTGTTCCTAACACTTTTTGTGCGGCTTGGCTGAGCCGCAGCACGGGGAGCCGCCCCGGTCCGCTCGAGACCTTTACTGGACTCGATCGGATTGTAGGGCCATTTTGAGCTCCGCCGAGAAAACGGACGGATCAGGAAGCGCGGCGGGGTGCTGCACTTGGATCCGGGCCGATCGCTGCCAACAGCCGACCGTTCAGTACCGAGTTCCTGTGCGAGTCAGCATTGCCACTTTCCAATCTGGGACCACCGAGAATCCACTCGTCCCTGCCAGGTCGGACCTCCGAAGGATCCGCCCCAGCGGCTAAGCACCCCGCCCTAGCTGCCGTTTCGACAGCAGCTCGATCTCTCGAAGCCCAGACCGACTCGCCAGCCTGGCGGCCGGCGGCGCCCCGTTGCGGGGTCGCCTCGGCATCGTCCAGAAAGGCCTGAATGAACAACGAGATCATCGTGAACGCGGAAGCGGGCGAGACACGTGTCGCCCTCCTCGAGCGGTCCCAATTCAAAGAATTCCACCTGGAGCGCGCCTCCACACAGAGCGTAGTCGGCAGCGTCATCAAGGCGCGGGTCACACGCGTCCTGCCTGGAATGCAAGCTGCCTTCGTGGACATCGGCCTCGACAAAGCCGGTTTCCTCTATGTTGGCGATTACTTCGACGGCGAAACCTCGAAGTCCGGTCGGGGCAGGGGGCGGCGCAACAGCCGGACCCCCCCGCCGATCGACACCTTGCTGAGCGAGGGCCAGGAGATCGTCGTCCAGATCGCGAAGGAGCCGATCGGCACCAAGGGCGCTCGGATCACCTCGCAGGTCTCGATCGCGGGCCGGCACCTCGTGCTGACGCCCTGGTCCCCACGCGTCGGCGTTTCGCGCCGTATCGACTCGGACAAGGAGCGGCGGCGACTGCGAGAGATTGTGGAACGGCTGCGCCCGCGGGACCTCGGGTTCATCATCCGAACGGCGGGTGACGGCCTCAAGGAGTCGGACCTCGAAGCCGACATCCGCTACCTCACCACGGTCTGGAAGGAGATCCAGGAGCGAAAGCCCCGGTCTTCCGCGCCGTCCGTGCTCTATCGCGAGCCGGACCTGCCTCAACGCGTCCTGCGCGATTTCGCCAGCTCGGACACCAAGCGGATCGTCATCGACAACGCCAAGGTCCACGCGGACCTGGTCGCGTTCTCGAAGCGGTTCGTCTCTGACCCGCAGCCGGTCATCGAGCATTACCAGGAGAAGGAGCCGATCTTCGATCACTTCGGCTTCGAGGCCCAGATCCACGCGAACCTGGAGCGCAAAGTGCCGCTCAAGAGCGGTGGTTCGCTCGTCGTCGACCAGAGCGAGGCGCTCACGGCAATCGACGTGAACTCCGGGCGCTACGTCGGCAAACACGACCTCGAGGAGACGGTCTACCGCACCAACCTCGAAGCCGTGAAGGAGGTCGTCCACCAGCTACGCTTCCGGAACATCGGCGGCCTGATCATCATCGACTTGATCGATATGGAGTCGCGCGACAACCGCGAGAAGGTCTACCGCGCGCTGCAGGACGCGATCCGCCAGGACAAGGCGAAGACCAATATCCTAAAGATCAGCGAGCTCGGCCTCGTCGAGATGACGCGCAAACGGACCCGGGAGAACCTCGTACAGGCGCTGTGCGAGCCCTGCCAGAGCTGTGAGGGCCGGGGGTACGTCTTGTCCTCCGAGAGCGTGGCGTTCAAGGTGATGCGGGCCATCCGGAAGGACATGACGGCCTTCTGTGGTCAGCAGCTCTGCGTGACGGTGGCACCGCAGGTCGCGCACCAGCTCCTCGGAGAGGGGGCAGGCACCCTCCAGGCGATGTCCGAAGAGGTTGGCCGCCAGATCGAGGTACGCGCCCGGCCGGGGCTCCATCAGGAGCAGTTCGAGCTCATAGCGCTCGGAGAAGGCCCTCCGGTCGAAATTCCCCTCAGTTGGCTCGAGGAGCGCAAGCCGGACGAGGAGGAAGAGGCCTTGCCGGCCGCGGAGCTCCCGCTGCCGACGCCCGAGCCCGCCCCGCTGGAGGCTTCCGAGGCCACCAGCGCCGAGGAGGAAGCGCCGGCGCCGCCCGAGGAACCCGCGGCTGAGGTGGTGCTGGAGCCCGTTCCGGAGCCTGCGAGCCCCACGGAGAGCACCGAACCCACCCCAGAAGTGGACGAGCCGACGCTTTCGCTCCTCGATATGGACCCCGAAGAGCTTGACGGCCCCGCGGATTCGCCGATACTCCCGAACCCGCCGACCGAGTCGGCAAGTGAGGATTCCTGATGTACGCCGTAGTCCGAACGGGTGGCAAGCAGTATAAGGTCACCCCGGAACAGAGAGTCCGAGTCGAGAAGCTCCCCGGTGAAGTGGGAGACCAGATCGAACTCGAAGACGTCCTCATGACCGGGGGCGATGCAATCAAGATTGGTCAGCCGACGGTCGAAGGGGCGAAGGTGGTCGGGACGATCACCGACCAGGGACGCGGACCGAAGATCGTCGTCTTCAAGCTGAAACGACGCAAGAACTACCGGCGCAAGCAGGGTCATCGGCAGGACTACACCGAGATCCGCGTCGACACGATCGAGGGCACATAGCCATGTCGCATAAAAAGGGTCAGGGAAGCTCGCGCAACGGACGGGACAGTAACGGCCAGCGCCGCGGGATGAAGGTCTTCGGCGGTCAGGTCGTCACCGCGGGTTCCATCCTCGTTCGCCAGGTTGGCACCAAGATCCACGCCGGCAAGGGCGTCGGACTCGGCAAGGACTACACCTTGTTCGCGCTTCGACACGGGACCGTCCGCTATGGCCGGTCTGGCAAACGAACGCTCGCGTTCGTGGACGCATAGCGCCCCGGTTCCTCGCGGGGCGGGATGACGCCGTCCCATGGCCAAGAGCAGCGCACATACTTTCGTCGATGAAGCGGAGATCACCGCGCGCTCCGGTGCCGGCGGAGACGGGTCCGTCAGTTTTCGGCGAGAGAAGTTCATCTCACGCGGTGGGCCCGACGGCGGAGATGGGGGTCGCGGCGGCGACGTAATCCTCGTCGGGGACCGCGGGATGAACACGCTCCAGGCGTTTCGCCACCGGCGGGAAGTGCGCGCCGAGCGCGGCGAAGATGGGGCAGGGCGAAGACGCTCTGGCGCAGACGGCAATACACAAACCATTCATGTGCCCACTGGGACGCTGGTGTTCGACGCCGATGACGACGCAGAGTCGGCGACCCCGCTCGTCGACCTGGCGGAGCACGGCCAACAGTTCGTCGCCGCACGCGGTGGAAACGGTGGCTGGGGCAATGACCACTTCAAGACACCCACCCGGCAGGCTCCAGACTTCGCAAACCCGGGTCAACCCGGCGCCACACTGCGCCTGCGGCTGACACTCAAGCTGCTCGCGGACGTCGGGATCATTGGCTTCCCGAACGCGGGGAAGTCCACCTTGCTGGCGCGGATCTCCGCAGCCCGGCCTCGAGTCGCCAACTACCCGTTCACGACGCTCGTCCCCTCGCTCGGGGTCGTCGAGGTCGGTGAACGGCGCTTCGTCGCAGCGGACGTACCCGGGCTCATCGAAGGCGCGAGCGACGGGGCGGGCTTGGGCGACCGCTTCCTGCGTCACATCGAGCGGACTCGCGTCCTCGTCCACCTCCTCGACGTCTCGGCGATGCTCATGGAACAGCGGGACCTGCTCGCCAGCTACGATGCCATCCGAAACGAGCTGGGCCGCTATCAGCCCGAGCTGCTCGAGCGGCGTGAGCTGGTCGTGATCAACAAAGTTGAGCTCCTGACCGAAGCGGGCGATCAGCAAGTCACCGCGGGCGTCGAGCAGGCGCTCGCGAGCCGAGGCCGGGAAGTCCTCCGAGTCTCGGGCGCCACGGGGGAGGGCATCCCTGCGCTGACCGCAGCCATGCTGCGCTGCCTCGACGAGGCCGACGCGGACGCCGCAGCCGAAGCCG
>Ga0315331_10000579_pt1 | contig 25703 bp, 27 predicted proteins | sample M160m34915metaG_FD_203456 | JGI IMG/M metagenome (GOLD analysis project Ga0315331, IMG submission 203456) | Ammonia-oxidizing marine archaeal communities from Monterey Bay, California, United States - M1 60m 34915 | ecosystem: Environmental > Aquatic > Marine > Intertidal zone | place: USA...
CGCAGAGAGTACAAGGCAAATTCAGGAAGTATCTGAATTATTCGAATATGCTCATTCTCTTGGGATGGTAACGATACTATGGGCCTATTTGAGGAATTCATCTTTCAAGACATCTAAAAGTGATTATCATTTAAGTGCAGATTTAGCAGGACAGGCAAATCATCTATCTTCCACTATTCAGGCTGATATAGTAAAGCAAAAACTAGCAGAAAATAATGGAGGATTTAAGGATATTGGCTTTGGTAAGACGCATGATAAAGTTTATTCTGAACTAACTAGTAACCATCCAATAGACTTAAATAGATATCAGGTTATCAATTGTCTTTCTGGTCGGGCGGGCTTAATTAACTCTGGTGGTGCTTCAGGTGAAAATGATGTTGCTCAAGTTGTTAAAACAGCAATAATTAACAAGCGTGCTGGCGGTATGGGGCTTATAACAGGCAGAAAAGCATTCCAGAAACCTATGAATGAAGGTGTGGAAATTCTAAACGCCGTTCAAGATATTTATTTGAATAAAAAAATTACAATAGCTTAAGAAAACAACTTGCTCTTTAAGTATTTACTGACCAATTTTACCATTTCTGAAGAGCCGATAAATATCGGTGATTTTTGGTGAATAGATTTTGGTTTTATCGTTAAAATATTTTTTTTACCGTCAGTTGCAAGGCCTCCAGCCTGCTCAATTATGTATGCCATAGGATTACATTCATACATAAGTCTTAACTTTCCATCTGGTGCATTTTTAGCTTGCGAATAAATAAATAAACCACCTTTGAATAAGCTTCTATGTAAATCGGCAACCATTGATCCAACATACCGAAGGGAATATGGTCTTCCTGTTTTTGAATCTTTTTGTTCACACCATCTAATATACTCCTGTAGGGCTAGTGGAAATTCAAAAAAATTACCTTGATTTACAGAATACATTCTAGCATTTTGGGGTATTTCGATATTTGTATGAGAGACGTAGAATTCGTTAACATGAGGATCCAAGGTAAAAGCATCCACTCCCTTACCAACAGTGAGAACATAAATTGTTGATGAACCATAAATAATATATCCAGCAGCTATCTGTTTTTTTCCTTCTTGAAGAAAATCTTTTACGGATAATTTCTTAGATGTCTTTGGTTTTTTTAATATAGAGAAAATAGTCCCAACAGGCACATTTACATCTATATTAGATGATCCGTCTAAAGGATCTATTAATACTAAATAGCGAGCATTCTTTGAATTTTCGTTATTAAAAAGCAATATTTTTTCATTTTCTTCAGATACAATGCCTGCACAGTTACCGCCATTTTCTAATGATTTTATAAATAATTCATTAGCTATAAGATCTAATTTTTTAACCTTCTCTCCATGAGTATTTTTTGAACCTGTATAGTCACCCAAAGACCCTGTTAAAGCACCAGTGTTCAGTTCTTTGCTAACTTGTCTGCCTGCAAGCTTCAGGTCTTTAAGCAGAGCTATTAATTCTCTATTTTTATCCCCAGGAAGTTTTTCTTTTAATAAGTATTGATATGCTGTTAACTTCTCGTTCACATTAGAATCATACACTTATATGGTGAAAAAAAAAGATAAATATCCTTTTATAACTGAAAAGAAAAACGTATCGACACTGTAAGCTTTACTCAATATAAATAAAAACAAATAACCTAAAGCGAATCCTAAAAAAGTTCCAATAATAAGACCAAGAACTCTATTTAGGATTGATAGTTTTATACTTGTTAGCAATAATTCTATGAGAAAGAAAAATAATTTTGATAATAAATATATTCCGAGATATAAGCAAATACTTGAGATTAATAAGGATCCTTGTTCACTATAAAAATTATATTCAGTGATTAATTTTGAGTTAAATTCAGAGGCTCCAATATATGATATAAGTAGTGGTATTAGTAAGCAAAAGAGCTTTGAAAAGGATTTGAGGATTCCAAAATAAAAACCACCAACTGAGAAAAAAAAAATTATAAAGCAGAAAATATAATCATATATAATCATAGTGAATATATTATATTATTTTTTAGGTTTTTGACTTATTTCTTATTTCTGATAACTTAGAAAAGTGGATTCTACTATAATAAAAAGACCTATTTTGAAACATCTTGACCAAGTTGAATTGCTGCTTAATGAAGAGGTTTCAAGTGATATTAAGGTGTCTTTTGATGTAATCAAGCATTTGATCAACAAGCCTGGAAAAAGACTTAGACCTTCTATAGTGTTACTGTCAGCACTAGTTCTTGGAAAGAGGATTAACAAAAGAATATTGTCGGCCGCAGCTTCCGTCGAGCTGCTTCACAATGCCTCATTGATTCATGATGATATTGTTGATCAAGCTGAAATAAGAAGAGGTATGAAATCTGCAAATAAAATTTGGGGAGACCATGCGACTGTTTTAGTGGGAGACTTCCTTCTTGCCAGGTCACTTTATTTGGTAAATAAGTGCAAATCTAATGATGTTATGGGTTCTGTTACCAATGCTGCCTCAGAATTAGCAAGCGGTCAGATATTAGATATTATGATTTCTAAGAGGCTAGTTAGTTTTAACGAGAAAATATATTTTAAAATGATAAAACTAAAAACAGCTTCACTAATCTCATCTTCTGCAGAGGTTGGAGCACTACTTTCTACAGATGACAACTCAAAAATTAAAAAACTGAAAAATTATGGCAGGAACTTGGGAATATCATATCAACTAATTGATGATGCGTTAGACTTAAGGGGAAGTTCAAAAAATATGGGTAAAAATACGATGGAAGATATAAAAGAGGGTAAGGTTACGCTACCGATGTTAATTTCAATAAAAAAAGCACCTAGTAGAGATAAAAAGCTTGTGTTGGACATTCTAAATAATAAAAATTTTGATAGAAAGAATTTAGATATTCTGTATAATTTTGTATTGGAAAATAATGCAATTGAAGAAACGTTAAAAGCCGCAAGTGATTTTAGTTCTAAAGCAATTTCTTCAATTAAATCTTTAGATGATAGCAAGTATAAGGATTCTTTAATAGCTTTAGCCAAGGAGAATATAGTTAGGGTGTCTTAGTTATGAAAAAGGTTGATTGGGAAAAAAAATACAAAGAAAAATTAAAAGAACGAAAAGAAGAGTTTCAAACAACATCTAATATTAAGATAGAGCGATTCTATACAAGTAAAGATTTATCAGAAAACTTAGATGATAAGAATTCTCTTCCTGGAGAATTTCCTTTCACTAGGGGTGTCCAACCTACAATGTATAGAGGTAGGTTCTGGACTATGCGTCAATATGCTGGTTTTGGATCAGCTAAAGAGACAAACCAAAGATTTAAATATTTATTAGATAAAGGACAAACTGGACTAAGCGTGGCTTTTGATCTTCCTACTCAGATGGGCTACGACTCCGACGCACCAGTTAGTAAGGGTGAGGTTGGCAAGGTGGGAGTTGCAATTGATTCTTTGAAAGATATAGAAATTTTATTTGATGGTATACCCTTAGATAAAGTTTCAACCTCAATGACTATTAATGCAACAGCATCCATGCTTTTGGCAATGTATATAGTTGCTGCTGAGAAACAAGGGGTTTCGGCAGATAAAATAATGGGAACCACTCAAAATGATTTATTAAAAGAATTTATTGCTAGAGGTACATATGCATTTCCACCAAATCCATCAGTTCAAATTAGCGTAGATTTAATGGAATACTGTAAGGACTTTGTCCCTAAATGGAACCCCATCAGTGTCAGCGGATACCATATAAGAGAGGCTGGATCAACAGCAGTTCAGGAAGTTGCTTTTATGCTAGCGGATGCAATTGAGTATCTTGAGATTGCAAAAGAAAGAAATTTAGATATTGACGGAATATGCAAAAGAGTATCCTTTTTCTTTGCCGTACATGGGAATTTCTTTGAAGAAATTTCTAAATATAGAGCAGCACGAAGAATATGGGCTAATATATTAAGAAAAGATTTTGGTGTACTTGACGACGGTGCTTGTAAATTTAGAACTCATTCTCAGACTGGTGGAGTGACACTTACTGCACAACAACCCCTAAATAATATTGTTAGAACAGCAATGCAAGCTATGGCTGCTGTTTTGGGCGGGACACAATCGCTTCATACAAACTCTTTTGATGAAGCTCTGGGATTGCCTACTGAAGAATCTGCGACAATAGCTTTAAGGACTCAGCAAATTATCGCTCATGAATGTGAAGTGGCGAATACCATTGATCCATTTGCAGGTTCATATTTTATAGAGAATTTAACAGATCAAATCGAGGAAAAGGTATACGAATATCTTAATATTATAAAAGAGAAGGGTGGGATGGTTAAATGTATAGAAGATAATTACATCCAAAGTGAGATTGAAAATTCAGCATATGACTTTCAGATTGAGTTAGAAAAGAAAGAAAGAATCATTGTTGGGGTTAACGATTTTAAGGCAGACGAAGAAGCAGTCCCTCCTATTCAAGGCATAGATAAAAATTTGGAAAAAAACCAGAATGAAAGCCTCAAAATATTGCGTAGTAAAAGAGATAATACAAAGGTAAAAGATTGTTTAGCCTCACTAACAAAAGCCGCAGAAAACAGCCAAAACATTATGCCATTTATTCTAAATGCTGTTAGAGAATATTGCACTATTGGGGAAATGACCCAAGCTCTAGAGCTCGTCCATGGAAGATATAAAGGGTCAGTCTAGTTCTCTGCTCATTAATACGGCATTTTGATTATCTAATTTATAGTATTTTTTTCTAACACCATTTTTTTTGTAGGATAGCTTATTATATAGTTTAATTGCATTTGTATTGTTCTCTGCAACTTCTAGAGTGATTCTTTCTTTTTTCATGTGTCGCGCAATAGTTTCTATCTTTGATATTAATTTTTCACCTACTTTCTTTCTCCTTTCATTCTTTACTACACCAATACGTTCAATTTCAAGAAAGTCCATGTAGATTCTAGCTAGTATGTAACCTATAATTTTTGTATTTTGTACTATAGCGAGATTTATAGTCTGTGCACTTGTAATCTGATTTTCAATTGTTCTTAATGCCCAACTATCTTCAAAAATTTCTTTTTCTAAGTTTGTAATTTCTATTAAATCATTAAAAACTATTTTTCTAATTGTATCCATGAATATATAATATTATCTAATAAATTTATGAAACAAGCATTAGTTATTTTAAGTGGTGGCCAAGATTCGATTACGTGTCTTTTTTGGGCTATTAGTAATGGTTATGAATGTTCAGCGTTAACATTTGATTATGATCAATTGCATAGCATAGAGATTGAATCAGCAAGGAAAGCTGCAGAGTTGGCAGAAATCAATAATCATGAAGTTTTATCCATAGGACCTCTTTTTTCTGGCAATTCTCCACTTACAAATAAGGACATAGCTCTTGATCAGTTTTCAAGTTTAGAGGATGTTAGTCCAGGGATTCAAAAAACATTTGTTCCAGGCAGGAACCTGTTATTTCTATCTATTGCGGCTAACAAAGCATATTCAATGGATATTGATACTATGATAACAGGTATTTGCCAAGAGGACTTTGGCGGATACCCTGATTGTCGGATGGATTTCATAGAAAGCTTAGAGGAAACTATTGCATTGGGAATGGAAAGAAAGATAAAAATCTTAGCCCCTTTAATGGACTTGAAGAAGTCAGAGATTGTTCTAATGGCCAAAAAACTTCCTAATAAATGCTGGGAGGCATTGTCCTTCTCACATACTAGTTATGATGGTAAATACCCTCCTACATCTAATGATCACGCTAACCTTCTAAGGGCTAGAGGTTTTGAAGAAGCTAATTTGCCAGATCCTCTGGTAGAAAGAGCAGTAGCAGAAAGTTTAATGGAATTGCCCAAATCGAGAAATTATGAAAATAAAAGTAAATGAAATCTTCTATTCTCTTCAAGGAGAAGGTCTGCAAGTCGGAATTCCAACTATATTTGTTAGATTGTATGGATGTAGTCTTAGATGCTCTTGGTGTGATTCAATGTACGCTGTTCAAGGAGACGAGTACAAGGAGTTACCAATAGAAGATTTATTAAATAAAATAGATGATATTGAATGTAAAAATATCTGCATTACCGGAGGTGAGCCCCTTGATCAAAAGTCTCAACTGGAATATCTGGCCGATATCTTATTAAAAAGAAAATATAAGATTTTATTAGAAACAGCTGGGTATATTAGGCCACCGGAAATATTTAAAAATTCTAATGTAATGATTAGTATGGATTGTAAATGTCCAAGCTCGGGTATGGAAAAAAAGACAAATATTTCTTTTTTAGAGGAACTAGAAGCAAAAGATCAGGTCAAATTTGTTATAAATGATCTTACAGATTACGAATACGCAAGGAAGATAGTTGCTAAGAGCAACTTAATAGCAAAAGTAGTTTTTCAACCGGTTTTTGGGAGCGATTTAAAGGTATTAGCAGAATTAGTCCTTAAAGATAGATTGCTGGTCAGAGTTGTACCGCAAGTTCATAAAGTTATATGGGGGGATATAAGAGGTGTGTAATTAAAAATACTGTAATTCTATTAGAAAAGAACTTTTACAAAGAAGGGAAATTAGAGAAGTTGTTAAGCTATGAAACTCGGCCCAATATTGGAAGTTTCAGGTCTGATATTCTAGTTAGAGATAGATTTTTGGACGATTTTCAAAAGACAATGAAAGAAGTTGCCCCCTTAAATTTATCATCAAATTATAAAAAAGTTCTACAAATTGAGAAAAATAAAGAAATATTAGGCGTAATAAATTTAAATATTGATGGATTATTAAAAGTTCATGGAGCTCAAAAATTAATTGAGCTTGAAGGAAATATTACTTGGTTTTATTGTTCACAGTGCGGTATGGATAAAGACTCAATGTTGATTATTAAAGATAAAAAGGAGTTCAATTGTAGCGCTTGTGGAAAAAATATTTTAAAGCCTAGTATTCCCTTTGTAGGCCAAGAATTCTCTCAATGGGACCTGAAGGATTCTTGGATGATGTTGAATTCCTGCGATAATTTAATTATTTTTGCTGACAATTTTCTCTCACCTGTTACCATTTCTTTTATAGATATTGTTGAGAAAAGGATGAAAAATATTAGTATAGTTTGCTCAGAATTGCTAGATGATACTTTATATGACTTCGAGAATAATAATATTAGTTTTGTAAATCAATCTAATGAATCATATTTGAATTTACTTATAGATACGTTTGGAGATAGTCTAGTTTGAAGATAAGATTAGTAAGTTTTTCTAAACCCACAGAAGAATTTTTAGGCGATGGAGTATCTAATGTACAAGAATTAATTGCCTTTTGTGCTAGAGTCTCTAATCCATCAAATCAAGTTAATAATGAAACAAGTGAAAAGCTAATTAATTATTTGATTAGCAATAAGCATTGGTCGCCCTTAGAGATGGTCAGTGCCTGTATAGAAATTGAAACTACAAGAGATATTGCTAGGCAAATATTACGCCATAGATCTTTTAGTTTTCAGGAATTTAGCCAGAGATATGCTGATCCAACTAAGGATTTGTCATTTATTACAAGAGAGGCAAGATTGCAAGACAATAAGAACAGGCAGAATTCTATAGAGACTAACGATAAAGAGTTAGCTAAAGAATGGAAAGATAGACAAGAAGCGCTTATAGATTTAGCTAAAGACACTTATGTGTGGGCCATAAATCAAGGTATCGCGAAAGAACAAGCTAGGTCTGTATTGCCAGAAGGAAACACAGTTAGCAGGATGTATATGAATGGAACTCTGAGAAGCTGGGTTCATTATATAGAGCTTCGAAGCTCTAACGGTACTCAAAAAGAACATATGGATATAGCAGTTGCAATAGCAAGTGTAATAAGTGATATCTTTCCTATGGCAAAGAACCTCACCAAAAATTCTTAGTTAGTGACGTTTATAATTTCAATTTTATCTTTTTTTATTAGCTCAAGGTTTTCATTATTAGAAAGTTCAAAGGTTATTATTTTATTAATCTTTGTCCCGGTCGTTTCTGAGAAACTAGCCTTATTTATATAGCATATATTAATAAGTTCCCTCAGGCTTCCACTGTCTATAATCAAGTTGCTAGGCATTATCTCATTAACGTTGTCCATAAAAATTTTAAGCGAGCTATTATTTGTAAATTTATTTTTCGATTTAATAAATAATAAGTTTAAAACTTTAGAAAAAATGTCTTTTTTGAGATATAACGAGGTAGAGAATTCATTTTCATTCAGTATTTTAAATAGAGATTCATTCTTATCAGCAAAATTATTTATTTCATCTATAGTATGAGTCTTTATGGTATCTGATTCTAAAAAGGAGATATCCACAAATGGATTAATATTTAGTTCATCATGGGATTTATTATCTCTTTTAGCTAACAACCCAATCTTTAAAATATTTTGTAATGATAATGATTTAGAGTTAGTTGCTTTATCACGCTTGAAAGCTTGTATGGAAATTATTTCTTTATTTTTTGTTATATTCTGCAGTATATGATTATCAGCTATGTCGGATATTCTGTCTACTATAATTATATCAAAGTCTAAATTGAATTGCACATCTAATAGGATGGATTTACTGGCAAAATTTAGTGATGATCCTAAATTTACCAGACAGCATTCAAGGATATAAGATTCAATGCAGTTCGAGGATAGACTTAGGATTCTTTTATTAATAACTCGATTCTTTATAAGGTAAGAATTTATATAATCTATATTTGACGATATATCGTTAGACGTTAATTGTTTCCAATTCATTCCATCTAAAGATTGGTATGCAAGCCTTGGTCCGTTATCTTTAAGTATTGTCTTTAGCGATTCTATATACATGTTAAGGTTTATTTAAACTAGATTTTGACTATAGTATACTTTAGAAGCAGTTAATGCAATATAGCAATATGAAACTAATTGATAAACTACCAAAGGATAATATAAAATTTCGAGGTGCAAAATTTATTGTAAATGAGCTTGAGTCTAAAGGCTACTTGGCTTTTATAGTTGGAGGCGCTGTTCGTGATCTTTGTATGAAAATTGAACCAAATGAGTTTGATATTTCTACATCAGCTACCCCAAAAGAAATTAAAAAAATTTTTTCAAGGACAAAACCAGTTGGCCAATCATTTGGAGTAATGCTTGTTATCATTGATGATATTTTTTTTGAAGTTGCGACATTTAGAGAAGATATGGAATATATTGATGGAAGACATCCTGAAGATGTTTCATATACAACAGATCCGGAAATAGATATAAAAAGAAGAGATTTTACTGTGAATGGCCTCATGTTAAATCCAAATACATTTGAAATAACGGATTTTTGCAATGGCTATAATGATATAAAGGATAAAGTACTTAAAACAATTGGTGATCCCGCAGAAAGATTTTCTGAAGATAACCTAAGGATTTTGAGAGCGATAAGATTTTCAAATAAATATGATTTAAAGATAGAAGATCAAACTGAAAAACAGATTATCCTAATGTCAGAAAAAATTCTCAATGTGAGCATTGAACGAGTAAGGGAGGAGTTTGTAAAAATTATAACAAATAGGAATCCTGGTAGAGGTATCAAAACTCTAAGTGATTATGGAATTTTAAAATATATTATTCCAGAAATCGAAGAACTAAAAGGAGTAGAGCAGCCACCAGAGTTTCATCCTGAGGGAGATGTCTTCATACATACATGCCTAGTCCTTGATAAATTGAGCATGAACGAACCCATCAATCCTATTCTAGCGCTAGGAGGACTTCTTCACGATATAGGTAAGCCCAAAACTTATACTAAAACAGATAGAGTAAGATTTAATCGTCACGAATACGTTGGTGCCGTAATGTCTGAGAAGATTTGCAAGAAATTGAAATTCTCTAATAAGCAAATAGCAGATATTAAATCTCTAGTAAGTGAACATATGAAATTTGGAAATATAAAAGAGATGAAAAAGAGTACTTTTAAAAGGTTTGTTTCAATTGAAAATTTTGATTTACACCTTAAACTTCATGAGGCAGATTGTCTAGCTAGTCATGGGGATTTGAGTCTTTTAAAATATACCAAAGAGGAAATTGAAAGGTTAAGCAACGAGCCTATAAAGCCAACCCCGATAATTAATGGAGATGATTTAATTATTTTGGGATTAAAGCCCGGCCCTAGGTTTAAGGAAATATTAGCTGAAGTATTTGATGAACAACTAGAAGGAAATATTTTAAATAGAGAGGAGGGTATTAGTTTCACCAAAAAACTAATCGAAAAATTATGAAAGTAACTTTAATTAAACTAGAAGAATTTGGATCATTAAACAATCTTTCTTTATCTGTCTCTAAATTATCTTCTTTACATGAAAATGAGGTGCTAATTAAAGTATTTTGTTGTGGTATTAGTTTTGCAGATGTCTTAGTTGTTGAAGGCAAATATCAAGATACTCCTTCATTACCTTTTACACCTGGATTAGAAATTTCAGGAATTGTTGAGTCTGTTGGCAAGAAAGTTACTAATTATAAGGTGGGAGATGAGGTTATAGGGCTATCTAAATGGGGTGGTTTTGCCGATAAGGTTATTGTTGATGAAAAATTTATTATTAAAAAGCCAAAAAAAATGTCTTTTGACTTAGCTGCATGTATGACTATAAATTATGGCACTTCTTATTATGCACTGGTTGAAAGAGCTAAAATTAAGCCCACTGATAAAATATTAATTTTGGGAGCATCAGGTGGCATTGGTCTTTCAGCTATTGAGATTTCTAAAGCAGTTGGATGTGAAGTAACTGCTGTCGCTTCTTCTGAAGACAAGCTGTCCATATGTAAAGATTATGGGGCAGATAACTTAATTTTAACTCAAGGTGACAATCTTAAGGCATCCATGCAGGACCTCAAAGAAAAACGTTTTGATATTATTTATGATACTGTCGGAGGGGCATATACTAATGATTCATTGAAGTTTATTAGTTGGGAAGGAAAATTGCTTATTATGGGATTTGCTTCAGGGGATATATCTAGCATACAAACAAATAAGATTTTACTAAAAGGATGCGACATAATTGGAATTTTCTGGGGACCATTTGCTAGAGGTAATAAGACTTTTAACTTGAAATGTTTGGAGGGCGTAAGTGACTTGTACAACCAGGGGCTTATAAGACTTTCTAAACCAGCACTTTTCCATATTTCCGAATTCTTAATTCCATTAAGTATGATTAAAGAAAGAAAATCAATTGGGAAACTATGCCTTTATACTGACTCTTATAAAGGAAGACAAGATTAACCCATCTTCCTTTAATTCTAAAACCTATCTATATTTTACTTTGCAATAAGAATGTTATAGCAAGAGCATAAATAACTAATGATTCAATTAAAGCCAAACCGATAATCATTGGCGTTTGAATTTGACCAGCAGCCCCAGGATTTCTACCTATAGCATTTAATGCAGCATCCATAGTTTTTCCTTGACCTATAGCTCCACCCGCAGCAGCAAGACCAATACCTAGCCCAGCTCCAAGTGCAAGCCCAGAAATTGCTTCACCATCTGATGATGCAGCGTAAACTTCTGGTGTAAAAAGAAAAAGTACAGCTAGCATGCTAAATGCAAAAATTGTAAATTTCTTCATTATATTCCTCCTTATATTTAATGATCATGACTTGTTGAAAGTGATATATATATACTTGATAAAATAGTAAAAATAAAAGCCTGCAAAAAAGATACAAAAACTCCAAGACCTATAAATATTGCTGGTACAATGTAAGGTGTTAAGTTAGAAAAGATTTGAAGCACTAAGTGGTCACCAAACATATTCCAGAAAAGCCTTAATGAAAGCGAAGCAGGTCGCACTAAATGACTAACAACTTCAATGAATATCATTAAAGGTGCTAGATATAAAACAGGTCCCATGAAATGTTTGAGATACCCTGCGCCATGCTCCTTAAACCCCAAATAGTTGTAGGCAACAAATATAACAAGTGACATTGCTAGTGTAGAGTTGAGGTTTTGTGTTGCAGGATAAAATCCAGGGAATACTCCAAGAAGATTAGATAGGAAAATAAACAAGAAAGATCCTCCTAGAAGCGGAAGAAATTTTTTAGCTTTGTCTTCACTACCAAATATCCCAGTTAATAGATCTAATAAAAAGTCTAGGGTAAGAAATTCAAAAAAGTTTGTTATACCAAATTTCTCAGATGGCACGATAGAATTAGTATTTGAGCAATGTTTTTTTATTTTTAATGAGACAGCAATTAAAATTAGAACAACAATTCCTGATCCAACAATATGGTCAAAATCATTTACACCTATAAGTTCTGTCCATTGAGCATGTTCGAGAGCTGCACTCATATATTATTTTCCTTGATTTAGTAGAATAAACACAATTAAAATTACACTAAAACCAGTTAAAAATCCAATTAAATCTATTGAGAGATTTCTAAGAAGAAAAATCGCAATACCAGCCAATATAATTATCTTTAAAATTGTTAAAATAAACATAAAAGCTTTGGTCTTTTGGGCGCTAGTTAATAATTTTGCGATAATTTCAGTACTTTTAATATTAAAATAACTTAAAATAATCCCAAAAAAAATACCCTCAATAAAAGCCTCATCCAGATAAAGAAAGCATAAGTATGAAACTATAATGAGATTTATTGAAATAAGATTAAATAAGCTATTTTTACTTGCTATCATCTGAGTTAATTCTCCTAAGTAGCTTAAACATTAAGCTAAATCCACCAATTGAACCAATAATTACACCTAATATTGTGAAAATTGGTAGGGTATCAAAGTGTTGATCAAGCTTGTTTCCTATAAATATTCCAGCAAGAATAAGAATTGCAAGCTCTGAACCTATAACAATGAACTTAATCCACAGAGTATTTTTTCTCAACTTTAATCTAACCCTAACGATTTAAATGCTTTTTTAAATTCCTTTATAGTATAAATTATATCATTTTTTGAATGAGAATCTGATATAAACATCGCTTCAAATTGTGACGGAGGTATCATGATTCCTGCAGATAATAATTTTTTAAATAACTTCCCATATATTTTAAAGTCACATTTTAGAACATCTTTGTAATTACTCACAGACTTCTTTTTTGTTAAAAAGAAAGTTAGTAGAGACCCTAGCTGGTTAATAGTCACAGATTTTAAATTTAATTTATCAATTTCGTTTTTAATAGTGGAAGCTTTTTTTTCAAGACTCTTATATATTTTCTCATTATTTTTACTTAACAGTTCAATTGTTTTGATTCCTGCTGCAACCGCAACAGGGTTGCCAGATAAAGTTCCAGCTTGATAAACAGGACCAGAGGGTGAAACCATACTCATTATATCTTTTCTTCCACCAAAAGCCCCTATTGGAAAGCCTCCACCTATTATCTTGCCAATACAGGATATATCAGGATTTAGGTTGTAATATGTTTGAGCTCCACCACTAGATAATCTAAAGCCAGAAATAACCTCATCAAATATAACTAATGAGTTATAACTATGAGCTATATTTATGAGTTTATTTAGAAATAAATTTTTTGGTAAAACTAATCCCATATTTGCAGGAACCGGTTCAAGTATAATGGCTGCAATCTTGTTTTTATTTTTTTCGAATAGCTTCTCAATTTGTTTAAGATTGTTGAAATCAGCGATAAGAGTATTCTTTGTAAAGTCTTTAGGGACACCTGGGGAAGATGGTGAACCAAAAGTGCTTAGACCTGAGCCAGCTTTTACTAGAAGATGGTCAACGTGACCATGATAACAACCCTCAAATTTAATAATTTTATCTTTTCCTGTAAATGCTCTAGCAAGCCTGATTGCACTCATTGTTGCCTCGGTTCCCGAACTTGTTAGCCTAACCATTTCCATCGAAGGTACTTTTTCTTTTATCAGTTTTGCTAGCCTAATTTCATTTATATGACATGCTCCAAAAGTTGTACCATTATTAATAGTTTCTATAGCAGCATCAGATATTTCTTTTTTAGAATGGCCAAAGATTAAGGGACCGAAAGAATTTATATAGTCTATATATTTATTTCCGTCTTCATCATACAAGTATGCTCCTTTGGCTTTTTTAATATAGACAGGAGATGCACCTACTGCATTAAATGATCGGACAGGGCTATTAACACCGCCAGGTATAACTTCTTGAGCTTCTTTAAACATAGATTTAGAATTAATTGTTTTTCTCTTCACATGTTAAACAAAACCTAAAATTATAATATGTCAAGAACAGATACTAATAATTTTATTTAATTTATACTTATGGTATAAAAAATAACAAATATGAATAGCATCAAAATTTTGTCACCCGCTAAATTAAACCTTGATTTATATATCATTGATAAAAGAGATGATGATTATCACAATATCAGCTCCTTAATGCAACCTATAAATATATACGATGAAATTAAAATAGAAATTTCGGATAGCGAAGATGCGATTAGTCTTAATTTTCCAGATGATATTGTCAGTTTTGAAGAAAATTTAATTACCAAAGCTGCTTTGAAATTTCTTGATTCTTTTAAAATTACTAATCATCTCAATATTTCAGTTAAAAAAAGAATCCCTGTAGGTTCAGGAATGGGTGGAGGGAGTAGTAATGCAGCATCTGTTTTAATAGGCCTTTCTAAGCTTTTTTCTATTGATGCCTTTGATACTTTAAAAAAGATTGCAATTCAATTGGGTTCCGATGTTCCTTTCTTTCTTTATTCTAGAACAGCAAGGGTTAGCGGAAGAGGGGAGTTAGTTGAGCCATATAGAATTAACGAAAAGCTAAAATACTTATTGATTTTTCCAGGAATAGTATCTAAAACAAAATTGTTATACAAACTATGGGATGAAAGCAATAGCTTCTTGGGAGATGATGAGAAACAAAGAATAAATCCATTTATAAAGAAGCATATTTTTATTGATAATAAGAAATTCATATTACAGAATGACTTCACACCTCTATTAATAATGCAAGACAAGAAATATCTTGATATATTTATGCTTCTGAAAGAGCTAGGACTTGATGCTTACTCGGTATCTGGATCAGGATCCACCATATTTTGCCTTTTAGATAACAAAAAAAACTATTCTGAAACCATAAGATATTTGCAATCCAATCAAGATTTTAGCACTTGTCTGGTGGAAACATTTGAGGGATGGCACTTTTCCTTCGATTGAAATTATAAAATTTTTCTGTATTCTGTTATGGATTGGCCCGTCGTCTAATGGCAGGACACTTGGTTTTGGTCCAAGTAATGGAGGTTCGACCCCTTCCGGGCCAGTTTATGTATACTTATGATTTTAAAAATTGTATAATTAGGTCGATTTAATTTTACACGTATAAAGGTTCAAATATGAGTTCTAACGAACATGATACTTATGATTCAGAGAAAGAAGATTCAGCTAATAATGATTTAGACGATAAAGCCTTATTGGAAGAATACCAAAAAACTACCCTAAAAGGTGCGGGAAAAACTAAAAAAAAGGATTGGGTACCAGACGAGCAATATAGATTGCTTTATGTCTATTTTAAAGATATGTCCTTGGAGCCCCTATTGAAATCCAAGCAAGAGGTGGAAGTTTCCGCAAAAATTAAGAAATCTGAACTTCATGCCTTAAATTACACTGAACTTTTGAATCAGGTAAATTCATCTAAAATAACTCCAACTCAAAAGAAAAAATTATTGTCCCTTAAAGGCGGCCAAAAAAGAAGAATCGCTGAAGTCGAGGGATATATTAAAGCTTATACTAATCTTGCCAATGCCTTAAAGGAGAGATTTGTTAAAGCAAATCTAAGGCTTGTTGTAAGCATTGCTAAAAGGTACATAGGCAGAGGACTAGCTCTTCAAGATCTTATACAAGAGGGTAATGTTGGCTTAATGAGAGCTGTTGAAAGATTTGATCACACTAAAGGATTTAAGTTTTCAACATATGCTTCTTGGTGGATCCATCAAGCAATTTCAAGGGCGCTGTTGGATCAAACAAGGACAATTAGGGTTCCTGTTTATGTTTTGGAGCAAGCGAGTAAAGTTTTTAAAGCCAGCACAGCTTTACAAAAAGATTTGGGAAGAAAACCAACTCCTTCTGAAATTGCTGAGAAAGTGGGGATATCCATTGATGGAGTTAAGAGAATACTAGAATCAACTAATGAAGTTATACAGTTAGATACTCCCGTATTTGATGGAGAAAAGGCAACGTTGCTGGATTTTATTCCTGATGAAGGCTCACCAGTTCCTGATAAAATAGTTGCAGAAAGTTCATTGACTGAAAGAATTAAGGGAGCATTAAAAGCATTAACTCCAAGAGAAGAGGAAATTATTAAGATGAGATTTGGTATTGATATGGAAAGCACCTATACGTTAGATGAAATAGGTAAAAAGTTTGATTTAACTAGAGAGAGAATTAGACAGATAGAAAAGAAGGCTCTTGAGAAATTGGCTAAGTCCGATGTGGGTGAAGTATTAAAAAGTTTCTTAGAGTAGGACTATTTTATGAGCAACATTAAGTTTGGTTTAGTTCCCCCAATGCCTGGTGCAGATTCTGAAGGTTTAATAAAATTTTGTGTAAAAGCAGATAAAATGGGCTTTGATAGTCTATGGTTTCCTGACCATCTTGCTTTTATTGCACCTAGTCCTGCATATGAAGCGTGGACAATCGCTTCTGCTATAGCTCAATTAACTAAAAATATAATCATTGGGTCAACTTCAGACCCCCATAGGAATCATCCAGCTGTCTTTGCTCAAAGGCTTGCAACAGTAGATCATTTATCTAAAGGAAGAGTTGCCCTAGGGTTAGGGGTAGGTGAGTCAATGAATACTGATGCATATGGTATTCCTTGGGATAATCCTTTTAAGAGAATGGTTGAATCTGTAGATGTAATGAAGCTTCTTTGGTCTAATAAAGAAACTGTTGATTATAAGGGTGAATTTTTTAATCTAAAAAAAGCTTCTTTGTTACTTAATTTATATAATGATAGGAAGAGTATACCTTTTTACTATGCTACACATACTGACAAAGGATTAGACCTAATTGGTAAATCAGGCGATGGATGGATGCCAATTGATCTTACACCTGATTTATATAAGAATTCATTAGACAAGATAGAATCTTCAGCGATTGGTGCTGGTAGGACCTTAGATGATATTGATTCGACTCTCTGGGTTTTTACTTCACTGGGGGAAAATGAAGATGCTGCTTATAAGACCCTTGAACCTTTTAGATATGTTTGCATAATGCAAGATCAACTTAAAAAGGCAGGATATGATATCGATATTCCTGATGAATATAAAGGATTAAACTATTTTAACATAACTCCAACTGATGAAGAAAAGAAGCAAAAGTTTAGAGATATGGGAAAATTCTTTCCAAGAGAGGCTGTAATAGACTTTACAATTACAGGATCTAAAAAGGCTTGTATTGAAAAAATTGAGAAATACATAGATAAAGGGGTCAAGCACTTTGTGCTCTTTCATTATTTTAGTCCAGATCCTGACTTAGCAATGGAAACATATGCAAAGGAGATAATTCCATACTTTAATTCTTAGGGCTAATATGTACTTCAGCAAAATCTATTATGCCCATCTTTGAAAAGCTTATTTTTTTTATTTTCTCACTCTTTAAATATATTTGATTAGAAATAAATAAAGGAATTATGACATTCTCTTTGTATATTAATCTTTCTTGTGCTTCTTTATATAATGTCTCTCTTGTTGTTGGAGAGGTCTCAAAGGACGCCAAATTTATTTTTTCATCATATAAATTATCGCACCATCCAGTTTCATTATTTCCACCATTGCAGGTAAATATATTCATAAAATTATGGGGATCTGGATAGTCAGCTGCCCATCCTGCTCTGAACATATGGGGCCTATCAATATCTAGTGTAATCAAATAAATCTTCCACTCTAGTCCTTGTACTTCAACTTTAATTCCTAGGTTTTCCATCCACATTGTTTGCAACATTTCTGCAATTATTCTATTATTTCCGCTTTCAGGGAATAGAAATTTAATTTTAGGGAAGTCTCCTCTATCTTTAAATCCATTTTCATCTAATATTTTATTTGCTTCAACTTTATTGTATCGAGCTGTTTTACCATGAATGCTACCTATTAGCCCTTCTGGTATCCAAGATTCAGTCTGAATTACTGTATTATGTAGAACTTTTTCAAATACAGATTTATCAATTGAAAGAGCAAAAGCCTCTCTAATCTTCTTATCCGTAAAGGGAAATTTTTTTACGTTAAACCCAATATAATTATTTCTAAACTGAGATTCAAAGTTTAAAAGATTTTTTGAAACTAAATATGGAATTTCCAGTAATGGTATTCCGCTGCCATCAACAATATCTAATTTACCATTTTCAAACATCGCTAGAGAGGAAGATGGATTATCGTTCATCAATAATAATACTGAATCTAAACTTTTATCGTTTGGTCTTAAAAGTATGTAGTCATGATTTTCCCACTTTTCGAGAGTATATTTGCCCAAAGTTACTATGTTTTTGGGCTTAACCCATTCTTCTTTGTGCTTATTTATTTTCTCAACCCTTATAGGAAATGTAGACATAAAACTTAGGAGGCTCATAAAATAGGATTTATTTTCCACCAACTCGATTTTAATTGTTTTTTTATCTAGCGCTTTTACTCCTACCTTATTAAAGTCATTAACTAATCCAAGATTATATTCTTTTGCATTTTTTATATCATACAAAAAGTAAGCATAGTCCGCACCGGTTTTGGGGTTTAAAAGTCTTTCCCAGGAATCTATAAAGTGTTTTGCTGAAAGCTCTAATCCATCCGACCAATCAATATCTTTACGCAGCTTAATTGTTATAGTCTTTTGCTCCTTATTAATATTCCAGGATTCAGCTAAGTTGGCTTCAAGCTCAAGTCGATTATTAAATTTGGTTAGACCACCCATTATGTTGTTGATTATTTGAAAGGAAGAACTATCTGTTGCAAGATTCCAATCCAGTGTCCCTGGCTCACTACCAATATTGATTCTGATTTCAGACGATGAATTGTCAATTGTGATTAAAATAAAAAATATAATTAATAAAAATTTTTTCAACTCAAGAGTAATAATATTATTTTTTATCTTGTGATTCAACCGTTAATATATGGGCACCCAAATCAAGTGTGTCACCTTCTTTAACACTAATATCTGTTATTTTTCCATCTATCGTGGTCTTAAGTTCGCTTTCCATTTTCATTGCTTCAACTACAACAACCCCATCACCTTCCGATACATTATCCCCAATAGACTTAAGAATCTTTACAACTCTTCCTGGCATTGGCGCAGATATTTTATCAATTCCTGACGTATTCTCACTACCCGCTTTATCTCTTTGAGAAGGGATTTCAAAATTAAAAAGTTCGCCCTTAAAGAACATATCTATCTTTTTGCCTTCCTTTTGAATAGCAATGGTATATGTTGAGCCATCGCATATTAAGGAAAATAAATTTGAATCAATTTTAATCAGTTCAGCAGAATGTTTCTTTTCATCCAATATAATTTGGAAACCATCATCTTTTTCTGTCAATTCGAAAGAAATAATTTTTTTGTTAATTTTTAAATTATATTTCATATTAATATTTTAAATTTCTAGAACATAGAGTTTCTTGAAACGCTTGATCTCCTAGCTATATATTTCCAAGGAGTAAATCTTGGATCTTTATTTGTATTTTCAACGCCAGTTGCTTTATGAACTATAATGGCGGAAGCAATAGTTGCTATATCGGTATTTTCTTTTGGAATTTTTAATAATTTTTTATGTTTTTCAATAAAACCAGTATCGAGCTTACCAGAGATAAAATCTTTATCTTCCATTAATCTTACAAGAAAGCCTAAGTTGGTCCTAACCCCTAAAACAATATATTCTGACAAAGCTCGCGACATTCTCTTGATTGCACTATCTCTATCCTCAGACCAAACAATTAGTTTGGAAAGCATTGGGTCATAAAATGTTGTAACCTTATATCCGTTAAATAGAGATGAATCGTCTCTTACACCAGGACCTTGTGGTGATTTAACATAAGAAATTGTACCAGGTGTTGGTAAAAAGTTGTTGTCAGGGTCTTCTGCGCAAACTCTACACTCAATTGCATGGCCTTTTCTTTCTATATCTTTCTGTTTAAAGCTTAATTCATGACCATATGAAACTCTGATCATCTCTTTAACAATATCAATACCGGTTATCATTTCAGTTATAGGGTGCTCAACCTGGACCCGCGTATTCATTTCTAGGAAATAGAAATTCTCTTTTTGGTCCATAATAAATTCAACTGTACCTGCTCCAGAATAAGAAACTTTCTTTGCAAGTTTTACCGCAATATCTCCCATTTTTTTTCTTGTTTTTTCACTAACACCAGGGGAAGGTGCTTCTTCAACTACTTTTTGATGCCTTCTCTGTATTGAGCATTCTCTTTCAAAGAGGTGTACAACATTACCTTTTTTATCACCTAGAACTTGAATTTCTATGTGTCGTGGCTCTTGAATAAATCTTTCAATAAATACTGCGTCATTATTGAAAGCATTTTTTGCTTCGCTTTTTGCCATTTTAAGAGAGTTTTCAAACTCCGATTCTTTGTGGACCAACCTCATGCCTTTTCCGCCACCACCAGCTGAGGCCTTAATCATTAATGGAAATCCAATTTTTTTTGCAATTCCAAGCGCCTCACTATCATCCACTTCACCGTCAGTTCCAGGAACTAATGGGACTTTTGCTGTTTTAGCAATTTCACGGGAAGTAATCTTATCACCCATTAATCTAATAGCTTCGGCACTGGGTCCGATAAAATCAATTTTACTTTTTATACAGTCTTCTGCAAACTCTGCATTTTCGGATAAGAAGCCGTATCCTGGATGGATACCATCACATTTAGCTTTTTTGGCTACAGATATTATTCTTTTTCCTACCAAATAGCTTTCATTAGGAAGTGGCTTCCCTATGTTAAAAGCTTGATCGGCTAAATTTACATGAAGAGAGTCTTTGTCAGCATCTGAGTAGACAGCAACTGTCTTTATTCCTAATTCCTTTGCTGCTCTAATTATCCTAACAGCAATTTCTCCACGATTGGCAATTAAAATCTTTTTATACATACATTAAATCTCCAGAGAAAACCTATAATGGAATTAGCCCATGTTTTTTTGGTGGATTGTTTTGTCTTTTACCTTCGAGCATTTCAAAGGACCTTATAACTCTAATTCTTGTATCCTCAGGCTTAAGTACTTCATCAATATATCCTAAGTTAGCTGCTCTATAAGGATTTGCAAAAAGTTCTTTATATTCTTCAACTAGTCTTGCTTTTTCTTCAACAGGATCTTCTGCATTTTGAATTTCTTTTCTATTTACTATATTTACAGCACCATCTGGTCCCATAACAGCGATTTCTGCTGTTGGGAATGCAAGGTTAATATCTCCTCTCAAATGTTTAGAGGACATAACATCATAAGCTCCACCGTAAGCTTTTCTTGTAATTACAGTTACTCTTGGAACTGTAGCCTCACAATAAGCATAAAGTAGTTTTGCTCCATGCAAAATGATTCCGTTTAATTCTTGATCTACTCCCGGAAGGAATCCTGGCACATCGACTAATGTTAATAAAGGTATATTGAAACAATCACAGAATCTTACAAATCGTGCACCCTTAATAGAGGATTTTATATCTAAAACTCCTGCTAATACATTTGGTTGATTACCTACAACACCAACAGTTTTTCCATTTAACCTTGCAAATCCAACTACTATATTTGGTGCATAATTTTCTGCGACTTCAAAGAAGTAGTCATTGTCTACTATAGTACTTATAACTTCCTTCATATCATAAGGTTTGTTGGGATTTGTAGGAACAATATCTCTTAATTTATCTGTTTTTCTATCTATCGGGTCATCACATTTTAAAATCGGTGGGTCTTCCATATTATTTAAAGGGAGGAAAGTAAAAAGTTCCCTTAAAAGAGTAAGGCAGTCCTCGTCATTTTCGGCAGCAAATTGAGCAACACCGCTTTGACTTGAGTGCATTTCTGCCCCTCCTAATTCTTCTTGCGTAACTTCTTCGTTTGTGACTGATTTTACAACATCAGGACCAGTTATAAACATGTAGCTAGTGTTTTTAACCATAGCAATGAAGTCTGTCATTGCGGGTGAATAAACAGCACCGCCCGCACTTGGACCCATAATAGCCGAAAGTTGAGGAACAACTCCGGATGCTTGAACATTTCTTAAAAATATTTCTGCGTATCCAGCTAGTCCCCGAACACCTTCTTGAATTCTAGCTCCACCGGAATCACTGAGACCAATTACAGGGCACCCAACTTGAACTGCCATATCCATTATTTTTGTTATCTTTCGAGCGTGAGCAAGCCCAAGAGCACCACCAAAGATTGTGAAATCTTGTGCATAAACAAAGACTTGTCTTCCATCTATTTTTCCATAGCCCGTAATAACACCGTCACCAAGGAACTTTGTTTTTTCCATGCCAAAATTATAATTCTGATGTTCAACAAATTTATCAAGTTCAACAAATGATTCATTGTCTAGAATAAATTCAATTCTTTCTCGAGCAGTAAGTTTTCCTCTACTATGTTGCTTGTCTACTCTATCTTTTCCACCAGCTTCTTCTGCTAGGGCAATCTTTTCTTCCAAAAATTTAATTTTCTGGTCCATCGTTTGATCATCACTCATTTAAAACCTCACGAAAAATAATATTGCTATATTCAATAATAAAAAAAATAATATTTAAGTAACAAATATAATCTAATAAGGCAATTTATCCAGTACCAAATTTAATCGCGAAATAAAATCTTTAATACTGGAGTCGTTTCTTATTATAAAATCTGCATATTTTTGATTTTTTTCTATCATTTTTTGCATTAAAATAAGTTTTTTTGCATTTTTTTCATCAATCTTATCTCTTTTGACGATTCTGGAATTTAAAATATTTTTTGGGGCTTCGATATATAGAATATAGTTTAAGAAAGATCCAATTTTTGTTTTTCTCGATATCAGTGCACCTTCAAAAACTACTAGCTTTCCCCCCTTTTTTTCTAAATTATTACAAATAGATATTACTTGCTCTCCTAGTTCGGGATGAATAATAGAATTTAGAATCTGTCTTTTGGCTGAATCATTAAAAACTAGATTTCTTAATTTCCTTCTGTTTATTGTCATGTTGGAGTTTAAAATCTTTCTATCAAAAGACTTTACAATTTTCTTATAGCAGCTGGTGTTTTTTTTAAGGAGCTTTTTTGCCTCAACATCTAAGTCAAAAGTTTTAATACCCTTTTTGTTAAAAAAACTAAGTGCAGTAGATTTACCTGATCCCATCATTCCTGTGATTCCAATGGTAAGTAATTTATTTTTTTTCATGATTGAATATAGTCTTCAACTCTTTTAATAAATATTTCTCTACCTAGAATAGAAATAATTTCAAAAATTCCAGGAGAGTTTTTAGATCCAGTAAGTATTATTCTTAGTGGTAACGCAACCTCTTTCATTTTTAAATCTTTTTCAAGTAAAAAACTCTGCATACAATCTTTTATTTCGTCGATATTGGAAGTATCTATATCAGCTACTCTCTTATAAAATTCACTTATTAGTTTTTTGGTCGATTCATTTGATATTTCATCTTTAAACTCATCACCTATTTTAATTGACTCAGTTTGACAGAACTTCAATGATTCCTTGATTGACAATAAATCTTTCGCCTTCTCTTTTACAACTGACAAAGCAAGATCTATGTTGATTTTCTCACAAAATACTACATCAATTACCTTTAGTAGTTCACTATTGTCTAGCATTTTGATGTGCTGTGCATTTACCCACTTCAATTTGTTTTCATCAAATATTGCGGGTGATTTTGTTAAGTTTTTTATGTCAAACAATCTAATCATTTCATCTAAGGTAAATATTTCTTGGTCACCGTGTGACCATCCTAAGCGAGCCAAATAGTTGAGGATAGAGATTGGAAGTATGCCCTCCATTTTGAAGTCATTAATCGATTTTGATCCGTTTCTTTTGCTGAGCTTTGATTTATCTTTTCCTAGAATCATTGATACATGAGTAAAAATAGGTGGTTCTTTTTGTAATGAACCAAAAATCAGTATTTGCTTTGATGTATTGGACAAGTGGTCCTCACCTCTTATAACATTAGTAACTCCCATTTCTGCATCATCAATAACTGTAGAGAAGTTATAAGTCGGATAACCATCACTTTTGATTATTACGAAATCATCGAGATTATTTGAATCAACTTTTATGGTACCTCTTAAAGTATCTTTAAAAATGATATCATGATTATCTGGAGTCTTGAATCTTATTACATACGAAGAGCCTTCAGGATGATCTTTTCGATTTCTCCAGGTCCGCGGGTACTTATAAATTTTTTTTTCTTTAGCAGCGACCTCTTTTAACTTTTCTATTTCATTATTTGTCATGAAGCATTTATATGCTAAATCTTTATCTATAAGTTCGTGAGCAATATTTCTATAGTGCTCAAGTTTCTCAGATTGAATAAGTGGGCCTTCGTCGTGATTTATTCCCAACCATTTCAAAGACTCTAGAATCTGGTTCAAAGAGCTCTGGCTTGACCTTTCTTGATCTGTGTCCTCTATTCTAAGAATAAACTTCCCTTTTTCTTTTTTTGTATATAGGTAGTTAAATATGGCAGTCCTCACAGCTCCTAAATGCAAGGAACCTGTTGGGCTTGGTGCAAACCTTGTAACTGTATTCATGAGCAAATCTCCATTTATTATTGTATATTAGGTTTCTTGTTTTAAAAATTTTTTCGTAAAAGCTGATAGGAAATCTTTCCTATTAAAACAAATGATACTATCAATGTTAAAGATATAAATATATTGTTCCAATCAGGCATAAAGCCAATCCCTTTTTTGTTAACAATAATTAGCCAATTTGTACATGAAATCCATAAAAACCAGATTAAACTTTTGTCCTTTGTGAGTGAATTTTTTTTTAGTGATACAGACAGTGATGTAAAAATAAGCAATACACTTATTAAGGAAATAGTATTAGAGGCTATACTTAGTCCCAATTTCTGCAGTATGATGTAATCTACATATGAAAATGGAATATTAGATGAGCCCAAATAATCTAAACTCAAAGAATGGAGCATTGTTAGAAAGCAAAACCCTATACCATAAAATGATCCTAAAATTGACCAACTAGAAATTGTCAAAAGCAAAAATACTAAGTTTAATTTTAAAGTTTTTTGGTATGCCCAACCAAAACAATTAACTAGTATTGCAATAATATGAAAAGCATTAAAGAATACGTCTACCGTAATATAAAAGAAGTTGTTAATCATGCTAGATATATTATATGATAGATTATAAAAATGGGCGTATTAGCGATTGATTTTGGATTAAAAAGAATAGGTATTGCAGGAAGCGACGATCTAGGAATAGCAAGCTACCCTGTTAAGCTTGTTATTAATGACGCAAGAAATCAATATTTTTCAGATATATTATCTATCATAGATGATAGAAGACCTGATTTAATTCTTGTAGGCTTGCCAATTAAAGATGACGGTAGACTGAAGATTCAAACTGATATAGAAGTTTTTACCAAGGAACTAAAAAAGTTAACTAGTGTCAAGGTAATTTATTGGAATGAAAATTTTACTTCAAAAGAGGCAGACGAGATTCTAATTAAGATGAATGTTTCAAGGAAAAAAAGAAAAAGCTTTCAGGATATGCTTGCCGCATGTCTCATAATTGACAGCTATTTAAGGAGTCAGCAATAGGTATTCTAGATACAAAGTTAGGGAAAAT
>Ga0315331_10000580_pt1 | contig 25695 bp, 13 predicted proteins | sample M160m34915metaG_FD_203456 | JGI IMG/M metagenome (GOLD analysis project Ga0315331, IMG submission 203456) | Ammonia-oxidizing marine archaeal communities from Monterey Bay, California, United States - M1 60m 34915 | ecosystem: Environmental > Aquatic > Marine > Intertidal zone | place: USA...
TGCCGTCCAGCGACAATTCTTCCAGTTTCGGCAACGAAGTAATCACATCGGCAATCGCATCCGTCAGCGGTATCCGAGACAGCTTCAGCACACGAAGTTCCGCATGATCAGTTAGTGGTTTCAGACCATCGTCGGTGATCCCAACGGCACCGGAAAGGTCCAGAGACCTCAGTGCCTTCGCCCCCGCCAGAGCTTCGATCGCCTGACCAGTCGATTTTGTTCCGGTCAGCGCCAAAACAGAAAGTGACGGCATTTCTGCCAGCAGCGCAAGTTCTTCGTCATCGACGCCAGGAGCTTCGCCGTGGATTTCCTGCAGACTGGGCATGTTCCTGATCATGGCCATGTCAGCAGGAGTTGGTGCGCTGTCGGTAAATCGAATTGACATCGGACTACCGTCCAGTCCCCGCGAAACATCAGCGTTCATGACTGCCTTTGATTCGACAACGGCTTCATCCTTTTGACATCCGACAACCCCGAACATCAACAGGCAAAGACCAGTCACGCGTGAGTAAGCCATGGGAAACCTTTCGAATTCACCGAATCATTCCGGAATGCAGAACTAAATAAGAGCGTACCATCGATTCTGAAAAGGATAACCAGAGTGGCGCATAAGTCACTTTGCCCGGTACTTATTCCAGGAAAAACGCAACCGGGGACTTTGCTATTGCTGTGACGACTGCTGAGCTGTGACTTCGTTCATCCACTGTTTGGCGGTCGCTTCCCACAGAAGTCCCTGCTGATACCACTGTTGCTTTTCCGGTTCGTCAGCCGCAGCCAGAGCGTCAAGGCGTTCCTGGAAACGCCCCATCGCCTTCAGGCCTCCCTCTGCATCACCCTGCAGCTGTCTGGTTCGACCGTACAGCAGTGTGGCCGTCGGTTGACCTTTTTCCGCCAGAACCAGCAGGTTGGGAAACTGCAAGGCATCTTCCAGTGCAGAATCTTCGGGCGTCAAACGTTGTGCAGCAAGATACTTGTAAGTCGCGTCTTCGAAGTTAAAGGCCCGAGCGGAAGCCTGAGCCGCCATGATGAATTCCGCCGCCTGCTGGTATCGACCGACAGTAACGAATTCCTGCTCCGTGGTATCGGGTGACAGAACATCGGACATTGGACCACGACTTAAACGCAGGAAGTTGAGGTTCTGCTGAGCCGACCAGGGGCCCATGTCAAAACGCGGGACGTCGAATTCCAGTCGCGGCATATCTTCGGTATTCAATGGCAACGACCGAATCGCCCCCTGCAAGCGACTTCCGGAGGTCAGAAATGTCGCAATTACCTTGTATGGATCCGTCATCCCGATTTCAGCCATATCCTCCCGAACATCGCTCTCAGACAGCTGTTGCCGAACTCGACTCACCGAAAGTCCGGGAGCAGCGTTTCTGCCGACCAGTAACACATAATGGGTCCATCGATTGTGCAGATAGTAAATGGAAACGTTGGGAAAGACTGTATCGAACGTGTTGAGCGTCATGCGAAATGCTGCTGTCGACAATCCCCCCAAAGGCATCCAGATCGTCGTGCATCCCCCCTCGGTCATTCCCTCGCGACACAGCTGGAAATATTCCAGGTCGTACAGATTTGCACTGGACCGGTATCTCAGGTCTGTACAGTCGGACACGATGATGTCATACCGCTCAGTCGCTCGGGCCAGGTAGGCTCTGGCATCTGCGTAGATAATGCGATACCGAGGATCGGGATTGTCCAGCAGTCCGTGATTCGCGTCACGCAACAACGGAGCCATGCGAGGAACATCAGGTGAAATTTCAACGCAATCCAGTTTCTCCAGTTGATCATGTAACAGAAACGAGTGCGACGCCCCACCGCTGCCGAATCCTACCGTCAGCGCGGATTCAGGCTTGTCCGCGATCAGCATGCTCCAGTGAGCAAGGCATTTCTGATCCGTCTGCATGATATTGGACGTCCCGGCAACAGGGACATCATCGACACAGATTCTTCGTTCCCCTACGGGATTCTCAATAACACATACTGTCCCCGTCACACCGTCGTGCAACGCAATGATTTCTTCCCCGGCTCGTAGTGACTGCAACCACCAGGATTCTGCAGGAACAAACACGGCGGTCAGTGCCGTGATCATGGCCACCGTTGTATAAACGCGAGCGACTGCCAAACTCCGCGGTTGCATGACGGCCGCAACGATCAGCATGGAAGCTCCGATCCACAACAGTGACGGCAGCAATCCCAGAAATGGCGGCAGCAGGAACGCCGCCGCCATCGCCCCGATCACAGCCCCCACTGTGTTGCAGGCGTAAAGCCGACCCACCTCACGACCAATGAACCGGGGATTCCCGACACAGCGAACGGCGATCGGTGTTGCGAGCCCCAGCAGTATGCAGGGAAGTCCGACAACAGCAGCCGTTCTGAAGACCACTGAACTGACGGCCTTCGCAAAGTCAACCTGCAGCGTCCGGGGATCCACAGTATCCATAATCTTTGGGCTGGTCATTAACACACACACTGATAACAGAATGCTGAATCCCGCTCCGGCCACGACAGCTGCAAAAGCCCGCTGCGGTCGTCGAAGGCGATCAACAAGGGAATAACCGACGGCAGTCCCCATCACCAGGCCCAGCAATGTAACCGTCAGCACGGCAGAAAAGCTGTATGTCGTATTCTTTAACCGATCAAAACCGAACAACAGAGACCGGACCCACAAGTTCTGGGCAGCCAGCCCCGCAAAACCACAGGCAAAGACGCCCAGGCGAACAGTCGCAGGCGATATTGCGGGCTCAACGGGTGGGCTGCTGGCCATTTCCTGTTCGACCTGAATTGCCGAATCGTGGCTGCGCGTGGACATCGATCCGGAAATCAGCAGTGCGCTGATCGCCGCCGCAACATTGATGCCAACGGCAATTCCCGATGTGGTGGCAAGGCCGTATTCCTGAATCAACACGAATCCCGCCAGAGCTGCCCCCATTGCAGCTCCCAGCGTGTTTACTCCATACAGCCACGCAAATCGGCGGCCCAGATGAGAGTTTTTCAAGACAAGGGCCCGGCACATCAGCGGCAGGGTTGCTCCCATCAATCCCGTGGGAATGATCAGCACCACAAAAATCATGGCGAACTGGCCGAACGCCATCACCACCCCCGAATATCCCTGCATGGCTGCCCACTGGTGGATCCTTTCAACCTGGTGGATCCAGCTTCCCATCGATGCCGCGTATCCTGCCAGCATCAGCTCTAACGCCGCGTACCAGCGAACAGGATGACGCACACGGTCTGCATACCTTGAGACAATCCAGCTGCCCAACCCAAGCCCCGCCATGAACGACCCCGTGGTCGCGGCGATCGCCGGCCCCGTTGACCCGAAGGTCGTGGCCAGTTGCCGATACCAGACAACCTCGTAAACGAGACCGGCGAGCCCGGACAACCAGAAGATCAGACCGACAAGAATCAGCAACATGATTGGTGTTTGGGGTTGTTCGTTCCGAAGGTGCAGCATTCGCACAGCGCACGGCTGAGGCATCCATCACAAGCTCTGCCCAGCAGCGAGTATAACCAGTGAACTACGTCCCTGTCTCTCAGTTTTGTTGACAACTACAGGACTTGGCCGGTGCCGACAGCGACGATCAATGTAATCGGTTCCCACAGGCCGCTGCGACACTCATTAATGTGCCGAATCAAGGCGGGCAACCCGCATACAGCACTCCTGAGCACACTCTGTTGCTGATTTCCGGATACATGGCGACTTCCCGGGACAGACGCAGAACAATTGACAGCAAGCCTCGAACACCACTGCAGAAAGTCGTCGCGGAACTACTTTGGTACCCACCATGCCTGCACCCTGTCGCGGCGCTGAACGACAGTCAGTGAGCGGCCTGGCTGAACATCAGCAAGAGTCTGGGCGGGGCGATTCGGCCAGTGAACTGTGACCGTACAGCCGTCCGCATGTTCACCCAGACCAAAGGTCAGCGTAGAGTCATTCGAGGCCTGAAATCCGCCACCACCGGCAATCTTCATGAAGACCGTGCCGTCCCATTGCGAGCTGGATGACATAAGTGTCACCCTGGTGCCATTGGCCTGACGAGATACAGTGTCACCGACAAGTCGTATCTGCAGCCAATTTGAGTCGTTAAGGGTATCGTTTTCAAGGAGACACGACGGCTCGTCCAACAACCCCGCAACAAGATCCGGCCTGCCGTCTCGGTTCCAGTCCGTGTAAGCCAGGCTGCGGCCAACATGCTTCGCTGTCAGAAATTCAGACTGAGGCACAACGGGAGCAAACCCCGATCCTTCTTGATTCCGATAGAATTGGATCAGCATCTGATACGCGACGCCGGCGTCGGACATATCGTCGATGTGCCCGTTAAGAACAACAAGATCGTCAAAGCCGTCCATGTCCAGGTCAATCGGCTGTGTACCAAATCCCAGCATGCTGATGCTGGGCTGAGTCAGTTGCAGTGACCGTGTCCGGTCAATGAACAGTCCCGTACCGAGACCGAAATACATCGTGTTGGATTCGTTCAGGAAGTTGGTCACAAAAACGTCGGGCAGCTGATTGTGGTCAAAATCTGAAACAGCAACCCCCATGCAAGCCTGCGGCTCACCGGAAACCGCGACCGCAATACCCGCTGCAACTGCGGATTCTTCAAAGCGCGGCACACCCGCCGTCCCCTGGTTCAGCAACAGAAAATTAGGCACGGCATCATTCGCGACAAAAACGTCGATCAAGCCGTCCAGGTTGAAATCTGTTGCGGCCAAACCCAGTCCTCGACCGTTGTCGTGGACGATGCCGGACTGCTTTGAAACATCCCGAAACGTTCCATCGCCGACACTCACCAGCAGCTGATCAGCGGCGGCCGCGAATTCACCGGAGTTGCAGCGTCTGAGCTCGCCCTGCTCCGCACAGATCTCGGACGCTGCATCAGACAGCGAGAGATAATTGACAACGTACAGATCATCAAACCCGTCGGCATCAAGATCTGCAAACACACAACTTGTTGACCACTGGTTGCCGTTAATTCCGGCTGCCGCTGTTACGTCTGAAAAGGTGGCATCGCCATTGTTTCGTAACAGTCGGTTGCCGCCCACATTGGCAACGAACACATCCGAAAACCCATCATTGTCAAAGTCGCCGACAGCGATTCCCTGACTGAATTCAGCATCGGCAGCCCCGGCCAACGATGTCACGTCGGCCACAGTTCGACCTCGCAGGTTCCGAAACATCTGATCGCTGGACAGTCCGGAACGGACCGGCCATTCGCCCCCCTGTGTCATAAAGATGTCAGGCCACGAATCGCGATCAAAATCGATGATCCCGGCTCCACCCCCATTGGACTGCACCATCCGTCTTTCCCCGCCCCCGGACACAGCATTCATGAATCGGAAATCAAATCCCACGTCCTCTGCGTGACGAGTGAAACGAATCGGAACTGCCGCAGTTTCTCGCTGTCCAAGATTCGCAGATAACGCCGGGACAGGTACCGGGAATCCTCCGACCCCTATCGAATTCAGCAAACCGGCAACGATCCGGTCCTGGCTCGGTCTGACCTGGCTTTCGGTATCGATCAGATTTCCATACTGCGGTCCAAGTCGTTCTTTCCCAAGCCGGATCCAGTTGTCAGCTTCTTCCAGACGTCCGCTCGAAATCAAAAGCGGAATCAGCTGTGTCAATGCTGCCTGTGGCTGACTGGCGTCATGCAGGTCATCCAGCAGAGCATCAATCGTCGAACACGCGGCCGCACGTTCGCGGAACGCCGCAGCGACCTGCAAATGTTCCAGTTGTTCAAGGACAATCGCCATGTGTCGTGTGGCGTCTCCAGACGATGGCTCGACACGAAGAACTTCGTAATACGCTCGAGCTGCCTGAGCCCACTGAGAACGCCGCTCGGCGAACAGACCTCGCAGCATCCAGACAGATGGCTCGCTCCGGCATGTGTCCGTCAAAGATTCGTACCACGCCACAAACTGTAACTGCCCCTCATCAAGCAGTACGGTGCCAAGTACCGTCTGTGCGTCGACACACTCCGGAAACGTCTCAAGCACCGTGTTCAGGTCATCGATGGCCGCCTGAATCCTGTTGCCTGCAATATTTTCACGAGCAATCGCAATCAAAGGCAGTCGGTCGTTCCGAAGCACAGCCAGGTGACGTCGAAGTGTATCCGGCAATTCCCGCACACGCGACGGATACCCATAGTTCAATGCCTGTTCAAAACCAGCAGAGTTGGCTTGAATCTGACGCTTCAGGAACTGACGCGACTCAATCAGACGACCTTCCACCCGCAGCAGGAATTCCAGCCGACTAGCCGCCAGAGTGTTACCCGAATTCAGAGCGAGTGCCCTGCGATATCCATGCTCGGCATCCGCCAGATGCCCGATCTGTACGGCAGCTTCCGCCAGATACACCAGGTTTTGAGACCGATCTGTGTCGCCATCGGCCCATTCGACCGCCTGCGCATAGTATTGCATCGCATTCTCAAATCGCCCCTGTCGCGCGGCCGATTCCCCTGCAACGAGAGCTGCAGCAGAGCTCTGTCGACTGGTGATAATGCCCTTCGCCAGCGATTCTGCTTCTGTAAATTTCTGGTTCCTAAGCGCTGTCTGAGCTGACTGGAGTTCTTCATCCAGACTGACCGAGGGTGACATTACGTACCAGCACAGAATGCCTGCAGCAACCACGCCCATCAGGATGAACGGCTGATTCTTACGAAGCGACATGGCAGCGGTAGTGATCGAATATTCTCATGGACGATTTCCTGTGCGTCCCGACTGTTTTCGTCGCCGGCTGGTCATACGACCGCGATCACGAATCAGGTCTGAAGGTGGTTCATCAAAGGCCAGAAAACGCTCTGAACGCCTGTAAGCGAATGTCAGAGTCAGCGCGTCTCTGCCGGCGTCCCTCAACAAAGTATACCGGCCAAACGCGTCAACGACTACGTTGACCCTGGAGGGCAGCGGTGGAAGCTGACGCTTCAGAAACTCGAGAACCAGCTTTTCGTCCTGGATCTGTTCTATAATCTGTTGCACAGAAATCACGGCCTTCGGGTGTCGCGTCCGAAGGTCTCTGCGAAAAACATCGCGCACTTTCGTGTAATAGGGATCGTTGAAGCGAACATATTCGTTAACACAGAACGTGCCGTCGACAATCTGAGTGACTCGCAGATCGTGATCCGCACCATCTCGTCGCCAGAGTCTTACCGCATCACTGACGGTGGATCGCTCGCACTGACCGAAATAGCCCCCCAGGCAGACAACATGTGATACGTGCGAAAACTTAATATCGAAATGCCCAACATCAGACGACAGAAATGCAGTTGGGTTCCAGTCGTCGTACAAGTACATCCAGCCGGGGTTTGATGAGTTGTACTTGTCGTGCAGATAGACGACCGGGAGCCCGTCCTGCTTCATCGTGGCCACAACCTGCCTGACAGCGTTTCGCGTCGTCCCCAGTGGATCGAAGTGACGGGAACCGTGAGTAACAAATGCAACCGTCGATTCCACAATGTGCAGATCCGACGGTTTGGTAAACTCTGGCTGCCAGTCATACGGTTCAAACGTCTCCGCGATCGGGAGCCGCAGCGCCAGCACAGCAATCGACAGCAGTTTCAGCATCAGACCATACTCAGTCGTGTCGAATCAGAATAAGTGATGACTGCTGTACAGCGTTTCACGCTGACTTGTGGCCGCGCAGAACGTTTTTTAACAGCAGTTTCGCCACTCCCGCGAGCCAGTAAGTCTACGGCAATACATAAAATGCTGCTTCAGAACCATACACGACGATAACACCGGCTCCCACGCTGCCGCATCGCGTTCCATGCACAGCCATCTTACACCAGAGGAGAGTTGCAGTATCGACGAATTCTGTCACACCGTGTTTCGCGTCAGAGGTGCATAGTACAGGCAACTGACGTCTGCGGGATAGTCTATCTTTTTCTGCGACATGAACTATCCATACTCACGCCTCCCAGAAGCTCACGATTGCGAACACGTCGCTGACAAATCTTCGCGAGAATTCTCTGAGTGCCATTCTATTGGGCGGCCGACAAAACAGTCCCATGGACTCCTGCAGATTCACCATATCCCGTCGGTAAGATTCGAACTCCAAGCCGTGCTGTTCCATTTCGTTGTTATGTACGCAGGATTCAATGACCTGCTGGAACACCTGTTCCATGCAGTGGCGATGGCCAGCCGCGCTGGCAGCCCCAATATCTTATGCTTTCAATTCGCGGTGGCACTTGACCAGCATCGCTGCAAGTTTCTGACGGACGCCGAAAAGCGGTCGCTCAATCTGAATACAGGCGCGCCACGCACTTTCAATGGGTTCAAACATCCGATCCGCTACAGGGGCTGTCAGTGCGGGGGCCAGCATGACCGCGTCAACCGAATAACGACGCGCTGCAGTGAGAACATCATCGAATAGTTGAAACGAGATCTGCCAACATCTGTCAATTGTAAGCAGCGGAACGGGACATGTCAGAGACGCAGCAAACACCGAAGCCCCTTGCCATCCACTCCCGAACAGCGATGCCGCCTGAAACTCTGTCGCGCTGATCCTGACAGCTGCCAGGATATCAGCCCGTGTAAACGGCAGGCCAGTCGGGTCAGCTGCCGAAACTTCAGCCGGTATACTGACAGTAAGTCCGTTTGACATACCTTCCGGTCGATGCCACACCCGGAGCACCATGCCGGAAAGTTGCGGCACTGCGAATGGTTCTCAGTGAACTGACGATGGTGTTTGAGACAACACTGTCTGCACGTGCATGCTCCTGACGCTTCGCTCTGGCAATTAATACCTTTCATCCGGGTCAGAACGAATATGGCCAGGCCCCGAACGGCCGTTCCGGCTATTGATTATTGATTCCTTCATTGAATTGTCGCTGCTGCGGCATTCGATACGATGCGCACCGGGAACATCGTCCGTGTCTGTGGAATTCAGTGGTACGGTCGACTTTCCCGGAAATCCTGTTGTTTACTGGCGAGAATTGTTTACTTCACAGACCGGTGAGTTCTGCCATGCCATCACTTCGACTGATATTTACTCTGCCCCTGACTCCTCTGTCATCGCCCCTGTCCGCAGCACAACCACAAAACGGACTGTTTATTGCGATCAACGATCCGAACAACTCTTTTCATGAGCATCAATAAACCCCGGTCAAATCATTACCCTCCTTTCTAATCAGAACCTGCCATGTTTCGTACTTTACTAATGCATCTGCTGTTGTACACGTTTGCACTTTTTGCAGCCGTACATTCGCCAGCCGCCGACCGTCCCAACATCATTTTCCTGATGGCCGACGACCAGGCGACATATTCCATGGGCTGCTACAACACTCCAGGAGCAAAGACGCCAAACCTGGATGGGCTGGCCGCTGACGGAATGGTCTTCGACGCCCATTACGACACGACCGCCATCTGCATGGCCAGTCGAGCGAACGTGATGACAGGAATGTTTGAATACAAGACCGGGTGCAACTTCGAACACGGCGCTCTGCTCCGCGATCATTGGGCAATGACATACCCAGTGCTGCTGCGTGAAGCCGGTTATCGCACAGCATTCGCCGGCAAGTTTGGCTTCGAAGTGACGAACACGCCGGAAACGAAGGGCGTACTGCCGGAAGGGGAGTTTGACGTCTGGGGGGGCGGACCAGGGCAGACGTCGTACGACACGAAGAAGAACAAGTCGATGAAAAAATACGTCGACCAGTATCCCCACTCAACGTTGTCGTACGGAGCCTTTGGACGCGACTTCGTGACTGAATCCGCTGTCGGGGACAAGCCGTTCTGTCTGTCGATCAGCTTCAAAGCGCCTCACCATCCCGTTCAGCCGGACCCGAAGTTCGATGACGTCTACCGGGACATGACGTTTTCCAAGCCAGGCAATTACGGTCGTGAATTCGGTGAACACTTCAGTCTGCAAAGCCGTCAGGGGCGCCAGTACGAACGTTTTCACAGCTGGAAATACAGCACAGAATACAACAAAGTCATGGCACTGTACTTTCAGCAGATTTACGCCATCGACGTTGCGGTAGGCATGATTCGCAAGGCCGTTGAGGCTGCCGGCGTTGCTAAGAATACAATCGTCATATACACATCAGACAACGGCTTCATGAATGGTTCACACGGTTATGGAAGTAAGGTGCTGCCCTATGAAGAATCCACACGGGTTCCATTGATTGTCTTCGACCCACGTCACTCGAACAGTGGAAAGCAACTGCGGTGTGGGTCCTTGACCGGTAATGTGGACTTCGCGCCCACGATCCTGGAACTGGCGGGGCTACCGGTACCGGAAAACATCGACGGCAAGAGCCTGATGACTCTTTATGATGACCCGAATTCTGCGACTCATGAATCTCTGCCGCTGATCAATGTCTGGGGACCGAAGGATGTGCACAGCCTAGGTGTCGTGACCAAAGACTGGAAATACGTCTACTGGCCGTACGCCGCAGACGACTTCAAAGCCACCGAAGAACTCTTCGCTCTGAAGAACGATCGACTGGAATTGAGTAACTCCGCCATGGATGTTCAATACAGCAAAACACTTGCCAGAATGCAGGCCACCTACGACGCAGCGGTCGCTCACTGGTCTGACACGGCCGTCGAGTATCACAACTACAAGCCCTACGGCACAATCTTTGATCGAGGCGTCGAGTGGCCGGTCAAGGCCAGGCTGATGCGGGGCAAGAAGAACAAATAAATGAATGAGTCCGAAAACGCATTCAGCGTGAAAACGTTCCACGTCGGCTGACTGCGTTGGAGGTCTATTGCTTCGGCGAAACGCTTTGAATAAATGCGACCAGGTCGGCAGCTTCCTGAGCGGTCAGGTCGGCCAGCACACCTTCCGGCATGAGCGACGTTCTGCTCCTTTGCTGCTCCTCGATATCTGCATTCCGTACTGAGACAGTTTTCCCGTCCGCCGTTCGCAGCGTAAAACTGTCCCCGGACTCGAATTGCTTCAGCCCGGTCAGCACTCTGCCGTCATTCGTAACGACAATCCAGGTGACGTACTTTTCATCCACCTTCTCTGAAGGCCGCATCATATGCTGCAGCAGGTCCGTTCGGCGGGGGTATTTTTTCGACACATCAGTCAGTGTGGGACCAACCGACCTGCCGGCATCAGCCACGTCGTGGCACGCTCGACAGCGAGAGTCACTGGAAAAGAAGATCAGTTTTCCGCGACGAGCATCTCCCTTCCGGGAAAGCACGAGCTGTGGGTCAAAGGTGCGTCCCAGAGTCTTCCTGCGTTCGGCTTCCGGAATGAAGTGATCAAACAGGCCACGAATATTGCTGTTCGTATTACTCGCCATGGTGATCGCAGCAGACAGATCCGCTGCCGAAAGTTGCCCCGCGTGCAGTCCAGTTACCAACGCCAGGGAACCCTCCGTCGAACCGGCAAGTGTGGCCACGGCCGCATCTCGTAGTATCTGATCTCCGTTATTGGACAGCACTGACAGTGCTTTCGCCGCCGACGAACCGGCAACCAAAGGCGGAGAACTCTCTTTAGAAGACTCGTCAGACAACGAGCGGATCCACGCAGCAATCAGCGCCACCCCCTTGCTGTCGACCACCTGCGACCCGATATACGGCATGCGCGAATAACCAAGTTTCGCCATGCGATACATCAGCACCGACCGATAAGGGTCGCCAGCCGTGATGATCTTCGCGTTCTGCATACCGAAAGTACCAATGCCCGTGCCCTTATTTGTATTCAGATCTTTAAATGGCAACTCCCGATTCAGGTAGAAGGAAACGATTGCGTTGCCCTTCTTGTGATGACAAATGCCGCAATTGGCGTGCAGATACGAACGAGCGCGATCATTCAGGCCCTGGGTTTCATCGTGCGGATCCACCAGTACGGCAGCGTCATCGACGGCTCCGGACGCCTTCAGAACGCCGGCCCGCTGTAGAGCCTGGTAATGGGTTGTCGCATTCGTATCGCTTCCCGTCGCCTTCTGAAGCTGACTCGATGTAAAACCAAGCACGAAGTCGGACCCTGCGTTGTGACACAGTCGACATTCGTTGGTGGCACTGGCGCGCCATATTCGAATGCCGCTCACGGCATTCAAGCCATCAGCCGGCCAGCTGACAGACGTGTTCGAACCAATCGAACTTACCAGTTCCGCATCTGTCCCGTTGTTGCGCCACAGATAGCTGTAAGGATTCCAGACGCCGTTATCGTAATGCAGAATCTGGGTTTCGAGCGATATTGGTGGGACAGAAGGCAGGCTCAGGTGTTTGACCAGCACGGTTCCGTCGGGATAGGTCGGACTTGCTTTACCGGCGTCGCCATCGATCGACTGCAGGTCGGGTACAGCCACCCAGCGTTGCGCCACAGCGCTGTCCTGCCAGCGAGGAACAACCACGTCGTAGTCGAGTACGCCAACCGCAGGCTTCAGGTCCTTAACAGATTCAAACAGTCCGGTTTCGCTTAGCAGACGAGGAAAATCAGCCGATAAGTCCTCCACGTCGTTCGGCAGCACTTCATAGATGCCGCCCGTGTAGTCGTAATCCAGGACGAACAATTCGCCATCGCGGCCCTGAGCAAAGTCCACAACGCGGAGATCTGTATCCACGACATCAAGGTATACGTAATCATCCCCCGCGGTCTTCACTCCCCAGATCGTGCCGGTGATGTAGTCACCGTAGACAAACACCCCGTTCAGGCCACTTAGTTTTTCACCTCGATACACCGGGCCGCCGATGACCGAATTTGCTTCCGAGTGATGATGGTCTCGCGCGGGAGGAACGATGGGCGTGGGGCCGACGTTGACCTCACTGCGCAGCTCGGCACGACCTTCCATTACCGGCCAGCCGCAGTTCTGACCGTTCTTCACATGGTGCACCATCTCCCATGTTTCCCAGCCATTATCAGCCACAAAAACATCCCCGGTCTGACCGTCGACGCCAAATTTCCAGGGATTTCGCAGACCATACGCGAAGATTTCAGAGCGGGCCGCTTCGTTCTTAACGAACGGATTATCGATTGGAATCACGTAGTTCGTTTGGGCCGTCTTCCGATCGACATCAATTCGCAGAACAGCTCCCAGAAGATCGCTGACATCCTGCCCGGTTGTACGGCCGTCAGGGGGATTCGGCCCGGAACCATCGCCCGTGGAAATGTACAACAGTCCGTCCGGTCCAAAGCGAAGACATCCACCGTTGTGCCCACCAGACGGCCATCTGATAATCACCCGTTCACTTTCCCTGTCCAGCACAAGTTGCCCGACAGTATTCCTGTTGGTGGAGTACCGTGAAACCCGCGTGTGACGCCCACCTTCCGGATGAACCAGACAGACAAACAGGTGCCCGTTCTTCGTGAAGTTCGGGTGCAGTGCGGCACTGAACAGGTTCACATCGCCACCTGCCAGTTGAGCAAGTTCTCCGACGTAATGTTTTTCAGCCGATTCGCCTGACATAGAGATTGTCTGCACACTGCCGTTCATCTGAGTGATCAGCATCTCATCGGTGGACGGAATCTGCTGAATGCTGGTCGGATGATTGAAACTGTGCATGGGAAAGACGCGACTGACCCGGTACTTCGACGGTGGCGTCGGAGTACCTTTCAGACGTGACGTCGTCCATGGCCTGCGCGGCTGCGCAGCGGTGTGAACCGGGCAACACGCCAGCAGAATAAGCAGGAAACCGGACAGGAAGAATCGAAAATGTGTCATTGCTTCATAATTCGCTTTGAAAGAAAGAATCAGTCGCACGGTTCATCATTGCACGCTGTGCGCCAGAATAATTCAAGCGACCTACTGATTGTCTGCGATTCACAATGCGAAGGCAGGCACGAAGACACTTGCGTGTGTCTGACAATTCCATCAACGTACGTCGGCAACGGCACGACATTCAATGCCGAATGCCGTGCGAGTTCACCGAATAGACCGGGGGCGGGATCCGCATACTGAATTCGAGTCGTCGGCCATCGTGCAAGCCACATACACGTTCGTCCTGACGAAACTTTCGAATTCGGGAAACATTCCTCGGTCAATTGTGCAATTGCCATGACGTATTCAACAACGCCCACATCTCAGCCTGACAACACTTCCAGCGTCGACGTGGCCGGATATCGCGAACGCTGTTACGTTTGCTATCGGCCGAGGGCAGCATGTTTCTGCGATGCCATTCCTTCAGTCGACAATCGCACGCACATTCTGATTCTGCAGCACGTCAAGGAGCGGTTCCACGCATTCAATACCGCTCGCATAGTGAAGCAGGCATTAAGAAACAGCGCGATGCTGGTTGACCAGACAGCAAACCTGGCCGGTGCCACACTGCCACTGAATACATCAACCGGCGTTCTGTATCCCGGTCCCGACGCACAATTGCTGTCGGACCTTCCGATCAGCCGACGACCTGCTCAACTGATTATTCTGGACGGCACCTGGCACCACGCCAGGACATTGATGCGAGACATTACCGCCCTGCACGGATTGCCTCGGTATTGTCTGGCCCCGGCTGCACCGAGTACCTATCGGATTCGCAAAGAACCCACTGAGTCTGCCGTATCAACCCTCGAAGCGACCGTCCAGGCATTGCAGATTCTGGAACCGGAAACACAGGGAATTGATCTGTTACTAACAGCCTTCGACCGAATGATAGACGACCAGATCAAACATCCCCGGCAAATCGGACGACTCCGCCGCACCACAGGGCCACCGCGGCCGACCGTCAATATTCCCTCGGCGATCGTCCATGATATCGACAACGTTGTTGTGGCGTACGGTGAAGCATCGTTTGGAGCCAGGGGAAAACAGCAGGCAGATCAATTCCCCGTATACTGGGTCGCTCAACGGTTGGGAACGGGCGAATCGTTCGAATGTGCGATCCAGCCAAGGCAACCTGTTCGGGCCGGGTTCCTGCAATATCTTCAGTTATGCGAAAAAGATTTTGAACAGTCACTTTCGACCGAAGCATTCCGAAAGGCGTGGAAAGACTTCGTAAGACCCACAGATACGCTGTGTGTCTACAATGAAAGTACCGGGCGACTGCTGAACCGCGTTGATGCGAGTCCCGTCCCGAGTGTCATACTCAAGTCGATTAATGTACATACAGGCAGCCGGAAGCTGCACAACGTGATCCGGTCGCTTAAGCTGACACCACCAACGGTTCCTCAGAAAGGCAGGGCCGGCACACGCCTTGCGAACGCGATCGCATTTGCTCGGTATCTGCACCAGCATCCCCTGGCGGCAGACTCCCGGTCGTCCTTGGTTTCAAACCAGAACCTGCCATTGACATGCGCATCCGGCGCCCATTCGCTTTAGAATAGGTCTCGATCCAATACTACTGTGATCACTCCTTCCTCAATCTCCACGTTGGCTACTATGAAACGCTTAGTCTGGCACCCTGCCCTGTTGGTTCTGCTCTTTGGCCTGCACACCGCTGCTGCTGAGGAAACTTTCCCACTGAAGGCGAAACGAATTCTGTTTCTGGGTGATTCGATTACCAACTCCGGCTACTACGTCGCGGACATTGAATCGCAGTTACGTATCCAGGGTGTCGCCCCAATGCCCGAGATCGTCAACATCGGACTTCCCAGCGAAACATGCAGCGGACTTTCTGAGCCGGACCACCCGTTTCCTCGACCAGACGTTCATGAACGCCTTGACCGTGCTCTGGCTAAAGTTAAGCCGGATGTTGTTGTTGCGTGCTACGGCATGAACGACGGAATCTACTATCCGTTCAGCCAGGACCACTTTCAGGCTTATCAGACGGGTATCAATAAGCTTATCGATAAAGTCCATGCCGCGGGTGCAAAACTCGTGCTGGTGACACCACCACCGTTTGACCCGACCCCCCTGAAGAACAAGGAAGGAAAACTGCTGCCGGTCGGATCGGAAAAGTTTGCATGGTTCGCGATCTACGAAGATTATGACGATGTGTTGCGGCGTTACGGGGCATGGATCATGAAGCAGGCAGACAGAGTAGACATGGTCATTGACGTTCACACGCCACTGAATGAGTTTCTGGCTGAGCAGCGCAAGCAGGATCCGGATTTCCATGTGGCATCTGACGGTGTTCACATGAATGAAGCGGGCCATCACATCATGGCGGCGGCAATTCTGAAGGCGTGGGGAGTGGAATCCTGGGAAGAACCAACGGTCAATCTGCAGCAGTTGATGAAGCAAAAAGAAAAACTACTGCACGATGCATGGTTATCTCACGTGGGTCACAAGCGACCAGGAGTCAGGGGGGGACTGCCGCTACAGGAAGCCAGGGCAAAGGGGAAGGAACTGGATGCGAAGATAGAGCCACTGATTCAGGAAGCACGACGGCCAAATACGTCGCGGCGGCCCGCAACCGGAGGCACGCTGCACCGCATTCACTACCCTGCCAGCACAAAAGACGGTGAACTAGGCTTGTATGTTGACTATTACCTGTGGGTACCCGAAGACGTTGAAAGACTTCGCGGCATCATCGTACATCAGCACGGGTGCGGCCCAGGAGCATCCATCGGCGGACAGACCGCAGCTGATGATCTGCACTGGCAGACACTGGCAGCAAAACAGCGATGTGCACTGATGGGGTCATCGTACGAGCCTCGCAAAGGAGTCAACTGCCGCCTGTGGTGTGACGCTCGCGACGGTTCCGAACGGCGTTTTCTAAAGGCGATCGACCATTTCGCAGTGTCGACCGGACAGCCGGAACTAAAGACTGTGCCGTGGTGTCTGTGGGGGCATTCGGGAGGTGGATTCTGGGCGTCGCTCATGCAGACAATCCACCCGGAACGAATTGTTGCCATCTGGCTGCAGTCCGGAACCGCGTTTGCCTACTGGCAACGTGGAGAGATCGCCACACCGGACATGTCGTCAACAGTGTTCGAGGTTCCAGTCATGGGGAATCCCGGGCTGAAGGAAAAAGACCACGAACGTTTCAGAGTTGCCTACGACGGCACGGTGGCAATGCGGAAGGAGTATCTTGACAGGGGGGCTGCCTTCTTCGAATTCGCCCCTGACCCGAAGACAGCACATGAATGCGGTGATTCTCGTTACCTGTCCATTCCATTTTTTGACTTCTGGCTGACTCACCGACTGCCCAGCGACGAATCGCAGACGTTGAAGACCGTGGACAATACGACCTTAGCAGCGTGGAAAAAGGAGATGGCGCCGAAACTGGATGAATTCATCAAAACGGGTGCGGTCGCTGACAAAACTCCTCCACAGGCCCCGCGCAACGTCACGGCCAATCGTCTGAAGGACGGCAGTATGAAACTCACGTGGACAGCGAAAGCCGACTTCGAAAGTGGAATTCGTGGATTTATTATTGAACGTGAAGGACAGCAGATCGGTCAGATCCCTGAGAACCCCGCCGGCCGGTTCGGTCGCGCTTTGTTTCAATCTATGTCCTACCATGACACGCCCGAACAGCCCCTGCAGAAAATGGAATACGTCGACAAGGATGCTCCCGCCGGCAAACCATCGACGTATGCAGTTCGCACGATTAACAGCGTTAAATTGAGTTCGGATGCAACTGTTGCGCAATAGATCTCTCGTCATATGCTTGCCTTTGTTGCTGGCATCTGTGGCCGTTGCAGAACAGGCCCCGGTCAGTTTTGCGCGGGATGTCGCACCGATCTTCAAAAACCACTGTCTGCACTGCCACTGCGACAACAACCCCAAAGGTGATCTATCGCTGCAAACATCCAGTGGACTTCGTGACAACGAATATGTAATTCCTGGCAGGCCTGACGAAAGTCACCTGCTGCAGCTTGTGATTTCGCAGGAAGACAGGCCGCCGGCCATGCCACAGGAAGGATCACGGTTATCATCGCAGCACGTGGAAATACTGCATCGCTGGATCAAACAGGGAGCCGTCTGGCCTGCAGACGTTGTATTACAGCGGCGATCCCGGGCCGATGCGTCATGGTGGTCACTACAGCCCGTGCGTTCTGAACGGATACCGGATGCAGCGACGTTCGCAGGACAACGTTCGGTACCAACTGGCCATCCCATCGACCGGTTTGTCCACGTAAAACTGGCAGAGCATAACCTCTGGCCGTCTCAGCAGGCAGATCGACGCACACTCATTCGACGGCTGCACTTCGACTTGCTTGGCTTGCCGCCTGCGCCTGAGACCGTATCGCGTTTTTTGGCGGACGAAAATCCTGACTCCTACGAAAATCTGGTAGACACACTTCTGCAGTCACAGCACTTCGGTGAGCGCTGGACACGGCACTGGCTGGACATCGCTCATTACGCCGACACCCATGGTTTCGAACGCGACAAGCGGCGAGACCACGCGTGGCGTTATCGCGATTATGTCATCCGATCCTTCAACGCCGACAAACCGTACGATCAGTTTCTCCGCGAACAAATTGCCGGCGATGTGCTGGACCCAGACAACGACGAGTCCGTCGTGGCAACCGGCTTCCTGGCTGCAGGGCCGTGGGACTTCGTTGGTCAGGTCGAGACCAAAAGTCCCGTATTACGACGAGCATCCAGAGCTCTGGATCTGGATGATATGATCACTCAGGTCATGACTGCCACAACCGCAATGACAGTCAACTGTGCGCGATGCCATGATCACAAACTTGATCCCATCACTCAGCAGGAATACTACCAGCTGACCGCCGTCTTTGCGGGACTGCAACGTGGCGATCGCGATCTGGGAACGGGGACTCGCAAGGAATATGAGTCAACGATCTCACGTCTGGAGTCAGAGCTGAACGAAGTATTGCTTTCAATCGGCCAGCTGGAAGGCCGCGGAATCAATCTGGCAGATGTCGTTGGTGGTGGAAACGGCATGGGAACAGGTCGCAAAGGATTCGGACTTGATGCACGTACGGGAAAGACTCAGGAACGACCGTTCGGGGATCTCGGGAATGTGAAGCCTGGCAACTATGCAAAGGTCGATCACAAATTCATTGACGGCGTATTTGTTCCGGCAGATGCAGAATCGCAAGTCAGTTCGACCGGAGTCAAAGTCACCGGACTGCCGGCAAACAGCGGCAAAGCATGGGACATGATTCGAAACGGTCCCGTGTCGAGTCAGTATTCCACAACGCTGGGTGCAGTCGACTACAACACAGCCGACCATTCAATGATTGGACTGCATGCAAATGCAGGAATTACGTTTGATCTGGTCGCCATCCGCCAGGCAATGACGGGGGAGCATGCCGGACTGGCGAATCGCCCCGAAACAACGGCTTTGCGGTTCACGGCCACGGCAGGTTATGGCGGACGGCTGGAGGAACCAAGCGCTGAATTTCATATTTTCCTTAACGGCGAACTCCAACAACATCAGATCATTGGACGCCATGACGCTGTCCCGATTCAACTCTCAATTCCCCTGTCGGCTCAGTGGCTGACATTGATTTCAACAGACGGCGGCAACGGCTATGGACATGATCAAGTCAGCTTCGGTGACCCCCACATAGCCAGGGAATCAGCAGTACCGCCAACGGCAGGGCATAAGCGGCAACTGGCAGAACTTCACCACCAACAATCACGTCTGGAACAGCAGTTGGCAGACGCCGGTGAACCGCCTGTCTTTTATGGTGTCGTCTCCGCAACTCCGCCCGCTGTACATGTGCTGGACCGAGGAAATCCGGAATCTTCCGGAAAAGTCGTCAACCCCGGAACATTGTCGTGGTCAGGCAACACTGTTGAATTTGGCTCAACAGCTACGTCCGATGCCCAACGCAGAATCGCGTTGGCCAACTGGATTGCCGGTGAACAGAATCCTTTGACGGCACGAGTCATCGTGAATCGTCTTTGGCACTGGCATTTCGGGCGGGGTCTTGTGTCAACGCCAAGCGACTTTGGAGCCGGAGGCGGCGTCCCATCTCACCCTGAGTTGCTGGACTGGCTGGCAACCGAACTTGTCACTCACAACTGGAGCCTGAAACACATTCATCGATTGATTGTGACGTCGGCAACGTACCGCCAGACAAGCGTCAGCCCCGCAGAAAAACAAACATCAAACCGCGGACAACCCGACGACCGGTCCCCTGATGACAATATCACACCATCAGACATAGATGCAGACAATCGACTTCTCTGGCGTATGAATCCACGTCGGCTGGAAGCGGAAGCGGTAAGAGATTCGGTCCTCACCGTCACCGGCAGGCTGAATCGGCAGATGTTCGGTGCGGGCTATCGGGACTTCAACTACCAGGAGGCATACGCTCCCATCTATACGTACAAGACGGCTGATTCGCCTGATCTGTGGCGACGCAGTGTCTATCGATACATTGTTCGCACAACACCACCTCAGTTCATGACGACTCTGGACTGTCCTGACCCCGCAAACCTGACCCCAACGCGGAACGTTACGACGACGCCGCTGCAGTCTCTGGCCTTATTTAATAACGAATTTATGCTGAAACAAGCCGGTTACTTTGCTGAACGGCTACGAGCCGAACATCCCAAGGATACTCCTAAACAGATAACTCGGGCGTTCGAAATCGCATTCTCGCGGTATCCGACGATTACTGAACTTCATTACTCAGCGCAGCTGGTGCAACAACATGGCCTGTTGCATCTTTGTCGAGCGTTGTTCAACGCAAATGAGTTCGTGTATGTGGATTGAGTTCATGAACAGTACCCCCACGGGGTCGGCCTCCGATACAGATCGCTGACCTGTTGTCCACTTGCTGTTTGTTGTGAGCAATTGAAGCCCTGCAGTCAGATAAACATCACATGAGCAACTCCTTACATTCATCTGTTCTGTCTCGGCGAAGCGTCCTGCAGCTCGCGGGAGGCGGCATTGCTGCAACAGCGCTGGATACGATACTGAATGCAGAAGAATCACCGCACCACGCTCCGGGAGCGACGCGAGTCATTCAGATTTTCTGCCCCGGAGGGATGAGTCACGTCGACACCTTCGACTACAAGCCGGAGCTCAGCAAACGTGCCGGTCAGTCGTTCGACCCGGATGGCAAACTACAGTTCTTCGCGTCAAAACCGGGCAACTGTCAACCCGGGTTCTGGAAATTCAGGCAGCATGGCCAGTCCGGTCGATGGATGTCGAGCCTGTTTCCGCGACTGGCCACTCATGTCGACGATATGGCATTCATATATTCCATGCACAGCAAGTCGGCACTGCACGGGCCTGGCTGCTTCATGATGAACACGGGATTCACACTGCCGGGTTTTCCCAGTATGGGGTCCTGGGTCACCTATGGCCTGGGCAGCGAAGCTGAGAACCTGCCTGCATTTGTCGTCCTTCCCGATCCGGATGGCCTGCCACCTGGCGGAATCATCAACTGGGGTGCCGGTTTCCTGCCTGCGGTTCACCAGGCGACAACATTCAACACAAAACCAGATCAACAGCCCATCGCGGACCTGTTTCCCCCATCTGCGTTTACCGGAGACAATCAGGCAGCGGACACAGCTGGACTTGGTTTTCTTGACAGGCTGAATCGTCAGCATCTGGCTGACCGCAACGGCAACAGTGATCTGGATGCGCGCATTAAAGCCTACGAACTGGCTGCCAGACTGCAATTAAGTGCTCCTGAGGTCACTGACCTGTCATCCGAACGGGATACGGTTCAGCAGATGTACGCCATTCAGGACAAGGCCCTCGGCCCGTTCGGCAGACAATGCCTTCTGGCCAGAAGACTGATCGAACGTGGTGTCCGCTTCGTTCAGATTTACTGTGGCGCAGAAAACACTCAGGCAAAGGAGATTCGACCGAATTGGGATTCACACGAAGACATTGTGCGGGACCACGGTCACTGGGGACAAGTTCTGGACACCGGAGCGTCTGCGCTGCTGACCGACCTGAAACAACGTGGGCTGCTTGATGAAACGCTGGTCATGTGTACGACGGAATTCGGTCGGCAGCCGGCAGCTCAGGGAAATCGTTCGGCAGGCCGAGACCACAATGCTGGTGCGTTTACCGCCTGGCTGGCCGGGGGCGGGATCAAAGGAGGTACTGGCTACGGAGCGACTGATGAACTTGGCTTCAAAGCAGTTGACCAGCCAACGTACAGCTATGACCTGCATGCCACAGCACTTCATCTTCTGGGCATCGATCACACCAGGCTCACGTACTATCACAACGGGATTGAACGACGACTCACCGACGTCCACGGTCACGTGATCCGCGAACTGCTTTCGTGAGCTGCTTCAACCACTCGCATCGGGCGGTCACAAGACCGAAAGAACGCAACCGCCGCTGCAGAAACTGAGGCCTGCAGCGTTTCACGCTGACTTGTGGTGGCGATAAAAACTTTTCAATTGCAGTTTCGTGACTGCCGCCAGCCAGTACCGTTCACGAGAAGAAGCGAATCGCCCTATCACAGAGCTACCTGATCTCCATCGTCTGTCGTCGAAAGCACCGGTCCAGACGACGCTGATGGCTGTTCAACCCGATTCTGCAATCGAAGTTCCTCGACGAGTAACACCAATTCCGCCTCAAAGCCTTCCAGCCCCCCAATCAAATCACTCATCCATTTGCAGATGGAACCCTCCCCGAGGGCCCCAGCCACGCGCAGACAGCCGACTCGCATGTCCTGCACAATCAACGGAATTTCAGATGTCCATTTTTCGTGGTTCTTCGTATCTGCCTTACGTTTCCAACTGCCATGGTACTCTTCACCAATCAATGGCAGATTGACGATCAGCTCCACCGAGTCCATCTCGAATCGTTCAGCAAACGCCGTCAGCGTTTCCCAGAGTTGCTGCCAATTGTGATCTCCGTTAAGCCGAACTTCTTCGTCATGAAGCACCGTATGACTGGGAACATACCGATGCAGAACTGAACCTGCCAGTCGACGAAGACGGTTCGTCAACAGACTCATTTCCGTATGACCGAAGGAACGAGTAAGGATCAACAAAGACAGCGAAGTGGCGACACCGACATATGCGATCGACTCTCGTCCGGTGTAGGAAGCGACAACTGCGCCCGCCCCGGTGATCGTACACAACAACGCCATAGTCGCCAGCAGGCGTATTGCCCCCAAACCTTTTCGCTGCAGGCAATGATGAAGGTGACCGTGGTCCGTTTCGTAAATACTCCGACCTGTCAACTTTCGGCGAACGACCGCCATCGCAACGTCGAACATTGGAATTGCCCAGATTGCTGTTGGCAGAATCAACACGACGGCCGCATACTGTTTGATGGAACACTTTGTTGCGATCGCTCCAAGAATGAGACCGATCAACATGCTGCCTGAATCGCCGAGAAACATTTTGGCGGGTGGAAAATTGTATATCAGAAATCCAGACAGTGTCCCTGCCAATACCAGTGAGACTAACAATCCATCGGGACGCCCCCCAAGTATGAATAGTACAGCAGCGATCGCAAGACTCAGGACGATCCCTGTCGTACTCGCCAGACCATCCACTCCATCGATCAGGTTCAAAGCATTGATAGCTGCCAAGAGCCACAGCAATGTCATGATCGATGCCAGATCACCAAACGATATCGTAAAGCCAAATGCACTGACCTCGGAAACGATGATTCCGGAAGGAAGCAGAACCAGTGCCGCCAGAATCTGTCCAACAAGCTTCTGGCGCCCTCTGAGCCCGTATCGGTCGTCGATCATCCCGACCAACACAAGTAGCCCACCGGACAAGAACAGCAATCCGAGAAACTTCGCATCGTTCACCGTTGGCTGAAGAAGCCCGGGATACAACCAGAGGGTGACGGCGAGAGCAACAACCGTGGAAACCAGCACCGTCGGACCACCGGTGAGCGGAACAGCTTGGACATGGAGTTTGCGGTGATTGTCTGACTGATCAACAAGGCCGACGTTGCGAGCAAACCGAGCCACTAAGGGCGCAATGATTACGCTGACGAAAAACGCCGTAACGAACGCCGTGAAACCAAACAACATACTGGGGAAGCCTGCGGGTCAGGGGAAGACCAAGAGGATAAGTACTGCCGCGCAGTGGCGATTAGCACTCCTAGCATTCTCACCGTGTGAACAGACCGGTTGCAAGCGTGTAATTTGTCAAACCGGAAAACGCGGGTATCTCCTCCCATGTTTCCGAAGTAGGAAAAGTTGTTGCAAGCATGTAATTCGTCAAACCGGTAAACGCGTACGAACTTGGCTCCTGTTATCGGTGAAAGCTGACAATCACACAACGTTTGCTGAATTGTGGCGAACTGACAACGCAAACGGCCCAACAGAGCTCTGCTGCTGATAATCATGTGGACAGACATTCAGGTCTGCAATGTGCATACGTCTGCGGCCCGCGAAACAGCATCTGTTGTCGCAGACGAAGGCAGCTCCGCCGATTACCTCAAACATGAACGAAATTTGCATTCGTGACTTCAGTCACACACCTGCGCGAAAAACGCCGCTTCGAACGTACTTGAGCTGCGAACTCTAAATCATGTAATCCGTTGCGCGGCCGAGGATGCGGTCGACAAGGTCCTGAGAGAACTCCACAGCCGGTGACCGCTCCGGGTCAAGGTCCGTGGGATTGATTCCACAATAAACGGACCAAGGGCCCAGGTGCCGCCAGCGACCCGCTCTTTGTGGCTCGTTTGGCAGAACAGGGGTCGTACAGCGATTACAGCCAATGGAGGAATAGCCCTGATCGTGCAGAGGATTTGTAATAACGTCATGCTCGCTGATATATTCAGCCAACTGCTCATCATTGAAGTTTACAAGTGGGTTGATTCTCAGACAGTTCAGGCGAGTGTCCACTGACAAAATCGGGCAAGCACCACGAGCTCCTCCATCCGAGCGACGCAGACTGCTGATCAGCGCATCGTACTGGCCCGATACGGCATCCAGAGGAGCAGACTTTCGCAGTTCGCAGCATTCCTTCTGCCCTTCCGGAGTCAGATACAACACGCCCTTTTCGGCCGACTGTTCCGCCATCGTCTGTTCCGGTACTAACGTCCTGATGGTCAAACCATATTGTTTTGCCAGGCGATCCCGCGTTTCCAGCGTTTCCGGGAACAGGACTCCCGTATCAACAAACAGAATGGGCATGCCTGCCGACACCGCCTGAAGCATATGGCAGATCGTATTGCCGGATTTCTGCATGGAAGACAGTGCAGCCACCCGATCGCCAAACGTAGTCTGCGACCATTGAAGCAATTCCTGAGGCGTTCGTTCCTCAAACGTGCGGTTCACTTCAATCAGGTCTGCCTGACTCAACCGTGGCATTGCGAATGTTTCTCGATGAATTGTTGTGGTTCACGTAAGTCTAACAACCGGTTACAACGGCGGGGCCCCGACAAGTAAGGGCAGCCCAAATCGGATTACGAGCATCCTGCGGTTGTGTGCGTCTGATTCCATGAGTGACAAATCCGCCGATCAACAGACCGCTTAATGATAGCGGTTAGCCCCATCTCTGCCAGCACCAGTAATCGGCGAATGTCGGTGGTGCCGAACGCCACGGGCACTACGATACAAAACTGAATGGCACCAATGACCTAACACCGAAAATGTCCGAGACATGACACGGCTCGGACACTAAAAGCACTTCGAAGTGCTTTCTGACCTGGTGTCTGAATAATAAGGAATTTCCATGCAATCGATTAACGAAAACAAAGCAATCCGCCGCGTCATGGAATTGATGGCCATACCCGGCCAAAGTTGCGATGAATCCAGGGTCTCCGTCTGGCTGCGTGAGGAACTTATAGGCGCGGGCGTACCAGAATCCGCGATCTCATCCGATACAGCGCACCGCAGGAGTCCCGCTGGCGGACAGGTTGGCAATCTGATCGTAAGACTAAAGGGAAACGTCCGGGGCCCCCGTCGCTTGCTGATGGCTCACCTAGATACAGTCCCACTGGCCGTCGGTTGCAAGCCCGTCAGGAAAGGTGACTTCATTCGCC
>Ga0315331_10000582_pt1 | contig 25636 bp, 22 predicted proteins | sample M160m34915metaG_FD_203456 | JGI IMG/M metagenome (GOLD analysis project Ga0315331, IMG submission 203456) | Ammonia-oxidizing marine archaeal communities from Monterey Bay, California, United States - M1 60m 34915 | ecosystem: Environmental > Aquatic > Marine > Intertidal zone | place: USA...
GTCATCGGTGAGCGGCGTCCCGTGCGCGTCGATCGATGCGCCGCCGATCAACGCCTCTTCGAAGACGAGCTCGAGCCCGTGCTGACCTGCCACGACTTCGAGGACACGACGGGCCACACCCGTCACCTCGGGACCAATCCCGTCTCCGGGCAAAAGAACGATTCGCTGCACTTTCCAGATCTCCCCGCGCGGCTAGCGCCCGGCCTGGCCAGGCTCGCTCGAAGCGACCCCGGCGGTTTCTTTCTCATCGACTGGAGTCGCCCGAGGCAACTCCTCGAGCTCCTGACCACTGCGCATCCGCACGAGCGCCCCGATGGGGCCAGACGAGACGTACACCACCCCGATCAGGAACAGGGTCACGTCGGGCTTCGCCAGGATCAGGCCCAGCGTGAACACCGTCCCGACCAGGCCACGATAGCCTCCAAGCTGGAGGTTCTTCCCGCTGTGGTAGGCGATCGGGCTCACCATCAGCAGGCCTAGCGAAGCGAGGCCGAGCGCCGGCAGCCACGCCGGGACCCAGACGACCACGCCGCTCTCCCGCAACAGCCCCACGAAGAGCACCGTCGACAGCACCATCCCTGCAGCCGCGGGGCTCGGGAGCCCCTCGAAGCGGCCGGGGTACCGGACGGGCTTGACGTTGAAGCGCGCGAGCCGAAGCGCCGCGCCAGCCGTGAACATGAAGCCCATCACCCAGCCGGTCCAGCCCAGCTCGTGGAGCTGCCCAGCGTTGAACGCCAGCAGGGCCGGCGCCACCCCGAACGAGACCGTATCTGCGATCGAGTCGTACTCGGATCCGAAGCGGCTCGTCGCGTGCGCCAGACGCGCCAGACGGCCGTCCAGGATGTCGAAGACCGCGGCGAAGATCAGCGCGACCGCGGCGCGCTCGAACTCGCCCTCGCCCGACTGGACGATCGAGTAGAACCCCGCGGCCAGGTTCGCGGTCGTAAAGAGGTTCGGGAGCAACGTCGCCATCGCGAGATGCTCCTGGTTTTGTCGCCTCCGCCGACGCTTCTCACGCCGTCGTGCGCGGCGCTGCTCACGCAGCTCTCGGCTCACTCGGCGGGCTCCGCGACGTCGTCGAAACGTGCGATGACGGTCTCTCCACCGCGAACGCGATCCCCGGTGCTCACGAGCACTTCCGCGGTCAACGGCAGCTGCACGTCGGTTCGGGAACCGAACCGGATCAGCCCATAACGAACGCCCCGCCCCAACCAGTCGCCGGGTTCCGGGTGGCAGACGATCCTGCGCGCGATCAAACCCGTGATCTGGGAGACGACCACCCGCGCGCCGGACGCGGTGGCCAACACCAGGTCCGTACGGACGTTGCGGGTCTCCGCCTCGCGGTTGAACGCCGCGAGGTACGCGTTGCCGCTGCGGCGGACCTCGACCACCCGCCCCGCCAGGGGGGCGCGGTTGACGTGCACGTTGAAGACCGAGAGAAAGATGCCGACGCGCAGCACCTTCTCGCCGCTCTCCCCCTCGATCGTGCCGACCTCGATCACGCGCCCGTCCGCGGGGGACACGACCGCGGCCTCATCCCCCGGGAGAACCCGCTCGGGGTTGCGGAAGAACGCCCCGACGAACACGCCGAGACCAAAGAGCAGGACGGCGAGAGAGGTCCAGCCCAAAATGCCGAAGAACGCCGACGCGGCGAACGCGATGGCGCCGAACCGGTAGGCGTCCTCGACCAACAAGGCCGTCGGGCGCTCTGCGAACAGCGGCGGCGAAGCCGGCTGCGGCTGCGGCTCGCTCATCCCGTGCTCAGTTCTTCGCCCGGTCGACCAGGCGCTTCTCCTGCAGCCACGGCATCAGACCGCGCAGCCGCGCCCCGACGTCTTCCATCGGGTGCTCCGCGGCCCGCCGGCGCATCGCGTTGAAGCTCACGCTTCCGGACTCGTTCTCGAGGATGAACTCGCGCGCGAACTTGCCCTCCTGGATCTCGGACAGGATCTCCTTCATCCGCGCCTTCGTGTCCTCGTCGACCACCCGCGGCCCCCGCGTGAAGTCACCGTACTCGGCCGTGTTCGACACCGAGTAGCGCATGTTCGCAACGCCCCCTTCGTAGATCAGGTCGACGATCAGCTTCACCTCGTGGATGCACTCGAAGTACGCCATCTCGGGCGCGTACCCCGCCTCGGTCAGCGTCTCGTAACCGGCCTGCATCAGGGCCACGAGGCCGCCGCAGAGGACCGACTGCTCACCGAAGAGGTCGGTCTCGGTCTCCTCGCGGAACGAAGTCTCGATGATGCCCGCGCGCCCCGCGCCGATCCCCGACGCGTACGCGAGGGCCGTGTGGAGCGCGTCACCCGTCGCGTCCTGGTGCACCGCGACCAGCGCCGGCACCCCGCGGCCCTCTTCATAGTTCTGCCGTACGGTGTGACCCGGCCCCTTGGGCGCCACCATGAAGACGTTGATGTTCTCCGGGGGCTGGATCGCCTGGAAGTGGATGTTGAACCCGTGCGCCACCGCCAGGGAGTTCCCGGCCTCGAGGTTCGGCGCGACCTCCTCGCGGTAGATCCGAGCCGCCAACTCGTCGGGCAGCGTCAACATCACGATGTCCGCCGCCTTGGAGGCCTCCGGCACCGTGGCCACCTGGAGCCCGGCACCTTCTGCCTTCGCCCAGGAGGCGGAATCCTCGCGCAGGCCGACCACGACCTTCACGCCAGAGGCGTGGAGGTTCTGCGCGTGTGCGTGCCCCTGGCTGCCATAGCCGATGATCGCAACGGTCTTGCCGGAAAGCCGCCCGAGGTCCGCGTCCTTGTCGTAGTAGATGCTGAGTGCCATGACGTTCGAATCTCCGATTTACTTGGGTTGGGCGGCTCACACGGGTGGCCGCCGGGTCTCTGCGCGGTGCCTGTCCGGCACCGCGTTCATCTCCATGTCCTTGCGCTGACTCAGCTTCCCGGCCGAGCGCTGACGACCTGCCAGCACGCCGCGCTCTCGAATCGGCCCGCAGACGGCGCGGCCGGGGTCCGGCCCGTGCGGGCGAACCGCGCCCTCTCGCGTCGCGCTGCGAAGCCCGGGAGGCGGTACCCAGATCGCAAGGGGGCGGAGGCTACTGGAGGCCCTGAGGGGTGTCCACCGAAGAGCCGCTCGCGAGCCGCTTCTCCTCCGCCTCGGCCCTGCGCAGATAGCGCGGCGACAAGGCAGCCGCCGCGACCCCCTCACCCCGCGCCAGGATCGGGAGGGCCAGCGATGCGAGGGCGGCCGCCCGCGGGGGCGCCTGGGGAGAGGTCGGCACGAGCCGCTCCGCCGCCGCCACCCCATCGAGCCCAGGGGGCCACTCGCCAACGAGCGGCGTGTCTGGACTGAGCCGCTCGATCAAGGCCTCCGCGCTCTCGACCGCCTCGGTGCCCACCAGAGAGGGCTGTCCGCTGGACCGATCAAATTCGCCCGCGTAGACCTCGCCTCGCCGCGCGTCGAGCACCGCCGCCACGCGCCGAAGCGCCGGGGGGGCCGCGTGGGCCACCACCGCGAGCGTCGACACCGCAGCCACGGGGCGGCCTGAGCCGAACGCCAACCCCTTGACCGTGGCGAGCCCGATTCGGAGGCTCGTGAAGGCCCCCGGCCCAAGGGTCACCGCGAAAGCCTCGACGTCCGCGAGCCCGACCTCCGCCTCGCGCAACGCCGCGTCGACCTCCGCGAGCAGGCTCTCCGCGTGGTGTTGCTCAGAGGTCCCCGCACGGACCACACAAACCGCGTCGCCGCGCGCGATCGCCACGCTGGCGACCCGGGTGGCGCACTCCACGGCGAGGATCAGGGGCGCGCCGCTCACAGCCCGCCAATCAGCCAGTCGATGAAGTCCGACCAGTTCCGCGCCACGTCGTTCCACATCGCCAGCCCCATCAACATGAACAGCACCATCAGGCCGAACGACTGGACGAGCTCCCGGCTCCGCAGCGAGATCGGCGAGCGTTTCACGCCTTCCACCATGTAGATGAGCGCCTGGCCCCCGTCGAGCACCGGGATCGGCAACAGGTTCAAGACCCCGAGGTTGATGCTGATCAGCATCATCATCCCGAAGTACGCCCACCAACCGCGATCGAGCGAGTCGCGCGCGATCTGCGCGATCCCGATCGGCCCGGTCAGCGAACTGGTCTCGACGCCGCCCGTGGCGAGCATCGCGAGGCCCTTCAAGAACGTTCGTGTGATGTCGACCGTCATGCCAAACGCGCGGGGGAACGCGAGCAGCGGGTTTGCGTACTGCTCCGTCTCATACTCGCCCGGCAGTGAGCCCACATGGGGCCGCACGCCGATCTGGTAGACCTCTTCCTCGAGGTTCGCGAGGCCGCTCTCCCGCGTGATCAATCGCGGGGCGATGGCGACCTCCGTGACGACCCCTTCCCGCGCGTACACGAGCTCGAGCGCGCGGCCCTCGCTCGAGCGGACCGTCTCGGCGAAGGAACCAAAGCTCCCGATCGGGCTGTCATCGACGGACAGCAGGAGATCTCCCGGTAAAAGCCCTGCGTCCTCAGCCGCCGAGGGGATGCTCACCTCCGCGATCAGAACGGTCGCAGGCAAAACACCCAGCGCTTCGACGCCAAGCCCCGCCGGCAGGGCCAACTCGATCGGCTCCTCCGCGTCCGCGCCGCGCCGCACCGCGAGCACCAGCGGCTCCTCGGTATTTTGTTCGACCGCACCGACGAGGGCGTTCCAGTCTCCCACCTCCTGATCGCCGACCTGGACCACGAGATCGCCAGACTGGAGGCCCGCCTGCCCCGCCGGTGAAGACGGGTCGGGGATCCCGACGAGCGGCTGGAGGCGTTCGTTCTGTACGCCGATCCAGCCGCGCGGTTCGGCCACACCGAGGTCGCTCAAGCCACTGCGCACTTGCGCCTCGACCGAGAAGTCGACGAGCGTGTCGCCCCGCTCCACCTCGACCTCGAGGGGGCCCGCGGAGGCCGCCCGAACAGCGCTGTCCACGTCGTCCCAGAAGCGCACGGGCTCCCCGCCGACGCTGACGATCCGATCTCCCACGGCGAGGCCGGCCAACGCCGCAGGCGACTCCGGGTCGACCGTGCCGATCACGTTCGCCGCGCGCGGCAGCCCGAGCATCAAGCCCACCACCAGCACGAACACGGGGAACGCGAGGTTCATGAGCGGCCCCGCGAAGGTGATCGAGAGCTTCTGCCAGGTCGACTTCGCCCCCAGGAACTCGTCGGGGCGCGCGTCGATCGCCGCGGGCTCCGGCTCCTCCCCCTGGATCTCGAGGTTCTCCCCGAGCATCTTGACGAAGCCACCCAGCGGGATCCACGCGACGACATATTCAGTGCCCCCGCGCTCCCACCGCATCCGGTAGCGCCCAAACCCGACCGGAGACCCGAAACCCAGCGAGAATTTGAGCACGCGCACACCGCATGCCTTCGCGGCCAGGAAATGACCGAGCTCGTGAATAAAGATCAGGATCCCGAGCATCGGGATGAACGCCACCAGATAATCCAGCAGAGCCATCGCTTTCCTTCCATCCTTTCGCTGCGACGCCCGGGCGCGGGCGGCTAGGACCGACCGACCTCTTCGACTCCTTCAGACGCGAACGCGCGCGCCCAGGCGTCGGCCTCGCGCACGTCGGCGAGGTCGCGGAGGCTCGCGCCACCTGACTCGCCAAGGTGTGCCTCGAGGACTCTTCGGTTGGTATCGGCAATACTGAGGAACGAACTTGCGCCGGCGAGGAACCGCGCCACGGCGACCTCGTTGGAAGCGTTCAGGACCGCGGGTGCCGCCTCCGAGCCGTTCAGCGCCTCGTAGGCCAGGTCCAGGCAGGGGAATCGCTTTCGGTCCGGCTCCTCGAAGTGCAGCCGCCCGATGGCGGCGAGGTCGAGCCGAGGGACATCAAGCGCGACACGCTCCGGCCAGGCCAGCGCGACCGCGATCGGGACCCGCATGTCAGGGAGTCCCAACTGCGCCATCACGGACGTGTCACGGTATTCCACAAGCGAGTGGATGATCGACTCCGGGTGGACGACCACATCCACGCGCTCCGGGGGCACGTCAAAGAGCCATCGCGCCTCGATCACCTCGAGGCCTTTGTTCATCAACGTCGCGGAGTCGATCGTGATCTTTGCCCCCATGTCCCAGTTCGGGTGGTTGAGCGCGTCTTCGATCCCTGCCTCTGCGATCCGTGCCGCTTCCCAGGTCCGGAACGGCCCCCCCGAACAGGTGAGGATCAGCCGGGCGACGTCCTCCGCGCGCTGCCCGGCGAGCGCCTGGAAGATCGCGCTGTGCTCACTGTCGACCGGCAGCAACGACACATTGTTCGCGGCCACCTCCCGGTTGACCAGCGCCCCCGCCATCACCATCACTTCTTTGTTCGCCAGGGCGACGTCGTGGCCCGCGCGGATCGCGGCGAGCGTCGGCTCGAGTCCCACCGCCCCCACGAGCGCTGCGACGACGAGGTCGGCGTCCGCCTCCGCGACCGCCCGCAAGCCCTGCCCCCCGACCTCGATCGTGAGCCCCTCGACCGCGTCACCGAGCCTTGCGCGGAGGTCTTCCGCAGCAGAGGCGTCCATCACCGAGACGACACGCGGGCGGAACCGCTCCACCTGCTCCGCGAGCAGGGTCGTGTTGCGGCCGGCCGCCAACGCGACGGCCTCGAAGCGCTCGGGGTTCGCGGCGACGACGGCGAGCGTCTGTACTCCCACGCTGCCCGTCGAGCCCAGCACGGCGAGCCGCTTCACGCGCGCCCCGTCCCGGCGCGCACCTGCGCGCCTGTCATGCCGAACCGGCGCTCACGCCCTTGGAAGTCCCGGATCGCGTCCAACAGCTCGGCCTTGCCGAAATCGGGCCACATCACGGGGGTCGAATAGAGCTCGGTGTACGCCACCTGCCAAAGTAGAAAGTTCGAGATGCGGTGCTCATCCCCTGTCCGAATCAGCAGATCGGGGTCCGGCAGCTCTGGGTTATAGAGATGCGCGGCGAAGCTCTTCTCGTCGAGGTCGTCCGGCGACAATTCTCCGCGCTCAGCGGCCCGCATCAACGCCCGCGCCGCGTCGACGATCTCCGCTCGCCCGCCGTACGAGAGCGCAATGCACAGCGTCATCCCGTCGTTCCCTCGAGATCGCTCCACAGCCGCCTCGACCTTCCGTCGCAACTTCGGGAGCAGACGATCCAACCGACCGATCACCCGCAACGTAATCCCATTCTCGATGAGCTCTTCGATCTCAACGTCGATGTACCGCTCCAACAACTTCATCAGTTCGATGACTTCGTCGCGGGGCCGGTTCCAATTCTCGAGCGAAAAGGCATAGAGCGTCAGCGTGCCGATCCCAAGCTCATGGGCGGCGCGGGTGACCTGCTTGACGGTGTCGACGCCAGCCCTGTGCCCGTGCACGCGCGCGTCGCCGCGAGACTCCGCCCACCGGCCGTTGCCATCCATGATGATGGCGACGTGGCCAGGCAGACGGTCGAGGTCTAATTCGTCCACGGGGTCCACCAAGTCAGGTTGGTCGGGTTGGTCCATCGGAGCCTCGAGGCTAGACCTCGAGCACCTCTTTCTCTTTGATGACGGCCATCTCGTCGACCTTCCCCACGAACGCGTCGGTCAGGTCCTGCACGGACTTCTCTGCGCGCTTCCCGTCGTCCTGCGAGAGACCTTCTTTGACGAGGTCCTTGATCATCCCCACGGCGGCTCGGCGGCTGTCGCGGATGCCGACCTTGTGGTCCTCCGCGAGCTTCTTCACCTGCTTCACCATGTCCTTGCGCCGCTCCTCGGTCAACGGCGGAATGTTGATGCGGATCACCTTGCCATCGTTCGCGGGGGTGACGCCGAGGTCGCTGGTCTGGATCGCCCGTTCGATGGCCTGGATCGACGCCTTGTCGAAAGGCGAGATCACGAGCAATCGAGGATCCGGTGTGCTGAGGTTGGCCAGCTGATTGAGCGGCGTCTGGGCGCCGTAGTAGTCCACCTGGAGGCCGTCGACGAGCGCCGTGCTCGCGCGCCCCGTCCGTACGGAGAGCAGGTCGTGACGCAGGCTCTTGAGCGCCTTGTCCATCGACTCCCGCGTCTCGTCCAATACCAGCTCGACGTTCTCATCCGCCATCAGCGCGCTCCTCTCGCTCAGTCGTGCACCCGCGTCCCGACGGACTCGCCACAAACGACCTTCTGCACATTGCCCGCTACGCCCATGTCAAACACCACGATCGGCAGGCCATTCTCACGACAAAGCGCGATCGCCGACTGGTCCATGAAACGAAGGTTGCGACGGATCGCTTCCTCGTAGTCCAGCTCATCGTACCGCTTCGCCTCAGGGTCCTTATCCGGGTCGGCGTCGTATACCCCATCGACCTGCGTCGCCTTGAGGATCACCTCCGCCCCGATCTCTGCGGCGCGAAGGGCCGCCGCCGAGTCCGTGCTGAAGAACGGGTTCCCCGTCCCTCCCGCGAAGATGACAATCCGACCCTTCTCGAGGTGACGGATCGCGCGACGCCGGATGAACACCTCCGCGACCTGCTTGATCTCGAGCGCAGTCTGCACCCGCGTCGGCACACCCAACTTCTCAAGCGCGTCCTGCAGCGCCATCGCATTGATCACGGTCCCGAGCATGCCCATATAGTCGGCCTGGGCTCGGTCCATCCCCTCGCTCTCCGCGCTGATGCCGCGGATGATGTTTCCGCCACCAATCACGACGGAGACCTGGACGCCCATCGCGTGGACAGCCTGGATCTCCGCTGCGACGCTTCGGAAGACCGCCGGGTCGATTCCCGACCCCGAACCCCCGCCAAGGCCCTCGCCGGAGAACTTGATCAGCAGGCGCTTATAAGCCGGCTTCACCCGCCGCCCGCTTCCCCGAGCTTGAACCGCACGAAGCGCTCGACTTGCACGTCGCCAACGAGCTTGCCGACAGTCGTGTCGGGATCCTTCACGAAGGCCTGCTCGAGCAAGCAATTCTCGGCGTAAAACTTGTTCAGACGACCCGTCACCATCTTCTCGACGACGTTCTCGGGCTTCCCGCTCTCGAGTGCCTGGTTCGTCAGGATACGGCGCTCCGTCTCGACCGCATCCTGCGGCATCGCGTCGCGGTCGATCGCGATGGGCGTCGGGTCGGCCGCGGCCACGTGCATCGCGACATCCTTCGCGAGCGCCCCACCGTCATCTCCTGCGGTCCCTGACAGCGCCACGATGACGCCGAGCTTGCCACCCATGTGGACATAACCGCCCGAGACGCCACCGGCCTCGACCGCGCTCGCGCGCTTGAGCTCGATGTTCTCGCCGACCTTGGCGATCGTGTCCTGGATCTGCGCACTCACAGGGCTGCCGTTGAGATCTGCGGCGAGCGCCGCCTCGGCCCCTTCGAGGCCACCGGCCGCCACCACGTCAGCGATCTGCTGCGCGAGCTCCTGGAAGGCGTCGGTCTTCGCGACGAAGTCCGTCTCACAACCCAACTCGACGATGCCTGCGCGCCCCCCGTCGAGCGATACGCTCACCGCGCCCTCGCTCGTCTCGCGGCCCGCCCGCTTTCCGGCCTTGGAGAGGCCTCGCTCGCGGAGCAGCTCGACAGCCTTCGCGACGTCGCCATCAGCGTCGGTCAACGCCTTCTTGCAATCCATCATGCCTGCGCCCGTCGAGTCGCGGAGCGCCTTTACATCCGCTGCAGAAATCGCCACGAAGTTCCCCTTGTCCTTCCCACGTGGTGTGGTCGTTCTGAATCCTTCGGCCAGCCGGAGGCATCACCGCACCCCGTTGTCGGCGCCGCGCTCTCCCGCATATCCGGCGAGCGCCCAGGAGATTTCTCCCCCGCGCTCGCCGCAGTCCTCAGCCTTCCGCGCCCTCAGGCGGCTTCGCTGCCGGCGTCTCGGCCGCAGGGGCCTCCGCTGCCGGCGCCTCGGTAGCAGGGGCCTCCGCCGGTTTCGCGGCGGGTGCCGCCGGGGTAGCTGCGGCCGGCGCTTCGCTGCCGGCCTCCTGCTGCTCTTCGTCCTTGTCTCCCCAGCCGCCAGCGCTCGCTGTGCGGCCCGACGTATTGCGGGAACGGCGCGGAGCCTGCTTGATCTCGACGACCCGCCGGCCACCGGCCATCTCCTTCGCGTCCTCCGGAGGGGCCTCGGCTTGCAACTTCTCCTGACGCAGCGCGCTGCCTTCAAGGCAAGCGTCGGCGACGTGCGAGCAGTAGAAGTCGATCGCGCGGATCGCGTCGTCGTTGCCAGGGACCACGAAGTCGACATCACCCGGGTCGTTGTTGCTATCCACCACCCCGACGATCGTGATGCCGAGGCGCTTCGCCTCGCTCACCGCGATCGACTCGATCCCGACGTCGACCACGAACATGATGTCCGGCAGCCGGGTCATCTCCTTGATACCCGCGAGTGACTTCTCGTAGCGGATGCGGAGGCGGTTCTGCCGAGCCAACTCCTTCTTCGAGAGTTCGCTGACCTTCTCCTCGTCCGCCAGCGTCTCCAAGACGCTCTTGTACCGGTCAATGGACTTCTTCACCGTCTTCCAGTTCGTCAACATGCCGCCCAACCAGCGGTTGTTGACGTAGTACTGGTTGCTCCGCTCAGCCGCCGACATGATGCACGGTGCGGCCTGCCGCTTCGTGCCGACGAAGAGGACCTTGCCGCCCTCGGCGGTCGACTCACGGATGAACTCGAGCGCGTCCTTGAACAAGGGCAAGGTGAGGTCGAGGTCGATAATGTGGATCCCGTTCCGGTCGCCGAACAGGTACGGCCGCATCTTCGGGTTCCAGCGTCGGGTCTGATGACCAAAGTGCGCACCCGACTCCAGCAGCCCCGGGATCGTCAGAGGCGGGGTCGGGTCACTCTTCACAGCTTCAGTTGCAGGGGCATCTTCCGGGTTCGCGTCGGCGGTCGCCGACGGATCCACCGTCGTCTCGGACATGGCAAAGCTCCTTCGCGGTTGTGCCTCCGCACCCGAGTCGTGATTCCCCAACGCTTCCAGACCTTTGAAGGCGTGGCCGCGCACCGCAGGGGCACTCGCATGCGTGTGATTTCCAGGACGGATGTCTAGCGCAGCGCAGGCCCGGCGACCAACCTGTTTAGCCTGCGTCCAAAAAGACTCAGGTCGTGTACTCCGCGTTGATCCGCACGTAGTCGTACGAGAAGTCGCAGGTCCACATCCGGGTCGCAGCTTTCCCCGCCGCGAGGTTCACCTCGATCTCGACCTCGGGACCCGACATGCGCTCCGAGGCCTTCCTGCGCGCGGCCGGCCCCGTCGACGCCCCGCGGGCGAACACGGGAACGCCGCACAGGCGCACCTCGGCCGACTTCTCGCGCAGCCGCACCCCAGCGGCCCCAACCGTCTGCACGATCCGCCCCCAGTTCGGGTCCCGACCGAACAACGCCGTCTTGACGAGCGCCGAGTTGGCGATCCGCCGGGCGGCGCGCTCCGCCTCGGCCGGGCTCGCCGCGCCGCGCACGTCGATAGTGACCAACTTCGTCGCGCCCTCTCCGTCGCGCGCGAGGTCTCGCACGAGAGACTCACACAACCCGAGCAGCGACTCCTCGAAGACCCCTGCGCCGACCGAGCCCCGGGTCCGCAACGGGGCGTGACCCGCCTGCCCGTTTGCAAACGCGAGGAAGCAATCGCTCGTCGAGGTCTCCCCGTCGACCGACAGACGGTTGAACGTCACGTCTGCGGTGCGGCGCACGACCGATCGCAAGAGCCCCGGCTCGACCGCGGCGTCCGTGAAGACGTACGCCAACATCGTCGCCATCCGTGGCTCAATCATCCCCGAGCCCTTCGCCATCCCGACGAGCGTGACCGGCCGACCTGCGATCTCCACGGTTCGCCGGGCGGTCTTCGCGACGGTGTCGGTGGTCCGGATCGCCTCAGCCGCCGCGGCAAACCCCGTCGGCCGAAGCGCGGCATGCGCGCGGGTGATCCCGCCGCGCAACTTCCCCACAGGGAGCGGTTCGCCGATTACCCCGGTCGCGCCGGTCATCACCTGCGAAACGGGACAACCCACCAACCGAGAGACCTGCGACGCGACGGACTCATTGGCCCGCCGGCCACGATCGCCCATGGCAACGTTCGAAATCCCGGAGTTCACCACGAGAGCACGGGCGCGGCCCTTGGCACCGTGCTGGCGGCACCACTCGACCGGCGCGCCCACGACAGCCGACTGCGTGTACACCCCGGCGACGGACGCCGTTTCCTCACTAACGACCAACGCCAGATCGCGACTGCGCGCCTTGATGCCGCAGTGTACCCCCGCGGCACGAAACCCAGGGACGACCAACGCAGACGAAGTCGTGCTCATCCGTTCGGCCCTCGCACCACGGAATCGATCGGTGCGCTCAGGCCGCGCAGCACTTCTTGAACTTCTTGCCGCTCCCGCATGGGCACGGATCGTTGCGCCCGACCTTCGCCGCCGCAACCCCCGACGCGCCCGCGGGGCGGGCGACCGGGCCTGAGCCCGCGGCCGAACCCCCGCGCGCCTCCGGCGGCTCCTCAGCCATCGCGGGGTGCCGGCCCACGACCTTGGGAGCGGGCGCCGCGGCCTCCTCTGCCTGCGGGTCCCGCGCTTCGATGTGGAACAACCGATTGACGATGTGCTGATCGACCCGCTGTTCCATCTCACCAAACATCGCAAAGCCTTCGCGCGTGTACTCCCGCTTCGGGTCGACCTGCGCGTAGCCGCGGAGACCAATCCCCTCCCGAAGGCCATCCATGCTGTGGAGATGATCCTTCCACTGCTGATCGAGCACCCCGATCGAGATCTCCCGCTCGACCCGGTCGAACGTCGGGAACCCCATCTCCTCGTTCCGGCTCGCGATGTCATTCCACCGCTCGACCTTCGCCGTGCGGTGCTGATTCAAGACCTCCAGGATCGCGCGTCCGAGCTCGTCGCGATCCTTCGCCAGCGCGTCGCCGTCGACAAAGGGCGGCTTAGTCGGGTCGAACGCGACGCCATAGATGTCCTGCACGGCAGTCGCGATCTCTTCGAGACCCTCTTCGTCGATCGTGCCCTTCTCTGGCCAGTGGATGTCGAGCGTCGCTACGAGCGCCCCCTCAACCATCGCGTTGACCTCCTCCGTCAGGTCCCCCTCCGCCAACGCTTGGCTGCGGCGGGCATAGAACGCCTGCCGCTGCTTATTCATCACGTCGTCGTAGTCCAGCAGGTGCTTACGGATGTCGAAGTTCCGGGCCTCGACCTTGGACTGCGCGTTCTCGATGACGCGCGTCAGGAGTTTATTCTCGATCGCCTCGCCTTCTTCGACGCCGAGCCGATCCCACATATCCTTGACCCGGTCCGCCGCGAAGATCTGCAGCAGGTCGTCCTCGAGCGACAAAAAGAATTGGCTCGAGCCCGGGTCGCCTTGCCTGCCCGAGCGTCCGCGGAGCTGGTTGTCGATTCGCCGGCTCTCGTGGCGCTCCGTACCCAGGATATGAAGGCCGCCCGCCTCGAGGACCTCCTCGCGCTCCACGGCGCACTGCGCCTCGAACTCCGCGAGCTTCTCCGCGAATTCAGGGCTCTCGCGGTCGTGGCCGCAGGCGACGAGCGCCATCATCTCCGGGTTGCCCCCGAGGACGATGTCAGTGCCTCGGCCGGCCATGTTCGTCGAGATCGTGACCGCCCCCTTTCGCCCAGCCTGCGAGACGATCTCCGCCTCCCGCTCATGCTGCTTGGCGTTCAGGACGTTATGCCGGACCCCTTTCTTCTTGAGCAGTTTCGCGAGCTGCTCGGAGGATTCGATCGAGATCGTACCGACCAGTACCGGCTGCCCTTGCTCCTGGCGCTCCCGGATGTCGTCGAGGACCGCGAACTGCTTCTCGCCCTTCGTCTTGTAGACGACATCCCCAGCGTCGAGGCGTGCCATCGGTCGGTTCGTCGGGACGACGCGTACGTCGAGGTCGTAAATCTTGGCGAACTCGGGTGCCTCGGTGTCCGCGGTACCGGTCATGCCCCCGAGCTTGTCGTACATGCGGAAATAATTCTGGAAGGTGATGGAGGCGTAGGTCTGGCTCTCGCTCTGGATCGCGATGCCTTCCTTGGCCTCAACCGCTTGGTGCAAGCCGTCCGACCAGCGCCGACCACGCATCTGGCGCCCCGTGTGCTCGTCGATGATCACGACTTCCTTGCGCCGCGTCTCGTCGTTGATCGCCACGATGTAATCGACGTCCGACTTCTTCAGGGTGTGCGCCGAGAGCGCCTGGTTCACCGCGTGCAGGACGGGCATCATCTCGGGGTCATACAGGTTCTGCACACCCAAGATTTTCTCGACCTTCTTGATGCCGCCTTCCGTCAGGGTCGCCGAGTGCGCCTTCAGATCGAGATGGAAGTCGCCCGTCTCCGGGATCCCTTCCTTGCGATCCCCCTTCTCCCCTTCTTTGAGGCTCGGGATCACCCGGTTCGCGACCTGATAGATCTGCGTGTTGCTCTCCGACGCGCCCGAGATGATCAGCGGCGTTCGCGCCTCATCGATCAGAATCGAGTCGACCTCGTCAACCACCGCAAAGTTCAGGTCGCGCTGGACACAGTTCTCGACGTTCAACTTCATGTTGTCACGCAGATAGTCGAAGCCCAGCTCGTTATTCGTCGCGTACGTGATGTCGCAGCCGTAGGCCGCCATCCGATCCGCGTCGTCCAGCCCGTGTCGGATCACCCCGACCTCGAGCCCGAGGAAACGGTGAACCTGTCCCATCCAATCGGAGTCGCGGGTCGCGAGGTAGTCGTTGACGGTGACGATGTGGACGCCGCGCCCCGAGAGCGCGTTCAAGTAGGCCGGCAAGGTCGCGACGAGCGTTTTCCCTTCACCCGTCTTCATCTCGGCGATGCTGCCCTGGTGAAGAAAGATCCCGCCGATCAACTGCACGTCGTAGTGCCGCTGACCGAGGGTCCGCCGCGCCGCCTCGCGGACCACAGCGAAGGCCTCAGGGAGAAGCGCATCCAGCGACTCGCCTCGCTCGACCCGTTCCCGGAACTCGCCCGTGCGCCCCCGGAGCACCTCATCGGAGAGCCCTTCGAAGTCACTCTCGAGCCCGTTGATCGCCTCAACGAGCGGGCGAACCTTTTTGAGCTGCCGCTCGTTCGTCGACCCAAAGACCTTGGAAAGCATGCGCTGCATGATGCGGTTTTGCCCTTACCGGGGGGGGTACGAGAACAACCCGGGAGGCCCACCCCCCGGCGCGGCCAGTCTAGCAGCCCCCCGGCTCGCTTCCCTTCGAGCTGGTACGGCTCAGTCCAGGATGTAGTCCAGCGGATCTCTTGATTTCTTGTCGACCTGCACCGAATAGTGCAGGTGCGGGCCGGTGCTACGGCCCGAGCTCCCAACCTTCGCGATCTCCTGGCCCCGCTCGACCGCGTCTCCCGTGTTGACGAGGATCTCGCTCGTATGGCCGTAGGTCGTCTTCACGCCGAAACCGTGATCGAGGACGACACTCCGCCCCAGCGGACCACGGCTCCCCGTAAACGCGACGCGGCCACGCGCTGGAGCGACGATCGGAGTTCCGTGACGGGTCGCGATGTCGATCCCTGCGTGCATTTGCCGACGCCCGGTGAACGGGGAGATACGAGGGCCATAACGGGACGTCAGCCAGCCCCGCACCGGCCAGACCGACGGCAACGAGGCCAGTTGTTCGCTCTTCATCTCGAGCTCGCCGACCAGGGTTCCCAACGAGCCCGCCCGCTTTCGCGCCTGCCCCTCGAGTTGGCCGACGCGGACCTGCATCGCCCCCAGGTCGAGGACGTGCTCCGCGCCTTGCTCTGCGATCTCCGCGAGATCGAACGGGACCTCCCCGGGTTCGACCCCTCCCTGCCCCAGATCGACCGGAACCCCAGTCGGCAGCTGAAGCGGCGCGGACTCCGGGGCGATCTCACGGATCTCCCCGCCACCCGCGGCGGTGCTTCCTGGCAGGTTCGCGATGATCCGCACTTTGCGTTCGAGTTCTTGTACCCGCGCGAGCTCCGCTTCGACCATCGCGATCTCGCGCTGGAAGGACCGGAGCCTCGCAGCCTGCGTCACCGTCTCCGAGCGGAGTCCAGGCAGCTCGGCGTTCTCAGCCCGGACCCGCCAGTAGTCCCACGAGGCCAGGAGCAAGACGAAGGCGATACTCCCGGCGAGCGCCGCGACGCGATGCGCCGTGGGCTTCGGAACCTGAAACCGCTTGACTGGGGAGCGCTCGTCGCCCACCAGGATCAGCGTGTAGAGATCCATCTTACCTTCCGCTCCCTCTGCTCATGCCCTCCAGGCGCCCACAAGCGCCGGGGAGGCTCACCTCAACCAGCAGCCGGCCGAGTTGGACAAGGTCACCGTCTTGCAGTTCGCAGCGCTGCACGGTCGCGCGGTTCACCCGCGTCCGAGATTCGCTGCCAAGGTCCTGGACGAAGAAAGCACCACCGGCGAACCCCAGTGCTGCGTGCGCGCGAGAGAGCGTGGGCTCGGCGAGCAACACGTCGGCACCAAAGCCGCGGCCCACCACCAGCCAGGGGACTTCGATCGGCACCCGAAGACCGGCGTAGAAGCCAGTACGCACTCCGACGCTGGCTCCAAACGGAATCGGCTCGGGTCTATGTGCGGGTACCGTCGTCATCCACCCCACCACGCAACTCATTGGTTGTGCTCACCGTTATGGCGGCACCTCAACGGGAATATCGGATGACAGGGGAGCGGCCTTGAGTGCCCCGCGGGGCGTATTCAGGCGCTTCGGGGACGGAGCAGCGCCTCGGCGTGCCGCCGCGTCTCCGGCGAGATCTCCTCGCCGCCAGCCATCCGCGCGATCTCGTCGACCCGCTCCTCTCCCTCGATCGGTTCGACGACTGCGAGAGTGCGCTTCCCGGAGCGCCGCTTCGACACGCGGAAGTGACGATCGGCCTGCGCCGCGATCTGGGGGTGGTGCGTGATGCACAAGACCTGATGGTTGGCCGCGAGTTCGCCGAGGCATTGCCCAACCTTCTCGGCAACCCGCCCACCGATCCCCGCGTCGACCTCATCGAACACGAGGACCATCCCGCGACCGGCGCCTCGCAGCGCGTTCTTGAGCGCGAGAAAGACACGTGAGAGCTCTCCTCCCGACGCGACCCGCTGCAGCGGCCTCGGGTCCATGCCCGCGTTGGCCGAGAAGAGGAACTCGACCGCTTCCGCGCCGCCCGGCCCACACGGCATCCCGGGAGGCGGATCGAGCTTCGACAGCCCAACGGCAAAACGAGCGTCCGGCAGCGCCAGTTCACGCAGCGGCCCCTCGACCCGTTTCGCCAGCGCGCGCGCGGCGCGGGTTCTGGCGCGAGACAACTTGGACGCCGCTTCACGGAGCGCCTCGCTCGCCTCCTCTCGCTCCCGCTCGAGCGAAGCGATCCGCTCGTCCGCCCCTTCGAGCGTCTCCAACTCCGCGCGGGCATCATCCCGAAAAGTCAGGATCGCCTCGGCGTCCTCCCCGTACTTGCGCCGGAGCCCCTGGATCGCAGCCAGGCGATCCTCGAGCGACGCGAGCCTCGCGGGGTCGATCTCCAGACGGTCGACGTAGCGCTCCGCCTCACTCGCGAGGTCCTGCAGCTCCACCTCTGCGGCCGCCAGACGATCGAGCAACGACGACAGGCTCGGATCGACGCTCGCGAGCCCCTCCAAGCCGCGCCGTGCCCGTGCCAGCTGGTCCAGCCCGCCCGCCGCTTCCGAGTCCACCGCGCCCATCAGCGCGCCCACGACCGTGGCGCCGTCCTCGCGGAGGTCCTCTGCGTGAGCGAGCCGACGGTGCTCCGCCTCGATCTCCGGCAGCTCCTCGAGCGTAAGCCCCACCGCCTCGATCTCATTGATCTGGAAACGCAGGAAGTCCTGGCGGCGCTCGCGCTCCTCCGCCGCCTTGCGCAGACCATCACGCTCGACATCCAGCGCGCGCAGGCGAGCACAGGCCTCTTCCACCGCGACGCGCTTCGCCACATGGCCACCGGCCTCATCGAGGAGTCGCGCGTGCTGATCGGGCCGCAACAACGCCTGGCTCGAGTGCTGGCTCGAGATCTCGACGCGCCCCTCGAACAGGCCCGCGAGCTTGCCTGCGGGCAGCGGGACCCCCGCCACCCGAGCCCGGCTGCGACCCGTGCGGTTCACCACCCGCTGCACGATCAGGTCGTCCGCGGGCTCTTCGTCTTCAAGCAGCTCGAGCGCGCGCAGCTCCGCTTCGAGCGACGGTAGATCCGACGCGCCAAAGACCGCCTCGACCTCCGCGCGCTCGACCCCATCGCGCACCAGCTCCGGAGAGGCTCGCCCCCCCGCGAGCAACGACAAAGCGCCCAGAACGATGGACTTGCCCGCGCCCGTCTCGCCGGTCAACACATTCAACCCCGGGCCGAACTCGAGCTCCACACGCTCGACGATGGCGAGGTCGACAATTCGCAGTGTTTCGATCATCGCGCCCCCCAGTGAAGCTTCGTCCGTAGGATCTCGAAACGGTTGCGCACCGGCGACGCCACGATCCGGGCCGGATGGGGAGACCTCGCGATACGAATCCGATCACCGTCCTGGAGCGCCAACCCCTGCTGCCCGTCCACGGTCAACGACACCTCGCTCTCCCGGCTGAGAACTTTCACGTCGATCCGAACCGTGTGCGGCAACACGAGCGGCCGCTGCGTGAGCGCGTGAGGGCAGATCGGCGTCAAGACCATGACGTCGGTCCCCGGCAAGATCAGCGGCCCCCCCGCCGAGAGCGAGTACGCGGTCGAGCCCGTGGGCGTCGCGACGATCAGCCCGTCGGCGTAGTAGGTCGTCACCGCCTGCCCGTCCGCCGAGACCTGCAGGTCGATCATGCGGGAGAGTGAATCCTTGTCGACGACCGCCTCGTTCAGCGCCTCGAAGCGGATCTCCTCGCGGCCAGCGCGCTCCACGGTGACCTCGAGGCGCATCCGCGCGACGATCTCCGCCTTGCCGACCAGGAGCAGCTCGAGCGCCTCGAAGAGTTCATCGCCGTTGACCTCCGTGAGGAAGCCAAGGGTCCCGAGGTTGACGCCGAGGATTGGGACCGGGTGATGCCCAGCAGCCCGAGCGACGGCCAACAGGGTCCCGTCCCCGCCGAGCGAGACCAGAAGGTCGCAGTTCGACGCGAGCGCGACCGGCTCCTCCGGCGCGGCGTCGCACCAGGGCGCGGTCTGCTCGTCAAAGCCGACCTCGATGTCCCGCTCCCGAAGCCACGCGTGCAGCGCACGCACGAGCTCCGCGGCTTGGGGCGAGTCGTGTTTGAGACAAATGCCGACGCGGCGGATGGTCATGTCGTCCTCGCGCGAGCAGCAGGGTTTCCTCATCATCGCTCCCTTCGGCCCGCCGCTCAAGACCCACCCGCGATAGGATGCCGAGATGGCCCCCGATGAGCGTTCGCTCGAGTTGTTCGCAGATCCCACACCGGCGCCAGCTGCCGCGCCCGGCGCCCCTCTCGCGGACCGGATGCGGCCGCGGTCCTTCGATGAATTGGTGGGACAGACCGCCCTTGCGGCTCCTGGCAGCCCGCTGCGGTCGTGGGTCGAGGCCGACGCCCTCCCGTCGCTGATCCTCTGGGGGCCGCCGGGGACCGGCAAGACGACGCTGGCCCGACTGCTCGCACACACCGGCTCGGCGCGGCTCGAAGAGCTCTCCGCCGTCGTCTCCGGGGTCAAAGACATCCGGTCCGCGGTCGATACCGCGCGCGCCGAACGCCGCCGTGGGGTGCGCAGCCTCCTCTTCATCGATGAGATCCACCGACTCAACCGAGCGCAGCAGGACGTTCTCCTGCCGCACGTTGAATCGGGCACAGTCACGCTGATTGGCGCGACGACCGAGAACCCATCGTTCGAGGTCAACGCCCCTCTCCTCTCACGCTGCCGAGTGCTGGTCCTCGAGCCCCTCGGCACCGAGGAACTCGCGCGCCTGCTCGACCGCGCGCTCGCGGACACGAAACGGGGACTCGGCGATCACGCCCTCGCGCTGGAAGACGCTGCTCGCGAAGCGATCGCTGCCAACTCCGACGGCGACGCGCGCCGGGCCCTCGGTCTCCTCGAGGCCGCCGCGTCCCTGCACCAGCAAAACGGGACGGGCGGGCCCATCCCAGTCGCAACCGTCCGCGACGCCGCCGGCCGCCGGATGCTCCGCCACGACCGGGACCGCGAGGATCACTACAACGTGACCTCGGCGTTCATCAAGAGCATCCGGGCGAGCGACCCCGACGCAGCGCTCTACTACCTCGCACGGATGCTCGAAGCGGGTGAAGACCCGCTGTTCGTCGCTCGCCGCCTCCTGATCGCCGCCTCTGAGGACGTCGGCAACGCCGACCCCAACGCGCTCACACTCGCCACCCAGACCTTCCTCGCGGTGGAACGGATCGGGCTCCCGGAAGGCCGCATCCCGTTGGCGCAGGCAACGACCTACCTCGCCTGCGCACCGAAGAGCAACGCGAGCTACGCGGCCCTCGGACAGGCCCAACAGCTCGTGGCCGAAACAGGTTCCCTCGCGGTGCCAATGCACCTGCGCAATGCCCCCACCAAGCTCATGAGCTCGCTGGGCTACGGAAGCGGCTACGAGTACGCACACAACGCGGAGGACGGCTTCGTCGCCGCGCGTAACCTGCCCGACGAGCTCGGCGACGCGACGCTGTACCACCCAGGCGAGGCAGGCGCCGAGGCCAAGATCGCGACCCGCCTCCGCGAATGGCGCCAACGGCGCGAAGCTGCGCGCCGTAGCGAGCCCGATCCCAGCGAGTAGCGGTCCCGACGCCGTTGCCTGCCAACCGCTGCTGACCTGCGCGCCGCTCGCCACAACTGCAACCTTTCCCCCAGTAGACGGTACGTACCTCTGGCGAGGGTGTTCGCGCGCGAGCGCGGCCCCTCACTTCATCTCCCCCGCTCGAGGTTCGAGCCGGGCAGATGAGGACTTGGGAACGGGGGGGACGGGATGGTCGTCCTTCGCACGCTGTCCGCCGCCCTCGGCGCGGTATGGCTCTTGTCCGGCGTGAACGCGGGCGCTGCCCCCCTCACGGGCGGCGCGCTTCAAATTCACGACCCCACGATCCTTCCCGCGAGCGCCCCCGTCCTGCGCGATGAAACGGGCAACTTGCGCATCGAAGCCTCCATCATCACCGCGATCGGCTGGTCGCCTCTCACGAGCCCCGACGCGACCTTCCAGCTCGAGGGCGCCCTGGTCGGGACCGCGAACCCGGTCCCTGCGGACCCGGTCGTCCCCGCGTTGCCCGCCGCTGGACTCGCGGGTCTTGCTACCGCCCTGCTCGCCACCGGCTTCTGGCTCGGCCGATGGGCCCCACCCCTGAACCGACTCCCCCCCGCGCCCCGGAGGGCAGCCTCTTGAACCCCCAACTCGCCGCTCGTCTCGCCCGCGCAAACGGAGCCCCCAAGGCGCTGCTGCTCGGGCAGCTGCTGCTCCTCCTCGCGGTGCCCGCCCTGGCCGAGCGGCCGCACCACGCGGTCTATCAGGGTCGCCTGACCAACGCCGCCGGAGCCCCGCAACAGGGACAAATCGTGCTCGGCCTCTCCATCTTCGATACGGAGGGGCCAGGCGGCACTGCCCTCTACGTCGAAGAACACCCGGGCGTTCTCCTCCAGTCCGATGGCAGCTTCAGCGTGCACCTGGGTGGCGGCGTTCCGCTGTCCGGAGGCTTCGGACCCGAAACCTTCCTGTCTGGCCGCCGGTTCCTCGAGGTCCAGGTGGACGGGCAGGCCATGTCCCCCCGACAGCCGATCGGTGCCGTCCCCAGCGCGCTCGTCGCCGAGCGGCTCGCGACCCCGGCCCTCCGCTTCGAGGTCTGCCCAAGCGGCGCCACGATCGCAGACCACCAGACCGGCCTGCTCTGGGAGAAGAAGACGCACCCCACCGGGAAGCAGAGCGTCGAGTTCCACGAGGGGCACAGCTGCTCGTCCCTTCCCCAGCCCGAGATCTGCGCCCAGGACGTCCACGACGTCCGCAATCGCTACTCCTGGGGCGTCGGATCACCGCTCGCTCCGGCAGAGGCGTTCACCGACTTCCTCGCGCGGCTAAACGGCACCTTTGACCCGATCGTGGAGAGAGGGTGCTTCGAGGGACGCTGTGACTGGCGGCTGCCCCAGATCTCAGAACTCGCGACGATCATGGTTGGCCCCGAGGCCGCCCCAGGCCAGGCCGAGGTGTGCCCCCAACGGCCCTGCGTCGATCCCCAGTTCCTCCAAGCAGAGGGTGGCGGCGGGGGCTCCGTCGCAAACTCCTTCTACTGGTCGTCCTCGCAAGACCCGTTCTTTCCGTCCGAAGCGTGGTTTGCGGGGTTCGACGTCGGAGACGTCGGGCTCGACCCTGCCGCCTTCGACAGCTTCCTGCGTGCCGTACGAACCGGTTCCTGTCGCTAGCCCGCGGGCCCAAGCCTCCGCGCGATGGCGGGGGCCCACCCGCCGCACGGTCGATTCAAAATGAGACCTGGGGGATAAGCCACTCGCCTCCTCGATCCGCTCGGACCGGTACAAACGCACCGGCCGGCGCCAGGGAGGCGCCGGCCGGGTGCATTGAAACGAAGTGGCGGGACGGACGGGACTCGAACCCGCGACCTCCGGCGTGACAGGCCGGCATTCTAACCAACTGAACTACCGTCCCGCGGGCGGCTTTTGAGTAGCCAAGATCCGCTCGCGCTGCAAAGCCCTCGTGCGGTTCGACCCAAAAGCGAAGCGAACCGACCGGTCGAAGACCGCTCCCCGAGGCGAAACGCGAGCGACTCCTGGCTCGCACTCTCTCATCCAATCGGCTGGATCCCCCGAGGCCTTGACCCTCTTCCGTCGAACCCGTGCCTCCGCGCCGGGGGCCATTCTCGCCTCCCCGGGCCCCTGCCCCCCCTGCGCGCTAGAGCGACGGCCCGACCACTCGTCTTCCCCGAAACAGAGAGAGAGCGGCTCCCGGCCGGCCTAGCAAGCCAAATGCCAGCCTCCCTTGACACAGACAGAATTATTATGGTATTTGCCGCGGATGTCTCGGAAGTCGCTCGTTGCCCTGATCGGCGCCACGCTGATCCTCCAGCTCGGAGTCAATGCCTCCCACGCTTGCGCACAGGCCATCGACAGCCTGGCCTCTCTCGAGACCGACTGTTCCGTATGCCTGATGTCCCAAGAGGATGCTTCGGTTATCGAAGCGCTCCCCTCTCCCGGGAGAGTCGAGCCGATCGCGCCTACCTGGAACGACCCGCACCGACGCCCCGCCCGCCAGTTGACCGGTGCGGCACCCGCGAGAGCGCCTCCCATCTACTAGGCACACGCTCTCCACTTCCGATACCCAAAGCAACGTGCGGGCGAAGTCCCCGCCTTGCCACCGCGACGAAATCAACCCGTCACCCCGCAGGCACACCTGCCAAACGGGGCTCGCGCAGTTACGTCACCGAAGGAAAATTCCCAATGAATAAACAACGCCGATCCACGCGCCTGACCACCGCGCTCCTCCTTCTGCTCTTAGGCGCAACCCCAGCGCTGGGACAGGTCTCCCCGCACGCACACGAACACGAGCACGAACACGCCGCGGGCCTCCACCCCGACACTGAACGAATCATCGTGACAGCCAGCCCGCTCGCACACACCCGCGACGAGCTCGCCCTCCCCGTCGACCGCCTCGACCGCCAAGAAATCCTCAACCGAGCTGGTCCGACGATCGGCGAAACGATCCAACGGGTCCCCGGCGTCTCGACCACCGGCTTCTCCGGCGGCGCAAGCCGGCCGGTCATTCGCGGACAGGACGCCTACCGGACCGCAGTCCTCGAAGACAGCCTTCCCACGGGAGGCGTCTCGCAGCTGAGCCCCGACCACGGCGTCCCCGCAAATCCCCTCGTGGCCGACGCGATCGAGATCGTCCGCGGGCCCGCGACCTTGCGCTACGGCGGCGGCGCCAACGCGGGCGTCGTCAACACGCTCACGCAGCGCATCCCGCGAACTGCCCCCAAGACGCCCTTCCGCGCCGACCTCTTTGGCGCCTACGGAAGCAATATGGACGAGGGCTTGACCGCGGCCGTCCTCGAGGGGACACAAGGCGACTTCGCCTGGCACCTCGACGGCGCCTATCAGCGGTCCGAGGACTACGACGGCGGCAACGGTCAGCGACAGAACGGCACTTACTACAAGGGGGGCACCGCCTCCGTCGGCGGCGCTTGGCTCGGCGAGAAGACACGCGTCGGCGCCTCCTACACGTACTTCAGCAACGACTACGGCGTCCCCGAGCCCGGCGAGCCGGTCTCGATCGACATGGACGCCAACCGCTTTCGAGCCGAGTTCGAGCAGAGCGAGCCGTGGGCCGGCATCCACAAGATCCGGGCCAGCGGCGTCTACACCGACTACGAGCACAAAGAGATCGCAGACGGAGAGGTCGGCCAAACGTTCGACAATGACCAGTTCGACGGCAGGGTCGAGCTCCTCCATGAGACGATCGGCGGGTTCGACGGCGCCATCGGCTTCACCGGCGAGTACCGCGATTTCTCGGCCGGGGGCGAGGCGGCTGAATACCTGGCCCCGACCAAGAGCTGGCAGTTCGCGGGCTACCTATTCGAGGAACGACAGCTCACCTCAGCGCTCGAAGCCCAGGTCGGGCTCCGCATCGAGGGCGCGAGCGTCCGCGGCACCCCTCTCGACGCTACGAGCAAGAAGACTCGCCGATTCGTGCCGGTCAGCGGTTCGGTCGGACTGCTCTTCCAGCCCCGGCGGAACGTCACCCTCGGGCTCACCGGGTCGGTATCCCAGCGTGCCCCGGGCGACGCGGAACTCTTCGCCCGAGGCCCGCATGAGGCGACCGGCACCTACGAGTTGGGCTCCTCCTCACTCGACCCGGAGACCGGCTACACGGGCGAACTCCGGTACGAGTGGGACCAGGGCCGCATCCACCTCAGCGGTGCGGCCTTCATGACCTACTACGAGGACTATATCTTCGGGAACCTCACGGGCTTCGAGGTCGACGAAGACGGCGTGCTGGTACCGGATGGCACCCCCGACAGTCTCGACCAGCTGTTCTACATCTCACGTGACGCCCTGTTCTACGGCGGGGAGCTCTCCCTGCGCGCCGACCTCTTCGAGATCGCGAGCGGGAACGTGCGCCTCGACGGCCAGTTCGACTGGGTGCGGGCGCGCTTCCACCATGTCGGCCCGGGTGTCAACTCGAACGTCCCGAGGGTCACGCCGATCCGCTGGGGCGGCGGGCTTTCGTTCGACGCGGACAACCTGCGGGCGCGAATCGGCTTCATCCGAAGCCAGCGCCAAAAACACACGGGCGAGTTCGAGCCCACGACAGGCGCGTACACGCTCCTCAACATGAACCTCACGTGGCAGCTCGCCACGGTGGTCGAGGGCGCCGACGTTGAGCTGATGATCGCTGGAGAGAACTTGACGGACGAGGTGGCAAGAAACCCGATCGCGATCAACAAGGAGGATGTCCTCCTCCGCGGACGGGCCATCCGAACGGCGCTGCGCGTCCGCTTCTAGCGGGCACCGCGTCCGCCAGGAGACGTCGAGCCCGACTGCTCGACATGGTTCGACGGCCAGGACGGTCTGCGTGCGTTTCACGCGCACGTAGACCGTCGCCCCGCCAAAGCGCCCTCGAGCGCTCCACCCGCTCAAGGCCAAACCCGGTCCCCGTCGGTGGTGCAAGAGCATTCGACGGCACCAGACGGTCAATGCGCCGCGTCAGCCTCGACAGCAATGCGCTCCCTCGGTACACGCCTGCCCCTCCGCAACCAAGTCGCGGGTGGATCTACAGGGCCCGAATTTGCCTGCCTTTGAGCCGGCCGGGG